>Ga0193713_1000087_pt1 | contig 26506 bp, 16 predicted proteins | sample H3a2metaG_FD_143054 | JGI IMG/M metagenome (GOLD analysis project Ga0193713, IMG submission 143054) | Soil microbial communities from a riparian zone of the East river system, Colorado, United States - H3a2 | ecosystem: Environmental > Terrestrial > Soil > Riparian zone | place: USA: East River... | reverse complement strand
CCACGCAAATGAGCACCGGAGCGGTTGCAGTCGGAACGGTGACCGCATTCACGCCCGGCCAGATAACCACTACTGCCCCCTCGCCGATCGTTGTGCAATCCTCGCCCGACACCAAGCCAATATCTTATGTGCTCGCCAGGAAAGTTCGCTACGTCGACAAAGACGGCAGAGCAGTTGATCCGCGTCTGATCCGAGCCGGTACGCGCGTGCATCTGGATTTTGACCGTAGAGGCGCGGTCAAGCGCGTCCTCGTCGTCGAGAGAGAGTAGTGAAAGCTTAATTCACAAACTTAAAGCCGCAGGATTCCGCACGAATTCTGCGGCTTTTTGGTGGATCAAGGCCGTCGCCGCGGAAGTTCAGGGGGGATACAGTGAAACTCAAGACCTAGAGCGCTCGACCCTGCCTGGTAGATCATACGTTTGTCAAAGGGCACCGGGACAAATGGCCATCCGGCCGCAACGTACGCCGTGGCCGCCAATGTCGCTTGTGCAGGGCTTACGCCCTTGTCGCACGTTGGCAGCTAGCTAAGTCCGCTTGGATTTAACGGAATCGAATCCTATGACTAGCGCAACGCCGTCTGAAGCGGGCGGCCTTTTGCGTTCCATCCGAAAGATGGCTTTATAGACTCGGGCGATGCGAATTCTGGTAATCGAGGACGAGAAGAAAACGGCAGCTTTCCTTGCTAAAGGACTTCGCGAAGCTGGCTTCTCTGTCGATCTCGCGCGCGACGGTGAAACAGGTCTGAAGATCGCGCGCTCGGCCAAATTTGATCTCCTTGTCGTCGATGTCATGCTGCCAGGGAAAGACGGCTGGGAAGTCGTCGCGGACCTGCGGCGCGACGGGATCCGCACTCCGATTCTTTTTCTTACTGCCCGCGACAGTGTGCGCGATCGGGTGAAAGGACTCGAGCTGGGTGCGGACGATTATCTGGTAAAGCCGTTCGCGTTCCCAGAATTGCTGGCCCGTGTGCGCTCGTTGTTGCGGCGCGCTCCAGCGCGACACAAAGAACACTTACGCATCGACGATTTGGAGATCGATATGCAGCGGCACAAGGCAGTTCGCTCCGGCGTACCGCTCAATCTCACGCCGAAAGAGTTTCTCCTCCTTGCCCATCTGGCTCGCTCGACTGGCGAGGTGGTGTCACGCGCTGAAATCGCCGAGCAGGTATGGGAGATCGGGTTTAAGACCGACACGAATGTCGTGGACGTCGTGGTGCGCCGATTGCGGGCAAAGGTGGACGATCCGTTCAAGACGAAACTAGTCCACACGATCCGCGGCGTGGGTTATGTCCTCAAAAAGAACTAAACCCCGTTCCATTGCGTCGCAGCTTGTCCTATTTTTTACGCTGGCAGCGGCGCTGTTGCTTTGCTGCGGGCTCGGCGTGTTTTATTGGATTGTTATTCGGCACGCCTTCGCCGAAGACAATACCGTCCTTGCCGATAAGGTCTCCGCTCTGAGCGCCGACTTCAACGAGGGTGGGCCAAAACTTTTCGGCGAAGAATTGAAAGCCCGCCGCGCCGGCGAGCATGCTCCTTATTGGATCAGAGTGCTCGATTCGGAAGGCCACACCGTGGCAGAGACGCCCGGAATGAATGGGTTGCTTCCTTCCGACATTTTTCCGCGAGCGCAAAACTCGACGTCGCCTGTTCGCAGTCCAAAGGATTATCGCACTGACGCGAAGTTGTTTTCCTTGATCACAATAAATGAAGACTCCGCTGGACAGGCTTACACGATCCAGGTGGCGCAAAACCGGTCGAGCGACGAACAAGTCAAACGAGAATTCGGCGTTTTGCTCATCGTTGTGCTGTCGGGCAGCATTCTAGCCTCGGCTCTGATTGCAATCACGGTTACTAGACATGGTTTGCGTCCGCTCGGAGAAATGACGCGTTCGCTTGAACGCACCGGGCCGACTCATCTCAACGAACGGGTGGCGCGGACCGGCTGGCCGCGCGAGCTCCAGCCGCTCGCGGTCGCTTTCGACGACATGCTGGTCCGGCTCGAAGCTTCCTTTACACGACTCTCTCAATTTTCCGCCGACCTTGCCCACGAACTCCGCACACCAATTGCCAATATCCTTGGCGAAGCTCAGGTTACTTTAACTCGCGAGCGCAGCCCGGAGGAATATCGCGAAGTAATCGAGTCCACGATTGCCGAATGCGAACGCCTCTCCGGGATCGTTGACAATTTGCTCTTCGTCGCTCGGGTTGACGCGGCCCGCGAACCAATCGAGCGGAAACACTTTGACGGTCGCGCCGCCCTGGAAAAAATCGCAGCGTTTTATCGAACGATCGCGGAGGATCGACATGTCACGATCGATTGCACCGGGGAAGGCGCAATTTATGGCGATCCGGTTTTGTTCAGTCGCGCCGTGAGCAACCTCGTGGATAACGCGCTGCGCTTCACACCCGACGGAGGCACAATTCAAATCTCGATCGCTGTCAACGCGACGCATTCCGAAGTCGCCGTACGCGATAATGGGTGTGGCGTGCCGCCCGAACATTTGCCACGCGTGTTTGATCGCTTTTATCGCGTCGATTCATCGCGCAGCTCCGACGGCGCCGGATTGGGCCTGGCACTGGTGAAATCGATTGTCGATCTTCATCGCGGCTCGGCCAAAATCGAGAGCGAAGTGAATCGCGGCACAACGGTCACGCTGACTTTTCCGAAGAAACTGTAGTCCGGCAGCTGCTGGATGATCCCGGCAGGCCCGTGCTGTCGCTTCGTTCCGAGCCGAGATCACCAACTCCGGCTACAGGCAAAAATTTATCTTGCCAATCATTACAATTTTGTAATGATCCGTCAGCCAATCGCTCTGAGCCAAGAACCTAAGAATGGAAATTTACACATGATTACAAAACTTTTTTTCCACAGACTTGCGCGGCGACGCATTCCGCTTATCGCATGCGCATGTTTAATATCTCCTGCCGTTAATCATTCGGCCTTCGCGCAAGCGACAACAGAACAACCAATTGTCGTTACTGCTGAGGAAGTCCCGAGCGCTTATGGGGCCCCGCCCGGATTTTCGCGCAGCCGGTTTTCCAATGCGGTAAATGCCTACGTGTTGCCGCCATGGGCGTTTTTCTTCGGCGAACTTTTTGAGGGTCAGGGGTTCCGCCATGGGCCACCCGATTATCTTTTCACCCAAGAGATCGAAATGGGTTTGCCGTATCGTTTTAACGTCGCGGCCGAAACAGAGTTCGAACGATTCAATGGTGGTGGCGGCGCGCAGACAGTGAGTCTGGAAGCACGATGGGCCCTTGCTGATTGGAATAAGATTCCGCTTAATCCGACACTTTTTGCCGAATACAAATTTGGGGTCGGCACGATTCGACACGAAGAAGTTCCGCCTCCTCCAGGAGGAGGAGAGGAGGAGGAAGAAGAGGGGGGACCACCCAAAGTTCCCGATGCCTACGAAGTTCGTTTGCTCCTTGCTCAGGATTTCTTCGAGCACGTCGAATGGGCCATGAACTGGTTCTTTGAAAAAGAGAACACCGGCGACCGCGGGCGCGAATGGGGCTTCTCTCAGGCTGCGATGATGCCGGTTCTCTTGCCTAACGAACGTCTGAAAGTCGGCATAGAAATGCTATACAGGAATGTCACGACGAAAGATACGCGCGGCGATGCCGTGAACAGCTTCGTCATCGGCCCGACCGTCGCGTGGAAACCGACCGCGCAAACTCGCCTGGACATCTCACCTTTGTTTGGTTGCACGCACGATTCGCCGGTGGCTGATGTGTTTGTTGCCTTTTCCTGGCTCTTCGGTGGCGAACGCGCCGAAGCTGAAGCACCCGTGTCTTCGCGGTTCCGTTACCTGACCAAGGTCCCCGCCGATTACTATTCGGGAAAAGATTCGGAAAAGGAAATCAAGCAGGTCGCGCCGCCGCCGTGTCCCGAATGGTATGGCGATCGCGAATGGAATGTGAATCTCTGGGGCACCTATACATTCACCAACACCGAATTCGCTCCTAATCCTTCGTTGGTGGACATCGTGCAAAGTACCAGTGAGGGCGGCGCCGTGCTTGGCACTTACGACCATTATATTGGTGGAGATCACGCGTGGGGCGGCGGAGGCGACATCAAATATTTTTTCTGTCGCTATGTTGGTCTCGGTGTTGAAGGATTTGCTCTGGACGCCAGCAAGCCTGGTTTCGATATCTTCGAGGACCCGACGGTCCCGATTTTTGTTCACCGAAGAATCAATCACGATCACACCATTGGCTCTGTTTTAGGAACGCTTACGCTGCGCTATCCGATTCCTTGCACACGTCTCGCGCCTTACGCCTGGGCTGGCGTCGGCGCCATCTTCGGCGGTGGCGAAAGGGACATCGTTCACACACAGGGGCCGCCGGATGCGTTCGCTGTCCATGCACAGACCGATCACTTCGGTAGCGAAACAAAAGTGCTCGGTCAATTCGGCGCGGGTCTCGAATTCCGAATCGCGCGGCACTTCGGTTGGACTAACGACTTGAGCTTTGGCGTAATCGACGGCCCGCAAAATAATTTCGGCATGCTTCGTAGCGGTCTCAACTTTGTCTTCTAGCGGTAATGTAACAATTTGTAGAGGCACCCTTGATGGGGGCGCCCAACAAGAAAAACGGCGGCTGACCCATTCGAATTCCAAAAGCTTTCGCGTTCTGAGGAGTTCCGCAAGCCGGAGGATTCGCGAACGGGCAGCCGCCGTTACATTTCTTGGCCGCGCTTGAATGTGCTTGTCATCCCGAGATCGCCGCGGCGACCAAGGGATATCGCACCGTTTTCGACCGCTTCCAGTTCTTGACCGTCTTTCTTGGCAAGATACGGTTCAGGTTGGAAAGGAGCTCGAGGTGAAAACTGAGGTGTCGATCGAATATTGCGTGGTTTGAAACTACACGCCGAAGGCCGTCAGTTTGGCGACCCAAATTCTTGAACTTGGCGAGCGCATCAAGTCGCTTACTCTCATCCCGTCGAGCGGCGGCGCTTTCGAGATTCGCGCCAATGGCAAACTTCTCCATTCCAAACTCGACTCCGGCGATTGGCCGGATTTCGACCAAATCGTGCGCGCAATCAAAAAACTCAAGTAACAATTTCTTCGTCGCGCATTCAGCGCGAGCGATTGTCGGTCTTTCCGCAATCCGCAATCCGCAATTCGCAATTCGGAGAGTGAAGGGTGCCTGGTGGCCCTCGCGGTCTTCAAAACCGTTGTCGATCCGGCAACCGCTGGGCCGAGGTAGGTTCGATTCCTATCCTCTCCGCCAAATTTTTTCTGTAGGGACGGCGGTGTCAGCCGCGTCAAGCAGGCGACACGCCTGCCTCTACAAATCGATCGAAAGGAGGTGAATAGAATGTCGCGCGAGCAAATTCGTAAACTGACGTCGCTCTCATCTTGTGCCGGGTGAGCTTCCAAATTGAGCCAACAGGCCCTGCGGCAAGTTTTGCCGCAGCTTCCAATTTCGTTAGGTCGCAACGTGCTCGTGAGTTCGAACACTTTCGATGATGCCGGCGTTTATCGCCTGGATCGACACCGCGCCCTTGTGCAGACCCTCGATTTTTTCACCCCGATTGTGGACGACCCATTTGCCTATGGACAAATCGCCGCTGCCAACTCGCTGTCCGATGTCTTTGCGATGGGCGGACGGCCATTGAGCGCGCTCAATATTGTCGGTTTTCCTGCTGATCTCGTCCGACCGAAAACTATCTCCTCGATTTTGCGCGGCGGTCTGGCCAAGGCGGCCGAGGTCGGATGCGCGCTTATCGGCGGCCATTCCATTCGCAATCCCGAACCGATTTACGGTTTGGCGGTCACTGGAATCGTGGATGTTCGCCGTATCACAACGAACGCGAACGCGCGGCCTGGCGATCTGCTCATTTTAACCAAACCACTCGGGACCGGCATCGCCACCACTGCGATCAAACGCGGATTCGCTTCGCGTGTCCTCGAGAAAAAAGTGATCACCCTGATGTCGAGAATTAACACTGTCGGCGCCGATCTTGCCGAGCTTGGTCTCGTTCGCGCAGCGACAGACATCACCGGCTACGGTCTGATCGGTCATTTGGTTTCGCTCTGCCGCGCCAGTGGCGTGTCCGCCGATATCGATCCAAACGCGGTGCCGATGATCAGTGATGAGATCGGCGATCTTATCGAACAAGATTGCGTGCCTGAAGGGACACGACAGAACTTTTATGCCACGACCGTCGTCGTGGATTGGAAAAATACCGATGAAACCCGCAGAATTCTGTTAACTGATGCGCAGACAAGCGGCGGACTACTGCTTTGTGTCGCCGAGGCCAGAGTGGAGAAAGTGCTGGCTGTTTTACGGAAGGCACGCACATCCAGCGCTGCCGTCATCGGAAGAATTGTCCCACAGCGTCGCCGCCGTCCGTTGATATGCATGACAAGGTAAAGGCCGGCTCGCGCCGCGACATTCCAGCAGTGAGCCGAGTTCTCGATGCGCTCGGCCATTACGATCTGCCACGCCCACTGATCGTCGATCTTGTCCGGAGAGAACTTTCAAAAGTTCGTGCGAAGGCGGAGACTCCCGAATTCGAGTCGATTGTCGATCTAGTGCGCGGCTCGATCGAACAGCTTCGCGCCAGCCGGTTACAACCGGTCATCAACGGGACCGGAATTGTCATTCATACGAACTTTGGGCGGGCGCCACTCGCTCCCGAAGCAATTCGGGCGCTCCGCGAGATCGGTCCGGCCTACTCGAATCTGGAATACGATGTCGTGACGGGCGAACGCGGTTGTCGCGCAACGTACATCGAGAACGCGCTCGCTCTGCTTTGTGCTGCGGAATCAGCCACGATCCTCAACAATTGTGCGGCTGCCCTGGTGCTAATTGTTCGGCATTTCACTACAAAAGACAGGGCGCAACCGCCGGGCGAGCCGCTTAAATCCGAAATCGTCATCTCGCGTGGCGAGATGGTCCAAATCGGCGGCGGCTTTCGTATCGGTGAAATTATCAAAGCCGCCGGCGCTAAATTGCAGGAGATCGGCGCCACGAATAAGACGGCCCTCGATGATTACGAGGAAGCAGTCGGGCCAAGTACCGCTCTCATTCTTAGAGTTCATCGCAGCAATTTCTTCATGAGCGGCTTTGTGGAATCGCCTCCTTCGGCGGAACTCGCTGCGCTCGCGCGAAAAAGGCGCGTCCCTTTTGTCGAGGATTTGGGAAGCGGAGCGATTGTCGCGACCGAACAATTTGGGATAGCCGAGCACGAGCCGACGCCCGCCGAAGCACTGAGAGGCGGAGCCGATCTCGTTTGTTTCAGTGGGGACAAATTATTCGGCGGTCCGCAGGCGGGAATCATCGCTGGGAAGAAGCGATTCATCAGCGCGTTGAAGCGCGAGCCTTTATTTCGCGCGCTGCGCTGCGACAAGCTGATTCTTAGTGCAATGCAAGCAACTATCGATCTCTATCTCAACCAATCGACCTCTGAAATCCCGGCACTCGCGCTCTTGCAGATTTCCGACGACGACCTGCGCGCGCGCGCGGAGACGCTTGCCGGCCGACTGCAAGGATTGTCTGCGGAAATCGCGATCGGGCGCAGCACGGTCAAAGCTGGCGGCGGCACTTTGCCAAAATCAGGGATGCCGTCCGTGACGATCGACATTCTACCGGGCAACTGTTCTGTTATCGCGTTCGCCGTGACGCTGCGCGCCTCGAACCCACCAATTATTGGGTACATCGCAAATGAGCGTTTCAAACTCGATCTGCGTACAATTTTTCCCCAACAGGACGACGTTGTCGTCGATGCGATTCGCGCGGCCTGCGCTGAGACCCGGTAAGTTGCGAATGGCAAGACCGGTGACGGAGAAACATTTTATCATCGCGACCGCTGGTCACGTCGATCACGGCAAGAGCGCCCTCGTCAAAGCGCTTACGGGAATTGATCCTGATCGACTGCCAGAAGAAAAAGCGAGACAAATCACGATTGAGCTTGGCTTTGCCGAGTTAAATCTGAGCGCTCCGGACCGCGAGAAAATTCACCTGGGGATCGTCGACGTTCCGGGTCACGAGAAGTTCGTTCGAAACATGATCGCCGGTGTCGGATCAATCGATCTCGCACTTTTCGTTGTCGCAGCGGACGACGGCTGGATGCCGCAAACCGAAGAGCATTTGCAGATTTTGACTTATCTCGGGGTGAAGCGCGCCGTGATAGCGCTTACAAAAAGCGATTTGGGGAAGATCGGCAACGTCGCCGGACAAATCCGCAAACAATTGCGCGATACCGCGTTTGCACACTCCCCTATTATTCCCGTTTCTGTTCGCATAGGCGAAGGAATTGAAAATCTGAAGAGCGTTCTTTCGTCCCAGTTTTCGACTATGCAACCACAAGCCGACGCCGGAAAACCGCGCCTGTTTATTGATCGCGCCTTTACTTTGCGCGGAATCGGCACTGTCGTCACCGGAACGTTGACTGGCGGACAACTTCGTCGTGGTCAGAATATTGTCGTTCAGCCGCAGAATTTCGAAGCGCGCGTTCGCTCAATTCAAAGTCATGGCTCTGAGTTGGAAGCTGTCCAGCCAGGGATGCGAACGGCGATCAACCTGCCGGATGTCGCGATCGGCGACGGCTCTGGGCAGATCAAACGCGGCAACGTGATCACCGTTGTCCGTCTTGGGAAATCGAGTGCCAGCCTCATCGTTCTACTCGAAAAATCCTCTCGGCTTCGTCCGAAAGAACCAGCCGCCCGACCACTTAAGAACGGGACTTCGGTGTATCTGCATCACGGCACATCGCGATTTCCTGCGAAAATTCAACTGCTTGAAAACCGCGCGCTCGAACCCGGGCAGCAAACAATTGCGCGACTAAAATTGGAGTCATCTATATTTGCGTTTCTCGGCGATCGATTTGTTCTTCGCGATGCGTCCGAGCAGCACACCGTCGCGGGTGGAGTTGTGCTCGATCCAGACGGCGAACGAGAAAAATTTCGCACCGCGACGCAACGCAAATCATTAACGATGCGTGCGGGCGCAGTGGAGGATGTCTATCTTTGTGTTCGCTCCGAAATTCTGGTGAACGGTTTTGTGCGAACCGAAACCGCTCTCCGCAAGTCGCACTTCAGTGGTGACGAAATTGCTGATGCTCTTCAGCGCTTGCAACTCCGCAATAAAATTGTCATTCATCAAGAAATCGCCTCGGACGCTCACGCTTGGCAGACGTTGCGCGGCTGGGCGATTGCCTTGATCGATGATGCGCACAAAAGAAATCCAGAACGCGCCGGTCTCGACTTGAACGAGCTGCGCATGGCGTGGCGCGATCGGTTGCCGGCCGTATTTGATGCCCTCATTTCCGATTTGTGCGCGGGTGATTTTGTCCGGAAAGGATCAGCCATTGCACGAGCTTCCCATCGATCAGCGTTGCCGGCTGATCTTCAGCTTACTAAGACAAAAATTCGAGAAGCCCTCTCAAAAAAACCATTCGATCCGCCAGCGCGTAAAGAGATGGAAATGGATCGACAAGCGCGACAAGTCCTCCGATTTTTGATCGAGACCGGAGAAGTGATCGAAGCCGATTCCGATGTTGTTCTGTTGCGAGAAAACTTCGAGCAGATGAAATCCACGGTCGTCGATTTCATTTCCAAGCACGGCCCAACGACTGTGAGCGAACTGCGCCAAAAGCTCCAGACCTCGCGCCGAATCATGGTGCCCTTTCTCGAGCAGCTTGATCGGTGTGGCATCACGCGCCGTGTCGGTGACAAGCGCGTGCTCGCGTAGCGTAGCGGCGAAGCTAAATTAAGCGATGAAGCGATCGCGACCAGTCCTGCTCGTTGTGCCGTCGCTGCGAGAAGCGTGGGACGATGCGATTGCTCCCTGGTTCGAACGAGTTTTGCCCGAGACTTGGAAACACACGTTCCCTTCGCTGGTTGTCGTCCCAACGCGAGGGCAGGCCAACGATCTGAAGGCGCGCTTGATTGCAAAAGGCTATTCGCATTTCGGTTTGCAGTTTGTGACGCCGGCAAGTTTGCGGGCATTGCTCGCGCGAGATGATGCGACGCCACATGCGCAGTCGGAACATCTCCGCTTGCTCCTCGCAATTGCTGCGAGCGAAATGGAAGATCGACCTAACGAATCGGAGGCACTCGCCGCCAAAGCCGTTGCCCGTGCGCCGGCGCTGCTGCTGCGCGCATTGAATCGTTTGGAAACTGCCGGATGGAAATTCAAAGAACTCGCGCTGCCGGCGTTGGCGCCAGTCGTCCAACGTTTCAGCGAGCTCCTGAAAAAATGCGATTTTGTTCTGTTGGGCGAAGCCGATCGACGGCGTTTGCAACAAGCGGCGCGTGGCGAGCGAGACTTTTCTCGCGTGCTCATTACCGGGTTCGATGGAGTGCATTGGCCACAGTGGTTTCTCCTGCGCAACGCGGTCGAGCTTGCGGAAAACGCAACGATCGTGGTCGAAGAACCGCGTGGCGACTTTTCCGACATCGATCTTTGCTGGATCGGCTCGTGGGAAGAAGTCTGCGGCGAGGCGCAACGCGCTTCAAAATCGGCACACGCCCCTGGCGATTCGTTTTTTAGCGAAACGGAAATGCGCGGTGGCGCGGCACCTGCAAAGCGTTTCGATTTTCTCATCGGCACAAACGTCTCGGAACAAGCGGAAGCGATCGCGCGGCAATGCGTTCGTTATTTGTCGGAGGAAAAATGCAAGCGGCTCGGCGTGATTTTCTCCGGCAGCGGTGCGTTGCCACGTCTGGTCTCGAGCTCGCTGGCGCGACTCGACATCCCGCACAACGACGGGCTCGCGCACATCGTTCCCGGCATCTTCGAATCGGTGGAATGGCAAGCATGGATCGAATTGCAACGCGCGCCGCGACTCAATTCTTTCCTGCGTTTTCTAAACGCGTTGTCCGATCCCACGGTTTTATCGACGTCTCTTAGCCGGTCCGCCTTCGAACACATTCTGCGCGAAAGTTATAGCGAAGTGTTGCTTGATGATCTCGAAGTTCTGCGCGAATTCTGCGGCGCACGCATCGATGAGAAATTTCAATCGGCCGCCGAGGCGTTGCGCGCGTTGCCGTTTCTTCCCCTGCGCGCCACGCTCGCCCAGTTTCTCGAACAAACGCACGCCGTGCTCGCGTATCTCGGTTGGAAGCAACACGCGCTCGAAATTGCCAGCGTCACGCGCGATTGGCCGCAATGTCTCGATGCGGAATTCCCGCGCGCCCTCTTTCTGCGCTGGCTTGAAGAAACGGCTGCGACGTTTGGCGCGGCGCGTTCAGCCGAGGGCGATCATCCGTATGCGCGCGTGCAGTTGCTTACCGTGGCACACGCGCAAAATCAGGAATGGTCGCACCTGATTTTTGCCGGCTGGAACGAAGGGGCGTGGCCGCCGTCGTCCGGCACGGAGTTTGCGCGCGCGGAAGAAATTCGCGCCTTCAATCGCAGCGTGCAGCAGCTCAATAAACGCGCTGCGCGCCAGGGAAGTCAGGGCGAAGGTCACACCAGCGTGCGCGAAAATCATTCGCTCTATCTCGGCTCGAGTGAGCAACGCGCGATTGCGTTGCGACAATTCCATGCGCTGCTCGAATCCGCCAGCGAAGGCGTGACGCTCGCGGCCAGTCTGGTGCAGGAAGATACGCCAGAGCGTTTGTGGAATCCGAGCGAATGTTTCACTCAGCTCTATCTCACGACGAGGCACGAACCGCTTACGCAAGCGACGCTGAAACATTTGCAACGCGCGACTGCGCAATTCGTCAATGATCCGCGCCCGTTGACTCGCGAATCCGAGCCGCCACGCACGGATGTACAGCAAACTTTGATCGCATTCAACGCGCGCCGCGATGCTTCGAAACCTGCAGGCGAATACGATTTCGCGTTGCGGACTAACCACTCGTATCGGCCGATGCCGACGCTGAGTGTCAGCGATCTCGAACACATCGTTTCGTCGCCGGCGATTATTTGGATGAAACGCTATCTCGGCGTCGAACCGCCGGAAGACACAGCGAATCGGTGGGCGGCAACGAGCGGCAAATGGGTGCATTGCTGGCTGGCGAGGATCGGCGAGACAAAAGATGGGAATCTTTTCGCAACGTTTCCTTCATCGACAATAATCGATGAGCGTGTCCGCGTTTCTGCCGACGAACGTCGCGCGGCGCTCCAGCAACTTTGCGACGCGTTAGGCAAAGTCGTGCCTGATTGGTGGAACTCGGGCTGGTTGAACGCGCGTTATCTCGCGCGGCATCTCGGCGGCAAAATTGCGAGCGTCGAAGGTTGGAGTTGGATGGCGGCGGAGTTGCCCATCGGTCGCGAAGGCGCGGTGAAAATAACCCAGGAAGTGGAACTTCATCTGCGAGGCCAGATCGATTTGGTGCTCGCGCAAAATGATGCAGCCGACTTCGTAGGACAAAAGATTTGGATTGTCGATTACAAAACGGGTTCGACGAAAGAGATGAAATCTTCCGATTTGCACGACGGTCTGGTTAAAGGGACAGCGTTGCAGCTCGGACTCTATTCGCTGGCGATGCACGAGCTTGGCGCGGTGGAAGTAAGCGCAAGTATTCTTTCGAGCGCAGTGAAAAACGTCGCGCCGCAATTGTCCGTTTTCGATCTCGCGCCTCATACCAATATCTTCGTCGATCTCGGGGAAATGCAGCGCACGGGCGTTTTCGGAATGAAAGGAGAAATTCGTCCCGCGTTTGGTTACAGCGCGCCATATCCGCTTGCGACATTGCAAATCGATAACGACATCTTGGAGGATAGATGGGCCTTAACCCATCCCTCGCTCGTGCTCGAAAAAGAGGAGTGGGAAATATGGTGAGACTGAGCGACGAATCCGCTCGCGCGCGATTTGCCGGCGAGTTGGATCGAAATTTTTCTGTCGTCGCGTCGGCGGGTTCGGGCAAGACCACTGCGATCACGCAGCGCGTTTTGTCAATCGCGCGTTCGCCGAACGCCGCGGAAACTCTGCCGCATCTGGTCGTCGTCACCTTCACCAATCGTGCGGCGGACGAAATGCAACAGCGCACGCGGCAAGCTCTGCTCGAGGAAAATTTGCGACAGGAAGTGCAGACTGCATTCAATCGCGCCTTCTTCGGCACAATCCATTCGTTCTGCATGAAACTCCTGACCGACTTCGGTCATTATCTTGGCTTGCCAGCGCCGCTCGAGTTGGTTGAAGACGACGACGACCTCTGGCAGGAGTTTGCGCAAAACCAAACTCGGAATGGCCGGTCGTTAGGCGACACGGACCGCGCGATGCTTCTGCGTTTCGTTCAGGCGCGCGACCTCATGGAGCTGGCCCGCCGCGCGGGCTCGGCGATTTTGCGTGTACCGAAGTTGTCGCCCTGTCCGACGCTCGATTTCGCGGAGGTTTACGCCCAACCCGACAGGGGCAACAACAACATCAGCAAGTCGCAGGCGGAATTGCGCGAATGGGAGACACGTCACGCCGGCGATTGGGAGTACTTACGCTGGCCGGTTTGTTTCACGGCGGCAAACGCCCGGTTCACACAGCTTTGGCAGGAGAGATTTGCGCCGCTGCGAAAATGGGTGTGTGATGCGGCCACCTGCGTCGCGGCGGAGGTGCAACGTGATTATCTCGATTTTCGACTCGACCACGGACTTGTCACCTACGCAGATCAAATCGCGCTCGCGGAAGAGTTGCTGCAACATCCGGTCGCCGCGCAGAGGATTCGCGAAGAAAACTTTCGTGTCATTCTCGACGAGGCGCAGGACACTGAGCCGTTGCAATTTTCCGTGCTGCTGGAAGCGACGCGCCCGCCGGAAGCGAGGGGCCTTTGGTTGCAAGATCGACACCTGGGTCCGCGGCCCGGGCACTTCTGCATGGTCGGCGATTTCCAGCAATCGATTTACTGGCAGCGCGCGGACTTGAAGTATTACCGAGCTGTTCATGAAGCGCTCATTGACGACAAGAACGGTGAGAGCCTTGAATTTGCCGTCACGTTTCGGCTCGATCAGAAGCAGCTCGATTTCATTAACGAAACGTTCCGTGAGATTTTGAATAACAAGGACGGACAGGTGCCCTTCGTCGAATTGCAGCCGCGCCCGGAAATTCTTCCCGGGAAAGTCATTTGCGTGCCGCTTGTCGCAAAAGAATTGTTGCCGGAAGGAAAAAGGCTCAAGGACTACCAAAAGGCACGCATCGAAGCCGAATATCTTGCGCGATGGATCAAGGACGCAGGACTGAAGAAACTTTCGGCCGATTCGTGGCGCGAAGTGGCGATCCTTTGTCCGCGCAAAGCCTGGCTGCAAACGATGGCCGCAGCGTTACGCCGCGTCGGTTTGCCAGTGGCGATCCAATCTGAAAGCGATGTCAAAGGCGACAGCCCGGCTTATGCGTGGCTGACCGCGCTCCTCATGATCATGACTGACCCGCTGAATGCTTACGAAGTCGTCGGCGTGCTCCGCGAGATCTTCGGCGCGTCCGATCACGATCTTGCCGTCTTTTCCGAAGGGCAGAAAGCCAGATTTCGCATCGACGAGATGTTGTCGGCGACCGGCAGAATTTCCTCCCGCTTACGTGCGCTCGCAGAAATTCGCCAACGCGCAGAAGGTCTGGCGTTATTCGACGCCGTTACTTTGATCATCGAGCAAACGCAATTGCGCGAACGTTTGCTCCTGTTGCCCGCGACGGAGTTCGGCGATCTCGCGCGCGAACTCGACGCGTTGCTCGCGCAAGCCGCGGAAGAGGAGGCGAACGGAATGATTCTGGCGGAATTCGCCGAACGCTTGCACGACGATTTCACGACGCCGCGCGCCGTTCGTTTTTCTGCCGACGACAACGCGATCCAGCTCATCACTTCGCACAAGGCGAAAGGCTCCGAATGGCAGGCGGTTATTGTGCCATTCCTCGCGCGCGACGTGCGGCCGCACTCGCCGCGTTATCCGCATTTGGTGAAATCACCTGTGGATGGCGAACGGATTATCGCGCTCGGCAAAGAAGACAAATCGAAGGACTTGAAAGACGCAATCGAGCGCGCGCGACAACAGGAACTCGAACGCCTTCTCTACGTCGCCACGACGCGCGCGCGCCACACGCTCGTGCTCGTGCTTGATCAGGAAATTTTTGCCAACACCGAAGGTAAACTTCCCAAGACAGCACAGCTTCGCCGATTGCTTTGCGGGAAGGACGGTTATTCCGGCGAATTCGATGAGCGGGCGAGCACGACCGAAACTATCGAAGATTCCGAAACGCCTTCGTCCGCGAGGGAAACATCCGAAGTGAAGATCGAACCGTTAACATTTCGCGAACTCAAGTGCGCAGTGAAGCGCGCCTCGGAATTCGTGCGCAAGTTCACGCCGAGCGCGCTCGATGCGGAAGTTCCAGCGGAAGTGCGGACGCGTTCGAGACTCGATAATCCCGCCACCCTGTACGGCCGCTGGTGGCACAAATTTTTCGAGCGCCTGGATTGGAACGGCGGAATCGATTCCGCGCAGAAGTTATTCGAAAAGCAATTGCCGACTTGTCCCGAGGCAAAGTCCGCAACGAAAGACTGGGATGTCACGCGGCAGAATTTGTTCAGCGACGCCGTCATCGCTCGGTTTCTCGCGAGCGATGGAACACAATTTCATCGCGAGTTTCCATTCTCCTGGCGCAGACACGATCGCAGCGTAATGGAAGGCTTGATCGATTCACTCATGATTGATCGCAAAGCGGGCCGGTGTCTCCTGCTTGATTGGAAAACGAACAGCGTTTCGTTAGCCGAGACGGAAAGTTTTCGCTCACGTTACCGTCCGCAGTTGGCGGCTTATTGGAAAGCAGTGAGCGAGATCACGCACTTCGACGTGGAAGCCGGTTTGTTTTCGACAGCGCTTGGACGTTTTTTGCTCTACACGGCACACGAATTGCAAGAGGAATGGAGCCGGCTGGAACAACTTCCGCCCGCGAAGCTCGACGAAGAAGTGCGGCCGGATGTACCCGACGGTTTTTAGTGCAAGATGAAGGCCGCGAAGAAAATAGGCGGAATCCGTCTCGCCGTGATTAGACTGCTCAGCGATCGCGCTCGCCACGAATAAACTGCTCTACGCAACGATAAGCCTCGTCATCCGTCATTTGCACGGGCGGATGTTTGGAGAAAAAGGCGGATGCGGAGTGCAGCACGCCGCCGATTCCGCGATCGAGTGCCAGTTTGCAGCAGCGGATCGCGTCAATCGCTACCCCGGCCGAGTTCGGCGAATCTTCGACGGAAAGTTTGACATCGATCTCCATCGGCACATTGCCGAAGAGCCGACCCTCCGCGCGAATAAAGGCGATCTTGTTATCGAGCTGCCACGGCACGTAATCGCTCGGGCCGATATGGATATTTTCGTCGGCCAGCCGTTCGCCGATCACCGATTGCACGGCTTCGGTCTTCGAAACTTTTTTCGAGGCGAGGCGGCTGCGATTCAGCATGTTGAGAAAATCAGTGTTGCCGCCGGTGTTCAACTGATACGTGCGCTCTAGTTTTACTCCGCGTTTACGGAAAAGATCGACAATCATCCGATGAAAAATGGTGGCGCCCATTTGCGCTTTGATGTCGTCGCCAATCACAGGCAGATTTTTGTCGGCAAAGCGTTTGGCCCAGACCGGATCGCTGGCGATGAAGACCGGGATGTTGTTGACGAGACCGAGCCCGGCTTCGAGTGCGCAACTCGCGTAAAAGCGGGTGGATTCTTCGGAGCCAACCGGAAGATAATTGACCATGAGCTCCGCCGCGGAATCACGCAATTCGGCGACGATTTGTTCGCGGGTGGATTCTTTTTCCAGCGGCAGGAATGTGCGCAGCGGGTCCTGGTCGCGCATATGAGGGGCAAAACCGTCGAACACGCAGCCCATCTTCACGATTGTGCCAGTGAGTTTGATTTTCTCGCAGAAGACCTTCGTGCAATTGGGCGGAGAGAATATGGCTTTGCTGACATCAAGACCGACTTTGCGTCGGTCGATATCGAACGCGGCAACGACTTCAATGTCATCCGGCCGATACGAGCCGATCTGGCGATGCATCAGTCCGGTACCTGAGCCGTTGGGCGAAGAGCCGTGATAAAAATTGATTCCCTGGACGAGCGAGCTGGCACAATTACCAACCCCGATAATAGCAATTCTTATTTTTCTCATACATTAACAAATCTTGGCCGTTTTGACCAGTCACCATCTCAACCCTTTGCAGCGGCTCCGACTGCTATAAAACACCGAATGTGTCCGAGGTCGCACTCGCTTGCAAGAACTGATATAAGGATAAAGGCTAATGCCATTTTCTTGAAAAGAAAGGTCCTAGCGAGGAGATAGACGAAATGCGTTTGGAGTTTGCGGCCGCTGCGCTGTTCATCACTTTTGGCTTACCCGCTCCGTTGCAGGCTGCGATACCCGCCTACACTGTTGAAGAAGCGGTCGCCGTCGCTCAGGACCGCAACCCGGAAATCTTGATTGCCCGCAAGAAGGTCCTGGCAGCGCATGGCGGTTTCATTGAAGCGCGTTCGGGATTTCTGCCGTCGTTAACCTCCAGCGGGCTGTACGATAAACGACAGACTCAAAGCGAGACGAACCTCCGACAGGAAGATTACAATGCAATATTGCGCCTCGAACAAAACCTTTACACCGGGGGAGCAGTAACCAGCCAGGTGGCAATCGCGCATTTGAACATCGACAAGGCAAATTATGATCTTCAGGAAATTGCCAGCCGCGTGACGATGGATGTGCGAATCGCCTTCAACGAACTGCTGTTGAATCGGGCAAAGGTCCGGGTGCGCGAAGATTCTGTTCGAGTGTTAGACGAAGAACTTAAGAACCAGCAGGAACAATTGAGCGCCGGGATTGTAAGTAAATTGAACGTTCAACGAGCCGAGGTGGCCCTGGCCAACGAGCGGCCAGAACTCTTCAGTGCACAGACTGAACTGAAAAACTCTTATCTGCGACTTAGCGAACTCTTCGGCGCCGATGCGCGCCCGGGAGCGCAATCACCGCCGTTTGAGATTTCCGGTGAATTGCAATATCGGCCCAACCATGCGGATCTTAACGACTGCCTGGCCCGAGCTGACACGAACCGCCCGGTGATCAAAGCCAGGCAGAAGGACATCGAGATCGAAGACCGACAATACGTTCTGGACCGGAGCGCGATGCGTCCACATGTCAGGGCTTTTTCCGGCTATGAAGTTTACAGCGAGCGTGACCCGGAGGTCGGCCAGGAATTTAACTACGGCGGTGTGGTAGGGATAAACGCAACGTGGAACATCTTCGACGGATTTGCGACCAAAGGCCGCATGCAGGCGACGCGCGCCCGGCGCGAGGCAGCAGTGCAAGCTCTGGCAGCAGCGCGGCGGAGCGTTGCCTCGGAAGCGCGCAGCGCATTTTTCGATCTTCAACAAGCCGATCGCGTGCTCGAATCCGAGACAAAGAATGTGCAGACGGCGGACGAGTCTCTTGAGATGGCGAAAGGCAATTTCGCTGCCGGATTGGGAACACAGCTCGACGTCCTGCAAGCCGCATCCGATGTAACCCGGACACGCACCACCCGGCTGAGCGCGATTTATCTTCACAACGTTGCTCTCGCCCGCCTGGCACACGCTTGTGCAAGTTCAGCTGAATCGCTCGATTTCGGATCACAAATTACAAAGGCCAAGAGCGAAAAAGGCAATGCAGCGCAGGTTTCAGATGTGGCGAAGCCACCGCAAAAATTAAGCGAGCAATGAAGAGATCATCTGCGACTCTGGCGAGACAGTCTGTAACCGTCGCCCTGTGGGCGACGCGACACGAGCATGTTAAACACATCAGCGTTGCGCGTCCCACAGGGAAGCGGCTACAGCGGGCGATTATTCACCTTTTCCTGCTTATCGTAGTTTGTTTCGCGCGAACAGCCCATGCCATTACTCTTGAGCGCGTTCTTCAAAGTACACTTGACCAAAATCCCGCCATCCAGGAAGCAAAATCCGGTCTTGAACAAGCGGCAGGGCAGCGGTTGGTTTTTCGTTCCGTCATCTGGCCTCACGCCGAATTGGGCGTGCCGGCCGGCGTTCAGGCCGGTCACCGCGCTGGTGAAAGCGGAGTAAAAGGCTTTGCCGTCGGGCGCGGCTGGCTCACGCAAGCTTTATTCAACATGGCGGTGCCGCCATCGCTCCGGCGTGGAGACATCGAAGTTCTCATCGCTCAACAGCAATTGAATGTCGCCGTAGTGGAGCAGCTACACGCGGCGCGGCTGGCATTTTACGCGGCACTTTATAATCGGTCGCTTGAGTCGATTCAGGACGAACAACGACAAAAATTGGAGGAAAACGTTGCTAGTCAAAAGAATCGTTTTGAAGCCGGATTGGCCGATAAGAGCGCATTCACAAGCGCAACTGTCCAGGCCTCCGAGCTGGTCCCGCAAATCGAAAGCGCGCACGGCGCATATCGGCAAGCGCAATTGAAATTAGCGGAAGCGATGGCAATCGATCCTGCAAAATCGACGTTGCCCGAGCCGGAAGGCGAACTGCAGTTCGTTCCGCTGCGCGTCGATGTTGATTCCGAAACAGCGGCGGCCCTGCAACGACGGGCAGATCTCAAACTCGCGCGTTTATTTGTGCGCGCTGCTAACGAGGATCAACGGATTATCGCGGCCGACTATTATCCTGTCGTCGTGGGAAGCATTCCTAGTGAGTGGGTTCCTGTAACAGGCATCCACCGCCAGGAGTCAACGAGCAAGACACAGGATTTTATCGGATCGGAGATTCGTGAAAAGGCGGCATACACATGGCGAGTAGCCGACAATGGAAAAGTAGGCGGTGCGGTGTTGAGAGAGCGCGCAGCACGGGAAATGAACGAACTAACGTGCAGGAAACTGGAAGCCAACGTCAGCCGCGAACTTTCGCGAATCGCTAACGAGCTTCAAGCAATCGATGCCCGCGAAAAGTCTCTCTCGGAAGCAACCGAATCCGCAGAGGAAGGCGCCCGTACCGTTCGAGAGAATGTCGCCAGCGGCCTCGCCTCGCCCTTCGAATATCGCGTTACTGAAAATGCCTTCTTAAAGACCAGAAGCGGCCTGCTGGATGCTATTTATCAGCACAATGTGGCAATCGCAGAATGGGACCGGACCACCGGGCGTTATTTTCAATTTTCCGACGACACCGCACAAAACGTGCATTAGTTCCAGCATTGAAATTGCCGGAATCAAAAAGGGTCTTGTGGAGCGGTGCGGTGTTGCTCGCACTTGTTTTCGCGGTCGCCTACTATTTCTTTCTGCCGGTGGCGGAGGTGGCCAAGGTTCAGCGCGGAACCGCCATCGCTGCCGTGTATGGCACGGTGCGCATCGAGCCGGCGTTTTCCCCGCATGTCCGCGCTCAAAACTCTGGCTTCATTCAGTTGGCAGAGGCCTTCTCGGCCGGACGCGGGGCGATCGGAAAGGACGTGAAGAAAGGGCAGATCCTGGCGACCATCGCTGACGAAACAACTGCCCGGCAACTGAAGCAAGCCCGGGCGGACCTGGAGGCGGCCGTACAGCGCGCCGCACTCCCCCTTCCTTCTTCGGAGTTGCTCAAAGCCGCAGAAGACAACCTCCAACGGCTGGAGAAAGTGGTCGCGTCAGGAAACGTGCCGGCAGTCGAATACCAGAAGGCGAAGAGCGAAGCAAACCGACTGCGGAGCACCGTGGAGACGGAGCGAATCGACCGCGATCGTAATCTTAATGCCCTCGAGGACACGTGCAAAAAGCTAGAGGCCCAGATGAAGAGCTCCGAGGTCCGTTCGCCAATCGATGGACTTCTCACCAATATCCAAACGATCGATGGTGAGTTAGTCAAAGAGGGCAATGATCTTTTCACGGTCGCGTCGCGCAAAAATTACGTCCGCGGCGAGGTGAACGAAGAAGATGTGGGCGAGATAAAACCAGGAATGAAGGCGAGGCTACAATTATATCCTTATCGAACCAGGACTTTCACGGCACATGTTACGTCCATCCAGCCAGCAGCTGACCCAACGACCCAGCGCTACACTATTGTGCTCGAGATGGAAAATCCGCCTGACAATTTGATGGCCGGAATGACCGGCGAAATGAACGTCATCACCGGTACCCACGAGAATGTTCTGCTCGTGCCAACACGCGCCCTTCTTGTCGATCAAGCGTTGATTGTGAAACGAGCCATTGTGCGTCCTCGCACGGTTAAGGTTGGTTTTCGGACGCTCGATTTCGCAGAAGCAATAACTGGCGTGACAGAAGGCGATCACGTTGTTCTTTCGGACCAGGATAAATTACATCCCGGAGAAGCGGTCCGGCAACGAATGGTCAGCATGCCGCGAGCGCCAAAGGAACCGTGACGCCGCCGCTTTACATTGCCCTACGCTTTTTGACCCATCGCAAACGGGCATTGCTCTTGAGCCTGAGCGGCGTGGTTTTCGGCGTCGCCATTTTTATTTGCACTCAGGCGCAGACGCAGGGATTCGCCCGGTATTTCATTGATTCAACCATCGGCAGCAACGGTGCGGTCGTTATCAAGTCCCGTTTCCGCCCGCGCTACGAACCCCTCATGGTCTCCTCCAAGAGTTCAAACGGAAAAGGGCCGCGACGCCTCTATTTTGAGGGAATTACCGACGCGAATGAAATCATGCGGGTGAGCAGGCAATTCTCCAACGTCGTTTCCTGTTCACCGGTTATGCGCGGGACAGTCAGCGCCCGGGCTGGATTTGAGGATGCGACGGTCGATCTTTACGGGATCGATCCCGCTCTCCATGCGCAAACGACCGATCTTCTCCATCAATTGATTGAGGGCAACTTCGATGATTTCCGAAATAATACGAGCGCGGTAATCGTCGGTTCCCGATTGGCTGAGCTACTTCAAATCGGAGTCGGGGACACGGTGCAATTGCTTTCGCCCAACGGCGAGTACTGGCGTTTGACCGTAGCGGCGATCGCGCGCGCCGGCGTCGGGTCGATTGACTCAACACGTATTTATTCGCATTCGCGGGTCGCACAGACCCTGCTACAAAGACCGTTTGGCGCATCGATGATCATTTACAAGCTGCGTGATCCCGATCGCGCACCAGGTCTGGCCAGTCATTTCGAAAAGCTCTTTCAGCATGATGCATCCAGCTGGCAGGAGCGTGAACAAAGCACGCTCCAACTTTTTCTGACGTTAAGAATGTCCGTTGCCATTACCGTCTCTCTCATCATCCTGCTCGCCGGATTCGGCATTTTTAACGTCCTGACCATGTCTGTCCTGGCGAAGATAAAAGAGATCGCAATCTTGCGGTCAATGGGTTACCGGCGGATCGACATCAGCGCGATTTTTTTGTGGCAGGGTGCGCTGATCGCCGTCGCCGGGTCCGTGGTCGGCTGTTTGCTTGGCGGGTTAATGACCTGGGGGGTGTCGCACATTCCCATCCGGATCCGCGGCTTGCTTTACGCCGATCATTTTCTGGTGACATGGGAATGGCGGCACTATTTCTGGGCGACGTTGCTCGCGACCATTGCTGTATTCATCGCGAGTTATGTCCCGGCCCGGCGGGCGGCGGAGCTGCCGCCGGTGGTCACCCTGCGTGGGTCGAGCGTATGAATACGGGAGTCTGTCTCAGTTGCGAAGCGATCGAGCGTTATTTGGGCGAAGAGGAGGAGCGCGTCCACGCGCTGCGTGGCGTCTCGCTTGATCTCGAGTCGGGCAGCATCCACGCTGTCGTCGGCCCTTCGGGCTGTGGTAAGAGCACGTTGCTCTATATTCTCGGTCTGCTCGATCCTCCCGATGCGGGCCGAGTTTCGATCGAATCGGAGCCAATGTTGCATCTGGGCGATGACGAGCTCGCACATAAACGCAGCGAGTTCATCGGATTCATATTTCAGTTCCATTTCTTAATGGAAGACTTCAGCGCGCAGGAGAATGTGATGATACCGATGCGCAAACTCGGGCGGCTGTCCGATGCGGAGATGCGCGAACGCGCTGCTGCCTTGCTTCAAGCGGTCGGATTGGGCGACAAACTGCGACGACCGAGCCGCCACCTTTCTGGAGGCGAACAGCAAAGGGTAGCCATCGCGCGTGCGCTGGCCAATGATCCGCGAGTGATTTTAGCGGACGAACCGACTGGCAACCTCGATACGGCCAATTCAGAACGCGCCTTTGAGCTGCTTCAAAATATCGTGCAGCAAGGCGGAAAAGCGTTGCTCCTAGCCACCCACAATCCGGCAATTGCCGAATCCTGTGATTGGATCCACGAGATGAAGGATGGCCGCATTACGGCCAGCCACCCGCGTGGCACGCGAAGTTCGATTTCTTGAAAAGATCGACGATCGCAGGGCGAAGCCTCTTTCACGCCCTGATCGACGCAGTTTTAGTCTGGCCGCTCCTGCTCTAAGCGAAACAAGCCACTTCTCGAGCGGTGCCTGCACGAGCGCCGAAAAATCGAGATACCTCTTGTGCCGCGTCGCGCAACCAGCCAAGGACGCCAAGCGTGACCAAACCCAGCGAAACGCGCCGGTAGTTGGCAGCGCGCGGCTCCGCCATTAATCTCGCGGGCGATGGAGAACATCCTGCCAATCTTGATCGCGGATGCACCCGAGGCTTTGATCGGATTGTGTGGTGTCAATTTGCTGGAGCGTTTGCTCCGCATTTTGCAACGACTCGGATTTCGTCGCGTGATTGTTTTTTCGACAACCCAGGAAATCGTCGGAGCTGAATTAGCTAAGCCTTCGTGGGCGCGCGAAAAAGTAATTGTCGATCTTGTCCCGCGCGCAATTGGACCCCTTACTGCCCAAATGCTTCTGGAAGAAGGCCCGTCGGAGCGCTTCTTAATCGTACCGGCAAATATTTATTGCGACGCGCGCTTGCTTGCCGCTCTCTGCGCAAAAGATTCATCCACAGCGCTTGTCGATTCGAATCCACCGGAATTCGCGCAGTCTTTGATTCGAAATCCGTGTGGGCCTGCATTGGTCACAAGGGAATTTCTCTTTGCGCTTTCGCCCGCTGCACCGTTTTTCGAGGAACTCAAAGACAAGATCGACACCCGGAAGATCGACATCGTCGATGCGGCAGCGGAGGATGATTACATTGTGACCATGCGTCGGCGCGTGCGGCCGGTCTGTTTTCCGACGCCAGCCGAGCAGAACCGCCGCCTGGCTGAGCGGATCATTCTCGATTCCGCCCAAAATGGAACGCTCGACCTACCGGCTTATTTCCACGCACCGATCGAAACGGGACTCATCTCACTTCTTTGCAAAACGCGAATCACTCCGAACCAAATTACGATTGCCGGTTTCATCATAGGATGCAGCGCAACCGTGGCGTTCGCGCTTGGCCGTATCGGGCTCGGAATCCTCGCTGCTCTCATATTTGGGATCGTCGATGGACTCGATGGAAAGCAGTCACGCGTCAAAATCGAAACAACGGAGCATGGGAAGTGGGAACATCATCTCGATTATTTGATCGAAAATTCGTGGTGGGCGGCGATCGCTTTTCATTTGTGGCGAAGCGGTCAATTTCCGAACGCGTTCTATTTTCTCGCCCTGCTCATCGGATCGCACTTATTGGATGAGTTCGCGAAACGCCGGGCGAAAATGGCGACAGGCCGCCTGCTGGATGACATCGCGCCGTTCGACCGTGCTTTCCGACTGATCGCAGCTAGACGAAACGTTTACGTCTGGATCCTGGCGTGTGGCTTTTTGTTAGACGCTTTGCCGCAAAGTTACGCCGTCATCTGCGGATGGGCTGCCTTTAGCGCTGCCGTTCATCTCGTGCGTTCCATCTGGATTTGTGATGGGGCGGTGCGGCGTTTTGTCGGTGTTCGGAGTTAAGGAACGACGAACCGTTGACGGAATGCGCTTGGCGCGCGCAACGATTTCCTTGCCGAGAACCTGAGCGGGCTTTTCCACAAGGAGCGAAGCGCTCACTGCACAATAAACACCACAACCTTTCTGGCACGACTTTTTGCGATAGTTTGCGTAGAGATCGTCCAGCGTGACGTCCATGATGTGCTTGTCTGTGTGCACCATGCTGCAGATCCAGAATTTCCCCTGCGCAGAGACGAAGAATAATTTGTAGCCGGCCACACACGTCCACTCGACGTGCTCGCCCCGGAGGAGACTGCGTTGGTAATTGAGGATCGCTTCGCTGGTGTGAATCTTCTCTCCGCGGCGTTTTCGTTCGATCATCGAATCGATGAAGCGTTCGAGTTCTTCACGCGGCCCGCGCTCGACGCGAAACCGACGCAACGGGTCCGCATGCACGAGGCGAACTTCGGTCGGAATTCCCCGCGACAAACCGGTCTCGAGCACTGCCCGTGATTCGGGCAGGGTATCGGCACAAATCACTCCGGTGATATGCAGGCTGATTTTTGAATCACGAAAATAATCAAGCTTCGGCAAGATTGTCTTGAACGATTTTTTTGTAATTGGACTCGGTGTCATCCGGTCAACGCTGATCTGCATGACTTGTAAGCCGGCATCTTCGAGGTCCGCGAGAAGCTTACGAGTGAGGAGAAAACCGTTAGTGGTCAGGCTGGTGGCAAAGCCCAGTTCGCGACAGTAGCGAACGAGTTCGACAATGTCAGGATGCACGAGCGGCTCGCCGCCGACCAGGGCGATGCGCATGGTGCCAAGCTGACGAATTTTCCGTATCCATTTTTTCAAATCGTCGAGGCTCGGGTGCGGCCGGCTGTTGTCGTACTCGGTGCAATAGGCACAATCGAGATTGCAACGGTCCGTGACGTAAAGACTGCATTGCAGCGGTTTCCGATCGAGGAGACGCATACCCGATTCCAAAATGTTATAGCCGGAAAATTCGCGGCCGATTTTGTCGAGAAGCTTCATGCGATGACGAACGAACTTGCAGCCTACGACAACTTGCCTGCGAAGCAATCGCGCTGGGATCTGATTCCAACCGACTGACGAAACCTAGCGCATCCGATAAATCACGCGTTCGGCAGTGTGCGCTACCGGCTGGTATCGTTCTGCCAAAAGTTTGGCCAGAATCGGAAAGTCTCGCACTGGATATAGTGCGCCGGGCTCAGAGTAAAGATCGAGAATGTAAGCCGGGGGATGCTTCTTAAAATCTTGCTCGAGAGTGGTCCAGGCGCCGGGCAAGATTCGGCTGCGAGTATCGAGACCGGGAACAGGTCCGCCGAACACCGAGCCCGTGAGTGGAAACGATAAGATGTAGCGACAAGCAGGACGCCGCCGCGCGTCGAGATAAATCCTCGGCTTATGGCCCAGACGAAAATCCTATCGTTTGGAGCAGAATGCTCGAGCAAGTAGCGTCCCGTCTCCAGGGGTTCGCGCTGCGCAGCCAGCGTTAGCCAGTGCGAGATTGAGAAGGCAACAATGGTGAGCGCCAACCAGGCGTAAGTGAGAGAAGGTCGTAATAACCAGTAAGGCGGTTGCATCCTTCCGGTCCAAAGCTGCGCGTAGTACGGCGCAGCAAGCAAAGCAAGGGGCAGAATCAGCTGGATGTAATAGTGCTCGTAAAAGCGAGCGCCCGCTGCAGCACCAACTAGCCTGGCAGCTTGACACCGTCTCCGCGACTGCGATAAGGGTACGAATGTTCGAGGATCTCCCGCAGGCCATCCGGATTTTCGATACCAAGCCGTGGGTTGCGCAGCTCTATGTGACGGAGCAGTGCAACCTGGATTGCCACTACTG
>Ga0193713_1000086_pt1 | contig 26557 bp, 25 predicted proteins | sample H3a2metaG_FD_143054 | JGI IMG/M metagenome (GOLD analysis project Ga0193713, IMG submission 143054) | Soil microbial communities from a riparian zone of the East river system, Colorado, United States - H3a2 | ecosystem: Environmental > Terrestrial > Soil > Riparian zone | place: USA: East River... | reverse complement strand
CAGGCCGCAATACCCGACTGGGCGGACCGCTTTTTTCTCGGCTGGCTGTGGCGATTGGTTGCGCAGCCGCGCACGTTCATCCCGCGTTTGTCGCGCGGCTTGGAGCTCCCATGGTTAATTTTGAAATACGGTGAGAAGTTGCCGCCGATGCGTAGCCGCGTTTAGGAATCAATACCCAAAAATCAGGAGTCCGTATCAGCAACTTATTTGTCCCCCTCACCTTAATCCTCTCCCGAACAGGGGAGAGGCGGAACGCTGCCACCGATGCAGGCGGGAGCGCGGAGTTAGTAGTCGGTGATCGGTTGTCAGTGATCAGTAGGCGGAAATGTGGCGTGTCGCCGGAGTTTCTGGTAAGTCTTGCGCATGGAAGTCAGCAGCGTTGAAGCAATCGTCAGCGCACTGAATAAAGCCGACGCGAAATACTTGATCGTCGGCGGACTGGCCGTGAACGCGCACGGATTTGTTCGGCTTACTCGGGACGTCGATATAGTGCTCCAGCTCGACCCAGGCAACGTGAGCAGGGGTTTAAGCGCTTTGTTTAACATCGGCTATCAAATGTCCATACCAGCAAGACCGCAAGATTTCGCAAATCCGAAAACCAGAGAGGACTGGCGTCAGAGCAAAGGCATGATCACTCTGAAACTTTGGAGTGATCAGCATCAGCGAACACCGATCGATATTTTTGTTTACGAACCATTTGATTTTGCTAAGGAATTCGCCACCGCGATGACGGTGGAGGTTTGCCCCGGCTTACTCGCACGTGTAGTCTCCCTGGCAACATTGCTAAAAATGAAGCGAGACGCTGGCCGCGCGCAGGATTTAATAGATATCGAGGAGTTACAGAGAAGTCAGTGAAGACACTCGAACCTATCAAGGCAGACTGGAAATGGGGATCCCCAGAGGGAAGCAGAGAGCTGGATCGGTTGTTGGACAGGCAACTTACCTTTTGTGAAAAACTGGAATGGCTGGAAGAAGCTGAAACGCTGTCGCTGCATCTCCGCGCGAATCGCGAATCGCAATCGAATGACAACTATCGCCAACGCGGCGAGAAGTGAGTGCCCCGTGATCGCTGCGGAATGAATCTGTGTCAATCTGTATTCATGTGTGGCTGAATAGAAGTCATGGGACCTATTTTCGTGGCGTTTTTTGCTGCGACCGTTTTCGCGGATACGAGCCTGTTGAAGACGGAGTCACAGCAGAATCGAACTCCGACCCCGGCGGTTCTTCAATCGCCCGCTTCCAAACAGGGCTTGAATTTCGTCGTGGGCGCTCACGGTCTCGATTCACTCTCGTTCAACGGACAATCGCTTCTGGTTTCGCCTGAAAGCGGGGAGTTACAGCCGCAGAAATCTGTTTTTCGTGCTGTGCTTGACGCACTTTTCCCGCGTTCTTCGTCACCAAGCGCGACGCCGAATAAGAACACCGACACCATCGATCTAAGTTATCCCTGGGGACGCATCTCCTGCGCGTACGGCAAACAAGACGATAGACTCACAATGAGACTCGAGGTGTCGAATACCAGCTCAGAGCCACTTGGCGAATTCTCCCTTCGCTTGATGGAACTGAACTTTCCGCGTGTTCCAGAAGGCGGCACGCTCGAGGCGGGGATGTTCGGGTACGGCTTCAAAGGGCCGGAATGGCCCCTGGATCTTTGGATTCTTTCGATCCCTTCGGTTGCCGATCCAGTGTACAGCGTTCCCGTTATTCGCGCGGATTTTGGGACCGGTGCACTCAATTTTTGCAGCGACGATCTTGAATGTTCCGTCGACATACCGCACACGGCAAATCCGCCCGATGGTACTCGCTATCCGTTGGTGATCACGTGCCGTGATATCAAGCCGGGCACTACCAAGATATTCAACGTTTCGCTGCGTTTCGGCCCGGCAGATGCAGGGGTGCAAGATCTCTCGGGCGACGTCTTGGAACGGTACGGCAAGAAATATCCATTCCAGGTGGACTGGAAAGATCATCGCCCAATTGGCGCGATTTTTCTGGCCGGCCCGCAAATCAACGTGCCAAGCAATCCGCGCCGCTGGATCATGAACTTCGGCGAGATCGACGTTACCAATGACAAAGGCAAAGCAGCTTTTCGAGCCGCGCTTCTTAAGCTGGCCGATAACAGCGTCCAAGTCCTAAAGGATACTGGTGCGCAAGGGATGATCACCTGGGACCCGGAAGGCGAGGAGTTTCTCGGCGAATGCTATTACGGTGATCCGCGCCTTGTTCCGACCCTCGCGCCGGAAATGGAGTTTAAAAATGACGGTGCCAAAAGTGCGATTGACGAATACTTCGAGAAATTCCGCGCAGCCGGACTAAAAGTGGGTGTCTGCATTCGGCCGCAGCAAGTCACGATGGTAGATGGCAAGCCGACGCACCAAGATGCCGAGGACGAGCACGCGGCACAGATTCTTCGGGAAAGGATCGCCTACGCCAGGCAGCGATGGGGTTGCACACTTTTCTATGTGGATTCAACCGCGAACGCATTTGGCTGGATTAATCCGGACGTTTTTAAAGCAGTCGCGGACGCGTATCCCGATGTCTTGTTGATTCCCGAGAATGAATCGATGCGTTACTTCGCGTACTCCGCTCCGCTTAATTCTTATATGCATCACAGGATTACCTCGACGCCAGTTGGCGCGCGCCTGGTTTACCCGAAGGCGTTTAGCGTGCTGATGGCGCCTGACGGCGATCGACCGGAAGATCACGATGCTCTGGTAAGCGCCGTCCGGCGTGGCGACATCCTGCTTTTCAACGGCTGGTATATGAACGAGGGAGCAATGAAAACTAAAAAAATTTACGAAGAAGCTGCCGCCGAACGGCGGCCAGAAGTCAGAGGTCAGTAGTCAGAAGTCGGATGTCAAAGAACAGTGGACAGAGATCACTGGGCAGAAGGCAGAGGACAGTGGTTAGAGCTCAGCCCGAGGTAAGAAACGATTCCGACTTTTTGATCATCCCGCCAAGCATTCGGCCAATCTCTGCACATTTCTCGGTCAATGCATGATGTTGTTCCGGCGAGATATATCCGCACTGCTTGGCGAAGTCTAAAGATGAATCAGTCTCGGCATTCTCACCATCACAGTCGGTCAACTTGCTCAGAAAATGGGCTGGGTAGCGCCTCTTTGCCCAGGCTTCGCGAAGGTTCAAACAGACGGATCTCGACGAGCGCCGAATCTGACTCGTCAACGCGTATTTTTCTTCCGATGGAAACCTTTTTGTGATCCCGAAAATCTCCATCGCAAATTCGTTTGCAAGTTTATAGACATCTAAGTCCGTTGCTGATTCGATTTGCATAATTTCCTCTGTACTCTGACTACTGACTTCTGTCCTCTGGTTACTGACCTCCGATCTCCGGTAATCTTTGACACGTGAGTTTTTCCGCGGATCGCATGGCGCAATCCCAACTCCAACCGGCTTTGCTGAGAGTGTCAGCGACGATCTCTCAGTACTTCACGAAACCAAGTAATGACGTGTCTCGCCATCACCGAATTCTCATGCGTGCGGCAGTGGTGCCACGTATCGTTCTCGGTAGCCTCGGTATTGGTCGACCAATGGTCCACACTCCCGGACGCGTTGCCGCCGACAACGAGACCCTACTTCACGTCGGCCAATTCCGGAACGCTACACAAAAAATGCAGCATCTTATCTCCGGCCTGTGTGCATGCTGTCGACCAAGTTGCTGGTTCCAGGTGCAGGCGACGCACGCGTTCATCCGCGTGGCGCTGCAGATAATAAGGCGCGTTTCTTCTTAACTCGAATATTGCCCGCTCCACTTGCGCAGTGGCGTTTGGCTCCGGCAGCCAAATTCTATCTTCACTGGTCGGCGAAGGCCAGCCTAGAAAAAGATGGAAATGCCCATCTGTCGCACCGAAACAATCGAACTTGAGAATCTGGAACCCAAAAGCATAAAACGAAATGGCCGCGCCTTTGCCAATCGGCAAAATTTTCCAGTACACCTCCAAATCGACGTCAGGCTGGACATGTATCCACTCCACGTCACGCCGGATTCCCGCTTCCAAGCCGTCCGGATTGAACCTGACGCTTGCATCGTAACACCAGCGCCGCAGTAACTGTCGCTTGATTTGTGCGCGGAGGGCTGAAAGCATCGCTGGTAGTTTCATCAAAGGAAGCACGGCACGGACTAAATTTCATGGAAATAGGTTTGATTGGTTGTGGCGCATGGGGGCGTAAGATTCTCTGCGAGCTCAGGAAATTGGATTGCCGTGTGGTCGTCTTCGATCCTTCGGAGCGCGCACGGCGGGCGGCAATTGAACACGGAGCTATTACTGCGCGATCCCAGCTTGCTGGAAAAGCAGATGGCTGGATCATTGCCAGTCCAGCTTCAACGCATGCGAGCATGCTGGCGCAACTGGCAGACAGTGGATCCTCCATATTTGTAGAGAAACCGTTTACCACCGATCTCGCCAGCGCTCGCCGCTACGCCGATAATCCGCGAATCTTCGTCATGCACATCTGGCGCTATCATCCGGCAATTCAGTTCCTCGCCTCTCTGGTTCGAGACGGCCGTATTGGACAGGTCAAACTTGTACGCTCGACGCGAACGAACTGGACCAGCCCGAGGACAGATGTTGACCCTGTTTGGACGCTCGCTCCCCACGATCTCTCGCTGGCGGTGGAAATTTTGGGTGAGATTCCCCGACCGAAAGCAGCTTTGAGTGAACGGCATCAAGGCCGTCCCGTCGGATTAATCGGTATTTGTGGCGCCGATCCCGCGCTGGTCTTTGAAGTCTCCTCTCGCTTTGCCGATAAGCGACGCGAACTGCGCATTCACGGCACCGATGGAGTGCTTTCCTGGCGTGATGAACAGCCATGGGTGGAACTGCACAAAGGAAATCGTTCTTCACCGCAGTGCGCTACTGAAAAAATTCCCTTTTCCGGTGAGTCCGCACTTCGCACGGAATTGCGAACTTTTGTCGAGTATTTACGTGGCGGACCGCCACCGCCAACCACAGCGCGCGAAGGAGCGGCCGTGGTTGAGGCATTGCTGGAGCTTAGACGGATGGCCGGAATTGCCGATCCATTGCCGGACTAGAAGTTTGGCGCATCGTCTTTTCAATTTTCGCCCGCGCTTCCGCCAAACTCCCGAAAGCATTCGCCTTCGGCGAAACAATCCTGGGCCGCTCTGGCCACAGCAGATTTAGCTCCGGATCGTTCCAATGTACCCCAAGATTGTCGTCCTCCTTATAGTCCGCGTAAATTTCGGAAACCGCCTGCAAGTGGATTGCGTCGGTGATAAATAACCAGCCATGAGCAATACCGCATGGGAAGCTTACTGCGACTAGCTCAACACCGCTTACATGGATTAACATCCACGTGTCCTTCGTCGACGATGCCGGGCGTAGGTCATAAAGCCCGACGCAGGCACGTCCACTGATACAAAGAAAGTACTCGGAATGTCTCAAGTGCAGATGCATTCCGCGCATGGTTCCGGCGACAGATCGCACGACACTCCATTGAGTTGGGGAGATAGGCAGGCCCCAAGTGTCGCGATATACTTCGGTGAAACATCCGCGTACGTCGCGTTGCTCCTCCAGTAACCGGAGGTTGACACCGTCCAAAAAGGTTCCCTCAAATCTGGCCGGCGTCCGGTTCAATTTTTCACTACCCGAGACGTTTCTTTCCAGAGTCGGCGACATTAGTGCATTACTGACTCGATCATATCCCAAAAAGCAAGCACAGATACGGTCACTGTAATCACTGCGTAAATATGAACGGCGAACTTGAGGCGAGCGTGCTTATTCCGACTACCGGCGACCGCGGCGATCTGCTGCGGTGCTCAATTGCCAGCGTCTTGCGCCAAACAGAGAAGCGTTTGGAGGTCTTGGTGGTCGGCGACGGAATGTCGGCAAATTCACGAAAGGCAATCGAGGAGATGGCCCGTTCAGATAATCGCATTCGGGTCTTCGATTTTCCCAAACACGAAAACCGTGGAGAGCCAAACCGCCATCACATTTTGCTTCATGAGGCGCGTGGCCGGAACATCTTCTATCTATGCGATCGCGATTTGCTGCTGCCAGACCATGTGGAACGGCTCGGCCGCTTACTCAAAGACGCCGACGTGGCCCATGGTTTGATGGTACCGATTCGACGCGATGGCCAGCCTGTTATTGCGGAGTACAGCAGCATCTTCGGCTTCAGGGGTGTCCCCGACTTGACGAAAGCATGGCACCGGAGATTGACGGTTAAAGGGAACGGCATTCTTCCTCTCTCGTCATGGGGTCATACGCTCAGATTCTATCGAAAGCTTCCGCGTGGTTGGGAGACGCCACCGGCCGGTTGGTACTCAGACCAACATATGTTGGCGCAACTTCTTGCCCACCCAGGATGCAAAGTAGCAACTACTATGGTACCAACAGTCCTCAATTTTCAAAAATGCTGGCGTGGCCACGACGCGGTGACCGTGTGGCGGCACGAACTGCCACTTTGGTTCGAGAAGTTAAACGAGCCTCATTTTGCGGACCAGTTCCGCGAGGAGGTGATGGAAAAGGCGATTCTTGAGCAGCAGACACAAATTGATCAACTCGCGGCCACTATTCGTTTTTTTCACCGCCATCCGCTTCGCTACGTTTTAGGCAAGCTTAAAGCAAAGCTAAAGTCTCGAGTTAAAGCACGACTGAAGTTTCGAAACTGAGACGTCCTCCGCTCTGCAAAGGGGACCGAACGTCACCGATCCGCCGATCATCAAAGTTACCGGCAAAAGCGCGAACGCACCACCGTAAGGCGCCGCGTTTCTTCCTGCAATTTCGAAGTCGCCGTGCAGCTGTCGAAACTCGCGAGGCAAAGAGCATTTTTTTCATCCGGCCGGGACCGGAGGGGCCCGGCACCACCTCTCCTGTGCCCCCTGCTGGCACGCGCGGCGCCACCCCTGTGTGCCACAGTCGTGGCAAATAAGGAAAAATCCCCACCTGCAAAAGGCGCGACAAATAGCGCACCCTCTTCGACTATTTCTTAAACCGATAGAGCAGGATCCCGAAGCCTACGCCGGGGGGATCGCCTGTTCTTCCTACCTGAAATGCCATGAATCTGCCGTCTGTCGAGATTACCGGATTCGAGGCCTTGCCGCCTTCGTAGTCGTTGAAGTCGGTGAGACGGGTGAAATCCTTTCCCGTGCCATCGAGGCGCAGCATCCAGATATCAATGTTGCCGTAACCGCGCTCGCCGCCGAGTTGTTCGCATTGGCGGTCAGCTTCAACGGTGGTGTAAAGGCCGTCGGGAAAGATGCCTTCTGCTTCGTTGTAGGTGCCGGGCGCCTTCGAAAAGTTGGTCACTTCGCCGGTCGTGAGATCAATTCCCATCACCGATGCTCCTTTCTGCGGGCCTTGCTCCTCGTAACAAGTGAAGATCAACTTGCGATCGTTGTCGTAGAAATCCTGGGCTTCGAGTACGCAGCTACGGTCTTTGCTCGCGTACACCGTTTTCTTGTTGATGATGTTCGGCGTGCTACCGGAGAGGTCGAGGTCGGCGACTACCAGGCGCGAAGTTCCGGGCGCAAGCTCTGGAGCTTGCGCGGACAGCTGCGAAAACGCGATCTTCAGCGATTTCTTTGAAATGGCCGCGCTTTCGCTGATCTTCTGTCCGAGTTTGACTGGTTTGGCGCCGCGCTGCTTGCTGAGGAACCAGAGCTCGTCATCGCGCGTGCGGCTGGTGTCAATGTCCTCGAAGTGGTTGGGTCCAATGAGGATGTAGTCTCCCGTAACCAGGTGCATCACGCGCAGGAAAGCCGCGGCAGGCACATTGCACGTAAGGCAGGTAATAACGCGTGACTTCAGGTCAATCAACATGGCATCGCCGAAACTCTTGGACATGAACGCGACACGCTGGTTGTCGGGTGAGATGTCGGCCCGCTCTCCGAAATGCGTGAGGACTTGGATATTTTGAGGGAGATGGTCGAGCGGATTCTCGGGGCTTCTTGCGTGCTTTTCTTCGGCGCAAGCCGTTGCCAGACACACGCTAATGAGTGCATGCAGGAATTTCATGCGGGGAATCCTATCAAAGCGACGGCTAACTGTCAGCCGCGGTACAAGGTCTTTCAAAAACTCACACGAATGCTTGTTTCGACATATGCCTTGCGCGTACGCGCGCGTTGCGGGACCGGCTACAAGCGACCTTAGAGGCGGCGACCAAATAAGTTGCCGAGCGACTCTCGACACGACAGAATGAACATCGATAGCTCCCGGTAATCGACGCCATGCGTATCGCGCTTTTCAATTTGCACTTCGAAACGTTGGGCGGCGGCGAACGTCGCACGGCCGCGTTGGCGGAACATCTGAGTCAGTCGCACGAAGTTATTTTATATGTACTCCAGCCTGCGAACCGCGAAGTAATTCAGAGCATCTTCGTTTATTCGCCATGCGAATCGATGGGGCCGCCTACCGGCAAAGAGAAAATCGTGTTGCGGCGAGATCGGCTGCACTGAAGCCGCTAAGCGTACCGGAATCGCCCGAAACACGCTCTATCAATGGAACTATCGCTACAAATGGAGCATCTTGTCGGCGGATTCACGCTCTGTAAGAAATGTCACCACTTGTCCCGCAACATCCGCAATGTATGCACCTCCAGACGAAGTTTCGGCTAACTCGTGTAACCTTTAACAGGTGAGTTTTCCCGCAGATAATCGGCAAGGTCCGTCCATTGCAGAACGAGATGAGTCCATTTTCCTTGAACGTGTGTATGGCATAACGCGATCCCAGCGCCGAATTCGGGTCAAGCCTCGGCTGGTAGCGGTTAGCACGTAACGCGATTTTGCGCTGCTTTCCCCGTCTTTATACCAATAAATGTTCCAAAGCTTTCGGCCTTGTAGAATCCGCAAAGCGTACTCTCTGCGATATTTGGGCCGAGGCTATCGAACCCTTCCAAGACGAGGTCGAAGCCAACATCATATATTGCCTGGAGTAAATATTCGCGTTGAATCCAGAAAGACCGACGGTTGTCCCAGGAGCTCCACTTGGAGCTGTCTCGTTTACTAAATGCCTCATCGTTCGCAAATTCCGTATACCATCGACCCCTGAGCGTCTCGTTTTCAGTAAGTTCTGATAGGTTGAACTCGCGCCAGTGGCCATCCTTGGCGGCGGGTTCCGGATTATGTCTCTTCACCCTTGGCAAAAGCCTTCGTGCGATACCGAAAGCTAAAATATGTCTCTTCACCCTTGCCAAAAGCTTTCGTGCGATGCCGAACCATCGATGCTCTTTATTCTTAGTATCCGTTTTCTTGGTATCCGTTGAGAAGTGTGTCTGCAAAATCAAGAGCTTCGTTGTTACGGCTGATAGCGTATTGAGAAACTCTTTAGGTTTGTCAAGGTGGTACAACAACCCTTTGCAGAACACCACGTCGAAGACGCCATACTTTGCGATGTTGCGGGCGTCATCCTTAATGAACTCCAGGTTTGGCAAGTTAGTGTTCGCTTTCACGTAATTGCACGCTGCGATGTTGGCTTCGCGCACTTCAATCCCGAGAACTTGGAATCCCATGCGAGCGAACTCTACAGCGAACCCGCCCTCCAAACAGCCAAGATCAGCGAGGCGATAGTGATTTTTGTCCCCCGGAAACACCGTATCGAGAAGCCGCCGTGCCGAAACGAACGACTCGTTGGCGTCCATTGAATAGCGCACATCGGGTTTCGTAAAAGATCCATTATCGAGGCGAATATTGTGAGAAGTGAATTCAATATGTTCAATATCCATTTCCTCTACCTATATCTCGAACAAAGGGTCACGAGCAGCACGCATATGGCATTATCGAGCTTCTCTTCAGCAGAGTAATGGGTCTGTCAAACAAACGATTCGACGAGTCAGGCAGCCGCCTTCGTCCGGCAGCAGCCGGACTATGGCGTGCCAAGGGATGCCTGAGTTACGTGTAACCTTTGACACTTGAGTTTTCCCGCAGATAATTGGCAAATCTCGCCGTTGCGAGATGTGATGCCCCCGATTTCTTGAACGTGTAACTCGGAAACATGCCCCGGTTTGTCCATAACGTTTCCAATCTGATTCGTCGCGTTCTCTTTCTGGCGCGGCCATACGGCAGAGCGAAGCTGGTTGGGGTTTTTTCCCTCGCGCTTGCGCAGGCCGTCTTTCAAGTGATCGGCGCCACGTCGATCTTCCCATTTTTAGCTGTCGCTGCTGATCCGGACCGCATCCGCCGATCTCATTTTGGCACGGTATTCCTGAGCCTGTTTCCACCGATGGGAAACCTTCAACTGCTCATAATAACCGGGGTCATCGCGATGGTAGGAGTCCTTTTTTCGAACGCAATTAATCTGCTGGCCGAGTACGGGCGGACTCGTTACGCCGCGAACTTTGCTCACTGGTTGCGCGTCCGGCTCTTGCGCCGAATGGCCTCACAGCCATACACCTATTTTCTTCAGCGCAACTCCGGCCATCTCCTCAAGAAAGTTCTTGGCGACGTGATGAATTACACCAACGGAGTGCTCCTCCCCTTACTGGATACGGTGGCGCGCGCGGTGACTGCGGTGCTGCTACTGGCCACGCTGTTTTTGGTCCAACCGGTGATCGCGCTTTCGGCAGCGATCGGGCTTGGCGGATTTTATGTAATCACGTTTCGGCTCCTCGCGCGCAAGCGTCGAGAAGTGGATGAAAATTTAAGAATACATTCCATCGGCTACTACCGGGAAGCCCATCAGATGCTCGGCGGCATTAAACCGGTGAAAGTCCACCGTGCCGAAGAACATTTTCTCGCTCGGTTTGCCGGCCATTCCACAATCATCGCGAAGATGAGCGCCCTCGTGTCCATTTTCAACAGCGCGCGTTATCTTGTGGAACCGCTCGCTTTTGGCGGTCTCGTCGTGGCTGTGTTGCTGCTCGCAGCGAGAGGGCGTGATTTTTCCGATATTCTTCCGAACCTCGGCGTGATGGCGCTTGCAGGTTACCGGCTGCTACCGTCGATCCAGTTGCTTTATAGCCAGCTGACTCAGGTCAGCTCGATGCGCCACGCCATGGACGAAGTGTATGACGAATTTGTTGATGCGGAAACTGACGGGTCTGTCTCGCCGGCGATAAGTAGCGACGCCCTCGCTCGAGCGAAACCTCTTCGTTGGAACGATTCGATTACTCTGCGCGAAATCAGTTTTCGCTATCCTGGCGCATCGCGGCCGGCGCTGGAGGCACTTTCGCTGAACATTCCGAAAAACACTTCGCTTGGTGTAATTGGCCCGACCGGTTCGGGAAAATCAACTCTGGTTGATTTGTTGCTTGGTCTCTACCACCCAACGGCAGGCGAGATCGTGATCGATACCCGGCTCCTGACACCTGCGCTGGTGCCTTCGTGGCAAGCTTCCATCGGTTATGTGCCACAGGATATTTTTCTCATCGACGATACCATTGCGCGCAACATCGCGTTTGGCCTGCCGGATAGTGAAATCGATCCCGTCCGCTTGCGCGAGGCCAGCGACACGGCGCAGCTGCTCGACTTCATCGAAGCGGAACTGCCTAATGGTTTTGATACGAACGTCGGGGAGCGCGGCGTGAGACTTTCCGGTGGGCAACGGCAGCGCATTGGTCTTGCGCGCGCGCTTTACCATCGTCCATCGCTGTTAATCCTGGACGAAGCAACCAGCGCGCTGGACGTGGCGACTGAAGCAAGGCTACTCGAGGCGTTGAGTGCTCTTGCGGGTAAGCTCACGATGGTTGTGGCCGCTCACCGCCTCAGTGCGGTGGCGAATTGCGATCAACTGGTTGACCTGGCTAATGAAATCCCTGCGGTTGCCGCCTTTCATGGAAATTGAAGTTCTTCGATTTTTATGGCTTTTCTGCACCGGACGCGGCTGTTTGTAAACGACCTGCTATCGCCGTTTGGCTTCGCCATCAACCGAGTTGAAAAACAGCCTTCGAAATGCTTCCGAACCACTGTAAGCATTCAGGAGCGCGTACAACTCTACGAGACGTCGACGGGCCGCTATTATCTGCCGACCGACGCGCCGCAGGATCATGTAATCAGTTGCATCAAAAGTGGTGGAGTTTTCGAACCCGAGGTTGTCGAGACAGCCAAAGCCTACATTTGGCCCGGAAGTACAGTGCTCGATGTTGGCGCGAATTTCGGCCAAATGTCAGTCCTCTTCTCGCGATTCGTCGGTGCCGGAGGACAGGTACATTCCTTCGAGGCGGATCCTTTTATTTACGAACTTTTGCAAAAGACTTTCGCCGCGAACAATTGCCAAAACGTTACGGCTCACCTTGGCGCCGTTTATGACCGCCCCAACCAACAACTCTTTTACCCGGTCCAGGACTTCAAGCGCGATCCAGCCTACGGCTCCTATGGCATTGACCCGAATGCAACGGCAGGCCGTACGGTCAAAACTCTCACGATCGACGGGCTTAACATCAATACGCCGATCAGTTTTATGAAGGTGGATATTCAAGGCAGCGATCTCTTCGCTCTGCGCGGGGCGGTTGAGACGATCAAACGACACAGGATGCCGATTCTCTTCGAATTCGAGCAACAATTTCAGGCGGAGTTTCGCACATCATTTCAGGATTATGTGGACTTTGTGAACTCTATTTCCTATCGCTTTGAAAAAACGGTTTTGTGTAGCGCGGGAAAGGGTTTGTTTAACAGTATCAATTATCTCATCGTTCCCCGATAAGGTGGTGTTCGTGCGTGAATTCCCACAGGAAACGTTTTACCCTTGCCTTCTATGGCAGAAACACTCGGTTCACTCTGTGATAAGCTGACAATCGTCAAGCTCAAGGAATGGCACTCTGAGAAGCAACCCGAGCGGATGCGCAGCCTGGCAACGCAGGAGCAACAGCTCCGGGAGGAGATCGATGCGTTTATCGCCGATGCCGCCAGCGGCCGCATTCCGGTGGAGCGGCTGACTTTTGCTGCCAACAAGGTTTATCGAAAAGAAGGCAACGCGGTCCCGGAAGTCACGGGCAGTCTCGGCGCGGTTTTCTCTCATTTGGCCGAGGTCAATTGCAGGCTGTGGCACGAGGTGGACAAAAGTTACGAAATCGAAAAAGTGCCGGCTGACGCCAAAGACGGGATTGTCAAGCAATTGGCAGTGCTTAACCTCGAGCGGACCCAGTGCATTGACGAAATTGACCGACAACTCTGCGCAGCAGTCGAGCAGTTGCAATCCAAGGCCATCAAACATTAAACCCATGCACCTTATCCATCGAACCACCTGTCGAGTCTGTGGCTCATCCGCGCTGACGAAAGTCATCGACCTCGGGGAGCAATATCTCCAAGGTTCTTTTGTAAAGCCCGGCAAAGAACTTCCACCCACGCGGCGGATCCCTTGCACCCTTGTACGCTGTGATCCTACCAGGGACGAGCACGCCTGCGGGCTGTTGCAGATGGAGCGCACGGTGCCGCCTGAGATTCTCTACTCCGCCTATTGGTATCGCTCGGGCACCAATGATACCATGCGCAACCATCTGCGCAGTATAGCCGAAGAGGCTATCGGGCTGGTCGCCAAGCCGGCAACTCGAGTGCTGGACATCGGCTGCAACGACGGCACGCTGCTGGGCTGCTATCCGGCCGACTTTGAAAAGTTCGGCGTCGATCCCTCCGACGTGGCCCAGGAGATCCGCGGTGACATCACCGTCATTCAGGACATTTTTCCATCCGCAGAGCTGGTTAAACGGCTTGATAATCGCCGCTGCGACATCATCACCTCGATCGCTATGTTTTATGATTTGGAAGATCCGGTTGCCTTTACCCGTGGCATTAAATCAGTGCTTGCGCCCGAAGGTCTGTGGATCTTTGAGATGTCTTACATGCCTATGATGTTACAGATGAATTCCTACGACACCATTTGTCATGAACATCTCGAATACTACAGCCTTGCCAACGTAGAGCACATCCTTAAGGAAGCCGGTATGAAAGTCTTCAATGTCGCCATCAATAACATTAATGGCGGCAGCTTGCGTTGCTACGCTACGCACGCGGAAAACTTTTCTTATCGAAAAGATGAGTTCCTGCAAAACATCAAAGCGATGCGGCAGCAGGAATTCGACCTGGAGTTGGACACCGATAAACCTTACAAACATTTTCAGGACCGCATCAATGTTCATCGCGAGGAACTGATCAAAGTTTTAAAAGGACTCAAGAAACAGGGGAAACGAATTCATATCTATGGAGCCTCGACCAAAGGCAACACGATCCTGCAATGGTGTGGCATTGATAACCGCGTAGTGGACGTAGCCGCCGAGCGCAACCCGGATAAATACGGCGCCAGGACATTGGGCACTGACATTCCTATTGTCAGTGAAGCGGAGTCACGCGCGATGAATCCGGATTATTACCTGGTTCTCCCCTGGCATTTTAAAGAGGAGTTCGTGCGGCGCGAAAGCGAGACACTGGCGCGCGGCATCGGCTTGATATTCCCCTTACCGAACATAGAGATTGTGCACAAAACCACCGAGAAGCATTGAGAAGATATTTCCTTTTAGTGACAGCGGAAACCGCTGCCAACAGGTCGCGAGAGTTGCTTCTTTATGATCGGTAAGGTTGTCAGGCTCCTCCCAAAAAGTATTCGTCTGGCCCTTTACCATCGCTTGAGGTCAGTTTTTCCTCACAACTTTCGTGTCGAGTATGCCGACGAGACATTTTCCCAATGCGGGGAGGACAGGATCCTTGCCTTCTTGTTTAGCCAGCTTGGCGTTGCGACTCCTCGGTATCTCGATGTGGGCACCTGGCATCCGTGCGTAGATAACAACACCTACCTTTTCTACCGTGCAGGAGCCAAGGGGGTTTGTGTCGAACCAAACCCTGATCTGGCGCTGTTAATCCGCGAAAAACGTCCCAGGGACGAGGTGCTCAATGTGGGCGTATCGGCTGAAAAGTCCGGCCCCTGCCACTACTACCTGTTCGAGGACTGCCAGCACAACACCTTTGATGCGGAAGAGGCCGCTGCCAGGGCCCGCTCTGGCAGACAACCGATCTTGAAGGAGATGTCGGTTCCGGTCGTAACCTTAGAGTCAATCATCACAGATTATTTTCCGGATGGTCTGGAATTGCTGTCACTCGACACGGAAGGACTTGATCTGGCGCTTCTGAAATCCTTGAACTACGAGAAACACCGGCCGCTTGCCATTTGCGTGGAAACTGTTGGATTCTCCGAAACCCTGGCAAAGCCGAAGAGCAATGCGATTACTTCCATCCTGGCTCCTCACGGATATGCGCCGTACGCAGATACCTTTGTGAATACCATCTATATCGACACGAAACGCACCGGGACGGTTGCGCTATAGGGTATCGCCATGGGCAATCGGCGAAAGGTGGTCTACTTCTCCAGGTTTGATTTGAGCCGGCTCGACAATGGCGCGGGGTTACAAGGTCGCAATACTGCTCGCCGAATCGCGCAAACCGTTGGCGTTGATCTCACGATTTGCTGTGCCGGGCCTAGCGGCGAAGTTGAGAGGATTTCCACGTTCGCAAATTCAATCGGGGCGAAATTTGTGCCCATCGTTTTCAAAGAGCCGAAAGCTCCCGACATCTGGAACCGCTTATGCCGGCGCTTGTTCGGCACGATGATGTTCGAGCTAGAATCAAAATACTATCGACACGTTGATGAAGAGTTTTCAGAACTGCTAGATTCGATCGGGGCAGATACGCTGGTGGTCGATTACACTTACAGTGCGATGTACATACCGTCAGCCTTCAAACGTCGGTCGTTACGCCGGGTAACTTTTATTCACAATCGTGAAGTCCCTTATGCTCGCGATATGCGTTTACGTGGCTTGCTGCCGGATCCGTCGTCGCTGAAAACGGAACTGAGACTCTTCTTTTACGAGCAGATGATCTACAGCAGAAGCAACTGTGTGATTGCCTTGACCTCCAAAGATTTGCCGGCGCCCAGACCAATGACCAGGAGGTTTGTCCTGCCTGCCGTCTTTGACCCGAAGGTCAAGCGGTGGAATGGGGCGGGTAGCAAAAGCCTATTCTTCGTCGGGAGGGTCGCCCACTATCCGAACAAAGAGGCAGTGGAATGGATCGTCTCGCGTCTTGCGCCGGCGTTGCTCAATTTAAACAGCTCTGCCACCATCGATATCATCGGCAGCACACACGAACAGATCACTTCCGATGCATGTCCGGCCAACGTCCGGTATCATGGCGTAGCCAGTTATGAAGAAGCAGTTCAGAAGTTCACAGATTGCGGTTTGTTCATTGCGCCAATCAAGAACAACATGGGAAGCAAAACCAAACTACTTGACTGCCTCTCGTATGGAACGCCTTTCGCGGCCTCAAAGGCAGCTTTGAGCGGACTTCCATTTCTGAATGGGGTACCTTTGCTGGATTTAGAAGACCCTGTTGGCTCGGCGCAAACGCTCGATGCTCTACTAAATGACTCTGCAAAACGAGCTTCGATGAGTTCAAGCATAGCAAACGCTTTGAACCATCAACTACAGGCGCAGGCCAAAGTTTGGGAAATGATCCTGTCCTAGCTCCCTAAGTAAAAGAAATAGCAACATTGTGACTTTGCCACGATGGCGAGAAGTGAAATGTTGCAGAAACATAGTTAGGCATGCCTGGCCTGCCGTCGGTATATACTCTCCTTGATATCACCATTAGGCTGTATGAAGGCTCTGATCTTTGGAGTTACCGGACAAGATGGTTTTTACCTGGGCAACCTGCTTGGCCGGCAAGGGATCAGGGTCGTCGGCATTTCACGATCGGATAGTGGCGGTCGCTGGATCGTCGGCGACGTGGCGAAGCGCGAGCAAGTCGAGGCTCTGGTTCAGAAACATCAGCCCGATTACATCTTTCACCTCGCGGCCAACTCGACTACGCGACATGACGCGCTCGTCGAGAATCATGAGGCAATTGCCACAGGCACGCTTGCCATCCTCGACGCCGTGGATCGGCATGTTCCGAAAGCAAAAGTCCTTTTAGCCGGGAGCGGCCTGCAGTTCGTCAACCAGGGGCTTCCATTAAACGAAGAATCGCCGCTCGACCACTCCAGCCCTTATGTCGTTGCAAGGAACTCTTCGCTGTTCGCCGCCCGCTATTTCCGGCAGAGGGGCCTCAAGATTTACTTCGCTTATCTGTTCAATCACGACAGCCCATTGCGCAGCAACCGTCACCTCAATATGAAAATCGCCGTGGCAGCCGCCCGCGCCGCAAATGGCAGCAAGGAAAAACTCCTCATCGGCGATTTGGATGCGGAAAAAGAGTTTAACTTCGCCGGCGATGTGACCGCCGCAATGTGGCTATTGATTCGGCAAGATGAACTATTTGAATGTGTTGTTGGATCTGGTCAATCCCATGCTGTCCGGGATTGGGTCGAAGCATGCTTCCGTGAGGTAGGTCTCGATTGGAACGATTACACAGAGACTGACTCGACTTATGCAAGTCCCTATCGTCGGCTCGTGAGTGATCCGGGGAAGCTCTTGAGCCTGGGTTGGAAACCTGAATGCACATTTTCCGGGCTTGCCGCGATGATGATGGCAGAGGCGGCACGGCGCTGTGAAGTCTCCGAACCGGAGGCCGATGGGCCTTAGCGGGCGGCCGCGAAAGAAAGTGCTTGATCCCTCCAATTTCCTCCCGGAGGAAATAAAATGACAACCAATTCATAAAGCGATTTATGGAACCCACCTTACACGGTCTGGGTCGCAAGCTATGAGAGTTGCGTTAGTTCAGTTGGCCGCGTATGGAGATTGCCTTTTCGCAACTCTCGTTGCACGGCAAATCAAGCGGGACCATCCCGGATGTCATTTAACCTGGGTGATTGGAGACAAGTGCGCTTCCATACTTGACGGAAACCCGCATGTAGATGCGGTCCACAAAATAGTCTTAAGCAGTAGGGATGAAGCATTTTCATCCGGCTGGGAGAAGGCAAAAACCTGGGTGACTGATCAGGTTCGCATGGGAAATCTGGAAAAAGCCTATTTTACTCAAATCTTTCCCGACAACATTCGATACTACGACGGACTGATCCGCACGACTATTTATGGGGCATATGGCAAGCCAATAACGGGGCCACATCTCCCCGAGGTATTCCTAACAGAAGCAGAGAACCGGAATGTTGCCGACTTCGCCGAGAAGCATTGCCTTGGTGAATTCAAACATGTTTTTTTGTTTGAATGCGGTCCTGGCAGCGGCCAATCACCTATGACGCCGGCCAGAGCTGAAGCGCTGGCACACGCAGTGGGAAGATACCATCCAGAGGCGGTTTTTCTGATGAGCTCAAGCGAATCGCCTGTCAGACCATCCCATCAAGTGGTCGATGCATCGTGCCTCACTTACAGGGAAAATGCGGCCCTGGCCCGCCATTGCACAGGCTTTGTAGGCTGCTTCAGCGGAATTACGGTGTTGACCACATCGACCGCAGGAAAGGCATTGCCGATGTTGCAAGTTCTCACGAAATCAAATGGAATTTTCCGATGGGGATCAGTAGCGATGGATTTCAGGCGCGCAGGCCTCGATGAAAGCAGGGTGATAGAAATGGCGGAACCCAGCGACAACCGGATTATTAGCTGTATCGAAAAGTGGTTGTCGGAATCACATTCCGCAGCACGTCGGCAGTTTCATGAAGAATCGGTGTTAACAAGCGCCGATGCAGAGAACGCTTATTCGTTCATTCGCGAACAATACGGGAAAAACGCCGCAAAATCTGCGATGGTAAGGTTTCTCAAAGCAAACGGATTCGCGACCATTCGGTGGCGCGTGTTAATGGCCGAGATGCGCGCAAAAGGACGCGGAATGATTCGACGTGTCTTGCGTTACGCCGCCGCGTTCAGACAGCTGCGTCGAGTCCGCACAGTCGCGCAACACCTTACGTTCGACGAAGCCCATGCGTTCGCTGACGCGGAGATCGGAATCGCGCAGAAGCCCGAGGAGATCCGGTGGCTGTTCGAGCTGGTCCGCGCGGAGCGACCACGTGTCGTGCTCGAGATCGGCCTGGGCTTCGGCGGCACGTTCTTCCTCTGGTCGCGCGCTGCTGCTCCCGACGCGCATCTGGTTGCAATCGACACCAAAGCAGTCGGTCGTCTTGGCATGTGGTCGCCATTTTCTCTCGTACGCCGAGCATTCGCGGTAGGCTCGCAACGCGTAACTTTGCTGATGGACAGCGACTCTCACGGCGAAAGCACACGGCAGCGCATCGCTGCGTTGCTGGACGGTCCTGCGGTCGATTTTCTTTTCATTCATGGCGACCATTCCTGCGAAGGGGTATGGCAAGACTTCAAGATGTACTCGCCTTTTGTGGCTCCCGGCGGACTTATTGCGTTCCACGATATCTCTCAGAATCCAGCAGAGCGGACGAAGGGAGTCGCGCAGTTTTGGCGAGAGTTCACCGTTGAGCACAAGACTGACGAGCGCGTTGTCAATGACGAGCCCGGATTTGGGATCGGCGTTTACCGCATGCCCGGATGAGACTCTCAAGGGGACTTCAAGTTTGGTATAGCGCACCAATTACTTGCGCCTGCCCGACTGTCGCGGAAACTGTGGCGCTGCTTTCACTGAGAAGATGCTTCGGGGTGCTCCGTTAATTCCACACCAAACGGGTTATCGTGCCGGTCCCTTCTGGTCGGTGATGATCCAACGTACAATCCACACGCAAGACGGACTAAAGCCGGATCATCATCCTCAAGGACCGACGCTCGCTTGAAATCCCATGCTGTCCGGCATTGGATCGAAGCATGCTTCCGTGAAGTAGGTCTCGATTGGAACGATTATGCAGACAGTGTTGACGGTAGAATTCCGTATTACGACATTACCGCGTTTCGCGAGAGTGACGGTGATTTAGCGGCGGAATTCCTCGAGATTGAGCGTCGGGAGAGAAATAACAAACCATCTTATCCTGGTTAGCCGGGGAGCCCCGTATGCCGAGAAGAATCGTCCCGGGCTACCGAAGGGGATGGCCTAGTGTGCCTAACGACTGAGCAGTTCCGCGGTCGCGCCGATTCTGGTCTTGTCAGCCGCGGCCTTGATGTTTGCAATTAGGGCCGAAAAGCCCGGCTCCGAGAAAATGGTGTGCCCCCCGGGGAGAACCGCGATGCTGCCGCGATCGCCGTAAAGCCGCTCGATTTCCGCCGAGCCACCGTCGTTGCGATTTGAAAGATTGAGGTGGCTCTCTTCTGCGAAGATGATTTGAATTTCGCCATCATAGGGGTGAAGTCGTCCTTGCTCCATCAGGACGAGTGGTCCGATGCGACGGCCGCACGCGAGCAGCTTTTCGGCGATGGCGTGTGCGATGTTGCCCCCCTGGCAGATACCGCCAAGAAACAGCGGCCCCACCGGGCAGAGCGCTTCGAGTTCCTCCAGATAATGCGAGGCGAGCGCTTCGATATTTTCGGCTGTGTAATCCATGACCAGGTGGCCGGAACGCATGCCATGAACGCGCACGCTGTCGCCAAGATGCTGCCCGAACAGTTGCAGTTCGGCGTCAAACTGCGCGCAGACAAAGAAATCGCAGTCTGCATCCTCGGAGCCGATTGAGACAATCAGGCTGCGCTCGGTCGCGCGAACGCCGGTCCAGGCAGCAGTCAGATCGCGCAGCTGTTTATAGATACGGCCGGACTCGAAGCCGGAGCCTGCCGCGAGCTCGGCGCCGTGCTCCTGATTCCACAACAACTCAGCCACCTGCACGGCCATGCGGGAGACGGTCGTGACGCAGCCGAAGAATCCTGGAGGAACCGTCACGTGCAATCGCTGCTCCACCTCCGCGATGACAAGGAGCGTTCTGAGCGAGTCACCGCCCAGCGACGCGAAGTCATCATACATGCCGACGTCATCCGGCAATTCGAGCAGTTCCTTCCAGATCGCGGCCAGCTCGCGTTCCACATCGTTACGAGGGGGCTCGCGGAAAGAATGGCGCTGCACGCTTTTCTTAGCGAATTGCTCGAAGAACGCGCGTCGGTCTTTTTTCCCAGTGGTGGTGAGGGGAATGGCTGCCACGCTCACGAATTTCGAAGGCAGCATGTAGCTCGGCAGCCACGCGGCCAGCTTTTCGCGCACGCTCGCCTCGTCCAACGCGTGGCCATGCCCCAGCGCAATGAAGCAAATCAACTTCTGCGCCGAGCTTTCATCGACGCACAAAGCAGCATCGAGCACGTGCGGCAGGCGCTTAACGCTCTGCTCGATTTCTTCCAGCTCGATGCGGTGGCCGCGGATTTTGACCTGCCCATCCAGGCGCCCAAGAAAGCTAAGTTCGCCGTTCCGCCCCTGCCGCACGAGATCACCTGTGCGATAGATCCAGTCGGTCTTTCGCTCCTTAGGCGACCAGGTCAGGAACCTTTCGCTCTTTCCTTCCTCCACGCTGAGATAGCCCGCGGTGATCCCGGCGCCACCGAGGCACAGTTCGCCGATCTCGCCTGGCGCAACGGGATTCTGGTTCTCATCCAGCACATAAGTGTTTACCTGCCTGATCGCTCGACCGATCGTAACCTTCTTGCCGGCACGGCAGCGCGCGACGGTGGCATAGATCGTCGCCTCCGTTGGTCCGTAAGCGTTGAAGAAGCGGCGGCCGTTCGCCCAGAAATCGACCAGCTCCTGTGGGCACGCTTCACCGGCGGCGGAAATGCATTGCAGCGAGGGGAAGGGGCGCGGCCTGATGCTGCTGAGGACCGATGGAGTAACGAGCAGATGCGTGATCTTCTGCGTCTCGATGATTCGCGCCAGCTTCTCGCCCACCAGGGTCTTTGAGGATCTGCTCCCAACCAGCTCTCCGCCGCCGCCGAGAGTCATCCAGATTTCGCCTAGCGATACGTCGAAGCTGATCGATGTGTTCAGCGCGGTCTTCGTTCTGTGATTGATCCCGAAGCGAGGAACTCCGTCCATCACGCGTGCGAAGAGGTCGCCGTGGCGAATCACGACGCCCTTCGGATAACCAGTCGAGCCGGAGGTAAAACAAATGTAAGCAGGCCGCTTCGGGTCGGCCTCATCGAAGATGGGTTGATTCGTGAGCGCGTCTGATCGGAGTTGATCGACAAAGATCTCTTCGACCGTTTCGCCTAACGAAACCTCCGCGAGACGCGAGCCGGCAGCTGTGATCAGAAACTTCGCCTCTGCTCGTTCCAGCATGAAGGCGACGCGCTCCGGCGGCAGAGCGTCATCCAATGGCAGGTAAACGGCGCCGAGCTTTAGCAGCGCGAGCACGGTGGCGATTAAATCGGTGGAGAAGGACAGGCTGACCGCGATGACCGTGCCGCAGATAGCGCCGCGGGCCACCAGAGCTTGAGCCAGTTCATCGGACAGCAGGTCCAGCTCGCGATAACTGAGAGCGGAGGAGGGATCAGAAACGGCGCGGGAATTCGGTCTCAGCGCAGCGTGCTGCCTCACCATCGCCAGAACGGACTCTGGCTTCTTCGCGAAAATGCGCATCGCCGAAGAGACGAGCGATCGCAGGTTCTTCGCGCGCGCCGCAGACGCCGGCCGACGATTCGTTAGGCGCTCCTCCTTTGTGCCAGTGAGCAGAGCGCCGTGAACTTTCGGCACCGCCCCCCGGATACTGCCGGCTCCGGAGAGGATGAAAATTCCGGGGCCCTTCAACAGCCCGGGTGCTCTCTCGACGAGATCGTCGAGATCATCGAACAACTCGACCGCGCCGCCCAGCTTCCGAATTCCATCCGCCACCACGTCGCTCCGCACCAGGCGCGTGTCCTTTTCGCCGCCGGCGTAAATGGGAAGGAGGAAGACTTGATCGCAGCGAGTGAGGACCGCCGCCAGTTCATGCTTTAAGCGAAGCGTGCGCGAGAAGAGTTGTGGCTGGAACGCGATCGTCAGCCGCTCAGTCGGGCCAAGGAGCACGCGCGCGGTGTCGATAGTCGTCTTGAGTTCTGCCGGATGGTGCGCGAAATCGTCGATCAAACGGATCCCGTTGATCACGCCGTGCTCCTGCCAGCGCCGCGCAGCACCAGTGAACGATTTGAGTCCGCGCGCGATCTCCTCAACGGACAATCCAAGCGCGCGACAAGTCGCGACACAAGCGAGTGCGTTCAGGATAATGTGCTGGCCCGGAATCGGCACGTGAAATTCGCCCACGTCGCGATCGTCCGACCGCAGGACGAAGAACGATCCTTCGCGATTCGATCTGAAGTCTGCGGCTGAGATATCGTTGGTGGATTCGAAGCCGAAGGTCGTGAGTTTCGCATCGAGCCCATTAATGACGCGCCGGACGCCCGGATCGTCGCCGCCAGCAATGACCACAGGCGCGCGCGCCGCGAAATCTCGAAACGCCACCTCTAGCGCAGCTCGCGATCCGTAATGCTCGACGTGGTCGTCATCTACATTCGTCAGCACCGCGAGGTCGGGACGGTAGAAGCTCAGGTTCTGAAACGCCTCGCATGCTTCCGCCACGTAATGCGCACCATTGCCGTGCTGTGCGCGGCGATTTCCCAGGCAGGGAACACTCGCGCCCATAATGAAGCTCGGATTCGCACCAGCCGATTCCAGGACGTGCGCGATCATAGCGGTGGTCGTTGTCTTGCCGTGAGAGCCGGCCACACAAATCTGCGTCTTGTCCGTGCCGAGCAGGGCGAAGCATTCCGCGCGTCGCAGGACCCGCAAACCGCGCTGTCGCGCTTCAATCAATTCCGGGTTCTGCGCCGGAATCGCATCGCTCATCACCGCCATCTGCGCTGTGCCGACGTTACCGGCGTCGTGTTCCGCAAAAACCTGGACGCCGAGCGAGGCGAGATGCTCCAGCTCCGGCGACTTCTGCAGATCGCTCCCGCTGACCTGCCGTTGCAGACTAACGAGGTATTCGGCCACCGCGCTCATGCCGTTGCCGCCGATGCCGACAATGTGGATGCGAGCGGGAATGCTCGGTCGTTGCGCCGTCATTTAAACACGGCCCAGATTTTCCGCCAGGCCGTAAGCGCCGATCGCGCGCAGCTCCGCGAAGACGTAGCCGCGACCGTCCTCATTTTGCCACCAGGTATCCGCCAACGGCTCGCCGGGCACCTTTGCGGGAAGCGCGATGAATTCCAGATGATTCGGCCATTGCCCCCGCGCCGTCATCAATGCGCGCCGCATGTGAAAGGGCTTCGTCACCAGTGCCACGCGCTTAATCATTTCCCATCCCAGCTCCGATTCAATGACCGCTCTCGAGAAGGTGAAGTTCTCGAGCGTATTCGTCGCCTTGGGTTCAATAAGAAGGGCGCTTTTCGGAACGTGCCGTTCCAATGCGTATCTCCGGAAGAGCTCATACTCCGGCAGCTCCGTGTGACCCCGTCCGTAACCGGAGATGAGGATCTTCGGAGTCCAACCTTTCCTAAAAAGCTCGATCGCTGGATCCATGTTCGACGGTGTCGGGCACCCAAGCACAAAGCATAAATCAACCGGCGCAGGATCGTCTTGCACAAAGAGAAACCTGCTGATGGCGTCGCGGCTCTCGACGAAGCTCTCCTGCTCCCTAGCCGCACGACCGTTTCCGGCTTTTGCTGGCTGAAGCGCGCCACGAATTGCCCGAACGAAGTCGCGTGTTCGAGACATGCGCCGAAGCCTAGTCAGTAACGCCCAAACGAGCAACTACGAAGAGCAACGCCCCACAGCAGCGGCTTTCTGTTGCGTGTGGACACTAGCCGTCGCCCAACCTTTGACAGTTGAGTTTTCCCGCAGATAATTGACGATGTCTCGCCGTTGCGAGATGTGATTTCCCGATTTCTTAAACGTGTAGCTCGGAGACATGCCCCGTTTATTCATAACGTTTCCGACCTCCTTCGTCGCGTTCTCTTTCTGGCGCGCCCATACGGCAGACGAAGAAAAATAGCGTGCACGACCCACTCCGTTACGACGCGCACGCGAACGCGCCACAGGAGGATGTGAAATCAGAGTCAAAAGACAATCTGGCTAGCCACTACGCTTCGAAACGCGAAGAGTATTTTGAATGCCCGCGCTCGGAAATGCTCGAATACGTGCCCTCTCTTTGCCGGAGGGTGCTTGACGTCGGTTGTGGAACGGGAAGCTTCGGAGCCAGCATACGGAAGCGCACAGGTTGCGAAGTGTGGGGAGTCGAAAGCCACGCGGGATCCATTCAAAAAGCAGAGCAAAATATTGACAAAGTTTTTCATGGGTATTTCGGCCCCGAATTAGAGCTCCCGTCTGGCTATTTCGACTGCATTGTTTTCAATGATGTTCTCGAACACATGCTGGATCCTGCATTGACGTTGGTACTCGCGCGTGCACTCCTTAGTAGTGGAGGCTGCATAGTCGCATCGATACCGAACATCCGGCAGTTCCCAACGGTTTGGAAACTGGTAATTCGTGGGGAATGGGAGTACCAGGAATGTGGAATTCTTGACAAGACTCATCTGCGTTTTTTTACCCGACTGAGTATAATGCGCTTGTTTCAAGGAGCTGGTTTCGCGATTCAGCGAATTGACGGCATAAGTCCCTTCCTTAGTCACGGAGGATCTGGTGATAAAGCCCTGTGGCGGCACTATTCTCTATTTTCTTGGCTGCCGATAACCCACATTAAAGACATGCGTTATCAGCAGTTCGCGATCGTGGCGAAGCCCGGCTGATTGGCATAACTCAATTGCTGGCGGCACGCGTTTTATGCAGAGTCTGACTAGCATCACCGCGATGCTTAGTCCCTGGCCTACCGAGCTGGACTTGATTGAAACACAATATGAGGACGACACTTTCTGATCTCACGGAAGGTTACTCTGGGGAATCTTTCACTCCTTCTCTTGTTTGTCCTGTTTGTGCCGGGTCTTCTCGGATTCTGCATTTGGCAAGCAACATCCATCCCGATAAGCCTTACGACTTTAACTTCCGGGTTTGCTCCACGTGCCGTCACGGCTGGATTGACCCAATGCCGACGCAAGGGTTGCTCAATCATCTCTATGCTCGCGGGTCACGCTCCGTCATCGGCGAATGGGGACCGAATCAATTAACCATTCCTGAACAGGTGTGTGCACGGCGCGAAATGAAGCGAACCCCCGCCCGGTACTTCGAACTCGGAGTAGGACAAGGACACCTCTACCAGTTGTTCGTCGAACGCGGATGGAAATGTACGGGTGTTGATCCGGGTAATTGGGCTGGCCGGTTTCCTAATGTTTACCGTGATCTTAGTGAGGTTGATCCTACTCTGAGCGCAGACTTGATGGTTGTTTTTGATGTCCTCGAACATGTTTCCGATCCCGTCTCGGTGTTGCGCAGCCTCCACAAACTTGCCGCTTCGAAGGCGAGACTTTACTGCGCGATGCCTAACAGGGAATCACTGAGAGCCAGACGGGACCGCGAAAAATGGCGGATGGTTAGACCATTGGGACACGTAAATTATTACTCCAAAAAATCGATTGCTCTGGCTTTGAAATTGGCAGGCTTTACCGTACGCTACGTACACGCTACCGATCTTAATGAATTGCGTTTTCCCCGCCGCCGACAGGATATCAAACCTGCCTTAACTGAAACGCTGGGCTTGGGAGATCAATGGATTGTAATCGCGGAGCGATACTAATATTCGGTAGGCCGATTCTCTCCAAAACCTTCGCCTGGAAAACACAGTGAAAGCGGCTTCCATCATAGGGCCCAGCGGTTACATTCCGCTAACTCTCGCTGTCCCGACCTACAATCGGTGTTCGTCAGTGCAGGCGCTCGTTAAGGCGATCCAAGCCCAAGCCAAAGAGCAAGACG
>Ga0193713_1000085_pt1 | contig 26663 bp, 24 predicted proteins | sample H3a2metaG_FD_143054 | JGI IMG/M metagenome (GOLD analysis project Ga0193713, IMG submission 143054) | Soil microbial communities from a riparian zone of the East river system, Colorado, United States - H3a2 | ecosystem: Environmental > Terrestrial > Soil > Riparian zone | place: USA: East River... | reverse complement strand
AACCGCCGCCAGCAAGATCAACGGCAGCAACTTGTCTGGCCGGTTCGCCCTCACCACGTCGTCAATGATCCACTTCGCTGCCGCAGGAAAAACGATCACCATTAGCGTGCTCAGGATCGCGCAAGTCAACGTTCCCGCGGCCATCCATGGATACCGTTTAAGATAAGAAAAAACCCGCCAGACCGTTTTCATCGGCAATCAACCTCAATGCGCGTGCCTTTGCGTCAAGGTGGGTGTGAGCGTCTCGTGACTTAAAAGTAATCGTGAACGCTTCCAGACTCCAGCGCATCGGCCCAACGAGCTCAGGTACTCCAAAACTTTAGGCTTGATAATTCCCGTCCGGGGAGTCAAACCAGTGGCGTTATGAAAACCCTATCTAGAACATTTGCATTTATCCTGTTAGCGATAGTCGCGATCGTCGCGTTCATGAGTTGCGTAACAAAATTCGATAATTACACGTATCAGCGCGTAATAGGTGATCCAAACGCACACCCGCCTGTCTATCGTGGGTTCAAGAAAGGGGATGACAATGAGTCTGACTTTCGCAGAGCGCTAATTGCTCTCAAACGAAACGGGGGGGACTGTGAGATCACGTTTTTGCATACAGGCCCGCATCACACACCAGAACCGGCTCACTACCGGGATATCTGCCAGCATGGTGGTACTGTAAATCTTAAGACTGACAGGGTTATAAAGTCCAAAACCGCGAACAACACAGCAGCGGGACAACCTGCCCCCAACGATCCGAACGTCACGTGGCACGTTATGTCTAATTCTCAAGGGGACATAAACGCCGTGCTGAACACGCTAAACCCATAAGTCGCGTCGCTTCTCCCTCGGGTCTGAGAGCTCCCATCTTGCGCCAAAAGTATGTTTATGCGTCTTGGCTCACCCTGCATTTTCTGCTGATCGCTTCGGTTTCCTGCCGCGACACGTTGCAGATGGTAGTGCAGGGACCAACCATTCTTCCTTTTTCGTTTAAGAACCCCTTAAAGAAAGCCGAGAAAATTGTTTCCATTGCCTTGGCCCAGGATTTGGCGGCGTCAAATCCGATCCGCCAGGCGCTTGCAACCTATCTGCACATTTCAGGAATCGAAGCAAGCTATGGCTACTTTGCGCCGAATGTGCCAGGCAGTTACAAACTTGTTTTCGAGTTACACTACCGCCACGGACGAGTAGAGTATGAGTTGCCATCAGTTAGCAGCGCCGCTGCAGCATTCCGCATAGCCGGATTGCTGGACAACATTGGACGCACCCGCTCCGACGCTCTGCGGGAAGTCTTGGTGAAAATGATGGCGCAATCCATCTGGCGCGAGCATCCCGACGTCGAAACGGTTCGCGCTATATTTGGATCGATCGGTTTGCCCAGCGTAAGGGATTTCGAGCACGGGAAAAGGGAATCGTACGAGTTCTTATACGCTTACGACTTTAGCCTTCAGAACGAGGCCCCCAAACCGAACGATCACTAAGACAGCATGCAAGCATTAAGCGAACGGTTACTTGGATTTTTGTTTCCAGACGGCACAGACCAATGGTTGACGATCTTACGTGTCGGTCTTGGTTTTCAGGTCACGTTTTATTCCTTCTCATTACGAAATGATTGGAATTATCTGCTTTCGGGAGCCGGGAATGGCGTCGTCAGCCGCAATTTGGCGGAAGCGTTGCTTTCTGTTGAAAGCCATTTTGTTCCGAGACTGGGATGGCTCGTTACTCTCGCAGCGCCTGTTGGGTTAAGTGAGGAGACGGTCCTCTCCATTGCATGGGGTTGCTTGCTTGTTGCGGGCTGCGGCCTTCTTGTTGGACTTGCGTGTCGATTCTCTGCGATTCTCGCCTGGTTTCTTCAGATTTGCACCGCCAAGAGCGGAGGGTTCGTGTCTTATGGTGTCGATAACTTTATGACGATCGGACTCTTTTACTTGATGTTGTCGCCACTGCCGGATCGGTTTTCTCTCGACTGGCGAATCCGAAACTTACGACCGAAACATCCACAGCTTCTGGGGTTCTGGCGGCGAGTTCTTCAGCTCCACTTGTGTGTTATCTATTTTTTCAGCGGCCTGACCAAATGCCTTGGTAGCGGTTGGTGGAATGGCTCGAGTGTGTGGCGCGCGCTCATCCGCCCACCATTCAACGTCATTGATCCCGAGATACTCGTTAGATGGAATTACGTGTTTCCAGTTGCAGGAATATTTGTTTGTCTCTTGGAAATCACATACCCATTTTTTATCTGGAACAGCCAAACACGGAAGATTTGGTTGGTTTGCATTTGTGTGATGCACGTCGGGATTGGCGTGACAATGGGCATGTATCTTTTCGCTCTCATCATGATCGTTCTGAATGTGGCGGCGTTCGGTCCTGGACTTAGTCGCATGGAACGCTGCACAGCCAGCCTACAGCCCCAGAAAGCTGTTTCGTAAAAATTGATCTGGACAGACAGTCTCGATCTTGTCCGACACAGCCTTACTGCTGGTACCGTGCGTGTTTGCCCAAAACCACGGTGCCCGGTATTGTTTCTCAACCGGTGAACCCCGAGACTCGGCCGCGGTACTGACGCCCGACCAACTGGAGATTGGACACGTGCTCTTAATCGACGTTGTCGGCTATTCGAAACTGGTTCGCGAGGAAAAGCAGCCGTGAACAGTGCAATCAGAGTTTGCGGAAAGTGCGGGACCGAAATCCCAGCTGACGCGCCTGATGGAGGCTGCCCGGGCTGTCTTCTGGAGACGGCGCTGGACGCTGTCGGCGGACAAATGGTCTTTGGCCGCTACAAGCTGATCAAGGTCCTTGGAAGAGGCGGAATGGGAATTGTGTGGCTGGCGCGGGACGAAGAGCTGGAGCGCAATGTCGCGCTGAAATTTCTCCCTGATCTGATGATCCAGGATCGTGCGCTGTTGTATCAGCTCAAGCGCGAGACAAAACGTTGCCTGGAATTGACGCATCCGCATATCGTCCGGATTCACGATTTTGTTCACGACGAACGCTCCGGCTGCATTTCCATGGAGTACGTCGATGGTGAAACGCTTTCAAGCTTGCGCGTTGAGAAAGAGCAAAAGGTCTTTGAACCGCCTGAGATTGCCGGCTGGATCAGTCAGCTTTGTGATGCGCTCGATTACGCGCACAATCACGCGAGAGTGATTCATCGTGATTTGAAGCCTGCCAACCTGATGGTGAATCAACGCGGCGATCTGAAAATCACTGACTTTGGTATAGCGCGCAGTCTCGCTGATTCAGCAACTCAATTAACCGTGGAACAGGGCCGGAGCGGTACGCTCGTTTATATGAGCCCGCAACAACTAAGCGGTGATCGCAGCACACATTTCGACGATATCTACTCGTTAGGCGCGACCATCTACGAATTGCTTACCAGCAAGCCGCCGTTCTATTCTGGCAACATCGACCGCCAGATTTGTGAGCGAGTTGCGCCTTCGATGACAGAGCGGCGCAAAGAATTCAACATCGAGCCGGCATTCATTCCACAGCTCTGGGAAAAACTGGTTGCAGCTTGCCTGGCGAAAGATCCCCCGCGTCGTCCGCAATCGGCAGTTGATGTTGCACAACGACTTCAACTTCCATCAGGACCGGCAAGAATAAGTCCGACTTTTGCCAATGCTGCAAAGAGGAAGCCGCTGCTGGTTGCTGGAGTCGCGGCGGTGGCAGCTCTGTTGCTCGCCGGCGTGTATTTCGGGGCATCCAACCGACACGTCAAACCGCTGTCACATCCGCCGGCGATTCCGGAAAAATCGATCGCCGTTCTTCCCTTCGAGAATTTAAGTGACGAGAAAGGGAATGCTTATTTCGCCGATGGCGTACAAGACGAAATCCTCACCGGCCTTACAAGAGTTGCCGACCTCAAGGTGATTAGCCGCACATCGGTGATGCAGTACAAGGCCGGGCTGAGGCGCAACCTGCGCGAGATCGCCGCGCAACTCGGCGTCGCGCACGTGTTAGAAGGCACAGTCCAGCGTGCCGCCGGTCGAGTGCGCGTCAACGCTCAGTTGATCGATGCGCGGACGGACACCCAGATCTGGGCGGAAGGTTACGATCGTGATGTCACCGATGTATTTGCAATCGAAAGCGAAGTGGCCGGGAAAATAGTCGCGCAGCTTCAAGCCAAAATCTCTCCGAGGGAAAAGGCAGCAATCGAACAAAGACCAACGGCTGATCTCGTTGCTCACGATCTGTACATACGGGCCAAAACACTCATCGCCACTTCTGGCTTTAGTACGCCTGTAGGAGAGAGCCTCTCCGAGGCCGCTCGCCTGCTGAACCAGGCAATCGAACGCGATCCCGCCTTCGCACTTGCCTATTACCAACTCGCCCAGGCCCATGATCAGTTCTTTTTTGCGGGCATTGATCACACTCCTGCGCGGTTGGCCAAGGCCGATGCTGCCATCCAATCGCTTACTCGCCTGCGCCCAAACTCAGGCGAAGCGCATCTCGCCTTAGCCAAGCATTTGTACTGGGGATATCTCGATTACGACCGCGCCCGCGAGGAGCTCAAACTGGCACAGCAAGATTTGCCTAACGACCCGCTGGTGTTTGAAATACTTGGCTTCATCGATCGACGACAGGGCCGGTGGGCGGAATCGACCAAAAATCTCGAACGCGCTATCGAGCTCGACCCGCAAAACGCTGGCTTCCTCAAACAACTCGCTGATAGTTATGTGTGTCTGCGCCAGTATGCTGACGCCGAGCGAATTTTGGACCGCGCAATTGCGGTTGCTCCCAAAGACTCAAACACACGGGCGTATCGTGCTTCGATAGAGCTTGAGTGGCACGCTGATCCGCAGCCGTTGAGCTCCACGGTCCGGGCGATCCTTGCCGAAGATGCGCGCGAAGGCCAAAACATCGCGCAACTCTGGCTCAGGGTATCTCTTTGCGAGCGCGATTTCGATGGCGCAAGTCGCGCCCTGGCTGCGCTGCCGATTGCTGGATGTTACGATAACTTTATTCCATTTCCGCGGGCCTCATGCGAGGGCGTAGTCGCTCAGATGATGGGCGATAAAGCGGCGGCACATGCTGCCTTTACCACCGCGCGTAACGAAGCGGCCGAGCTGATCGCGGATCAACCGGACTACGCAGAAGCCCTTTGTGTGCTGGGAATAGCTCACGCAGCTCTTGGCAACAGAGAGGAAGCGATCCGCGAAGGCCGGCGCGCTGTCGAGCTGATGCCGCTCAGCAAGAATGCGATAGCGGGCTACTTGTTGATCGAATACCTGGCCCTCATTTATGCGTGGACAGGCGAGAAGGATCTTGCCCTGCAACAGTTAGCCGTCGCAGCGAGCGCCCCCGGAGTTTTGAGCTATGGCGAGCTGCGTCTGCACCCGCGCTGGGATCCGCTGCGCAGCGATCCGGGCTTCGACAAGATTGTCGCCTCACTGGCACCGAAGTAGATCTACAGACACTGAAAGAAACGAGTGTTGCTGCAAGTGGCGCTGCGTTAATCTTGCTCAGTGTCCAACGAGTCCCACCGTTTTTGCGACGAAGTTCACATCGACCAACTCGAGGTCTCCACGCATATCGGAGTTCCCGAACAAGAGCGTGCCGCTCCACAACGATTAACTGTCAGTATTTCCTTCTGGCCGTATCAGCAAACGCGCGATCTGGCCGACAACATTCACAAAGCCGTGAACTATTCAGCAGTGGCCGAGGAAACGAAGAGTTTCGTGCGCGATCAATCGGTCAATCTTATCGAGACGTTAGCCGATGTGCTGGCAGCGCATTTACTGAAAACTTTTCCCATACAGAAAGTGACGGTGGAGCTGCGAAAGTTTCCTCTCCAGGACGCGAAATACGTCTCTGCGACGGTAACACGCACTGCCTCCGTCGGTTGAACGCACTCAAGCGGCAGCGAGGATGAACCCACGAATATGCACGAAAAACGAAAGCGGACGACGCGGATCACACGGATAAACAGAATCCACAGAATGACGCGCGCGATCGGTGCGCCGTCAGCTGAAAACATCGCGACGCAGATTAAACGCTGGCGCTTTGATCTGGCAGGTAAAAGATGAATTCGCCTGAGAATACAGTCGCCTTTGGGGCGCCGGGGATCGAGCCGCGTTGGACCTCTAGCGCAAAAGAAGGCGTCGGTACGGCGTACCATACAAGTTGCCGTCTCTGGTTCACGCTGAGTCACGGAATCCTCAACGAGATTTACTACCCACACGTCGATCAACCAAACACCCGCGATTTTCAGTTTCTCATCAGCGACGGCGAAACGTTTTGCCACGAAGAAAAACGCGATCTCAATCATCTGATCGAATACCCGGCGCGCGATTGCCTTTTTTATCGTCTCACGAATTCGGAGCCGCGCGGTCGCTATCGTGTAATAAAACACGTGCTTACCGATCCACATGGGTCGGTCCTGCTCGTGCACACGAACCTCGAAGTGTTCGATGAGTCGTTACGCGGAAAGTTGCGCCTTTACGCGTTGCTGGCACCCCACATGGCCGGCTGTGGTGGCGGCAACTCCGGGTGGTGTTCTGAAATTGGCGCTGTCAAACTCATCCATGCTCAGCGTGAAGACGTTCATCTGATCATGGCATGCAGCAGTGGTTTCTCTCGCCGGTCCGTCGGCTACGTTGGCTTCAGCGACGGCTGGCAGGACTTGATGCACAATTTCAAAATGGACTGGGAGTTTCAGGCAGCCGAGAACGGCAACATCGCAGCTACTGGCGAAGTCAATCTCCCAGATAGCGGGGAGTTCACAATTGCTGTCGCGTTTGGTCGAAGTTACCAGAGCGCAGCCACGAAGTTGTTCCAATCGCTAGCCGAGCCGTTTGAGTCCAATCGCCAGAGCTATGTCCGGCAATGGCAACGGGCGGTGGTGAATCCCGAATTCGACTTCAGCACCGATACCTCCGATGGCGGTGGGATGTATCGGCTGAGCCGTTGCGTGCTACTGGCACATGAAGATAAGGTTTTTCAAGGCGCGATCGTTGCGTCGATGAGCATTCCCTGGGGCGAGACGAAGGGCGATGATGATCTGGGTGGTTACCATCTCGTTTGGACCCGCGATCTGGTGCAGAGCGGAAGCGCACTCCTTGCCACAGGGCAGACAGGCACGCCGTTGCGCGCTTTAATCTGGCTGGCTGCCATTCAGCGGCCCGACGGCAGTTTTCCGCAAAACAGCTGGATCGACGGCACCGCTTATTGGTCGGGACTGCAACTCGACCAGGTTGCGTTGCCAATTTTGCTGGCGTGGCGATTGCATAATCACGACGCGCTCGGTTTGTTTAATCCCCGCGTAATGATTGTGCGAGCCGCGGCACGCCTGATCCTGCAAGGCCCAGTCACCACTCAGGACCGCTGGGAGGAAAACGCCGGTTATTCGCCCTCGACTCTCGCCACCGTGATTGCCGGTCTCGCCTCCGCTGCCGAATGGGCCAAAGAATTCGGTAAAATGGATGTTGCAGATTTTATTTTCGCCTACGCCGACTGGCTAGCAGTGCACCTCGAAGAATGGACGGTCACGACGCAGGGCGAGTTGGTCGAGGGTTTTCCTCGTCATTACATCCGCATCAATCCAGCCGATCCTAACGCACCTGACCCACATGCTGATCCCAACACGGCAATGATTCAGATCGCCAACGGCGGCGGCCTGCACCCGGCGCGGAACATCGTAGGCGGGGATTTTCTTCTTCTGGTGCGATTCGGTATTCGCGACGCGAAGGATCCGCTCGTGCGCGACTCAATCGAAGTGATCGATCGCGTGCTTAAATATGATCTGCCGCAAGGCCCCGGCTGGCGTCGCTACAATCACGATGGCTATGGCCAAAAGGACGACGGCAGCGCATTCGACGGAACGGGCGTGGGCCGTTGCTGGCCGATTTTGACCGGAGAACGCGGCCATTACGAGCTGGCTGCCGGGCGGGATCCAAAGCCGTTCATCAGGGCGATGGAAGATTTCGCGAATCAGGGTGGGATGATCACCGAACAAATATGGGACGGACCTGACTTGGCTGGCGCTCATATGAAACGCGGTTGTCCAACCGGCGCGGCAATGCCGCTTTGCTGGTCGCACTCCGAATACGTTTCCCTCGTGCGCAGCCGACATGATGGTGTCTGCTTCGCCCGCGTCGAGCCGGCGTTTCAACGGTACGTATTAAATCCGTTGCAAAGCCATTACGAGATTTGGAGTCTGCGCCATCCTCTGCGGAGTGTCTCGCACGGAAAAATTTTGCGGATCATTCTTGCCGCAGAAGCCACCATTGTCTGGTCGACTGACAACTGGGCGCGGAGGAACGAATCGCACACAACTCACCAAGACGAGCTGAATCTTTGGTTTGCAGATTTTCCGACTGCAGACTTGCCAAGCGGTTCGGTGTTTTCATTTACATTCTTTTGGCAGCGCGACCAGCGTTGGGAAGGTCGCAACTGGCAGGTGAGCATTTTATGAATCCAACTCGAAATTTCCGTTTAGTAGACCCGCCGTGGCGACCCAAATTCTTCCCGTAATTTATCTGGCGCGCCATGGGGAAACTGCTTGGAGCGTCACGGGTCAGCATACGGGACTGACCGATTTGCCTCTGACCGAACGCGGCGAACGCAATGCCCTACGACTTAGGAAGCGGCTAGCCGGTTTGGTGTTCGCCAAGGTTTTGACCAGCCCGTTGCAACGCGCTGTCCGAACCTGTGAACTAGCGGGGTTCGGTGGCGCAGCCGAAGTCGATCCCGACTTGGTCGAGTGGAACTACGGCGACTATGAAGGCGTTCGGACCGCGGAAATTCATGCGACCCGACCCGACTGGCAACTATTTCGCGACGGTTGCCCGAATGGAGAATCGCCGCAAGACGTCGGGGCGCGGGCTGATCGTGTTGTCAGTCGCGTGCGCGCGTTCAAAGGCGATGTGTTGATTTTTTCAAGCGGACATTTCCTGCGAGTGTTCGCCGCTCGCTGGCTCGGTCTCGAACCATTCGCCGGGAAGCTTTTCATGTTGGACACAGCAAGTGTTAGCGCGCTCAGCTATGAACATGATCTATCCTCCCCAGCGATCCGGTTTTGGAATGACACTCGCAGCAGAGACGACTAAGGGGAGAGAAATTTACAAATCGGGGCTACCTGAACATTCGCTTTTCTGCGCCACGTTCATAATCTTCCCGCGTGAAAGAGGGCAACTGGGAGACCATCTCGAGCGAGCCGCATTTTGCCAACGCGCATCTTGAAGTCGTGACCGATCACGTCCGAACGCCATCGCGAAGCCAGCCCCGCACGTGGACAATTGTGCATCGGAAAGCAGCCGTCATTGTCGCGCCCATGACACGCGACGGCAGAATTGTTCTCATTCGCCAGGAACGCATCCCCATCCGGCGGGCGATCTGGGAAATGCCGTCTGGTCAAATCGACAACACTGTAGCCGGGGGCGCTGACCCCGGCCGTCCGTCGGACCTGTCCGCCGTAGCCTCGGCGAAGGCGGAAACAATGGAACAAGTTGCGTTGCGCGAACTTCGCGAGGAGGCCGGTTACGAGCTGGCCAAAGACGGCGAGCTGGTTCCGCTCGGCCATTACTTTTCATCGCCGGGGTTCACAGATGAGCGTGGCTACTTTTTTCTGGCGCGTCCAGTTCAGCTGTGTAAAGAGGGCCCGGCGCGAGACGAAGGAGAATCGATTCTCGATTGTCGCGAATTTAGCATGGAGGAAATTCGCCGAATGATCGCGGAGAACGAAATTCGCGACGCAAATACGCTGGGTATTTGCGCCATGCTCGCAGCGCGCGGTGTTCTGTCGCTCGTGCCGCGCTGATTCTTCCATCCAATGGTGCTGCGAGACATTTTCAAATTTCGCGATCTTCCAGAGAGCGAAACTTCCAAACCGTTTCTCGAACATCTCGAAGACTTGCGGTGGACCATTGTGAAGATCGCGATCACGCTCGGGATCGCAATGATTGTTTGCTTCACGTTTCGCTCGACCCTCGTGCGGGTCTTGCAGGCACCGCTGCGCGACGTCGGTTCGCAAATTGGAACGCTCAAGGCCCTCGGCATTACTGATTCAATCGTGATCTCATTCCATTTGGCGTTTTACGCCGGGATCGTACTCGCGTTTCCGCTGCTACTCTATTTCATCGCGGAGTTTGTTTTGCCTGCGCTCACCGCGCTAGAGAAGCGTTTTTTGTTGCCCGCTATTCTGGTCAGCTTTGCGCTCTTCCTTCTGGGCGTGACTGTTTGTTATTTTTGGTTGCTGCCAAAAACGATTCTCTTTTTCTTCCGCGACACTGAGTCACTGGGATGGGCGCCCACCTGGACCGTGCAACAGTATTATTCGTTCGTGACTCGATTCACCCTCGGGTTCGGGTTGGCGTTCGAATTGCCAGTCGTCGTCCTGGCGCTGGTCCGATTTGGATTGATCACTTACAGATTCATGGCGCGCACCCGCCCATACGCGGTCGTGCTGATCTTTATTCTGGCGACGATCATCACGCCGACGCCAGACATCCTGACGTTGATCGCAATGGCGCTGCCGATGGTTCTACTTTATGAGAGCTGCATCTGGATCGCGTGGCTCATGGAGCGGCGTCGTGTGAAACGGATCGCCGGCTAACGCGTGCACCAGCCAATTTACAAATTCCTCTTCGGAGCGTTTGCGTTTGTGCTTGGCGCGGCGGTCGGCTCATTTTTAAACGTCTGCATTTATCGGTGGCCTGTTGATCTCTCGATTAACCGCCCTCGCCGGTCGTTTTGCCCCAACTGCAAGCAACCAATTCCATGGCATCAGAACCTGCCGTTGATCAGTTGGCTCGCGCTTGGCGGCCGCTGTGCAAATTGCGGCGCCAAAATTTCGTTTCGCTATTTCGCCGTGGAACTGGTCACCGCGCTACTTTTCTTGGCAATCTGGGAAAGTTTTCCATGGCAGGTGGCAATCGCGTACTGGGTTTTTGTTTCTTTCCTCATCATAGGAACATTTATCGATTTTGAGCATTTCATTATTCCGGACCGGGTGACAATCGGCGGAATAATCGCAGGTGCTATTTCCAGTGTGGCGGTGCCTGCTTTGATGCAGACGGATTCCCGGCTCGCGGCTGGTGTTCGTTCTTTGCTCGCGGCCGCTCTCGGTTACGTGATCCTTTTGATTGTCTTGGAAGCGGGCAAAATCGCTTTTGGGAGAAAACGAATCCGATTCGATGCGCCGACGCCGTTCACGTGGACAAAACGTGGGGATGACGCTGATTTCGTGGTGGGCCCTGAAGAAAGTCTATGGAGCGATTATTTTGCGCGCGAAAAGGATCGACTCTTGCTCCGGTGCGACGAGGTCAGGATCGACAATCACACGTATGGCAATGTAACGCTGGACTTTCGCTACGATCGGGTCACGGCTGAAGGCCACGTGATGAGGCTAGATGACGTGACGCAGATTTCCGGCGTAGCACGCGAACTAGTGATTCCACGAGAGGCCATGGGGCGCGGGGACTTAAAATTCCTGGCTGCGATTGGCGCGTTTCTAGGCTGGCGCGCGGTCTTGTTTAGTCTTTTCGCCGGATCGCTTCTCGGCTCGATCGTCGGATTGATCACGCTCGTTGTGGGAAAACCTGTTTGGTCAGCCAAACTGCCCTTCGGACCTTATCTGGCTTTTGGCGCAGTTACCTGGATGTTTTCTGGCAACATGTTTCTGCGCTGGTACGTGACGCTGCTCAGCCCGTAGCGCTTCGTGAATTTATCCGATTTTGATTCTTGCTCGTATTCGTATTCCTAATCTTACTCCTGCCTGACGTTTGTTTCTCTGCGCCTGCCTGGTACCTCCCTGGCTCTTCGAAAACGCGCGTGTCGGAGTTTGCGCGAATCAGTCCGAAGAGCATTGACACAATCCTCACGAGCATCGCTTTGCCGGGTTCGATTTCGCCCGTGCCAAAGAATCTTTTGGCTACCAATACGTCCAGACATGCCGCTGATTCCAGCGCAGAGCCGCGGGCGTTATCGAGAAATCGGCAGCGGTCGGGCGAAGTGAACTTTCCGTTTCCTTCCGCGATGTTTAGAGGAATCGACGTCAAGGCGCGATCCAGTTGGTTGCGAACGGAAGCATTCGCAGGCAGTCGATCCAAAACCGGGATGGTCCATGTGATGAATTCGAGAGACGCTTGGTACACTTCGAGTTTTTCATGATCCAGCGACGTGTGCATTGGGGAGGAGAAGATTAGGATTAGGATTAAGAGTTACCCTACAATGCTTCCGTTACAACGGTTGCCGCAGTCTCCTTTGCCGGCATTGCCGCACGCCCACGTAACATCAATCCCAAATTAATTAGCTCGCATTTCCACCACCGTAACAGGCCGCGCCGAATCTGTTTGCGAATTCGGATGTCCGGAATAAATCCATCATAGAGCTCGCGCCAGCCGGCGTTTCTTTTTCCGTAGTAACCAGTCGCCCATCTGCGATTCGCCAAGGCGACAAGACGTCGACCATAAAACCTCATCGTGTTTCGGGCGAATCTGCCGCCGAAACCTGTGAAGGGCAGGTTGAGAAATCCACATTCCGGATCGCGATAAACGCCGCGGACCAAACCGAGGTAGTAACTGCTTACATCGAGAAGAAGCGCGGCCGACATCAGATCGGCGTCGCCCATGTAATAATATTTGTCCTTGTACAAACTTTCGAACCAGTAGCGATAGGTGGTGGGGAACTGCTCGTTGTAATAACGAAGCTGCTCGGTGACATCTCCACCGCCCAGGCTGCCTGCCAGCAGATCGGCCACGTAGTACGACGTGTAGGAACAAAAATCCAAACCAGGACTGTAAAGTGGGTCGATGAAACCGGCGGCGTCGCCGACTGCCGCCCAGCCATGGCCGCAAACTTTTTCGCTGTGATATGGCAACATTGATAAAGCGTGCACGTCACCTTCGATCGCGCGTGCAGTCCCGAAAATTTCGCGGCCCACCGGATTGCCGAGAATGTGCGTGTGCAATCGCTGGCTGAGACTGGGTCCTTCCGGGAGCTTGAAGATGCGATTGTCATAAACGATGCCGGCGCTGACATCGCCGCCCTGCAATGGAATGATCCACACCCACCAGCCGCGCCCGAAGAGATGGTTCGTAGCCCATTCACGCGCGGTGAAGCAACCATTTGCATAATTTGGGAAACGTTGCCGCCATTCATAACTGTCCCACTCCTTAACGCCGCTGAATCGCGCCCAGACAGCGTTGATGGGGTGTTCGGTGTTCGGGCGAAGATGACCAAGTTTTCGCGCAAGCATCGTAGCGCGCCCGGTAGCATCCACGACCCAACGCGCGTGAACGGTGCAATTGCCGAGATCGCGGGCCGCGCTGATCCGTTGGCCGTTCCCATTGCTCAGCTCGAGACTTGTTACTTTCGCCGGACGCCATAACTCGCAACCCGCTTGAACTGCGAGATCGAGCATGTGCGAATCAAGCTTTGCCCGGTCCACTTGAAACCCCGGCAACCGGCTCTGATAACGCGTGCCCACCTCGACGCAATCATCAAAACGTTGGTCATGCCGATTCGAAAACCACAGACGCAATCCCTGCTTTGCGAGCTGATGATGGCCGAGGTAGTGGGTAAGACCCAGAATCCGGGTCATGTAACAACTGCTCACTTCTGTGGTGGATTCGCCGACCTTGCGATCGAACTCGGTTGTCTTTTCGATGATCAGGACGCGCGCTTCGGGTCGTTTGCGTTTGAGCATGAGCGCCGTCGCCGCGCCGGAGAACGCGCCACCGATGATCACGACGTCGTAGTCTGAATCCATCCTCCCAAGAGGATGGACTTTACTGTGTCCAAACGCAATTGGCTTCCTTTGGCATTGAAGGTTGAGCATTCAAGACTGAGCGTTAGGCGAACATGATTTTTACGAATGGTCGTTTGATTTTCCCCACTGGAATTCGCGACGGGCTTGAACTCGTTGCTCACGAAGGAAAAATCATGGCGATTCGTGAGCAAACGCAGGCGCGCGGCGACGAGGTTGTTGATCTTGCCGGAAATTATCTCGCGCCTGGTTTTATCGATCTTCACGTGCACGGCGCGCTCGGACGCGACAGTATGGAAGCGTCTGCCGAAGCATTTCGCGCAATTTGCGATTTCCATGCCAGGGGCGGTACGACGTCGCTGCTGCTTACGACGGCCACCGCACCGCTGGAGACGCTCGACGGGGTTTTACGGGCGGTTCGGGATTGTATTGGTCGGCGCGCCCGGCGGCCGCGCCCTACCGGGACGATTGCAGGCGTTCATGTGGAAGGCCCCTTCATCTCAAAAGCAAAATGCGGCGCGCAACGTGAGGAATTCATTCAGAAACCGTCACCGGCGCATGTGCAGCAGCTGCTCGCCCACGCAGATGTGATCAAGCGCGTTACGATCGCGCCCGAATTGCCGGGCGCGCTCGAGGCGATCGAAAATTTCCACGCGCACGGAATCAGCGTAAGCGGAGGACATAGCAACGCGTTTGACGAAGACGCACGCGCAGCGTTCGAACGCGGCATGCGCAGTGTCACGCACACGTTCAATTGCATGTCGAGCGCGCGCCATCGCGGGGTCTATCGCGTCGGCGGTTTGCTTGAGTTTGCGTTAAGTGAACCGCAGATCAGTTGCGAACTCATCGCGGACGGGCATCACGTTTCCCCGACATTAATGAAGATGTTGTATCGCGCTAAAGGCTGCGGCGGAATCTGTCTTGTAACCGATGCAACCCCCGGCGCCGGACTGCCGGATGGATCACGATTCTCCCTATTTGGCAACGATTGCATTGTGGAAGCCGGCGTATGTTTACTTGCAGACCGCTCCGCACTCGCGGGAAGCGCCTCGCAGATGATCCACCTCGTGCGGACGATGGTGCGCAATGTCAACGTTCCTTTAAATGAAGCCATCGCAATGGTGACACAAAATCCCGCACGCGCGATCAGTCTCGATACAAAGGGGCGTTTGACGGTCGGAGCCGATGCAGATCTTGTTGTTCTTTCGCCGGAGCTTGACGTTTTGCGCACGTTCGCGGTCGGTAAGGAGATCTGATTTAACACCGGCGCCTCAGCCCGGTGCATCAGACTTCGACTAGCACGAGGCCGTTTCAATGGCTTGGTGCACCGCACAAAACCTTGAAACGGTTCGCCACCGATTGGTGTCTTCTTCACCGGGCTAAAGCCACGGCGTTACTGATATTCATAGCGCCGTTAGAAATTCGGCGATATCGAGCGCAGCGCGTGGGCGACTTAGCTTCGCGATGTTCGCTGCCCATTCGCGCCACTGTTTTGCATCGTCAGCGAACGCGCGTTGACATTGCGTGACAACTTCCGCTGGTGAAAGCGCGATCACGCCTGAGTTGGTTTCGACAATCAAATGGGCATTACCTTCCTCCTGACCGGCGACGACGTGATTGATGATCATGGGACAGCCGGCGGCAATCGTTTCCTGTACCGTCGCGCCACCGGCTTTCCCTATCAGCAAATGGCTCTCGTGCAGCATGCGGGGAAGTTCATCAGTCCAGCCAACGATCTTCGTTTTGCTACTGCCCGCGGCCCCTTCGATAGCCGGCCTGAGGTTATCGGCCCGGCCAATCGTCACGGTCAGATCGACGCCAAGCTCCGCCAGTCTCCGCACGAGATCCGGCGCGCCGTGGGTGGCGGCATGGATCATGTACAAAACACGGCGCTCGGAGTCATTGGAAGGCAACGCTCGATTTGAACCTCTCAAGGCGGCAAACTTTGGGCTTACGGGAAATCCAAACACCTTGATTTTTTGCGGCGCGATTCCGACTGCCCGCAAGACTGAGGCGCTTTGTTCATTTGCAACGAGGAAATAATCGGCGGCGCACCGATACCAGGCGGCGTTGATGGTAATTGAATCCGTGACAACCACCACGCTTTTGCAGGGCCGAGTACGGTCGGGGTTTTCTCCTGCAATTTGTCGGAGCACATTCGGATACGCTGGGAAAGTGCAAATCACGATGTCCGGCTGAAAGCGGTCGAGCAACGCGATGAAATGATCTTTTAGCCGGGAGAACCCCGCGAATTCCTGATCGAGATCCTTTTTGCGATCGAGCCATCGGTAAACAATTCCCCACGCGCGCGGCGCGAAATTGACCAGCGCGAGATAGCTTTTTCGCACGAACTCGTTGACCGACCCATAGGCTTCGGCAAACAAATCGTGCAATTCCACCTCGGTGCCTTCCGGCGCCACACGGGCGAGCCCATCGCGAATTCCTCGCGCGGCGCTATTGTGACCCTCTCCGAAGCTGGCGGTGAGGATCAGGATTCTTTTTTTCACAGTTTGTCAGGACGTGCGTTCTCCTACTCTTGCTCTTGCTCTTGCTCTTGCTCTTACTCGTATTCTTATTCATGCCTGTGTTCCAGAGTCGCTCTCATGAGCAAGAGCAGGAAGTAAGAGTAAGAATACGAATAGGAGCAGGAATTAGATGGAACGCGCGGAGTTTTTCAACAGTCCATTCGATCAGGCATCGAAGGCGGCCCAAACCGCGCGGAAGTTACTCGCGAAGGCATTCGGACTTTAATGGATATTTACGCGGGTCAAAGTAAACTCTGGCGGACATGAAGTATCTCGGATTCATCTGGCGCGTTTTACGCCGGCTGGTTTGGGAAACGGCGATGGATAACACAACCGGGCTGGCTGCGCAGATGGCATATGTGCTGCTTTTTGCGATGGCTCCCGGATCGCTGTTTCTTTGGCATCTGCTGGGTCTTTTTGGCACCGATCCGACCAAGTTGCATCGCATGTTCGTTCTCTTGAAGGGCTTTATACCGCCGGACCAGAAAGTGCAGGACATTCTGGATGCTGCGATGGCCAACGTGGTCGTGACGGGCTCGAGCGGTCTGCTTGCCAACGCGGGAATCATTCTGGGCATCTATTTCGGGACGGTCTTTATCGCGACAATCGCAAGGGCCCTTAGCCATACGTACGGGATGCGCGAAGACCCGTATTGGTGGTCGAAATATATCATCTCATTTTTCATGCTCTTCTGGTTTGGGATCGTGATTGTCTTTTGTTTCAACGCGATTGTTTTTGGTGAAAAGCTAGCGGGTATTGCCGAGGTAAATTTTCAACTCGCGTTCCCACTGCAGGCATGGATTGCAGCGTTGAGTCTGCCTTTCACTGCACTTGTTCTAATCATTTTCGCACTCGCGCTGTATCTTCTGACACCGGAGAATTATTTAACCATCCGTCAGGCGTTACCGGGTGCGATTTTCTTCTCGATCGGCTGGATAATCGCGACAAAACTTTTTCAGTTCTATGTGGGAAGATATGATCGCTATAACCCTACGTATCTTGCGCTGGCGTCTATCGTCGTGCTGCTTACGTGGATGTATCTGACCTGCCTGCTGCTGTTGCTGGGAGGTAAATTGAACGCCATTCTTCGTCGGGAAGCCGAAAGAATGCGCAGGGCTGCCCCTGTCGCACCCGAGCCTTCCGCGGCCGCGGCGTAAAATCGAAGTCAAAAAGTTACGAAGTCAAAAAGGAAGAGCTCACCGCGCCTTTGTAACTTTTTTAACAAATCACTACTGTAGACGTTGATCGCGCCGCGCGCTCTGTTACGCTCCGTCGCAGTGGTGCGCTTTCGCATTTGGCTCGCAACTGCGCTCGCCGTCGGCGCAATCATCACAGGTCTCCTTCGCGCGCAAGTTACTGAAGAACAACAAAACCGGGGCGATAAATCCGACACAAGCGAGTCACGCGCCGCATCCTCTCCAAAACCAAAGAAAACTCCGAGCCCCGCTGCAAAACGAGCAACCGCCAAGTCAGCGAACAAAGGGAAAAAATCCGACGAAACAGAAGAGAGAACGTCATCGGCCACGCCGAGGGAGACGCCCGAGCCCACCACTTCACCCAAATCGAAGCGGCGGCACACACCGACACCGAAACCGAAACCGAAAGCGGCGAAAAAGAAATCGCATGAGAAAGAGACCGCAAGAAAAGCCAAAAAAACTGGCAAATCCGAATCGGCACGAAAAGAAGAGGAAACACCGAAGCCCGGAAAGACGCCTGCGCACCCATCGGAAGCAGAGCGCGCCGCGGTATTAGAAACCTCACCTTCACCGCCACACGCAGTTGCAGCTCCAACGCCCACTCCGACGCCTCAATCAAAATCTCCCCGTGCTGTTCCTGGCAGCGACCGGTCCCAGATTGTGATCGAAAAGTCAGGTGTGGAGGAAGATCAGGGCTACGAGCCTCCACCATCGCCACCGCCTCGCAGGTTCGGTTTCTGGCCCTGGTCTCGTAGTTCGACCAATTATCATTACCTTACGAGATCAGTTATCGACGCGATCCGGCGTGCGCCGGTGAAACGGCGTCGCTGGCAATTCATTGTCGTGCATAATAGCGGCACACGACAGGGCAACGCGCGCGTTTTCGATTATTATCATCGGCATGTCCGGCGCATGCAGAATGGCCTTGCTTATCACTTCGTCATTGGTAACGGAACATCGACTGGTAATGGTCAGATCGAAGTGGGCGATCGTTGGCGACGCCAGATCAACGGCGGCCACGTGCACAGCGACTATCTAAACAACATTTCGCTCGGCATTTGTTTGGTGGGAGATTTTAATCGCGACCAGCCAACGCGCGCGCAGTTGGACGCATGCGAAGAACTCATCCGTTACCTCCGAGAACGTTGCGGCAAGATCGACAGGGGCGAGATCCCTGTCCGGCCGCATCGTGAAATGAATCCACCGCGCTGGGCCACTGATTGTCCCGGAGACGCCTTTCCGTATTCGTGGTTTCGGAGATTTTGACAGCGTATGGCTCCCTGTCATTCCGAGCGAAATCGAGGAATCTCTAATTTTGAGCGAACGGCGGGAGATGCTCGACTTCGCGCGACATGACAAAAGGAATCACTTTCGTTCCGCGACAATCAAGTTTGCCTCCTTGTAATTCCAGCGGTAACCGAATCCGAAATCGAGTGGCGGCGGATTGCTTTGTTGGAAGAGTTCCTGCAATCGGGGCTGGTAATGTTGTTTGAACAGCTCAATCGGGCCGAGGTAAACACCGAACAGACGCAGGTTCCATTTGTTTGGGTCGAAGTACGCCACAGGGATTCCGGAATCCTCCTGCACAATCATTTTGCTGTGCTCGAGAATGAAATTGCGGATCGTAGCGAAACCATTCTCAAACATCAGATACGACGATGATTTGAGAAAACTCGGGCCGACGCCCAATCGCTGGCAAAATTTCAAGAAACCGGGAGTCGCCTTGATGCCGCCATCAGAAATATCCGTGGTGAAGTAGTACATCGTTTGTGAATTGCCCGATTGGTTATCGGTGTAGTTGATCCGTACGCCCGGAATACCGCCGCCTTTTTGTTCAAATGCGCCGCTGCTGTTGAGAGCGCCGAACGTCACGTTGGTGATCGATTTATCGGCGCGCGCGATAAACGCGTAGAGAATGGGCAACACGCCATTCAGGTTCTGCTCGTGCAGATCGATTTTCATGTCTTTCGTGATGAAGTAGGTCGTATTCAGCGAGGACTTCATTGCGTTCTCCAGATTTCCCAGCGCGCCGGACAAGTTCGCAATGCGCGACGGATCGGGTGGCGGTCCCATTGCTTCCTTCCCGCAAAGCACGTACACCGCAGCTCTGGGGAAGAATTGATCGACGTACAAAAAGTCCGGACCGCTGAACATGTAAAAGGCAACAGGAACCGGTTGCAACGATTCTGGAAGGTACGTCTCTTGCCACGCGTGCAGTTTCTGCAGTTGTCGGACAGTTAGTTTTGAAAATTGCTCTTCAAAAAACGCGGCGTGTTGCTGCCATGCCGCCTCGCGCGTGAGCGGAGCGAGGGGAGAATTCTCAGGCACTGGCATTCCGGCCAAAAAACGCGCCACATCGTTAGGTCCGGCAGCTACCGGCATTGCGCGGGGCGCAGGCGCAATCTCTGAATTCTGTTGTGCAGAGGCGCGGAGCACGCCTACGATCACCAGCCCTACAACGGCAGACAATGTGTGGTTCATTTTCATGCCGAACGACTCGGGAGTTTTCTCGCGCAAAAATAAAGAACCACACCCAAAAGCGCTGTTCCCAAGCCAGCGAGGGACTCAGCAGTATGCCAGCGCAGCAGATAAAACATCATCCACATCGTAATTATTGAGAAGAGAACAGGCGGGAGCGGATAGAACCAAACTCGATACGGGCGCGTCATCTTCGGACGCGTGAAGCGGAGCACGACCACCCCGAGCACAGCAAGCAGGGAGCAAATCAACAAACTGAATTGAGTGTAAGTGACCACGTCCTCAAAACTGCGGGTAAATAAAAGTAGATTCACAATGAGCAGTTGCAGGACGATCGCATTCGTCGGGATACCATGCCGGTTTTTCCGGCCAAGCAATCGCAGCAGCCAATGATCTTCGCCCATCGACATGGTGACGCGCGGCCCGATCCACGTCATTGAGCTAATTGCCGAAACCAAGCCGAGACAAATCACCGCACCGGCAACGCGCCCGCCGTTTGCGCCAAAGATGTGTTTGCCTGCGATCAACGCTACGTCGAGCTGCCCCCTTAATTCCTGAATAGGCGTGGTGGCGAGGAAGATCGCGTTGACCAGCACATAAACCACGATCACCACGCCTGTGCCGACGAGTAATGAGCGCGGCACATTTTTTTCGGGCCGCTTAATTTCGCCGCTAATGTAGACCGCTGCGTTCCAACCAGAGTATGAATACATGACGTAAACCAGCGCCACTGCAAAGGACGCGCCGAAGATCAAGGTGGTGTCGCCGCGTGCAGGCAAAAAATCGATTGGCTGTTTCGCGTGCACGAACAAGCCAGCGGCGATCAGCGCGCCAATCAGGAGCAACTTTATGAGGGTGGAAAAATTTTGGAACGCACTGCCAACTTGCAAGTTCTTGAAATGAAACAGCGCCACCAGCCAGACCACCGCGAACGAGAGCAAGACCGGTGAGCCAAAACCGAGCACGCCCTGCAGGTATTTGCCAAACGCCATCGCAGCCAGTGCAATCGGCGCGGAAAATCCTACTGTCGCAGAAACAAATCCGGCCATGAACCCGAGCGCCGGGTGATAAATCTTCGACAGAAAATGATACTCGCCTCCGGAGCGCGGCAGTGCAGCGCTGAGTTCGCCGTAACAAAGCGCGCCGCAAAGCGCCGCGACGCCGCCGACAACCCAGAGCATCAGCAGAACAAACCCTGATTGAATATTCGCCAATTGAAAACCAAGGCTCGTGAAAATGCCGGTGCCGATGATGTTGGCAATCACGATGGAACATGCTGTGAGAAAGCCGACGCTGCGCGGAGACGTTCCCCATTCGGCACTAGAATGCTCAGCAACAGTGTTCATCGCACTATCGACAGTCCGCAAATCAGCGGAACGCGCGAATGGTTTAGGAGTAACGCTCGAATTCATGGTCCGTCTCGTATCGGTAAACGTGGCTCTAGCCACGGCCTGCGGTCCGCGCGCGCGCGCCTCACAGAGGCGCGGCTACAACGCACAGCTATAATAGTAAGTTGTCAGAAGTCATTCCCGGCGTCACTTTGCAAGTGGCATGAACGTATCTTCCAAGCCCTCCGTTGAAACAGCCACCCAACTCGCGGTCTTTCTTGCAAATCGTCCGGGTGCCCTTGCGCGCGTGTGTGAAGCGCTGGCCAACGCCGAAATTAACATACACGCGCTCGCCACGTCTGACACAGTCGATCATACGGTTGTGCGCATGGTGGTCAGCGATCCCACCAAGGCGCTCATGCTCTTGGGCGAAGCCGGAGTTCTCGCTCTCGAAACCGAAGTGCTCACGATCGAGACGACGAGCCAGCCTGGCGTTCTGGCCAAAATCGCGGAACGCCTCGCGGAGGCGGAAATTAACATCGAATACGCTTATCTTGCAGGCGGGCGCGGGGCTGAAGAAGGGCTGATCATTCTGCGGCCGTCAGACGTCGAGAAAGCGCGGCGCGTATTGCAGGATTTATAGTGGTCGAAAACGTAACTTTGAGTCGCGCTTAGATCGGTAAGGCCGCGACCGCCGAGCGCACGTCGAGGCCTTACGGGCGAATCTCGATTGTCGTGCCGTCGGGCGTAACGTGCCAGAGTTCCTCAATCTCTTCATCGGTAAGTGCGACGCAACCGGCAGTCCAATCCTTCCAACGGTGAAAGGCGCCAATCCAACCCTGTCCGTTTTGAATTCCGTGTATCATGATGTCAGAACCGGCTGAGACTCCGCGCGCGGCCGCACGTTTGTTGTCCTCATCCGAGGGATACGAGATGTGTAGCGCGAGGTGAAAACTGCTTTGCGCATTTCGGCTATCGATCTTGTAGATGCCTTCCGGTGTTTTCATGTCGCCTTCTTCTTGCTTCGCTCCGGTTGGATTACGACCGAGCGCGATTCGATAGGTTTTGATCTGTTTACCGTCGCGAAGGATCGACAATTTCCTCGCTGACTTTTCTACGACAATCCGATTGATTGTTGTTCCGGACGGTAGCGCGCGCCAATTGTTGTGCGCGTAGAAGTAGACAGCCAGCAGCAGCCCACAACTGACGAGAATAAGCAAAGCGACCTTGCTAATCACCCGGTGATTTTAATGATTCCACCGGAAGCGCAATACCAGGCAACAGTGATTTCCGGACCGCCTAGTTCGAAGCGATGATGCTGTGTGCCAAGCATATTGTTAAGAACACAAACGAGCAGACCTGAAAGGTCGCTGGGGGATTAGCCGGTGGTGCAAACCACCGGTTACGGATCGTCAGAAAGTACGAGCCCCGACAGGGGCGTCGGATTAAAGATAACGTTCGTCAAATTCGACGCCGCTGCGGTGCAGCAATTCCAGATACTCTTCGCGAAATGTGATGCTCCACTTGTTGTTCGATGTAATGACGAACCGCTTCGCGTTGGGAGGCACTTACCGTAAACGCTCCATAACCTTCCTGCCATGCGAACCCACGCACGCCAATCTCCTTGTGCACCCAACCAGAAGAAACCGCCTTGAGCTCACGAAGCACATCAGCCAGGCGATGTGTTGCTCGAAGACCGATCAGAAGATGGACATGATCGGACACGCCGCCGACGCTCTCGGCAATTCCGTTGGCTGTTCGGATAATTCCGCCAAGATATGCGTGCAGGTCCCCGCGCCATGCCGGTTGGATGAGCGGCTCGTGATTTTTCGTTCCGAAAACGATGTGATAATGCAGGCTCAGATGTGTCGATGACATAATGAGGTCGTTTGCGACGCCCCTGCCGGGGCTTTGAGTTTCTGTTTACACGATCAACCGGTGGTTTGCACCACCGGCTAATCTGACAACATCCCTCTGGGATTGGCGCTGGCGATCTTGCGAGCCGTGATGCATGTGGCTTGCGCCACCGGCTAATTTCCTAAGATCCCTCCGGAATCGTACGTGATCCACCGTTCGTGATTGCTAATGCGGACTCGATGCTGGATAAATGCGCGGCGCGTTTATGACTCCGGTAAGAACCTGGCTCGGTTACCCGTATCCTCTTGGCGCGACGTGGATGGGCAACGGTGTCAATTTCGCCATTTTTTCCGAGCACGCTACCGGTATTGAGCTTTGCTTATTCGACAATATTGAGGCGACCGAAGAAAATTTTCGCATCCCGGTCACCGAACGCACCGATCAAATCTGGCACGTGTTTTTGCCCGATGTCGGCCCCGGGCAGTTGTACGGTTTCCGCGTCGCCGGTCCGTACGATCCAGAACATGGACTTCGTTTCAACAGCTCGAAACTTCTTCTCGACCCTTACGCGAAAGCTATCGCCGGAGAAGTGATTTGGGCAGATGAAATGTTCGGTTACGCGATCGGCGACAAGAAGGAGGATTTGACGCAGGACTTCCGCGACGATGCATGGGGCGTGCCGAAGTCGGTGGTCATCGACACCGGGTTCGATTGGCAGGGGGCTCGGAGACCCGGCGTCCCGTTGCACACTTCAGTGATTTACGAAGTGCACGTGAAAGGCTTTAGCAAACTCTGGCAGGAAGTTCCGGAGCGGTTGCGTGGTACGTACGCGGCGCTCGGTAGCCCGGCATGCATTGATTATTTGAAAAAACTTGGAGTGACCGCAGTCGATCTGCTGCCAGTGCATGCGCACATCGACGACAAAATTTTAGTTGATCGCGGGCTGACGAATTACTGGGGCTACAATACGATCGGATTTTTCGCGCCGCATGCGCAGTACTCCAGCGGCGCGCAAACGGGTGCACAGGTCTCCGAGTTCAAGTCGATGGTGCGCAACCTGCACGCGGCAGGGATCGAAGTGATTCTCGATGTGGTTTACAACCACACTGCCGAAGGAAATCATCTCGGCCCGACGCTTTGCTTCCGCGGGATCGACAACCTCGCTTACTACCGTCTGCATCCCGAGAATCCGCGTTTGTATCTGGATTTCACCGGTACCGGCAACACTTTCAATCTGTTGCATCCCCATACGCTTCAGCTCGTGATGGACAGTCTGCGTTATTGGGTTCTGGAAATGCACGTGGACGGATTCCGCGTTGATCTGGCGGTCAGTCTGGTCCGTAATCATGGAGGTTTTAACAAACTGCACCCTTTCTTCGAAATTATTCAACAGGACCCCGTTCTCTCGCGGGTAAAACTAATCGCCGAACCGTGGGACGTTGGCGAGGGTGGCTACCAGGTCGGAAATTTTCCGACGCCGTGGTCGGAATGGAATGGCAAATATCGCGACGCTGCTCGCGGTTTTTGGAAAGGTGATGAGGGGCGCATTGGCGAGATGGGCTACCGGCTCACGGGAAGCCCCGACCTCTATCAACACAATGGGCGGCGTCCGTCTGCCAGTATCAATTTCGTCACGTCACACGATGGTTTCACGCTGAACGATCTGGTCAGCTACAACGAAAAGCACAATGAACTGAACGGCGACGGGAACAACGACGGCGACAACAACAATCTCTCATGGAATTGCGGCGTCGAGGGTCCAACCGACGATCCGCAGATCAACGCGCTGCGCGAACGGCAGCGGCGAAATTTTCTGACCACACTTTTTCTTTCTCAAGGCATGCCGATGCTTTTAGGTGGCGACGAGTGGGGACGAACGCAGAAGGGCAATAACAACCCTTATTGTCAGGACAACGAGATCAGCTGGTTCGATTGGAGGCACGACGAAAAGCAGAAGCAATTTCTGGAGTTCACGCGAAAGCTGATCTGGTTTCGCGAAGCGCATCCGGTATTTCGCCGTCCAAAATTTTTTCAAGGCCGCCGGATACGCGGCTCTGAGATTCGGGATGTGATGTGGTTCAATCCCGGCGGGAGCGAGATGAGCGACGAAGAATGGGCGTCGCCGTTCGTTCGCTGCGTTGGAATGCTGCTCAGTGGCGACACGGTCGATGTTGTTAATTTCGAAGGCGAACCCATTCGCGACGACACGTTTCTACTGCTGATGAATGCCCATTATGAAGCGATACCTTTTGTGCTTCCCGGCCAGGAGAATCTCGAGTGGCAACTGATTCTCGACACGATGGATCCGAACGGTTTTTTGGCGGAGCCGAAAAAAATCGCATCCGGTGATGACGTCGACCTTCGCGGGCGCGCCTGTTGTTTGCTGCAACTTGTGCGCGGTGCACAAGCTCAGGCACGTGCGGAATCCTGGAAAAAACGGCCTGTGGAATTTCCGCCGCTTAGTGCAGAGGAAGAACGCGCTCGCCGCAAGTAGCGCGCTTGCCGACGAGGCAAAATTCAGGCAACGCAATCTTGTGGCCAAATGCGAATTAGTTTATAGAGATATAAAGCGCGTGTTATCATGCGCGGCCAATTTTCGGTCAGCGATTTGCCCATGACACCGAGTTCTCTTTTGATCGTCACTGACCGAGGCGGTTTGAAAGCATATCGGGTGAACGAAACGCCGACGCGCGGTCCGAGCCTGCAACTAGTACAGGCGTTCAACATCACCGATGCGCACGGAAGGCTGGTCGATAAGGTGAGCGATTTCGCCGGGCGCTTTCCAGTGACTAACGGCGCGGGGTCGCACCATGGGGCGGCGTCCACTGCGGAACGGACGCAAATCGAAGTAGAAACCGATCGCCGCATTCATAAAGAGCTAGCCGATCAAATTACAAAAATCGTATCGCGCAACGGCAAGGAAGGCTGGTCGTTTGCCGCGCCCGCTGAAATTCACTCGGCGATTGTTGAGCTTTTGCCTCCAACAGTGCGCGGCCGGATCGTCGAACACGTGAAATCGGATTTGGTAAAAATCGAACCGGCCAAACTTATTTCGCGGTTTCGCTCGCTGCAGCAAATCTAATGGCACGATGCTCGAACATTTTTGTTCCCTCAACGTCAAGGAGCTCGTTAGTATCTAATTAATCATGGAATTGCCTGTTAAGATCTCGTACCGGGGTCTGGAAAAATCTGACCAGATCGACAATCTCGTTTTGGAATATGCAGCGCGACTTGAAAAATTTTGCGACCACATCAACCGCTGCGACGTGGCTATCGAGCAGACCAATCATACGCATCACAAAGGAAATCCATACCGATGCCGTATCGATGTGACGGTGGCCCGAGGCCACGAGCTCGTCGCCGATGAAAGGCAAATCGACAACGGATCGCACCAGCCGCTCAACAAAGTGATCCACGACGCTTTCAAAACAATGGAACGCGAGTTACGTCGCGTCGTGGACAAGCAAAGACGCGACGTCAAAACGCACGCCGATACGCGTTCGCCGAAGTAATCGCGCGCCACAATCTCCGGACGAATTAACCTTTCTTCGCGTACTTTTCGGCGCCGAGAAAATGCAGAAACGTACGG
>Ga0193713_1000084_pt1 | contig 26726 bp, 39 predicted proteins | sample H3a2metaG_FD_143054 | JGI IMG/M metagenome (GOLD analysis project Ga0193713, IMG submission 143054) | Soil microbial communities from a riparian zone of the East river system, Colorado, United States - H3a2 | ecosystem: Environmental > Terrestrial > Soil > Riparian zone | place: USA: East River... | reverse complement strand
GCCGCCGATCTGGCGACTATTTCACGCCGCTAGGCGTGGCTACTCGTGGCGGCAGGGATGGCCGCGGCGCAGCCGGCTACCGATTTTCGGCGGCGCGGCGATCGAGCCGGCGCTGCAAGCCGGCCGTCGCATCATGGTCTCTATGGTCAGGCGGACCGTATCGGCCATGATCGTAAGGGCTCGGCTTGAGAGGCTCTACCCGCGGTGGCTCTTCGCCGCTAAGCCACGCATGCATGCTTAGGTCTCTATCGGGCATTGTGCCATGCCGCCGCGAAGAGTTCGACCGCGTACCAGTTCTTATCTGCGCGCGCGTGCTCGATACATTGGCTAAGGTCTCTGAGGAGCTGCGTATTCTTATCCATGTATGTATTATCGGCGCGTGATGTAGATACCTTAGCGCAGTGGACATATGTATGAGCCGTGTATATGCGCCGCGCTAGCTGCGCTTTTCTATAGCCTCGTGTAGATCCTTTGCCACTGCTTCCATGCGATCCCCTGTCAGCACGCCAGGTATGGCGTACAGCTCGGCGAGTAGGTTGACCACGCCACGCCAGTAGTCAGGCGGCGCCGGCTCACCGGGCTCGAAGAGACCAGAGGCTGTATAGATCGCTTCCGCGTAGTCCATTACATCCACCGATGCGAGACCGCATAGCCGTCTTTGTGGCGTACTCCCTTGCCACTAGGCGCATTGCGGTCATTGACGTGGCTATTGCTCGGGCAGCGCTCGCCGAGACACCTATAGCCGCGCGGATTTCCGTAGCCGTAGAGCTTGTCGCTCAGCTCATAGACGAGGGCAAACCCCATGTCCATGCCGGCGCCGCCGATCTTGATACCTTCGCGCTGTGTATCTAGGCGCCGATCTAGCGCGTCGGCTATCAGGTAGTCGAGCTGCCGGATATCGCCACGCTTGCTCACCTTGACCACGGAGATGCTGCGCGACATGCCCGATCTACTGACATGGCGAAGGATCGTGTGCAATGTGTCGCCGGGTTTTACCATTTCTCGCAGCCGTTTAATCGCTGCGCGTTCTTTGTCCGTTTTAACGCTCATTGTGTAATTCTCCAATCCGTGTTTATCTGACGGCTTAGGCGTATTCCGCCCAGTGGCGATATTCGCCTACCGTGTTTCCGTTTGCGTCTCTGATCTCGCCGATGGTCTCGCCGGCAGAGACGCGGCCGGCGATTTGGGCGAGCGCTTCCGCTATGTCCGCTTCAGACGACATGGCGGCATTGCCAAGCTCGATTTTCAGCGTGAATCGCCCATCCATGCGATCATCCTTGCGCTCGGCGTCTGGCCGTTCCGTCTCACAATCAACAGGCGCTTGGCAATATTCGGCATCGTTTGGGTTTGTGTGTCCGCAACGCGGACAATTCCATGTTCCGTCCATTTTTCTTTAGTCCTCTCTTAGTCCCGCAGTTACGATGCGTTTTCGATCAGCGAGCGCAATTCCTGCTCGATATCGTCCATTGCGCCGGCTGCGTCTTCTTCAGCGTCGGCAAGGGCATTCCGCAATGCGTCCTCGCCGATGCTGTAAAGCTCGGCGCGGCCACGGTTCGCGGTCACGTGCCAAGCCTTTGGGCTGGCATATCCGTAGAAATCCGCCCATTCGCGGCGCGTCGCCGGGACCATCTCCGCGATCAGTGCGCGGCGCGCGGTCTCCGACACGTCGAGACTGGCCGCGAAGGCGGATACATGCTCGGGCACGCTCAGCGGACCAGTCAGCCGCGGATCCGCGCCGGCCTCAGCGCTCGCAGGTTCTTCAAGGTCGAGCCCGCGCCGGCCGCGATCGTTGAGGATCAGACCCTGCGCACGCTTGACCAGATAGCCGCGTGCGATCGTCTCGCGCGCCGGGACATGGCCGCCATTGTCGCCGATCAGCAGTGCGGCCAGCTCGCTACCGTAATCGGCACGCTCATTCGCGCTGACTGCGGGCACGGAATAGAGAGATTCGACCTTGCGCGCCGCAATTCTAACCGCGCGCGCACACTCTTTGAGCAGTTGCGCCGCCTTTCCTTCGCGGCCGTTATATCCGTGGCTTGCGGCATCCTGCGCCGCGGTAGCCGCGTAATCCTTGACGCTGTATATATTCGCGGTCTCCATGATTATTCGTCTCCCATGTCGAAACTTTGATAGTGACGGTCGCATCCGTTGCAATAACGGATCTCTTGCCCTTCGCGGCCGTGGCCGCTGTGCTGTGTGTCTCTGGACTCGCAGCGCGGGCAGGGATCGCCACAAAACGCGATCAGCTCCCCTTCGCAAGCGAGAGTGAAGGTCTCATCCCGGCCGTTCTCCCATGCGGTCGATATAGCGTCGAGCACGTCCGACATATCGTCGTCGGAGAATCCGTCTGCGTCTTCGCCGACTACATCGCCGAGCAGACTTGCCGGCGTGGCACCATCGGCGTATTCGCCGGATAGATCGGGCATCCGCGGTAGGTAGTTATCGGCGGCAGGATCGCCGGCACGCAGCATCTCCAACACTCGCGCGCGCTCCGCCACGTCGCTATTGCCATCGACGGTCCAACTGGCCGCAGTGCGAGCTGCGTCCTCGCCTAGTGAGTAGGCGGCAGTCTCCCACTCTCTAAAAAGTGTGTCGTCAATTGCCATTGTTTCCTCGCTCTGTGATTGTGTATCCATGTAAGTGCATTCTCGGCATGCGGTCTAGAAATGTCAAGAGTTACGGACGGATGTATGAGCCTTGCGCAGGATCTAGCGTTACCCTGCCGCGGTATCCCATCCGAAAGCGGAAAGCAAGCGAGCCGCACACATACACAGATACCCGGCTAACCGCTTGTCTCTGTAACCGTGTTCGATCCATGACTACCGCAAAAACATATCCCCGCCACTTGCAGACTGCGACGGCTATTTCCTTGCTGGCAAGTCTGCCGGTGGCGGGGATCGCGGTAGCTGCAACGCTCCGAGAAAATACGCGCCGACGCCGGCGCCTTAGTCGCTTCTATCGGAACATGCGGCACTTGGCTCTATAATGCGGAACGGGTGCCCACAATTTCATGGAGGCTGAACATGCGTATGCACACTGACGTTCTTTTCCATTCCGACCTTTTGCACCTCGCAGCCGACACCCTGCCCAGCGACGTTTACCTGGAATTGAGCGAGCATGGCAGCCGCAAACGGGCTCGCGCTTTCGAGGTCTCGCTCAGCGCCGAGCCCGGAACGGATCGCCACGGCCATACCCGCCGATGGGCGAACAGCGGCAAGTACGGCGCGAAGGGAAATAAGGCAGCCACGTGGTATGAGTGGGGCGATTTTTTCGCATCTATCTTCGCCGCGGATCCGCGCGCGATCATTGGCACATATGACGGTGCGCGGGATTATTTGAAGCAGACCGCGGAAGATGACCCCGCGCAGAGAGATACGCCAAGATCAGAGCGCATTTCATTCTGGAGTGACAAACTCGCTCCAGTCGCCGAGCGCGCCTCAGCGTAACCCCCCCGCGGTATATCCACTGACCATCGCCAACTTCGAACACGAGGCGAGACAATGACTGAACAGCGTTACACTTTTTCGTCGGCCGACAATTCCTACTTCAACGGTCGAGATGTCCGCGTAACGGACACTAAGACCGGCGCATCGATTCTTGTCAACGTCAAGGATCGCTTTTGGGCCATCGACGTAAAGGATGCCGACACCTTTCACTCTTGGCCCTCCGATGTAAAGACGGCAGCCGAGAAGATTGGCGACGCGGAGACGGAGAACCTCTACAACCGCGTGCAAGAATCCTACTGGCAGTGGGCGAGGACGGATCTCGCCTGGCGCAGCGGCTTCTCGACCGTGTACAGCGCCGGCCGGTCGGGTGGATGGCTCGCCGTCGAGGACACGCAGAACTGGGACCCCGAATCAATGCTCAATCCCGGCGAGGAAGAGCACGAGGACGTTGGCCGCTTCCTAGCCCTGGCCTTCGAGGCCGTTGCCGCAATAGATGCCTACCGTCAGCAGTTCTATGACGACGTGAAGGCAGCCGCACTCGTGCCGCCGCGCGTCAAGATCATGGTATTGGCGGACGGTGGGACTTTCGGCCCACTGGAGGGCTGCAAGATCGTCGAGGTGTCGGCCGACCTGAGCACTGAGGAGATTGAATCCCTGCTCGCCGACGATCCCGGCCTCACCATCGTTCAAACGTGGAAGGATGTCTGACCATGACGTTCGAGATTCAACATCAAGAGGGTCCTACGGTCATTCCGTACCGGTCAGCGTTCGGCGGCGAGGGCGGTCGCCCTCAGCATCCCGCTGACTATGGCCGTTACCTTCCCATCGACCTGGACGCCAACAATCGACACTCGATCGAGCAGTGGCGTGAGCGCTTCCCAGACCGTGAGTTCAAATCGCTCGGCTGGGGAGTGTGTCGCTCGGGGTTTGGCCTTCAGAACCTGCCCTGGATGAATGAGCAGACCGCTCGCGAAGCGGCGAAGGTACTGAATGCCAGTACACCCATAGGCGAGCCCCCAGACCCCACTGAGGACGCAGCACGGACGGCATTCGTGCGCGGCGTGATTGAGAAGGGTTTGCCACTGTGAGCGATCTTGCCGCCGGCCGCGAACTGATCGCGAGCCTTTCACCCGATGAGCGCGCAGTGCTGGAGGCGCGGTTTCGCGCCAACTGCCCGCCGCTTTCGCTCGCCTACCTGCAAGCCAACGCGCCAGATTTGCTCAAGCGTGGCGAACGGTATGACGCAGCTCGGCGCGTGGCTGCGACGGCGGCCGACATGGCTGCTCTTGAAGCTGAGAAACGGGAGCTGGAAGCGCAATGCGCCTAGCGCTCGCCCTAGCTATCGGGCTCGCCCTGCCGGCCAGCGCCGGCGCCGCGCCATTCACCCCGCCGCTCAACCTTGCCTTTCACCTTGCCGCTGAGCATTGGGGCCGAGAACCGTCGGCGTGCACGTCCGTAGAAAAGCAGATCGTCGCCGACGGGGCGATAGGTGAATACCGCGGCGAAGCCTGGATCCCTGAACGTGGCGGCAGTGAACAGTGCTACGTCTACGTCATTCGCGACTTGGCGGCGCCGCGCAACTTCGAGACTGCGTGCGCCGTAATGTTCCATGAGTACGGACACTTGCTCGGCCTTCAACACAGTAATGATCCCCACTCAATTATGTACCCGCAGGTGACGTTTATCCCGCGCGCCTGTCAACGCGCTTATCTACGGGCGATGAACCGACCGTGAGGATTTACGCGACACCCGTGCCCACGGCGGCGCAACAGCTCCAACGGATGCCGCCTATCGACTATGGGGCTATCGTCGGCCAGGTGGATGCCCCGCGCCCATCGAGCACTGACGATCGCTCCAAGAATCCGCTGCGCCCCGAATCCTTCGCGGAAGTCATCGGCCAGCCTGCGGCCGTGTCGATGATGAGCCGCGTGGTCGAGAGCTGTGAGCGACGCGACGTGCCGCTCGATCACGTGCTCCTGGTCGGTGCCGCCGGCACTGGCAAGAGCACCTTCAGCCACGTCATCGCACACGAGCTTGGCGTCGAGGTCTACGAGGTCGAGGCGCCGGTTGACCGCGACACCCTGCTAGAACTCCGAACGACCATGCAGGACCGGGACATCCTGCGCATCGAGGAGATTCACCAGCAGGCGATCATGGAACGGCGAGGCAAGTCAGCGGCGACGCAGCCTGAGGTGCTCTACGCGATCATGGAGGACCGCGTGATGCCCGCTGGCGCCGGCCTGCTCGACTTCCCCGAGATTACGATCATCGGCACGACGACGGATGAGGGAATGCTGCCCGAGCCCTTCCTCGCGCGCTTCCCGATCCGACCGCGGTTGGAGCCCTATGACCGCGACGCGCTGATAAAGATGGCTAGGTGGAACGGTGAGAAGCTGAACATTGTGGTCACCCCTACGGCAGCCGAACTCTTCGCCGATGCCTCACGCGGCGTGCCGCGGCAGGTGAACAACTACGTGAAGAACGCGGCGATGCTCACTGAGGATGTAGTCGATCCCGTCATCGCGCGCGAAGTGCTCCACGACCTGAACGGCGTTACCCCCGATGGGTTGACGACCGACATGCAGCGGATGTTGACCTTCCTACTTACGAAAGGTAAGCACGAGACCGCCAAAGGCACGGCCTACCGCGCGAGCATCAACACCATTGCGACCGCGCTCGGCAAGTCTCGCGACTCGAAGGCCATCGCTCTGCGCGTCGAGCCCTATCTCATCGAGCAGGGGCTCATTCAGATCGGGCAAGGTCGGATCCTGACCGACGCCGGCATCGAGCGCGCGGGGGAACTACTGTGAGAGGCGACTTCCCCGAGCGCACATTCATGGCAGAGTCCTACTGGCTCCGCAATATCGGACCCATGTCGATCAAAGAGTCGGAGGTGGAGCACTACCTTGAACATGGATCGCAGGTAGTGGAATACACCAAAGCGAAGATACTCGACCCCATCGAGAAGAAAGACGAGACGCAATGACCAACCGTGAGCTAGTCGCCCTGCTGGAGCGACTTGACCCCGATGCCGACATACTCGTCGTTGACCCCTTCGAAAACTACGATGAGAAGCCCTATGGTCCATACAGTGACCTGACAGAGCGCATGGATAACGAGGAACAGTTCGCCGTGCGCGCCAGAACAGTCGAGGGTCGCAGTCTGATCGAGATTGGGTCGGTTAGTCACGTTCTATGAACTGCCGTAAGCGACCATGCGAGGAGTGCCCGTGGCGCCGCGACACGCCGCCTGGTCAGTTCCCGCCCGAGCGCTACATCTCTCTTCGGAACACCACCGGCGAGCCCGGCGCCGAGGCGCCGTTCGGGGCACCCATGTTTGCCTGTCACAAGAGCACCGAGGATGAGACGATGCCGTGCGCTGGCTGGCTTGCCAGTGTCGGCTACTACCATCTCGGTGTCCGCGTTCACTTGGCGCAGGGCTCGATCCCGCGCGAGTCAATGGAACCGGGTGAGGACTGGCCCGAGCTGATCGCGTCCTACTCCGAGCTTGAACGGGTCCACCTATGACACTCCCCGATGCGACTAAGCGACCCTGCTCGGAGTGCCCCTGGCGCCGCGAGTCGGCAGCCGGTTGGCTCGGCCCGATGGGTCCGCTCGACTGGCTCCGCGCCGCGGACGGTGAGCTAGCCATCGCCTGTCATAAGACAATCAAAACCGAGGATGGAGAGAGTGTCGGCAACTGGGATGATCCCGACATCCTGCAATGCAAGGGTGTCGCGGTCTTCAGAGCGAACACCTGTAAGGAACCCCGCGACCCGGAGATAGTCACAGGACCGGTCGATAGGGAGGATGTCTTCGCGAACAAGCAGGAGTTCTATGACCACCACGGGGGCGAAGGCGAGCTGAACTTCATGGACCTGATGCAGCCGCTCGGCACACCGGAAGGCGAGAACAGACTGTGAACTCTCTCGACCGCTTCGAAAAGGAGTACCAGGACTATCACGACCTGAGTAAGGATCGTCGGCGTGAACAGATCAAGGCGCTGGCGAAACTCTGTCAGTGCGCTGGCGTGTGCGATCCGCTCGAATGCAAACCCGAGCACTACAAAGCGTGGCTTGCGCGGGAAAAAGACGGGAAGGAAGCTGTCACCATCAAGAAGTACGGGATGCTAGTCCGACCGTTCTTCGGCTGGGCCTTCGATGTCGGTCTCTACGATGCCAACGACCTGATGGCGATCCAACGGGTGAAGTTCCCCGACGCGCATCGCAAGCCGCCGAAGCCCTATTCCTCGAAGGAAGTCAAAAAGCTCTGGCCAGCGATCGCCAAGAAGTATCCATTGGATTCCGATGGAAAATGGCTGGCACGCTGGCGCCGTGGAACCTCCAAGTACAAACGGGTCGAAACCCACGCTCACCACCTCCAGCTCACCGCGGTCGCACGCATCGCCCTCGACTGCGGTCTTCGACGCCAGGAGATTTATGACCTGAAGCTGGACGACATGCACTACGACAACGAGTACATCGTGGTGCGCGAAGGCAAGGGTGACAAGTTCCGCGAAGTGCCGTACACCAAGGCGGCGAAAGCGGCGGTCAAAGCGTGGATCGAGTTCCGAACAGAACTGAACCCAGACCATGATCGCCCCTGGCTCTCGCTGACAAGAATCGGACCCGTGGGTGTGTGGCTACGGCCGATGCATTTCTTCCGTTTCTCTGCCTATATCCGCGACGCCGGCGATGGGTGGGAGCTACACCGACTCCGACACACCTGCGCGACGATGTGGCTGCGCGCCGGCATGGGGATCGAGAAGGTCTCGCGCCTACTCGGCCACTCCGATGTCTCGCAGACGATGGGCTATATCAAGCTCGTGCCTGACGACATACAGAAGCAGGTGGAGCGTCACGAAGACGCTTTCGAGAGGCAAGTTGCGTGATGCTGAAGAACTACCGCTACGTATTTCTACTGGTCCACGTCGAGCCCGGCGACGGCCACGACGAGGCCAACGCCTTCGCGGGCCTCACCGTGGAACCCGATGTCTACGCTGACGAGCGGTCCCTTCCTGGCGCGATCACCGCGGCACAGGTGAGGCGGGCGAAGCAGACGATCGGTGAGCCGGTGTTCTCCGTCCAGACCATGAGCTGGCTCTTCTACTGTCCGGTGAGGGGCAAGTGACCGAGGCCGAGGTCAGACCCGGCCAGTTCTGGCGGGCGAAGGACCCAACCAGACTCAGGAGCACCAGCCAGATCCGCATCCTCAGGGTGGACAAGATGGCCATGTGCCGGATCGAGCGCTATTACACCGTCGGCAACAAACCCAGGCACAAGAAAGACTGGATCACGGTCGCTGGTCTGCGCAAGCACTACACGCTATTTCACGATCAAGAGACCCTTCTGTGACCTGCCTCCCTACGCCTCCGACGGACACGGAGCGCGATTCATACTTCACTCGGCACGTTGGGCTCCTGGTCACATGGGGGCTGGTCGGCATGACCGGGATCATCCTCGCCACGATCAGGCTGTCGATTAGCCACCCCTCGTTGCACTTCTACGTCTTCGTCGCGCTCATGGCTGCGATGTTCTTCTCGATTTCCTTCACCGTCAACATCTTCACTCACGACGCCAACCTGCTGGAGCACCGAACACGGGTGGAACGTTGGCGCACCGAGCCCCGTCTGCCGCTCTCGGTCGATGTATGGCTGCCAGTGGCCGGCGAGGACCTGGAGATCCTCGAAAACTCCTGGCGCTACGTCAGGCAGCTTGAATGGGACGGGCCGTTGCGGATCTTCGTCGGCGATGACTCGGACAGTCAAGAGGTCAGGGAAGCTGCGGAGCGGTTCGGCTTTGACTACACGGTCCGCGAGGATAGACCGTGGATGAAGAAGGCCGGCAATATGCGGAACCTCTACCTGCACAGCTACAACGAATTCGTGCTGATTCTCGATGCGGACTTCGCGCCACGCAAGGACTTTCTCTTCGAGCTGATGCCCTACTTTGAGAACGAGAAGGCCGGCATCGTACAGTCGCCCCAACACTTCCGGGTGCTGGCTGAACAGAACTGGCTGGAGCGGGGCGCTGGCGCCGTGCAGGAGCTGTTCTACCGAGCGATCCAGACCAGCCGAGAGCAGCACGGCGGCGCAGTGTGCGTGGGCACCAACGCCATCTACCGTCGTGCAGCCCTCGATGACAACGGCGGCACCACCCTCTACGAGCACAGCGAGGACATACGGACGGGCTTCGACGTACGGCTGCATGGCTGGTCACTTCAGTATGTGCCGGCCAACCTCGCTACGGGCCTGTGCCCCGATCAGCTCCATTCGTTCATGCGCCAGCAGTACCGATGGTGCCTGGGCTCGGTGACGCTTCTCTGTTCAGCGAAATTCTGGGGAACGAAGATGCGTATCAAAACCCGAGCCTGCTATCTGGCTGGCTTCGGCTACTACATCTCGACCGCGCTCAACGTGCTGTTGTTCCCCCTCCTGCCAGTGATTCTGCTCGCGGCCTACCCCGACATGATCCACCTCCACAACTACGTCATCCTCGCGCCGGCACTGTTCTACTCCTACGTCGGCTTTCCGCTTTGGCACCGCTGCAAGTGGGGAATGGAGGCGTGGAGCGTTCAGATGCTCTATAGCTGGTCGCACTGCTTCGCCCTCTTCGACATGATCCGCCGGCGACCGATGGGCTGGACGCCGACGGGAGCCGCTGAACACATCGACCTGCGCGGACTGATGTTCCGCGGCGCCTTGTTACTCTGGTCCGGTGGGATGGCCCTGACGTGGGTCAGCCTTGCGCTCTACCGTTGGACCGAAGACCGCCACTCGGCTGCATTCGTCCCACTGATCTTCATCGGGCTCTTCTATCTGCTCGTCGTTACCCAGACGTTTGTCCCTATCGAAAGGAAGGTTGTTGCATGACGTTGGCCAAGACAGCGGCTGCGGTCCTCGCGATCGCAGTTCTCGTGCTCTCCATCATCGGCGAGAAGCCGCCACCAGTCCAAGCACAGCCAAGCGCTGTGAGGCTCGGCATCAACGGAACAACCGAGCAGTATGCACACCTCGGACAACTCGGCCTACCGGTCTCGGTCATGGCGATCTGGGAATCGTGGAGTTCGGACAGTAGTCCACGGTCGATCCTCGATGAAGCCGCGGCGATCGGGGCAACGCCCTTCATCATCTGGCAGCCGATGGTGGCCTCGAACTCGAAGTCAGCGTTCTACAGCACGCCTAAGATCGCGGCTGGCAAGTTCGATACCTACATCACCCTGTGGGCGACCACGATCAAGGAATACGAAGCGCCCGTCTACATCCGCTTCGCCCACGAGATGAACGGGAGCTGGTACCCGTGGTCTGCTTCGGGCAGTCACAGCTACATTGCCGCGTGGCGGCACGTCTGGTCGATCTTCCACAAGGTGGGCGCCCGGAATGCACGCTTCCTCTGGTCACCCGACGGGATCATCGGCCATGAACAGAGTGCCTGGCAGAAGGAAGTGAGCAAGTGGTTCCCCGGCGAGCGGTATGTCGATTACGTGGGCATGTCCACTGTGATGTTCCTGGCCACAGCGAAGTACGGAATCAACTACTACTTCAACAGGCTCGACTTCCTCAAGGAGCACTTCCGCAAGCCGATGATTCTGCCCGAGATGAAGGTCTTCCAGGGGGCTCGCTACTCGTGGCTAGAGGAACTCCGCCACAAGCTCGCGCAGCGTCGTTGGATCAAGATGCTGCTCTGGTCGGAATCAGCCTCCACGGCACAGGCCCTGGGCGAGTTCCGCACCGGCCAGATGAACTGGTCTCTGGCGAAGGACCCGCGCGCACGACACCTTCTCCGGGCCGCAGTGAGGACGCGCTAGAACGCCCGAGTGCAGTTCTTGCACCGCTGGAGGTCACCCACGTCACACCAGTGGTGCAGCTTGCCGAACACCCGGCGCCCACACTTGGTCGGCCAGACGACCTGATTGCCCGCCGCCGGCAGCGGCCGGCCGATCACCGGGCGGATCTCATGGACTCGCTCCCCGCGAGCCGGGACGAGGGCCAGGTGGCTCATGCCGCTAGAGGCACGCGCTCCGGGGAGCCTGGGCTCCAGTCGGCCATCTTCTCGCGGATCCCCTTTGTGATCGAGGCGACTTCGGCGCGAGGAACCGCGATCTGAAGCGCAATCTCGGCCGGCTTGAAGTGCAGGTAGAGCAGGAGCAGCACCGATCGCTCGCGATCCGTCAGCGTCGATGGCAGCGTCATCCCGTCGGCAATCTCCTCGAATGCATCCTCGACGCAGAGGTAGCGCTCCTCGAACCAGGACTGGGAGACGGTGTGGTGACCACCCGACTGTTCCACATGCTGACTCGGCGCGACGCTCTCGATGAACACCGGGTTGTGACGTTTCTTCTTCAGCACGTCCACCTTGGCATTGACGAGGCACGAGAATACGTATTTGTCTCGCGCTTCGTTTAAACCTTTTCGAGTCGAGGGTTTTTTTCTCAGGTTGTCAGGATTAAAAGCGAGAAGTGCTTTCCATACCTTGTACCGTAAGAATTGACATACGTCATCGAAATCTTCTTCGACGTAGTTGTCAAATCCACGGGCTGCCTGTTGTTCCCCGATGGTGCGCACTAATCGCCCGGCCGTCTTTCTGACGAGCCCCTCGTAGTGGAGTAGTAGCTGCGGGTTTTGTGCGGCTGTAGCGTCCATGTACGAAAATGGGCCTCCAACCCCGGCCGCCAGTTCCACATGCGGCTCAGGGCAAAGGCCCGTTACTCAGCTAGGCGGATAATAGCGTACGGTCGGACGGCTTACTTGCGGTGCAGGAATGCCTCCGCCATCCGCTGTGCGCGGCCGACTGCTTTATCATCGGCGACGCTGAGCAATTTCGAGTCTGGGTCGATAAACGGCTCGCTCTGTCCACGCTTAACATTAAGCGTGTCCGCGACCATCGGGTCTGAGCCATTTTCGCTGACCAAGTAATATGCGACCACGGGTTCGTCTTCGTCCATGCCGTCGCGACGTAAGCGCCCCCAGCACTGGTCATGCATCGTGGGAGACCAGTCCAGCTCACCGAAGATGGCGAGGTGGCTGACCTCCTGTAGACCGTTGAGCCCGGCGCCGGCGCGCAGGGACATGACCAACACCCTCGACTCGCCCGAGATGAAGTCACCCTTCGCTTTGAGCTTTTTCGCCGGCGTCGCCTTGCCTTCGTAGAAGGCCGGGTTGAAATCCTTGAGTGCTCTCCTCCAGATGTCATACACGTCGTGGTGCCAACCGAACAGCACCACCTGCTCATCGGATTCGAGCAAGGTCTTGGTGAACTCGGCAACGAAGGGAGCCTTTGCGATACCCGTCGCGCGGCGCAGTTGCCACTCGAATTCGCCGCTGAGCTGGAACAGTTCCTCCTTGCTGGCCTCCCGGCTGACGAGCAGGTCGGCCGATCGAGCCGCGCCCTCCATCAGCCGCTCGAACTCACCGTCGTCGGACTCGATCATGTGCGGGACCTTGATGACATCCGGTAGCTCGCGACCCACTTCTTTGCGGGTCCGCTGGATCATCAGGTTCTGGCTCTTCAGGTAGGCAGCGAGAGCGGCCGGGTCCTTGACGCCCAGGTGGTTGCCGATGTACTTGCCCCACTCGCGGATGAACTCTTCGCGCGTTCCTAGCGCACCCGGTGCATATATCTCCACGATGTTGTAAATCTCATCGCCGTAGTTATAAACTGGCGTGGCTGTGGTTAATTGCACGTTCTCCGCAGCATCTGCCACCATGCCGGCAGCTTCGTACTTCTGCGAGCCCTCGCGCCGTAGTTCCTGGGCCTCGTCGAAGAGCACCGACTTGACCTTCCCTCGCAGCGCCGGCGCCCAGCCAGCGAGTTTGGCGTAGTTCAGGATCAAGATGTCCGGCGATTTACCATCGTGGTATTTCGAGAGTTTGTACGGTGTGCCTTTTTTGCCGATGTGCGAAGTGAGCCACGGCATGAACTCTTCGATTTCTTCTTTGAACTGGTCGGTCAGATGTGTCTGACAGACGATCAGCATCGGCAGCAGGCCCGCATCGCGGAGCGCCAGCATCCCGGTCAGGGTCTTACCGAGCCCAACGTCGTCGGCAATCAACAGCTTGCCCGTACGGAGCGCGAGGTTACTGCCGATCAACTGGTAGTCGCGGGCTCGGGGCACCTCCCATTTCAGCTCCCGTTTGAAGCCGTGGCCCTGGAGGATCTCGAAGGCATCCTGCTCTAGCTGCTTATCTTCCTGGGCCTCCTCGACCATGAGGTTGCGGTCCTCGGGCTTCATCTCCATCGGGTAACGCTCCAGCAGGAACTCCATATCCCTGGAGACTTCTGCGTTGGCACGGATGACGAGTGCGCCCTGACGATTTGCGTTCACGCGCGGGAACCAGCGCTTGAATTTCATTATCACGTTCGGCTCGGTCCTCACCCACCAATCGGGACCGAACCGCTCTAGTGTGCCGTAGCTTTTAGAAGCCGGAGGAGCCAAGCCAGACGATCTCTACGGGCTTATCGAACTCTTCTTGTTCCAGCTTACGATGGCGCCGTCGTGTAGTGACCAACACCAGCCCGTCGATCTTGTCGCTCTTGAGGTACCGACGGACCTGCCGAGCAACTTCTGTGGGTGACTGGCTGACCTTGACCTCGACGCCAACCGGATTCGGCAAGGCGATCAGGAAGTCGATCCTGCTTCGAGCGTCGATATTGAACTCGCGCTCCAGGGGCAGCTCCCCGAACGCCAGCTCAAGCCCATCCTGTAGGGCCTTCTCGTCGGTGAACCGGAACGTGAATCCGCGGACCACGTTCGCGACGAACTCGGTTAGCTCAAGCGGCGTGAATTCCTCGGAGTGCATTTCTCCATCCCTCCGCCATTTTCTCGATGCGCCTGTAGACAGTTACATACTCCTTGGCGTTGATCCCAATCCTCTCGCGGAGCCCGGCATCGCCGATCATCGCCATCAGGTACTCGACCATTTCGTTCGGGGAGGTGGCGTGGAAGCCGGTCACCCCATGCTCGATCTCGGGATAGATCGACGGCCGAGCAATGATCGGGATCCCCAGCGCACTCGCCTCCAGCCACCGCAGATCGGACTTGCCCTTGTACCAACCACTGCCGCCGCCGGGCGCAAGCGCGATGTCGAACATGGACATGGCCGAGGGGTACTGCTCGATCGCAGCCCAGGGGATCGTGATCGCCCGCTCCTCACCGACGTAGGGTCTGAGCGCCTGCGCGAATGGCATCCCGATCGAGACGAAGGTGGTCTCGGGTTTCTGCTGCATCACGCCGTTGACTTGATTCAGCCACGGCATCATCGACTTCGTGTGGCCAGTTGCGCCTGCCCATCCGATGTTCACCGTGTCACGTTTCGGCTTGGTCAAGTTGTAGCGGGCGAGGTCGATCCCGTTCCTACATACATAGATATTCGGGTTGTACTTTTTGTATTTCTGAGCGATATAGTCAGTTGAGACGATCATCGCGTCCGCGGCCCTCATGCAGTCCTCGAACAGCAAGAGAGCCCGCTGATCGAAGGAGGACGCGAACTCGTGGTCCTCGCGCTTGTTGATCCCATGTAGGTAGTCGTCCACCTCGAAGACGACCTTCTTGCCGTGCTCTTGCATCGTCTCGATCATTTGCAACCAGGCGCCGCCTGACGGCTGCTGGATGATGACCACCTTGTAGTCGTCAATTAGGTCGGGCATCTTCGAGTCACCTTTGACTGAGCCCGTTACCCAGTGCAGCTTCGGCGGAAGTCCATTGACGCCAGCCCAGTCGCACTTCATTTGCATTGCGGGTAGCATAATCCTGTAATAACAAGGCGCCGTAACCCCGAGCCCGATCATGCATACGTCTTTTTCGATATCTAGCTCACCCATGTGTGCCCCGTGCTGATCCTGCTAACCGTTGACTGAGCGACTCCTACCTGTATTGCGATTTCCCTCTGGGTCCACCACCCCGACCTAAGAAGTTGTCGAATCTCAGTCACCTGCGCTGAGGTCAGCGTAGAGTTTCCATTTGCCTCACCCCTCGCCGCCCTTCGCCTCTCTGCCATTTCCCGATTGTTCCTCCGACGTGTGCCCGGCTTTAGGTGCGTAACCTCACAACAGGGAGGATTGTCACAAGAATGCAAAAGAACTGCTGGTTTTCCCCCATGCGCAAGCCAGTACGCATACTTGTGGGCATAGTGACGTTTTCCTTTTCTCGTCAACTGACCATATCCCTTCGGGTTCCGGTAGCCAGTCCACTCTAAGCATCCGGTGTCACGACGCCGAAGCCGCGCCTCGAAGGTCGGGTCAGGAGGTGGCTTACTCATACCCAACCGCCTTGCGCAGCAGCATTGCGAAAGCGGGCTGGCCGATCTTGCCCTCGTATTCAGCCCAGCCGTAGCGATAACCGTCGCGGGCGTAGGTCAGTTCCCACACCGTCTCGAACTCCCAATCCAGGGCTCGATGAACCCGCGCCGCATCGAGGTTAACCGCGTGGCAGGGATGGGGATTGGTCAGGGCGTTGTTCTCGGCGCACATAATCGCCGCGAAACCACCCGGCCGCAGCACTCTTCGGATCACGTCGAAGACCGCCGGCACCATGTCTTCCTGAACGTGGTCGAGAGCATTAGTGCAGACCACGAGGTCGAAGCGTTCCTCCAGATCGTCGGTGTAAAAGTGCTCGATCGTGTCTGCGATGTGGTCGTTGCACGGAAAGTAGTCCCGGTACTGGTCGGTGCAGGGATCGACCACAATGCGCGATGCGAACGGCAGTAGGTCCGTCACCGGCAGCGGACCACCACCGATCTCCAGCACGTCCATCGTGTGGGTGGCGAGCTGGTCGAGCAGCAGGTCCTTGATGAGCTTCGGGTGCCGAACGCGCTCGCGCTGCGCCTTCTCGTGGCGCCGAGCGTCATCCGAGATGCACCAAGTCTTTGCCTCCTCGGCGAGTCTGTCTATCGGCTTACGATCTTGCCCCACTCGTGCCCCCTATTCGCAATTAGGTCTGGAAGGTTCGGGTCCTCAACACCGCCGGCGACGAAGCTCTTCGCCCTGAAGTACCCCTCGTTTACGAAGTCCACATCACCGCGGTGTTTCGGTCCATGCCACTGGTGGAGGACCTTCACGTCGAGGGCGATGTGCTGATTGATGCCTTTGATCCTCAACCTAGTCAACAAGTCGATGTCGTCCCAGCCCCAGGGACCAGGGAACTCCTCGTCCCACCCGCCAACGTCGAGTAGCCACGGGCGGTGGTAGAGAGCAGTGAAAGGAGCGACCCAACCGATCGCGACCTCTGTGTCCGTCGGCGGCACATAGTCGCCAGCTATCTCCAGACCATCGACGTTCGTACTCGCCGGCGCCCCGCCCTCCGGCTGGAAGTAGATCGTCCCGGCCGAGATGACCTCCTGCGGGTGCCCCTCGACCAACGCGGCGAACTGAGGGAGCACGTCGGTTATGAAGAACAGCTCGGGCTCGGCAGTCACAATCCAGTCGTTGCGAGCTTCTTTTACGCCGATGTTCCTGGCCATCGAGCAGATCGACCACTCGGGATTGTGGTTGTAGATGTAGCGGATCGGGAGCCTGTCCGCGAAGCTCTGGCAGACCTGCTCAGTGTGGTCACTGCCACCGTCGTCCACTACCAGCAGCTCGTTGGGCGGTGTCAGCTCACAGAGCCGAGCCAGAGAGTTCTGTAATAGGTCGGCCCGGTTGAAGGTCGAGATCAAAAGTGTTAGGTCCACTATTCCTCCCAGTGGTATGGCGGGGGCAGGTTGCGATGACGCCACTCCCTGGCCATGATGAGACCGGCGAGGGTAAGGCGGTTCTGGTGCTCCTCATCCGGCTGAAGCCGTCCCGCCACGTACTCTGGGTAGGCGATGTTGAGGTCAAAGTCGATGAGATCGGTCTCAGTCCATTCACCCTTTTCGCGCCCGACCTGAGCCGCGTAGTTGAAGATCACGGACTCCATACGAGCGGCCACTTCGATCCCTCGCCGTTGCGCCTGGAAGTAGAACCACTTGTCGGTGCCGAAGTGGATGGGGATGAACGGCCCGATCAGACGCCACTGATGTAGGGAACAGAAGGGCAGCGCGCTGTGGTCGATGCGAGACCAATCGCGCTGCGGCTGGTTCTCGGGAAGGTCGGCGTAGAAGTAGCTGTGCTTTGACGGCGGCACGTAGAAAGGGGCCATCGACAAAGCGGGGTTCTCATCGAGGTGAACGCCGGCGGGCTCCAGCCTCGACGCGGGCAGGAACCCCATATCGACGGCTTCGACCAGCGGGTACATCCAGCCCTGGCCGACCACGATGTCGTCGTTGCCGAAGTGGATATAGTCGGGCTCGGCACCACGGTCCAGCGCCCTGTCGATCGCCTGTTGCCAGCCCACACCACAAGTCGGGGCATCGTGAACAACCTCGACCTCAAGCTCGACCTCGGGTGGTGTCCTCGTTCGATAGCCCTCCATCGCATTGTTGAGGAAGTGCTCACGCCCCTCGATGGTGGGTATGCAGACGAGGAGCTTCACTTCAGCCCCTCGGGGAGAAGATCGCAGCCGGCCTGGTGGTGCCAAATCTCGGCGGTGTTCCCCTCCCAGCCACACGCACACCGAACGTTGAACCGCTTGCCATCCTGCTCGACGACGAACAGGCCCTCACCTTGCACCCAGGGATGTCGGAGGTTGAGCATCGGTACATCACGACGGTTGCGCTCAAGGGTCAGCTCGACGTTGATCGGATGGTCGAGATGCCAGCCGCGGGCCTCGCGAACGAAGCTGATCGGGATCCCGCAGGCAACAGCCCGCAGTCCCAGCTCGCCGTCCTCACAGCGACCGTGGTGCAACTCGTTCCAGAAGCCGCCGATACGAGTGAACTGGTCGATCGGCCAGACGAGGTTGCCGCTGAAGCAGGCCAGACCGGCAGAGAGATCGCTCTCCAACGCCTCCTGCGGATCGTGATCGTTGAACGATGGCCACCGTGGATCGTTGCGCAGCTCGGGCATCGGCTCCCTGACCCCACTCGGAAGCCAGTCATAGGGGCCGGCCAGGATGCGACCGCCGCCGGTCTCCTCGTAGTGGGCTAGAGCATCCGGTGCGACCAAGATGTCGGAGTCGAGAAACCACACGTGGTCGAGGAGATCGAGCCCCCTCGTGCACAGGTCCTCGTTCATCCTGCTGATCCAGCGCACCCCGAGGTTACGAGGCTGCTCCATTCCAGGCTCGTGCTTTGCAACGCGGAGAACTTCCGTCGGCGCCACACTGACAGCTTCCCTCACCTCCTCGTCGCTGATGTCCACCTCGCCGTCCATGACTGTGACGACAAGGGTCGGCTTGACCGTCATCTCCTTGATCGTCTGGAGAGAGGCACGAAGGTTCTCCTGACGACTAGGCCCAACCGGTATGACTATCGCGGTATTCATGTCTGCTCCGGTCCACGAAGCCTGGGCGCCTGCTTTATCTCGGTGACCTCCTCAGGGCCGAGCACCAAGGTGGAGGGGCCGATCCCGAAGCCCTGGTTCATCGCCAACTCCTCGGTCGTCAGCGCACAACACCAACCCTCGGCCGCAGCGATGTCCAGCTTGAAGGCGTTGTCCTCGGCGAAGGCAGTGCTGCGCTCCTCCCACGGTCCGAAGCAGTGCCAGGCCGCGAGAGGCATCGCGATGAAGGACCCCACGAAGTCACGGTGCTCCTCCCAGTCGCCGTGACGCTCGATCAGCATGTCTTCGTATTTGACGGGCTCGACCCCGTAGCGGAAGATCCCGAGCGCACCGATCAGCGGCTCCGCGTCCTCACAGGTCGAGTCACACCGCGGCTCTCGAATACAGCCATTGGGATTGACGCAGCCGTCGCCGCCGGCGGCCTGGTTGGCGGCGAGGACCTCTTGCACCTTGCGCAACCAGCCAGGCTTGAAGATCAGGTCCTGGTCGCACTTGATGATCGGATCCCCCTTGGCCACGGCCGCCATCCGATTCATCGCGACCCCCTGTCCCTCGTTCCAACCCCGAGAGTTCAGGAGTAGGGTAGAGATCACGCCAGCATCCGACATTTGCAGGAGCCACTCGCGAAGCTCGGGATCCTCCGAACCGTCGTCGTGGACGATCAGCTCGAAGTCAGCCTCGGCGTGGTCCAGCATCGAGGAGATGCATTCCCGCAGGAAGGTGAGGCGTTCATATGAGAGCACACACACTGACGCGAACATCAGCCCTTCTCCCTCAGCCGGACCTTCGGCGGATCGGTCAGTTCGACCACCACGGTCTGGAGCCCGCGGAGACCATGAACGAAGCGACGAACGATCGACCTGACTTCGTATTGCTTACGCGACCCCGGCAAGCTGACGCGCTCCCTCAGGCCCGGCAATTCCATCGGGTGCATCGTCGTCTCGTGGAGAATCTCCTTCTGCGTCCGGTACTTGAACTTGACCTTGACCAGCATTCTCGCCTTTCTGTTCATATTTGCGCAGCGCAACTCGTATCTCTCTCACGTCGTCGTCGCCCCACCACTCTGTGGGGTCGTCGAGTTGCGCTGTGTAGTCCTTGTCCACCAGCTCGAAGCGACAGTCCGTGTACGGAACCGAGAACGAGTCGTGCCAGTGGCCGCCCTGCGAATCGCCGCAGAACGTCTCGAAGGTGTCCCTCATAAAGTTGCGCTTGTGGTCGGGATCCTCGACCGCGGCCTTCGACGGGAAGAGAGGCACGATGATCCGCATGACGCCGCCAGGCTTCAGGATCCGGTAGCACTCGTCCATCAGCGGCAGGAAGCCTTCGCCGATGTGCTCCAGGCAGTGGTGACTGACGATCGACTCGATCGAGTTCGTCGGGAACGGGAGCCCCACATTGGCGCCTTCATCCCTGATCCGCGCGTTGAAGGTCTCCACCGTCCGGTCCATCGCATCGGTGAACTCCTCCGGCACCTCCACCTCTTCGGAAGGCGTCATGGTCTCCAGGTTGACCAGGAGATCGACACCCTCGGCGGGGAAGCGATCTATGCCGATACGGGCCTTCTTGAGCTTCCCGCAACCTAAGTCAAGATGGAAGTCGATCATGTCGTACTCGTTGTCACCTCGCACCGCCGGCGACCAATCATACGGCGCTCCGCTCTCAAGGTTCTCGTATTCCCACCACATCTCGGACCTCCTATTTCGCCATGTCGATAATTACGAAGATCATCCAAGCAGTGAACGCCAGCGTCAGTACGACCACAAGGAATATTTCTTTCCTGGTCATACGAACGGCACCATCCCTGCGAAGCTCTGCGTAGAGTACTTCTGAGCGAAGTAGATCCACGACTTTTCCTGCCATTCCTGTAGTTTTGGTGATGGCTTGCCTCGGAACATCGCCTCCGCGTGGAAACCCCTCACCCGCGGTTCGTATACGCACTGAAGCTGCTCCAGAAAGACCCTCACGCAGTAGTCCACATCCTCGTGGGCCATGTGGAAGTTCTCGTCATAGAGACCGACTTTGACCAGCGTGTCGTGACGGATGTACTGGAAGGCTCCGGTGACGGGGCAGACCCGCGTACGCAGCGCCTCAGGCAGATTGCCGGGGCCGAACTTGTACATGTGATCGAAGGTGCGGGTGAGCAGGGAGAAGTAGATGCCGGCGTGCTGGATCAAGCCGCTGGGGTAGAGCAGTAGAGCCCCGACAACCGCCGCGGGTCGATCGTGGGCGTCCTTCGCCCTCTGACAGACCTTCACCCACCCCGGCGTGCTGATCTCCACGTCGGCGTTGAACAGCACTGCGTCGCGACCCTCGTTGAGCGCTCGCTGGAGCCCCACGTTGACCGTCTTCGAGAAGCCAGTGTTCTCATCCTTGCGATGCAGCTCAGTCTCATACCTATCGAGGCCGCCCTTGATCGCATCCACTAGGTCGCTACGGGGCGAGCAGTCGTCCACAGCGATGATGTCAACGCTGTCGCTGACTGTCTTGCGGATGCTGCGCACGCTGTCCATCGTGATCTCGATGTCGCTCTCCTCGGTCAGGTACTGCGGGATCACCACGAGTGGCTTAGGCATATGCCGCAGCCTCCTGACCAGCGAGCTGATCGGCCATTTCGTTGAACTGACCGCCGGCGTGACCCTTGACCCAGCGGAAGCGAAGTCGATCTGGGAAGTGGACGATGAGCTGGTCTAGTTCTTTCCACAGGTCCTGGTTTTTGATCCGCCGTTTCCCGCGTTTCCACCCCAGCTCTTTCCACCGCGGCAACCAGACCTGGACACCTTTGACGACGTAGGTGGAGTCGGAGATGATCTCGGTCTTGCCACTGGCGGCATGCTTGATCGCTTCGATCACGGCCATCAACTCCATGCGGTTGTTCGTCGTGGCGTCGTGGCTCCCCGACCATTCGCCGACAACCTCGCCACCGCGCTCCGCGATCACCGCCCAGCCGCCGGCGCCGCCGGGGTTGCTCAGGCAACAGCCGTCTGTCCACAGCCGGATCATTAGAAGGGGATGTCTCCCTCTCCCTCGTCTTTGTCGAGGGACCTCTCCCGCTGAGTGTTAGCCCGAAGCTCGCCGACTTCAGTCTCCAAGGTAGAGATGCGATCCGCAAGTTTCGTGAGCTGCGCTTGCATCTGGGAGATGTCTTTCTTCGAGGCCCGCCCCTTAGTTGGTGACTTCAAGGTGTACGTCATGCCGTAGGTCTCGTGATCGTAGGGAGTAACCTCGAACTCGATCAGCTCACCTCTTGGCAGGTCGGGCTCGAAGGTCCGCAACGGCTGATTGACGACATCGCCCGTCTCGGAGACCGCCTTGACCTCGTAGATCGTCGTGTCCTCCCCGTTCCGTTTGAACGTGGCCAGCTCACTTTGATCTGTGATGGTCAGCTTTCGCTTGAACTTCTCAGGCATTGCCAGCGGTCCTTTTCGCTACGTCTTCATGTTTTCGACAGGCGAAGAACGCCATCCCGCTATCGGCGAGCCCTTTCGCACCTTTGATCCTCTTGAGGATCGGGACACGAATTACTGAGGGAGCGCCACACCACTCGCAGGGAGGGTCACCAGGCTCAGCCGACCTTGACGACATTCCTCACTTCCTGCTCACCCGTGATGGGCTCCGGGTTCCAGTTACTACCCGGCACCGCGACGACGTTCGAGAAGGCTTTCTGCCCGGTCTTCTCGACTAGGATGGGGAAGGCCAGTTCCTTCGCCACCTTCGTGCTTCGGGCCTGGACCTCAGCACCCTCGGCCCAGCCGCCCTCGATCTCGTACAACACCTTGTACGAGCGCACATTCGATCGAGTGTCGTCTTTTTTCGTTTTGGTTTTTTTCGCTTTTTTGGTTTTTTTCGCTTTCGGTTTTGGTTTCTCCTCGGCCTTCTTCTCCTCCGCCTTCGGCTCGGGCTCCGGGGCTACCGGCGCCGGCGTCTCCGGTGTCGGCTCCGGCTTCTCGGGCTCGGGCTCCGGGGCGGGCTCGGGTTCCGGGGTCTCCGGCGGCGGGACGGGGGCCGGCTCCCCCTCGGGATCGGCAGCCGCCGCGGCGGCCAGGGCCTCCTCTTCGCCAGGCAGCTCAGCCTCCTCCGGTTCCTCTAGCACGTCACCGGGACCGGGCTCGGGGATCTCCTCGCTGGGATTGTCACCCTCCAGCTCGCCCTCCTCGACGCCAGGCGGAAGCGCCTCCTCCTCGGCAAGTGGGTCACTCTCGATCTCTGCGAATACGTCCTCGGCGCCGCCGAACTCCACGTCATCTGCCACTTCGAAACCTCCTACTCAATATGCATTCGGGATGCCGTCATACTGAAGGTGGCAATCCCCTTGTAACCGTGTCGGTTCTTCTCCCAGATCATCTCCATCTGGTCTTCCGTCACCTCGCCGGTCTCCCGCGCCTCGTCGGAGGCGTACATGAACGGCTGGTGTACGAATGATGCGAAGTCCGCCGCAGCGGCAACCTGATAGCTGCCTCGCAGGTGGGTCAGGTTGGGCCGCGAGTTGCGCGATTCCGCGATCCCCTTGGTCGTGTGGCAGATGCAGACGACCGCTGTGTTGAGGTCGCCGGCGATCGCCTCCTTGAGGAATTTCACCTTGTCCTCGTCCTCTTGGAGCTGGCTCTGGTAGAAGCGATCCATGCCGAAGTGCCGGAAGTGGTCGATGACCACGACGCCGACGTTGTGGCGTCTGATCCCCTCGACCACGAGCGCGCGGAGCTGCGAAGCCCTGGCGTTCGAGGCGTAGTTGAAGTAGAGCGGGATGTCTTTGCGGCGCCCCCATTGTTTGAGGATCCGGCCGAGGTCGCCGTCGGTGATTCGCCCCTCCCTGAGCCGGCTGCCGTCGATCCCGCCGACCGAGGAAGCGATCCTGATGTTGGTCGGTTCTTCCCCCATCTCCAGGCTGAGCACCATCGCGGCGACGCGCTGGTCCTCGGGCCGTTTCATCTGTCGCTCGGCGTAGCGCAAGACCGCGTTCACCAGGACGGCGCTCTTGCCGACTCCGGGCTCGCCGGCGCAGAGCCAAAGTTCGGAGCCGCGCAATCCACGTGTGTAGTCGTCGATGAATTGCATCCCGAATTTCGCGCCGATCTCGTGACCCTTCTCGTAGGCCGCCTTCGCCCGCTGCGCCTGATCGTAGTAGCGGCGCCCCATGTCCCCGAAGCTGACTATCTCCTGAGTGAGGAGGGTGCTGGTCGCGATCTTCATCGCGTTCTGCGACGTGATGCCGGCGATCTCCTCGGGCGACTTCTCCTCTCGCTCGATCTCGCCTTCGACCTGATGGGTTAGGTCCAACATCGCCCGGTAGTCGGCTTTGCGCTTGACCAGCACCGCGTGGTCGATCACATCGCCCGGCATCCGTTCCGTAGAAATCTCCCGCACCTGCGTAATTGCGGACTCCTCGGGACACGACCACACCTTCGCGAGTTTTTTCGACGCCATCGTTCCGATCGACAGCGGGTCGAGCGGCATGTCGCCGTAGTAGTTCTCGTACAGCGCGCCGTAGATGATTTTGTGCGCCGGCGCGTAGAAGTGTTTGGGCTCCAGCAACGTTCCCACGATGCGGGCACATACCTCCTGCCCGCCGCGCATCATCTCGCCGATGACGCTTCTCTCGGCGTCGAGGGAATGTGGTGGCTTCATTTATCACCTTCGACCCGCCGGAAGGTTGGATAACCGTCGGAGCGCCGTCTAACCGTTTCAATGCCGTGTGTTGCAAGCCATGCCTCTGCGTCGTCCGCTTTTTTCACCATCTCCGGGTCGTCGGATTGGTGACCGCGCTGAACTTCTAGCTGACGTTGGCCGACAATTGCAGCGTCGGCGGACGGAAATCCCGCAACGCCGGAAGAATTTGCACGATCGAGCCACCAATCTATTCGCGATCGCTGCGTCTCCTCGCGCCTCGGCCGCGGCTTCAGGATCTTCGCCAAGCTCTTGTAGGGACCGCCCTTGCGATTGGCGTGCTGCCCACGTTTCATGTGGTAGTCGGATTCCTCGCAGGTCACGATGCAGACGATCAACTCCTCCGGCGTCGCGACCTTGAGCGCTGCCCGGATCACCAATCGCTCGTCGTCCCCTACCTGCTTCTGTCTGGGGTCCATCACCGCCACGTAGGCCGCCCATACGCGGTCGATCGCCGCGGAGACCTCAGATCGGCTGGGTAAGAGGGTGGCTGCCTCAGGAGCACCGGCTGAAGCCGTCTGCGGCTCCGTAGCGCCATCGCCGTCGGCGCCGCTGTCGCCCCCCCTAGAACCCCCTTGTCTAGCTATTCCCTTCGGGATAACAACAGACTCTTCGTCTAGGGCTCTTGCCGTTGTGTCTCTCTCAACAATTTCAACCTCACCCCCCTGACCCCCCTCTCCTGTCGCGAGCCCGAGGTCGGGTGACCAGGCGAAACACGGGACCCCGAGATCGTTGAGAATCCCCTGCAAACAGGCGTCGTTTGCTCGGAGTTTCCGACGCCCCGTCGGAATCGTCTGAACGCAGATAATGCGGTCGTCCTTCTGCAAAAAAAACTCGGGCCAGCCGCGTGTGGCCACCGACCACCCCGCTTCTACGGCGAGGTCAAAGAACGCCGCCTGGACCGAATTTCTTGGCCGGCGGCCATGTGTGATGGGGTCGCGTTGCATCTTCCGTTCTCCTTGCTATGCTTCGCGACGCAGGCATCTCTGGCGACACAAGAAATGCTTAGCGTCCGGTGAAGGCCCCCCAGCTACTAGCCAAAGTGCACGGGGGGTCTTCGCTTTTAATCTTTCAGTCTGGTTAACCGCGGCGTCGCGGCCTCCTTTTCCGAGTGCTGCAACACTCGCTCAGCCGCTGACTTATCTTTCCCGAAGAAGCGTTGGATGTTCGTCTTCGTCATCTTCACGAGGAGGTAGAAATCCTCACCGACCGCTTCGTGGACTCTGCGTAATCCGGCGCTGCTCCACACATCTCGCGAGCTGGCGAAAAGTCCCCACCCAAGCTCGCGTTGCCGATCGTGTGGAAGCTCACGCAACACACCCTTGACAGATTTCTCGTAGCGCTCGATGCATTTCCTCACCGTTTCGAACTGGTACAGGTCCTCCAGGTACATCTCCATGTCCTGGCCGGCGAGACTACTCACATCTGAGCCCGCTGGGGCAAGCTCTTCGATCCTCGTCTGCGCAAACTGGGCGGTTCTCTTCGGCTCGGAGCAGCTCTCCATGATTGGACACCACGGACACCACTCGTTGAACTTCGGGTTGATGTCCTCGGCCGCAAGGATCGCTTTCACCTGACGGATCAGCCAGTCCTTGATTTTCTGTCGCTGCAAGTCGTTCTTGCGTGTCGGCACCGAACCGAATCGGAGCTGGTCATAGAATTGCTGGAGGTCCTCGCACTCCGGCCAATGCTCGTGGATCGCCCAGTTATAAGACCAGAGCTGCGGATCTTTGTGCACCTCTTCGTCAGATTTCTTGTGGGCCGAAGACTTGTAGTCGATGTGAAGAAATTGCGCCGGGCTGTTGATTCGCTGATAGAGCCTGTCAAGAGTGAAGCGATAGTAGATTTGCACGCCTTCATGGACGAAAAGCGGCACCTTGATGTTGTCCTCTGATGCGACGGTGCGAACTCCTGCATAGTCGCGTTCATGGAACGTCTCCAGGTCACCTTCTAGCGTTTCGATGTCCTCTGGCTCCAACCAGCGGCCGTATTTCTCCACGGTCGCATCAATTGCCTCCGAGTCTGTTGCACCCTCCTCGGTCTGGGCAATTGCGTAATGGATCGCAGAACCGTACGCATTGTTGGGGTTTGTCGCCTCGGGCGCTTCACCCTTCTCAGTCCACCGCTGCATATCCAGATCCCAGCGTTTTCTACACAACCGGAACTGGAGGATGTCCGAAATTCCGATGGAGTTATCTGGGAGCTGCAACCTGACCTTCCGTTCGGCGGGGCAGCATCCTACTCCGCTAGTGGGTCAGGTGTGT
>Ga0193713_1000083_pt1 | contig 26807 bp, 17 predicted proteins | sample H3a2metaG_FD_143054 | JGI IMG/M metagenome (GOLD analysis project Ga0193713, IMG submission 143054) | Soil microbial communities from a riparian zone of the East river system, Colorado, United States - H3a2 | ecosystem: Environmental > Terrestrial > Soil > Riparian zone | place: USA: East River... | reverse complement strand
CATTCAACAATGTGGTTAGCCTTGTCTATGCCCAGCAGGGCACTGGCAGCGATCCTGGCGACGTCTATTACATTCGCTCCACCGACGGTGGTGTGACCTTTAGCGCGCCGCTCATGTTGAACACCGACGGCGGTACCCGTCCTCAGTGGCAGCCTAACCTCTCGGTCAGCCCGGCCGGCACCCTGTTGGCGACATGGTATGACGCGCGCGAGAGCGCCAGCTGCACGAAGGGTGACCCGAACGTTCCCTGTTACCGAATGTGGTCGCGCAAGTCCAACGACAACGGCGCAAGCTGGTTGCCTGACGATATGCTCTCGGATGTGGTCAGCCCCCTGCCAGGACAAAGCGACCCGAACATCGTGACGGGCTACGCGGGCGACTACGACTACGGCGCTGCGTTGCTAACCAAGCACGTCACTTCATGGGTGGACGGGCGCGTAGCGATTGGCGGTAGTTCCCAGCAGGATGCCTTCACCGACAGGGAACTGGTCGGTTTTGCCGTGACCACCACTGACCCGGCCTGCGGCAGTGTGGTGTCCACTCAGCCGACGCAGTTCGTTGTCAATCTGTCTGACGCGGTCAACGAGGGCACTGTCGATCCCAGCGATTTCACGGTTAATGGAACCCCGGCGGATTCGGACGCGTTCAGCAATGGTGACCAAACCATAACCTTCACCTTCAACACGTCACCGGTGGTAAACCAGGGCGAGCAGACTATGCATATTCCTGCTGACGCATTTACCCGCCAGTCGGATAACCAGGGGGTGTTCGAATTGCTGTGCACGTTCCGTTACGACCAGACGGTGCTGGCGGTGACTGACACCGTTCCACCGGACGGCGGCACCTTCGATCCGCCAGGACCGGCCAGCTATACGTTTGACATGAACTTCAACGAGCCTGTGGATCCAGCCTCAGTGCAGACCAGCGACCTGCACGTGAGCGGCATCCCGGGTACAACCGTGGACAACGTTCAGGTCATCAACGGTGACATGACGGCTGAGTTCACGATTACCATCAACAGTATCTTCTCCGGCACGTTGACGGTGACTCTTCCCGCCGGGGCTATCACCGACACGTTTGGTAATGGCAACCAAGCCTTCACAGGCAGCTACGAATACGTCGGGACCGCCCCGAAGGGCTGCGGATTGCTGGTTGGATCAGGATTGACCTGCGGATGGCCGGGTAACACCTGGAGCGCGCAGCTGGCTACCAACACCGTTCAATACACGTTTGCTATCGGCCAGCCCGCCGCGAACGACTTCGCGCTATTCGAGACGCACGATCCGTGGGGCTCTACGTTTATCAAAGACGCCATCACTGCTACCGGGCATACTTACACTGAGTTCACGCCAGCAGACCTGGCGACGGTCAACTTCAGCGATTATCGAGTCGTTATTCTTAACTGGGATGACACGCCTGCCCCTGACTTCCTTGCAAACTACACCGCGGCTATCCCTGTGTTGGAAGGCTATATGACCGCCGGCGGCGTCGTATGGGTGCAACAGGCTATTCAGAGCTGCGATTCAGTTCCCATGCCCTTTGGCGGCCAGGGGACCGGTTGTGACTTTAGTCCCAGCGACAACGTCGTTGATCCGGCCAGCCCAATGATGATCGGCATCCCTAATCCCATGACGGGTAACTCTGCCAGTCACCTTTCCTACACGGGCCTGCCGGGTCCCGCGCACACCGTGGTTGTCAACCCCGCCAATAACAACCCGGTGCTATACGATCTGCAATTCGGCGGTACCTGCGGTGCGACACCAACCCCTAGCCCAACTCCGTCCGTTACCCCTACCGTGACACCAACGGCTACTCCTACAGTCACGCCAACTGTAACTCCGACCGCGACGCCAACTGTGACGCCTACTCCGCATCACCCGACGCCAAGGCCGCGGCCCACACCGCATCCGCGTCCGACGCCGTAAGGTGAATAGGTTAAAAGGTTACAAGAGTTAAAAAGTTAAAAGTAGTAACGCGGGAACTCGCGAGGCAACTCGCGAGTTCCTTGCTTTTGTAGCCGGAATCGGTGACCCAGCCATAATGCTGAGAGAAGGCTTGCGAGATATGTTACTTGTTAGGCGTCGCAGAGCTCCGCCCTCCAGGTGTGGTCCTGCGCGATCCAAATGGAGGGGCGAGCTCTGCGAGCCCTTGACCGTTGCATTGCGGGGCTCTGCTCTCGATTGCCTCGGTGTGCCCAGCAGAAGTCCGCGATGGCGAAGGCGGAACACCGAAAAGCGATGCGAGGACGCACCGCAGTCCGAAAGCACTTCGTGCAAAATCCATGGGAAACAGCCAGCCGCTTTTCGCGAAGCTTTGGGAGTGCGCACGCGTCGTCGCGTCGCTTTCAACCAGAACGCTGCTTTAAATAGCGCATGCAGTCCCAGAAGCCCCGCCCGACTGGACGAGAGAGATTTGGCAATTGGCGTTGGACGTTTCCCGAAAAAGGAAGAGTTTCGTATTTTCAGCTTCTCAGTTTTTCAAGTATCATCCAATGTTTAATTAAATGAATACCCAGCCAGCAAACTTCGCTAAGATTCTACTTCCATTTGTAATCGCAACCATGCTTGGCGTCATCGGTCCCAGTTTGGCGATGGCGGACATTATCAATATCAATCCCATTAAGGACAACACACTCTACGAGTATGATCCGGCTGAAGGTGATCACAGCAACGCCCTTGGCTTTCATTTCTTCACCGGCAAGACGGGCATGGGTGAACTTCGCCGCGGGGTGTTAGCATTCGACATAGCTGGAACTATTCCACCCGGCTCAACGATTCTCGGCGTTACCCTGAGTATGAATATGTCCAGAACACCTGTTAGCACTGCGTACCCGATCGAGCTGCATAAGCTGCTCGCCGACTGGGGCGAAGGAACTTCGCAGGCATCCGGAGAGGAAGGCGACGGAGCGCCGGCCACGCCCAACGATGCAACATGGCGGCACCGGTTCTACGACACGATTTTTTGGAGTGCGCAAGGTGGAGATTTTTCGGCGACGGTGAGCGCAAGCCAGTCGGTGAGTGTCGTTGGCCCGTACACGTGGAGCTCAGCGCAAATGGTGGCGGATGTACAAGGTTGGCTGGATAATTCGGTCAGCAACTTCGGGTGGTTAGTACTCGGAGGCGAGAAGCCCATCTTGACGGCGAAACGGTTTGATACTCGAGAGAGCGCCAGCCCGCCTGTGCTGACTATCCTATACAGGCCCGCAGGGCCAAGACCGACGCCGACGCCGAGGCCGCGTCCCACTCCTTCATCTCGTCCTACACCGTCCGCTTTTTCTCATCCGTTACTCTTCTTATTACGGTTGTTCGCAGTGCTGCCAGCGGCGCAATCTGCGTTGCCAATAGGCGATTAGAAAAAACGCAAGGACCGCGCGGTTGATCAATCGCAACGGGCCTTAAGGTTTTTGAAATTTAATGAACACCCGAACCGTAAACTGTCTTGGAATCTGTCTGACAAATGCGGAGCGCTGTAGCCACGGCAGAGCTTGCCCGCCGTGGCGGGCATCGCCGTGCTGTCGTGGGCGACAATGCCCGTGCGCCTCGACACAGCGAGGCGGCTACGTCTCTCACATTGATTCTAAATTCTTACGAGCGCTTGTACTCGCAACGGCGCTAATCGGCATCGGGCCCAGTTTAGCGAGTGCGGCGAATATTTCGGGCGCAACTGCGACGCCAACGCCTACACCGTTTTCGCATCCGCTGCTCTTTCCGCCTGTTGCCACCGAGGCGAACGTGTCGATCGGTATCGATGAGGGGTGCGTGCAGATATTGGATGGGCCATGCACTAACATGTGGACCTATGGCGGAACATTTCCTGGAATAACAATCCGGAGACCAACCGGGCAGACGACTAACGTTACCTTCACTAACAACCTCGATCCAGCTGCCGGGGACTTAACTGTGCATAACCACGGCAACCATTCTTCTGCGGTGAACGATGGTCAGCCGGAGAGTCTGCTGATCGCGACGGGAGGATCGAGGACTTATATATACAATGGACTTGAACAGGGCGCCAACCAGCGAGGTAAAATGCAGTTTTACCACGATCACCGCATGGATGTTACCGGTCGTAACGTCTGGATGGGTCTAACAGGTATGTACATTGTCGATGATCCGGCCGATCCGCCAACGCTCCCTGCTGGTGCTTTCGATTTGCCTCTGGCAATCGCCGACAGGCAATTCGACGCCAACAACCAGATCCCATACGTGTTTGACCCGAACGGTGTGACTGGCGACAAGATCCTTGTCAATGGCGTTTACCAGCCATACCTCGAGGTCGGCGACCGCAAATATCGCCTGCGCATCCTTGATGCGTCTAATGCTCGCACCTATTTCCTTACACTGAGCACAGGTGATCCCTTCATCCAAATTGGAACTGAAAGCGGTCTGCTTCCCGCCCCTGTAACACGCACAGGGATGCGGACCGGTCCGGCAGAGCGTCTGGACGTTGTTGTCGATTTCGCTGGAAAACTAGGACAGAACGTCTATCTCACCGATTTGCTCACGGGCATGCCACTACTTGAGTTCCGCGTCACTCAGCATCTCGTCGACGACAGCTCAATCCCGCCAACGCTGCGCCCGCTGCCGGATATCGGAGAGCCGACGGTTACGCGCAACTGGAGCTTTGACAAGACAGTGGGCCACTGGACGATCAATGGGCTAAGGTTCGATCCGAACCGAGTCGATGCTCGCCCTGTACTTGGCACGACCGAGAAGTGGGTCTTCGCGAACCCTACGGGACAAGCGCATACCGTGCACATTCACGACGTCTCGCAGCAGTGCATCAGTCGAAATGGAGGAGTGTGTTACCCCTACGAAACGATGAAGGAGACGTGGTACCTTGATCCCGGGGAAACCCTCGAGCTCAAGCTCAAGTTCACCGATCACACGGGCATGTTCATGCTCCATTGTCACATAATTGAGCATGAGGACGACGGGATGATGACTCAATTTGAGGTGGTTCGTGCTACTTCACCTCGGCCGCGCCCGACACCGTTACCCCGGCCTACCGCACGATAGCATTGGTGAAGGAGCCTGTTGGGATTGGCGATTCGCTTCGGCAATCGTGAGGCGATTTTTCTTGCGTTTCACTGGGGCGCCCCAGATTGTGGCCCTTTTACACTATATGAGACTCATTAGACGATCAAAGGGACGAGCACTGCGGCGTTGTTGGCTGGTAATGCTGCTTGGGATGGCATTCCTGCCCGCAGCTGAATCCGACGACAACCGCAACTCTAACACGACAGGAGAAAAGCGCGCTGTTCCAGTCGTCAGGATTGTCGATCAACACGGCCGTCAGGTGCGAAGCAGTAGACGATTGGCTGGCAGCCAGGTTTTCGATGTGGCGGTGGGGCCTGCGGGAAACAAAATACGGTTTGTGCCGGACACACTCAACATCTCTGTCGGCGACACGGTGCGGTGGACCTGGGGCAGCGATGACCACAGTGTCACCAGCGGCACGCCTTGCACAGCTGATGGGCAGTTCTGTTCTCCTGATAACACGAACTGTGACGCTGGAATTCTTTCTAACACAGGGTTCGTTTACGAGCACACGTTTGCGCAGGCTGGCACTTACTCTTACTTCTGCGCTTTGCACTGCTTTGCTGGAATGACTGGTCTGATCAATGTTGCGCCGCCTGCCCGGCCGCATCCAACTCCGCGGCCTCGCCCGATTCCACACCCTCGCCCTGTCCCGCCCCCGTAAGAGAGTCATGATTTTTGCTCAGTGTTTCAGTTGATAGCCGGTTAGACAGCCGGCTGCGAGCGAGACTCCGGGGTGGATCGGCTTCTCCGGAAAATGCCAGTCCGGCTCGGACCGATGACAATGAATGGATCGCCGAAGGCGCAAATATCCGGCTGCGGAGCCGTGCCGCGGTTGCGGGACCAACGCGTTGAGGAGTCGCCGCGGCGACCGTTCCACCTTTGAGCAGTGTTGTAACGATCCAACGCTTCAGCGCGTCAATGTCGGGTCCAGCTGGCTCGCGCGTTGAAAATGTTTTTCGGCCAGCTCGGTCATACCGAGGTCCCGGAGGCGGCGTCCAATCATCCAATGGAAAAGTGGATCATTGGGTGTGACCTGATCGGCTTGCCTTTCATGACCATTGGCTTCTTCGACTTGGCCTAACGACTGTTTTGCGCCGGCAAGCTCGTTATTTACCAGAGCCAGACGCGGATTGCGCTGCACGGCATCGGTCCACACCGAAATTGCTTCGTCCCTGCGGCCAAGCTGCCATAGCGATTCGCCTTTTTCCTGGCGCGCGAGTATCAAATCGTCCCGTTCGGCCAGTGCCTGACTCAGACTCGCCTGTGCCTGGTCGTAACGCCCCAGTCGATTCAAGATGGCGCCGCGATAATAGAGGCTTAAAGCCTTCCCCTCTCCTTTCTGATAAGTCGCGGCTTGGCCGAGCAACCGGACGGATTGTTCCGTGTTGCCCAGCAGATAGTCAAACCATGCCAGCTTCGGCAGCGTTTCACTGTTTACAAACAGTCCAAGCTTCGAAGCGGCTTGAAGATGTCCCTCTCCCTGGACGATGTTATCGCGGTCAGCGGGATTGAGCCAGCGAGCGGGGTCGACCTGCGCCAGCGCCAGCTCGTCGGGCAGATGGACTTTCTGAAATGCGCGGTTGCCGAGTGCCTCATGATAGCGCACCCAGCCGCTATGAGCATTCAAGCCAATCCAGACACAAGCGAAGGCTGCAAACCCCCATCCCGTTTTTCGAATTTTACCCGCAGACTTCAAATTAAAACGGTAAAAAGACAATTCTTTTGCCCGGAACAATCTCCACATTTTCAGAGTGAGAAAGGTCGTGACCGTAGCGCAGCCCAAAGCCATCAGGAACGGGACCAGTGCGTAAACGGCGCGAACAGCGAGGAAACTTCCAAGAAATACGAGTGCACCAACGATTTCTTCCGGCCATGTTAAAGAATAGTTCCTCTTAATTGCGTCTGATTTGGGAACCAGGATCGACGGTTTGCCGAAACCAAAATACAAGGCGTCGTTCGGACAAACGCTGACGCAATCCATGCATTTCATGCAACCCGGATCGACCACCATTCCGTACTGCTTCACTTCCGCGTGCACCTGAACGTTTGAAGTACAGGTGGCAGTGCAGTGGCCACATTGATTGCAGGCAGGCGTGACGCGGATTTTGCCGGGTGACAATTTGTCGGCTAACCCGAAAAATCCACCGTAAGGACAGGCATAGGTGCAAAAGCCCTTTTGCCCCAAGAAATAAACCGTCATAAAACCGCAGACGAAAAGAAACGGGATGGCCACTGCGACGGACGGAAACGTCTGCCAAAAATTAGTCGTCACCAGATGATTGGTGAATTTGGGAACAAGCGGTTCGTGCGGTTCCGAGAACAATCGATACACGACGGGCCAGACAAACATGTACAGCGCGCCAATAAGCGGCACGTAAACTAACAACCGCGATCGAAACGGTTTCGGATGAAGCCCCATCTTCTTTAAGAGCCATCCACAGAAATCCTGGAGCGCGAGAATGTGACAACCCCAGCCGCAGATGTATCGCCCGAAGATCAAGGTCGCCAGGATCGCCAGAGAAAAAAAGATGAATCCCGCGTTGATGAAGCCCTTTTGCAGCGTGTACATCGTCTCCGAAGGCTCTATCGGCGAAACTGTCCTGCCCATGACGCGCCATTGAATGATGTGCGCGATCATGAATAAATTGAGAAGGATCAGCGCCGCCCCGCGCCACCGGCCGGTCTTTGATTTGCGAATTCCGGCTCTGCTGTACCCGGGGTCGTTGACCCCCGCAGAGATACGCCGGGGAATCGGTCCCTGTTTCTTTAGTTCTCGGCTGGCGCAACCGCTTTTCACGAAGTTGACGAATTTACTTCAAAACAGGGCGGATGCCAGCGAGTAAGGCAGGGTTGCTGCCGCCGACGCAGGAAGGGCGAGCTCCGCGAATCGCGTTCAGTCTTCACCCATTGAGCAGGCGTCGCAGAGCTCCGCCCTCCATGGACTGTCGAGGCAGGCGTGTCGCCTGCGAGTTTACGGGATTTGCAGCCGGCACGGCTGCCACTACAGCCTCGTTATTTTCCAAACAAATCGTCACCAGATTCTTTCAAGATTTCCTTTACTTCGCAGAGGAACCCATGAGAAATATTGCAGCCCGCTCCAGCGCATAAGCTAAGAAGCTGATCACCACCTTCATTCTCCCGTTCGTCGTTCTCCTCAACCCCTCCGACGCGGGATTCGCCAATCCTGCCGCACAGCCCTCGACGTCCAACGCCCAACGCCCAATGCTCAATTCGGGTCAAAGCCAGAACGGAGTCACCGGGGTTCTTCAAAAGATGATCGTGGAAAGCGGGACCGCGACAATTCAGCTCGATCTCAATCGTCTGAATGGCATTACGTCCATGGCCCCAAAATTCGAAGCATTGCGTTTCGACGTAACGGCCAATTCATTTTTCAGCATCCTGGTGTTCAACGATCTTTTGCGCGGACCTGAGCAGGGATCGATGGCTCTTATGCCGGCCGGGGTCAACGCCCCCGGCTACAGTAATCTGCCTGCGGCGTTTGGCGCATCCTTCAAGCAACTCGCAATCGAAAAACTCCCTTCAGGCGAACAATTCGATCTCGCCATGCGCGACGCAAAAACGGGCTTCACCTTTTTCAATATTGAAGGACAGCAGTACGATTACGACGCCGGGGCGCAATTGCTTACTGTCAGCGGCGGAAGGCTCGCGATGTCGCGCGATCTTGCCAACGCTCTTGGGCGGCCTTCAGACGCTGGCGCAGTGGTGGGAGAAATCTCCTTCGGCGCGGCAATGCAGCCGGTCGAAATCAAGGAGCTTGTTAATGGCGAACTCAAAGAAGTAACCATGCCACCGCTGCGTAGTACTGCCGACGCAGAAGCGCCAACGGCGACGCACGGCCCCGATGTGATTGTCGGGGATCTGCCAAATCTGCAACAATTCGGAAGCGCTGGAACCCAGGTGGGTCTCGCGGTGGCAACGACTTCTTGTAACAACGGCGACCAGCCACTCGATTGGCTTCAGTTGCCAAATACCGATCACCCGGTCATTCCACAAAATCTGTATCGTATGAGCGGAGGAGCTGATAACAGCGAGCGGTTCGAACAAATCGGACAATCCTGGCTCAAACACGCCTTCTTCGCATTGGAAGACGACGCCTGCAACTTTGGCTGCAACACCAATGGTTGCGGCACGGGCAGCCATCTTTGCCCGGGATGTTCTGACCCCTATTCTGCCAACCTAAATGGCGACCAGAGCCAGATCGGTTCGCGTGCCTGGATCAATCCATTCACTGGTAGTTTTCCAACGAATGCGAACGATCACAGCGGCCATAACCACAATGGCGTGTCGCACCGGGTTCTCGTGGAAGCCGACGACCTCAACACAACACTTAATCAAGGCGCGACCTACTTTGCCGAGGCGCAATACGTCACCCCGCATGAGTATGCCTGGTGCCAGGCGCATCCCACGGAGTGCAACAGTTATAACAACGCCTCCTATCGCCAGTTCTTAGTCAGTGGCACAACCAACTTCAGCTTTTCGCCAGCGGGTGAAACTGCCCGAATGCAACCTGCCATCAGGGCATGGTCAGGCGCGACGGTGAACCGCCTGGAGCCGGATCCGGGGAACGACGGCTTCTGGCTTATGGGTTACAAAGTGACCAATCCATCAGCTGGAGTCTGGCACTATGAGTACGCTCTCTATAACATGAATCTGGATCGCTCCATTCAATCTTTCAGTGTCCCTGTAGGAGCCGGTGTTAACATCACTAACATCGGATTTCACGCGCCACCTCAGCATCCCGGTTGGCCAAACGACGGCACGTTAAACAATCAGGGATACAGCAGCACGGCGTGGATGCCGCATCAAACTGCCAATTCGCTGACATGGAACTGCGAAACGTTTGCGCAAAACCAGAATGCCAACGCGATTCGCTGGGGCACGTTGTACAACTTTCGGTTCGATGCCGATCAACCGCCGCAAGCTACAAGCGCCACGGTCGACTTCTTCAAACAAGGATCGCCTATGACGGTTGCTATCCAGGCACCTGCGGGTGGTGGCACTCCGACTCCGACTCCTACACCTACAGCTACTCCTACTTCCACACCTACTGCGACTCCGCGGCCTACTCCCACACCGCGGACCACACCCATACCAAGGTCTCGTCCTACGCCGCCATCGCGCCCCACGCCTCCGCACTAGAAGGGTATGGCGCGCAATTGTAGGGCGTCTGTGTCAGACGCCTTCCTGGCTAAGATCGATTGGCGTTTCACAGAAACGCCCTACAGTTCCGTCTTTCAGCCGCTCCTGGTGATCAGTAAATTACAGTTGTAGCCCGCCTGAGGCGCGTCGCTGACATCGGCTGCGTGCTGTTTATCGCATGCCCGAGTCGCATCGCCACTGGACCTTTGTCATTTGGCCGGCGACAACGTCCACTTCGAACGGTCCAAAGCGTCCAATACTGCTTGTTCTCCCTTTCATTGAAACCTTGTAGTGTCCTGGCGCCAACGGTGTCCGAAAGCGCCCCTGATCGTCCGTGGTAAATGACGTAGTCTCGCCCTTTTGATTTTCCACCACGAAAGCCGTGTTCGCGAGTGGTTGCGAACTGGGATCATCAGCTCGCACGGGGCCGGGCCGAGTGGGATCGATCGTAATGACTCCTTCGATCCCTGTCTCCGAACCAGATTGCGTTTGGCCTGGTAAAAAAACCGCGCACATGATTAGAACTGCCAGAGCAATCGAGAGTCCTTGCATTGGCAAATTTACTCTCACAGTTTCATATCGGTCAATAACGACGAAGCTCGAATGTCGAAGCACGAAGGAATTCAGAATGACGCAATGACGAGCGCCGTTTGGGCTTGGTCTTCATTCGTCATTCGGATTTCGTTATTAATGGCGCACCATTTTTAATCTCGCTGGCGGCTTTCGCGACTATGCCTCAACGAATCAGGTTGCCTTGCGCACTTGACGACTGATTCGTTGCGCCGAAACTTTTCGCTTTCTGCTTGTAATTTATGAAGCGATATTTGCCTTTCGTCATTGTTGCGCTGGTCGCATTGGCCACCATCGGAAGCGGTGCAATACTCTACCGGGCAAAGCGACCTCACGTTTTATCCATTCCCGTGACACTCTCCGCAAAAAGCGATGCAGAATCACCGCACATTCGTGGTAACCCGGATGCGCCCGTGACGCTGGAAGAGTACGGCGATTTCCAATGCCCGCCGTGCGGTATGTTCGCCGCATTTCTTGGCCAGCTCGAGAACGAGTACAATTCGCGTGTGCGCGTAGTTTTTCGGAATTTTCCGCTTGCGATGCACCAGCACGCTCGCGAGGCGGCGCTGGCTGCTGAAGCGGCCGGACTGCAGGGCCGTTTTTGGGAGATGCACGACGTGCTTTATCGAGAACAAGAAACCTGGAGCAAAGCCCCCAACGTGCGCGAATTGTTTGAATCTTATGCGGGAACCATCGGACTCGACCTTGATAAGTTCAAAAAAGACATGGACGGCGAGCAGGTCAAGGCACGAGTCGACGCCGATCGACAGCGCGGCGAGTCACTTGGGATACAACTTACTCCAACTTTGTTTATCAATAATCAGCCCCTGGATCCGAAAGACAAGAACCCGGAGGGCATTCGCGCCGAGATTAACGCTGCGCTGGAGAAAAAACCGCAGGCATGACCGTATCGCGATTTCGCACGATCATTTACATCGTTGCCGCGATCGTTTCGCTGACGGGGCTGGCAGATGCAACATATTTAACCGTGCAGGCGCTGACCGGCGAGACGCTGGGCTGTGGCGGATCAGCAGATTGTTTCAAAGTCCTCGGCAGTGCGTACGCCAGAGTAGCCGGAATTCCGGTCGCCTCGTTTGGAGTGCTTGCTTATTTCAGTGTGTTCACCTTCGCTACGTTCGCAGCATTCGGATACGCGCGCGCCCGGATATTTCTCATTCCAACCATTGGCGCGATGTTTCTCGGTACCCTCTGGCTGCTTTATGTTCAGGCCTTCCTGCTGCACGCGTATTGCCGCTTTTGCCTGTTCTCCGCGGCAACGACGTTTCTGCTGGCAGGGCTGGCGATTGCTCTGCCGCCCGGACGAGACAGATCGGTCTCATAAGTCGTCCACTCTCTTGTCTTGCCCATTCTCTTGCTCTCGCTCATGATCTTTAGACTCTGTCGTGGAGCACGAACAGGACTATGAGTAAGAAAGGATTATCAGGCTTATGCGAATTCTGGTGATCGAAGATGAAAAGAAGACGGCGTCTTTTCTGGCAAAAGGCCTGCGCGAGGCCGGCTTCGTTGTCGATGTTGCCCCTGACGGCGAGGCAGGGCTGGCGGCGACGCGCGCGAGCAAGTTTGACCTACTCATTGTGGATATCATGCTTCCGAAAAAAGATGGCTGGGCTCTCGTCGAAGAATTGCGCGACGCCAGGGTGCAGACGCCCGTCATTTTTTTAACGGCGCGCGACAGTGTGCGCGATCGCGTGAAAGGTCTCGAGCTCGGCGCGGACGATTATGTGGTGAAACCATTCGCGTTCTCGGAATTGCTCGCGCGGGTGCGTTCGCTTCTGCGTCGTACTCCTGCGCGTCGGAGCAAGCTGCGCATCGACGATTTGGAAATCGATACACGCCATCAACGCGCCGAACGCGGTGGTGTGCCACTAAATCTTACGCCGAAAGAGTTTCTCCTGCTCAGCCACCTGGCGCATTCGCTGGGTGAAGTAGTATCGCGCGATGAAATTGCAGAGCATGTGTGGGACATAGGGTTCAAAACCGATACGAACGTAGTCGATGTGGTCGTGCGCCGCTTGCGGGCAAAGGTGGACGATCCGTTTAAGATCAAACTGGTTCATACGATCCGCGGCATGGGTTATGTTCTCAAAGCGCCCTAGGAGACTGTTGGGATACTGGAGTGAGCCGCGTTGCTGTCGATTTTGGTGGTGGCCAAGGCGCGAGCGCGGTGCCGATATCCCCAGCAATCTCGGCCAAGCGAGCAACGCCAGCCAGCACCAAAATCGACGCAACCCTCCGGGCGCGAGTCAGAAAGGGCGTCTGGCGGCGTCGCTCGCTCGTTGCAGCCCGGTGAAGGGGATGCGCCTCACTCGGTCCTTGCCATCCGCCCCTTCTGACTTCTACGCGCGGCTCACTCCAGTATCTCAACAGTCTCCTAATCCGCGCTCCATCGCCTCCCAGCTCATCCTGCTTTTTACGCTGGCGGCGGCCCTTCTGCTCGCCTGTGGACTCGGCGTCTTTTACTGGGTCGTCGTCCGGCACGCATTCGCGGAAGATAATGCGGTGCTCGCCGACAAAGTGGACGCATTGCAAACAAGTTTTGAACAACGCGGCGGATTGGAGGCGGTCGCTGCGGAGATCAACACCGCAGGTAGCCGGCAGCGCGCTCCGTTTCTGGTGCGGGTGCTCGATCCGGCGGGCACGACCATTGGGCAGACAACCGGGATGGAAACGCTGTTGCCGGCAAATATTTTTCCACCGGTCGCTTCACGCGAAATTGCCGCGCCGACCGAACTTCGAGTTGCCGGAAAATCGTTTGCATTGACCACGAGACGAGCGCTTGCAGATGGCCAGCAGTTCACGATCCAGGTGGCGCAAGACCGCTCGAGCGACGAGCAGGTCGAGAGAAGATTTGGTATTTTGGTTCTGGTCGTTCTCTCAGGCAGCATTCTCGCGTCTATTCTGATTGCGATCCCGGTCACCAGGCGCGGTCTGCGTCCGTTGGAAGAAATGAAGCGTTCACTGGAGCGAATCGGACCGACACACCTGAACGAGCGAGTCGCATCCGCCAACTGGCCACGCGAGCTCCAGCCAATGGCCATCGCTTTCGATGAAATGCTTAAGCGCCTCGATGATTCCTTTACGCGTCTCTCTCAATTCTCCGCTGACCTCGCGCATGAATTGCGAACTCCCATCGCAAACATGCTGGGCGAAGCACAGGTCGCGCTGTCGCGCGACCGCAGCTCTGCCGAGTACCGCGAAACCATCGAATCCGCGATCGGCGAATGCGAGCGGCTTTCAGGAATCGTGGACAACCTGCTTTTCGTTGCACGGGCTGATGCTGCACGCGAGCCGGTCGCACGAAAGCAATTCGACGCCCGCGCGGCCGTGGAGAAAATTGCGGCGTTCTATCAAACGATCGCAGAAGACCATCATGTCGCGATCAGTTGCAGTGGCCAGGGACAGATTTCTGCCGACCTCGCCTTGTTCGAGCGCGCAGTGGGAAATCTGGTCGATAACGCGCTCCGGTTCACTCCTGACAATGGTTCAATTCAGATCGCGCTTGCCGAGCACGCGACGGATTTTGAGATCGCTGTCAGCGATAATGGCTCGGGAATAGCTCCCGAACATTTGCCACGGGTGTTCGATCGATTTTACCGCGCAGAGTCATCGCGCGGCTCCGATGGAGCAGGCCTGGGCCTGGCTTTGGTAAAGTCTATCGTCGATCTTCACGGCGGCACCGCCCGGATTCAAAGCGGAATCGGTCGCGGTACCACCGTTAGCCTCACTTTTCCAAAGGGAGGGTAAACAGAGCGGAAACGCATTCTTCGGTTCCCACTAAAAATTTAACTTGCCAATTATTACAATTTTGTAATTGTAGCGCGAAACCTGCAGGATTGACAGCCCCGAAAGGCTTTCGGGGTTGCTGAAGTGGAGGGCCGCAGCCCGGTGGAGCGGGCTGCGGCTACACTTTTACGCCACTCGCAAGACACTGCGCTAAGCGAGCATAAAGACGCCATACGCATCGTGGGCCACGATTAGTGCGATGGCGACCGAGGGTGAGCAAACCGCCGCCGCTTTTCGATTCCGGCGGGGTGTAGATGTTAGCGAAAATTTATCTTGCCAATTGTTACAGTTTTGTAATTATGCGCGGCACCTATGAGAAAAACGTCCCTTTTTTGTGGAGTTGAGCGGAGTTGGCCTATCCTGCTGATAGTATGCGCATGTTTGACACTTCCTGCCGCTAATCCTTCATCCCTAGGCCAGACTGTAACGCTAACAACAGAGGAGCCAATTGTCATCACCGGCGAAGAAGTGCCGAGTGCTTACGGCGCGCCTCCGGGACTTTCGCGAAGCCGTTTTTCCAACACAACGCAAGCGTATGTATTGCCGCCATGGGCATTTTTCTTCGGCGAACTTTTTGAGGGACAGGGGTTCCGCCATGGACCGCCTGATTATCTCTTCACGCAGGAGATCGAAATGGGTCTACCCTACCGTTTTAACGTTGCCGCGGAGGCAGGATTCGAGCGGTTCAATGGCGGTGGCGGCGTGCAGACAGTGAGTCTGGAAGCACGATGGGCTCTTGCTGATTGGAACAAGATTCCGCTCAATCCGACACTTTTTGCCGAATACAAATTTGGGGTCGGCACGATTCGACATGAAGAAGTTCCACCTCCTCCAGGGGGAGGAGGAGAGGAGGAAGAAAGCGGCCCACCCAAGGTTCCCGATGCCTATGAAGTTCGTTTGCTCCTTGCTCAGGATTTCTTCGAGCGCGTCGAATGGGCCATGAACTGGTTCTTTGAAAAAGAGAACACCGGCGACCGTGGGCGCGAATGGGGGTTCTCTCAGGCTGCGATGGTGCCGGTTCTCTTGCCTAACGAACGTCTGAAAGTCGGCATAGAAATGTTATATAGGAATGTCACGACGAAAGATACGCGCGGCGATGCCGTGAACAGCTTCGGCATCGGCCCAACCGTCGCGTGGAAACCGACCGCGCAAACTCGCCTGGACATCTCACCTTTGTTTGGTTGCACGCACGATTCGCCGGTGGCTGATGTCTTTGTAGCCTTTTCCTGGCTCTTCGGTGGCGAACGCGGCGAAGCTGAAGCGCCGGTGTCCTCGCGGTTCCGTTACCTCAGCAAGGTTACCCGCGCTGATAAGGATGCAGATAAACAAATGAAGCAGGTTGCGCCGCCGCCATGTCCCGAATGGTATGGCGACAACGAATGGAATGTGAATCTATGGGGCACCTATGCTTTCACCAACACCGAGTACAATCCCAATCTTTGGCTGGTAGACGTCGTACAAAGCACCAGCGAAGGCCATCCCGTGCTGGGTACCTATGACCGTTACATTGGTGGCGATCACGCGTGGGGCGGCGGCGGCGATATCAAATACTTTTTCCATCGCTACTTTGGTGTGGGTATTGAAGGATTTGCCCTGAATGCCAGCAAGAATGGTTTTGATATCTTCGAGGACCCGACGATCCCGATTTTTACTACTGAAAAAATCAATCACGACCACACTATTGGCGCCGTTTTAGGAACGCTTACACTGCGTTATCCAATTCCGTGCACGCGTCTTGCACCGTACGCATGGGCGGGCGTGGGTGCGATTTTTGGCGGCGGCGAAAGAGATGTTCTTCACACACAGGGCCCGCCGGATGCATTCGCTGTCCATGCGGAAACGGATCACTTCGGTAGCGAAACCAAAGTGCTCGGTCAATTCGGAGCCGGTCTCGAGATCCGATTCGCGCGGCATATCGGTTGGACTAACGACTTGAGCTTCGGCGTGATCGATGGTCCAAAAAACAATTTCGGAATGGTCCGCAGCGGTCTCAACTTCGCCTTCTAGCTGACGATCACTGCAAAAAGACGTCCTGGCCCAACGCTTCCAAAAACATCTTCAGGGCTGACAGCTCCGAAAGCGTTCGGAGTTGCTGAAGTGGAGAGGCCGCAGCCCGGTGGAGCGGGCTGCGGCTACACTTCCTCATTTGAGGCGATTGTGTCAAGCGCGCATCAACGCAGCGGTCGATGCCGCGCAACATCGATAAGCAGCACGCGGCGGGCCATCCCGAGCCAACAGATAAATGCCAGTCCGGCTCGGACCGAGGGAACTCCCACAAGCTGATTGATCACACAAATTACCTTCGTGTAACGCTCGCACCGCATCTGAGGCCCTTCGCTCCCAGGATGATTCGCGTTTATTATTAGATCGAGTAGTCACCACTTCTTGACCTCATTTCATCGCGCCGATAGTTTCATTTCGGAAAGGAGATTGTCGGTGAAAACCGAGGTGTCGATCGAATACTGCGTCGTTTGAAACTACACGCCGAAGGCCGTCAGTTTGGCGGCCAAAATTCTTGAGCTCGGCGAGCGCATCAAGTCGCTCACGCTGATTCCCTCGAGCGGCGGCGCCTTCGAGATTCACGCCAATGGCAAATTACTCCATTCCAAACTCGACACCGGCGATTGGCCGGATTTCGACGCCATTGTCACGGCGATCAAGAAAGCAAAATAATCTTTTCGCAATCCGCAGTTCGCAATCCGCAATCCGGAGAGTGAAGGGTGCCTGGTGGTCCTCGCGGTCTTCAAAACCGTTGTCGGTTCCGCATACCCGGGACCGAGGTAGGTTCGATTCCTATCCTCTCCGCTTGAGCTTCTCTCGTCATCCTGAGCGGAGCGAAGCGGAGTCGAAGGATCCCGTGGCAGTATCGCAAGGCAATTCACCGGGATTCCTCGACTTCGCTCGGAATGACGAACACCACAAAGGAGGTGACTAAAGATGTCGCGTGAGCAAGTCCGAAGACTCACTTCGCTCTCATCCTGCGCTGGGTGAGCTTCCAAATTGAGCCAACAGGCCCTGCGACAAGTTTTGCCGCAGCTTCCTCTTTCTGTGGACCCAAAGGTTATCGTGAACTCGACCACGTTCGACGATGCCGGCATTTATCGGCTGGATCGCCATCGTGCGCTCGTGCAGACCGTCGATTTTTTCACACCCATTGTGGACGATCCTTTCTCTTACGGACAAATCGCGGCCGCCAACTCACTCTCGGATATCTTCGCAATGGGTGGGCGCCCGTTGACTGCACTGAATATTGTTGGTTTCCCGACGGACCTGGTTCGGCCAAGAGTGATTGCTGCGATCTTACGCGGCGGTCTGGCCAAAGCTGCCGAGGTAGGTTGCGCTATTATCGGCGGCCATTCCATTCGCAATCCCGAGCCAATTTACGGACTGGCTGTCACCGGAATGGTCGATGTTCGCCGTCTGACAACAAACGCAAATGCGCGCCCCGGCGATCTGCTGGTGTTGACCAAACCGCTGGGCACAGGCATTGCCACCACAGCGATCAAGCGTGGAGCGGCATCGCGCACGCTGCAGAAAGGGGCCATCGCGCTGATGTCGAAAGTGAACACCGTAGGCGCCGAACTGGCGGAGCTACGGCTGGTGCGCGCGGCGACTGATGTGACCGGTTACGGATTGATGGGCCATTTGATTTCACTCTGTCGCGCCAGTCGTGTCTCCGCCGAAGTCGATACGAGCGCCGTGCCCATGATTAGTGATGAGATTGCAGATTTAATCGAACAAGACTTCGTCCCCGGTGGCAGCCGCGAAAATCTCGTTGCCACAACCGTGGCTGTCGATTGGGGAAAGGCCGACGAATCGCAACGAATTCTGTTAACCGACGCGCAAACCAGCGGCGGATTACTTTTGTGCGTCCCCGAAGCGAAGCTGGAGAAAGTTCTTGGAATTTTGCGGCAAAGGCAAACGCCTTGCGCGGCTGTTATCGGAAGAATTACCGCCCATCGGTCTCGGCGTCCATTGATATGCGTGAAAGGGTGAAACCGCGCTCCCGCCGGGAACTTCCTGCCGTTAACAAGGTTCTCGATGCGCTGGGCGAGTACGACCTGCCCCGCCCATTGGTTGTCGATGTTGTCCGACGAGGACTGTCGAAAATACGAAGCAACAGAGAGATCCCAGAATTTGAATCGACAGTCGAACGACTCCAGCGATCGCTTGAGCTATTTCGCGCCAGCCGGCTGCAACCGGTCGTCAACGGAACTGGGATTGTAATCCATACAAATTTCGGCCGCGCGCCGCTTACGCCCGAGGCCGTCCGCGCTCTCACCGAAATCGGCTCGGGCTATTCCAATCTGGAATACGATCTTGCAACAGGTGATCGCGGACACCGCGGCGCGTACATCGAGAATGCGCTTGCGCTACTTTGCGGAGCCGAAGCCGCTACGGTAATCAATAATTGTGCAGCGGCTCTCGTTCTGATCGTTCACCATTTCATCGAACAGAAACTCGACGGCTTTAAGCCGTCGAGTTCGCGCGCGAATAAATCAGAAGTGATCGTTTCACGCGGCGAGCTCGTGCAGATCGGCGGCGGATTTCGCATCGGTGAAATCCTCCAAGCAAGCGGCGCAACCTTGCGCGAGGTCGGAGCCACCAACAAAACGACGCTCGATGATTACAGGCGCGCGATTGGTCCCAGGAGCGCGATGATTCTGAAAGTTCATCGCAGCAATTTTTTCATGAGTGGTTTTGTCGAGTCGCCGTCTGCGGCGGCAATCGCTGCGCTCGCACGGAAAAAGCGAATTCCTTTTGTGGAGGATTTGGGCAGTGGCGCGGTCGTGCCGACTGAGCAATTTAACATTGCGGAGCACGAACCGATGCCGTCGGAAACCTTGAAAGCCGGAGCGGATCTGGTGTGCTTTAGCGGCGACAAGCTCTTCGGCGGGCCACAGGCGGGAATCATTGCGGGAAAGAAGCGATTCGTTACCGCCTTGAAACGCGAACCGCTATTTCGCGCGTTGCGTTGTGACAAGCTTTGTTTTGCCGCGCTGCAAGCCACAATCGATCTTCACCTCAATCAAGCAGTGACGAAAATTCCGGCGATTGGTCTGTTGCAAGTTGCCGAAGACGAACTGCGCAATCGAGCCGCGGTGATAAAGACCGGTCTGAGTGATCTGCCGCTGCAAATCGCCATTGGCCGGAGCACAGCCAAGGTCGGCGGTGGCACATTGCCAAAATCGACGATGTCATCTGTTACAATTGAAATTGTTCCGAGGCATTGTTCGCCGGCCGACTTGGCGGCCCGTCTGCGCAGCACCGCTCCGCCCATCATCGGCTACATCGCCCATGACCGTTTCAAACTCGATCTACGGACAATTCTTCCGCACCAGGATGCTACAGTCGTCGATGCGATTCGCGCAGCATGCGCCAAATGATGGAGAAACATTTCATCGTCGCGACCGCGGGTCATGTCGATCACGGAAAAAGTGCACTGGTGAAAGCGCTCACGGGAACCGATCCTGATCGGCTCCCCGAGGAAAAGGCGAGACAAATCACAATCGATCTCGGCTTCGCAGAGCTGAATGTTGTCGGGTCTGATGAGCAACGGTTCCACATTGGAATCGTCGATGTGCCCGGTCACGAAGATTTTGTTCGAAACATGATTGCCGGCGTCGGCTCGATCGATCTCGCGCTTCTGGTCGTTGCCGCTGACGATGGCTGGATGCCACAAACTGAAGAGCACGTGCAAATTCTGACTTATCTCGGAGTCGAACGGGCGGTGATTGCTCTCACAAAGAGCGATCTCGGCGGGATTGAGACCGCTACCCAGCAAATTCGCGACCGATTGTGCGACAGCCCGTTTTCAAATGCGCAAATCATCGCGACCTCGGTTCGGAATGGTGACGGCATTGACGCCTTGAAAAGCGCACTCGCCAGCGAGTTCGCCACCATGCACCCACCACGGGACTCCGGAAAGCCACGCTTGTTTATCGATCGCGTGTTTACCCTGCGCGGAATCGGCACCGTCGTCACGGGAACGTTGACTGGCGGGCAATTGCGCCGTGACCAGAAAATTGTTGTTCAACCCGGCAACCTCCAAACGCGCATTCGCTCGATTCAAAGTCACGGGCGTGAGTTGGAAGTTGCCGAACCCGGAATGCGGACAGCGATTAGTCTGCCAGACGTTAGCGTTGAGCAGATCAGTCGGGGGAACGTTGTTACGATTGCCGATTTCGCGCCTGCAAATTCGACGCTCATTGCTCTTCTCGAAAAATCACTGCGCCTTCCTCGTGAAAATCACGGTGTGCGCCCCCTGAAAAGCGGTTCATCGGTGTATGTTCATCATGGAACATCGCGGATCGTAGCGAAGATGGTGCTCCCTAAAAATAAGCTTCTTGAGCCAGGCAGGAAAGAGATCGCTCAGTTAAGGCTTGAATCGCCAATCTTTGCATTTGCTGGCGATCATTTTGTTATTCGCGATCCATCAGAGCAACACACTCTCGCCGGTGGAATGGTGCTTGATCCAAATGGCTGCGAATTTCGCGATGTAGCGAAACGCAAATTGCTAATGAGTCGCGCCACGGCCCCAGATGACATCCATCTTTGGGTGCGCTCTGAAGTTGGACTGCGCAGATTTGTGCCGATTCAAGGTCTCCTGGATAAATCTCGCTTCAGCAACCGCGAGATCGCTGATGCCTTTTTGAGCCTCAAACGCGACGAGCAAGTTGTCGTTCGCGACAAAATTGTGGCAAATGCCAGTACATGGAAGGCTTTGAGAGATCGCGCCAGTCGTCTGGTCGACAATGAACTTAACAAGAACCCCGAACGGGCCGGTTACGACTTGAGCGAACTGCGCGCTGCGCTGCGCGACGAACCGACGGATGTTTTCGAAGCACTGATTGCGGACATGTGTTCCCATGATTTTATTCGGAAACAATCAACAATTACACGGCGTTCACATCGGCCGGCTTTGCCGGCAAAGCTGCAACCTGTCGCAGCGAAAATTCATGAAGCCTTATCCAAGAAACCGTTCGATCCACCGCCGCGAAGAGAGATCGAATGGGACGTCGAAGCGCAACGAGTTCTCAGATTTCTGATAGAGACCGGAGAGGTGATTGAAATCTCCTCGGACGTCATGTTATTGCGCGAGAACTTTGAACGCATGAAAAATGCAGTCGCTGATTTCATTTCCAAAAATGGACCGGCTACGGTGAGCGAACTGCGACAGGCACTGGAGAGTTCGCGGCGAATCATGGTTCCATTTTTAGAAAGACTCGATCGCGAAGGCGTGACGCACCGTGTGGGTGACAAGCGCACACTTGGCAGGATCATGTAACGTGTGAAACGATCGCGGCCAGTTCTCCTCGTTGCTCCGTACGTTCGGGAAGCCTGGGACGACGCGATTGCGCCCTGGTTCGAACGAGTTCTGCCGAGAGCTTGGGAGCACCCGTTGCCTTCGCTCGTGGTTGTTCCAACGCGTGGGCACGTTAACGATCTCAAGGCGCGCCTGATTGCAAGCGGCGCTTCGCATCTCGGTTTGCAGTTTGTAACACCGGCAAGTTTGCGTGCTTTACTCGCGCGGGACGATGCAACGCCGCCTGCCCAGCTTGAACATTTACGTCTGCTCCTCGCCATTGCGGCGAGTGAAATGGAAGATCGGCCCAACGAATCCGAAGCACTCGCCGCCAAAGCCATTGTGCGCGCGCCCGCGCTACTCCTGCGCGCATTAGATCGCCTCGAGATTGCCGGTTGGAAATTCGAAGAACTCGCGCTGCCGTCGTTCGCGCCAGTAGTTCAGCGTTTTAGCGAGCTACTGAAAAAATGCGATTTTGTTCTTCCAAGCGAGACCGATCGAAGGCGTCTGCAAGAAGCCGCGCGGGGCGAGCGAAAGTTTTCCCATGTGCTTATCACTGGTTTCGATGGAGCCCATTGGGCAGACTGGTTTCTCCTGCGCGTCGTGGCCGAACTTGCGGAAGACACAACCATCGTACTCGAGGAACCGCGAGAGATTTTTTTCGACATCGATCTTTGCTGGATTGGTTCGTGGGAAGAGGTCTGCGGCGAAGCGCAACGCGCGCTAAAGCCTCCCCCTTCGCTTGGTGATTCGCTTTTTACTGAAGCGGAAATGCGCGGAAGCGCGGAACCTGCAAAGCGCTTCGATTTTCTTATCGGAGTGAACGTCTCGGAGCAAGCCGAGGCAATCACGCAGCAATGTGTTCGCTATTTGGCGCAAGAAAAATGCACCCGGCTCGGCGTGATTTTTCCCGCTAGCGGAGCGTTGCCGCGTCTGGTCGCAAGCTCGCTGGCACGCCTCGGTATCCCGCACAATGACGGCCTTGCGCACATGGTTCCCGGTATTTTCGAATCGCCTGAATGGCAGGCATGGATTGAATTGCAACGCGCACCGCGCCTCGGTTCGCTCCTGCGCTTTCTCAATTCGCTGCCGGACCCCGGCGTTTTGTCGCCAGCCCTCAGCCGCTCCGCATTGGGAACCGTTCTACGGGAGAGCTACAGCGAGCTGTTGATGGACGATCTTGAAATTCTGTGTGCGTACTGTCTCGGGCGCGCTGATGAGAAATTTCAATTGGCTGCTCAGGCGTTGCGGGCACTGCCGTTTCTCCCACCACGCAGCACGCTCGAGCAATTCCTGGAAAAAACGAAGACCGCACTGGCGTATCTCGGCTGGAGACAACACGTTTTTGAAATCGCGAGCGCCACGCGCGATTGGCCGCAGCAGTTGGATGCGACGTTTTCGCGAACCCTTTTCCTACGCTGGCTTGAAGAATCGGCAGCGACGTTTGGTGTTGCCCGTTCATCCGCAGGCGATCACGCGTACGCGCGCGTGCAATTGCTCGCCGTGTCGCACGCTCAAAACCAGGAATGGTCGCACTTGATTTTCGCCGGCTGGAACGAAGGTGCATGGCCCCCTCCTGCCGGCGCGGAGTTCGCGCGTGCCGACGAGATCCGAGCCTTTAACCGCAGCGTACAGCAGCTCAACAAGCGCGCTGCGCGCCGGGGAAGCCAGGGGGAAGGACACCTTAGCGTGCGCGAAAATCATTCGCTTTACATTGGCCCGATAGAGCAACGTGCGATCGCCTTGCGGCAATTCGATGCGCTGGTGGAATCGGCCAGCGAAGGCGTGACGCTGACCGCCAGCTTGATGCAGGAAGATGCGCCGGAGCGTTTCTGGAATTCGAGCGAGTGCTTCACACAGCTTTTTCTTAAAACGCGCCATGACTCGCTCACACAGGCAGCACTGAAGGATTTGCAATGCGCGACTGCACAGTGGCTCAAGGACTCCGGGCATTTGATGCAGAGTGCTGAGCGATCCGACACGGATGTGCAGCAGACTTTGATCGCCTTCAACGCGCGCCGCGACGCGTCCAAACCAGCGAGTGAATACGAGTTCGCGTTGCAACCCGACGGCGTATATCGACCAATCCCGACGCTGAGCGTGAGCGATCTTCAGGGCATGGTTTCGTCACCAGCCATTGTTTGGATGAAACGTTATCTTGGTGTCGAAGCGCCAGACGACACCGCGAATCCGTGGGCGGCAACGACTGGAAAATGGGTGCACCGCTGGCTGGCAGGAATCAGCCAGGCAAAAGATGGAAGTCTCTTCGGCGCATTTCCTTCATCGACAATAATCGATGAGCGCGTTCGAGTTTCCGCCGATGAATGCCGCGTTGCTCTCCGGGTGCTTTGCGACTCGTCAGGCAAAAGCTTGCCGGATTGGTGGAACTCAGGCTGGTTGAATGCGCGTTATCTGGCGCGGCATCTGGGCGGCAAAATCGCAAGCGCACGCGGCTGGGACTGGATGGCCACGGAATTGTGCGTTGGCCGAGACGGCGCGGTGAAGATTGATGATGAAGCGGAGCTTCAGCTGCGCGGCCAAATCGATTTGGTGCTGGCCCGGAACAAGGCTACCGATTTCGCCGGACAAAACGTTTGGATTGTTGATTACAAAACCAGCTTCGCCAAGGAACTGAAGCTTTCGGATTTGCATGACAGCCTGGTGAAAGGCACGGCTTTGCAGCTCGGACTTTATGCCCTGGCAATGCGCGAGCTCGGCGCTGTGGAAGTAAGCGTGAGCATTCTTTCGCTCGTTGTGAAAAGCGTCGCGCCTCAACTGACGATTCTCGATCTTGAGCCGCACAGAAACGTTTTCGCTGATCTCGCGACCATGCAGCGCACCGGCATTTTCGGAATGAAAGGCGAGATTCGCCCTGCATTTGGTTACCGCGCCACCTATCCGCTCGCGACCCTGCAGATCGACAATGACATTTTGGAAGATAAATGGGCGCTGACCCATCCTGCGCTCGTGCTTGAAAAGGAGGAATGGGAAACATGGTGAGGCCCGATGATGAGCCCGCTCGCGCGCGTTTTGCCGATGAATTAGACCGCAATTTCTCTGTAGTTGCGTCGGCCGGCTCGGGCAAAACGACTGCGATCACGCAACGCGTTTTATCGATCGCGCGTTTGTCCAATGCCGCGGAAATTCTGCCGGATCTCGTCGTCGTGACCTTCACGAATCGCGCGGCAGACGAAATGCAGCAGCGCACACGCCAGCTTCTTCTCGAGGAAAATTTGAAGCCGGAAGTGCAGACGGCGTTTAATCGCGCCTTCTTCGGAACGATCCACTCCTTCTGCATGAAACTGCTGACGGACTTCGGTCATTACCTCGGTTTGCCCGCGCCGCTGGAATTGGTGAACGATGACGGCGACCTGTGGCAGGAATTTGTGCAAACTCAGATACGGATTGGCCGCTCGTTAGGCGAAGAAAATCGCGCTGCGCTCCTGCGTCTCGTGCAGGCGCGCGATCTGATGGAGCTGGCGCGACGCGCAGGTTCGGCGGTCTTGCACCTTTGCGAATTACCGCCGTGTCCGACCCTGGATTTCACAGATCTCTACGCCCAACCCGACAAAGGCAACGACAACATTAGCAAGTCGCAGGCCGAGTTGCGCGAGTGGGAAAAACGATACATCGAAGGTTGGGAATATTTACGCTGGCCGGTTTGTTTTACTTCAGATAACTCCAATTTTACGCAGCTTTGGCGGAAAAAATTTTCGCCTCTGCGCAAATGGATCAACGACGCGGCAACATGCGTTGCGGCAGAAGTCCAGCGTGATTACCGCGATTTCCGATTGGAGCGCGGGCTCGTCACGTACGGAGACCAAATTGCCCTGGCGAAAGAGTTGCTTCGGCATCCGGTTGCCGCGCAGCGGATTCGCGAAGAGCATTTTCGCGTCATTCTCGACGAAGCCCAGGACACAGAACCGGCGCAATTCTCAGTGCTTCTCGAAGCGACGCGGCCGCCGCATGCCAGCGGTGGTTGGATGGAAACGCGCGCCGACCCGCCGCCAGCCGGCCACTTTTGCATGGTCGGCGATTTTCAGCAGTCGATTTACAGCGAGCGCGCCGATTTGAATTACTACCGAAGGGTTCATCAAGCGCTGGTCGCCGGTGGAAACGGCGAAAGCCTGGAATTTTCGGTCACGTTTCGACTGGACCAGAAGCAGCTCGATTTCGTTAACGAAACTTTTCGTGAAATCCTGAATGACAGCGACGGACAGGTGCGCTTCGTCGAATTGCGACCCGGCCCGGGCATTCTTCCCGGGAAAGTCATTCGCGTGCCGCTTGCGGCGAAAGACCTGTTGCCGGAAGGCAAAAAGCTCAGGGACTATCAAACGGCGCGTATCGAAGCGGAATATCTCGCCCGCTGGATCAAGGACGCGGGGCTGAAAAAACTTTCGGCTGATTCGTGGCGCGACGTGGCGATTCTGTGTCCGCGCAAAGCCTGGCTGCAAACGATGGCCGCGGCGCTGCGGCGGAAGGGTCTGCCGGTCGCAATCCAATCTGAACGCGAGGTAAAAGGCGATAGCCCGGCCTACGCGTGGTTGACCGCGCTCCTCACCATCATGACCGACCCTCTTAACGCCTACGAAATCGTCGGCGTGCTCCGTGAAATTTTCGGCGTTTCCGATCACGACCTTGCGGTTTTTGCTGAGGCGCAAAAGGCGAGATTTCGAATCGACGAAGTTCTGTCGGCCACAGGAAAAATTTCCTCCTGCCTGCGGACGCTCGCAGAGGTTCGCCAACGCGCGGAAGGTCTGGCGTTATTCGACGCCGTCAGCTTGATCATCGAGCAAACACAATTGCGCGAACGTTTGCTCCTGTTGCCCGAGACGGAGTTCGGCGATCTTGCGCGCGAACTCGATGCATTGCTCGCCCAGGCTGCGGAATCGGAAGCCAGCGGAATGATTCTGGCGGAATTTGCC
>Ga0193713_1000082_pt1 | contig 26878 bp, 28 predicted proteins | sample H3a2metaG_FD_143054 | JGI IMG/M metagenome (GOLD analysis project Ga0193713, IMG submission 143054) | Soil microbial communities from a riparian zone of the East river system, Colorado, United States - H3a2 | ecosystem: Environmental > Terrestrial > Soil > Riparian zone | place: USA: East River... | reverse complement strand
GCATTCGAGGTCTTGGGGAGAGGTAGGGAGCAATGGAGGTGGGTGCCAGACGTGGCGCTCACTTCCAGCTCGGGAGGCGCGGCGGCACACCAAGTCCCATTCACCTGGAGAAATTCAATGAAGCCACGGCTGATTCTTCTTTTCACGCCCGATCGTACTTTCGATCAATTGGTCCGCGAAAGCGTTCTCGCTCGTCGAAATTTGGATCAAGGAGGAATTTCCAAAAAAGGTGGCCGCCAACCTGAATCGGTCGAGGTACTGCCAATATGACTAAACTCGACAACGCTATCGCAGCGATCTGCATCACCACCATCGCTGTTTCCTGGGGCGGATACGCAAAGGATTACCTGATCGAGAACCAGCGGCTTGAGGAGAGCCGCAACGCGGTCCGGATGATGGAGCTGATGCCACGATCAGGACTGTCGCAAATGCCTTCTCAAAAGCCCTTAATCGAGATCGATCCATCCAAAGTCCCCCTCGAAAAATTATGAGTCATCCCACAATCACCCAAAACGGCGCGCTGCTTCACGCGCAGCGCGCCGGCAAGTCGAAAGAAATGTTGGCGCTGCCGAGCTTCATCTTACCGATGGGGAAATCGCGGAGATCGAACCCGAATCTTCGGAGAAGCTGACACACTCGGAATCTACGGCTTGAGGAAGGAACAAGTTGAATGAACCTAGCCGCATTCGAACATTGCAACAGACTCGCCGTGACGATATCAGGTTAGACTGGCAGCTTGCATACGCAATCCTGCGGCTAACGCTGGGCGTCAACATTCTGTTACGTGGATTGCCGCGTCGGCCGCACCTTGGTTTGTTCGCGAATGGTCTTGTCTAAGCATTCGCGAAAACACCTTTGCCGCCGCAGGTAGTCCGGCCTTTCGTGCTTGTGCTGCCACTTGCGGAGACGGTCGTAGGCTTGCTACTAAAACTTGGGCTGTGGACGCGCTTTGCACTCGTCGGCGGCGGGTTGTTGATTGCTGCGCTGGCGTTCGCTTGGAACCAAATCCCCTAGACCAGTCGCTGATAAAATCGCGCTTCGAGTTTTCGAAAGGCGAAACGCGCGGTAAGACTCGGTATGCGCGCAACTAGTTCGCGGCGTCGCTGGCTGATTTTTGCCGGAGCGATTGGAATTCTTCTCTTCATCGCCATTGGTGCGGCCATTTTCTTGAATCCTTGGATCACGCAATACGTCGAGAGCGACACGTTTCGCAAAGCAATGGAAAAAGAAACCGCAAAAGGCCTGCATTTCCCGCGCGGCCATTACGCGCCGATCCGGCGCACCGGTTTTTGGACAGCGCAAAGCAAAAGTTTCCAAGCAAGCGGTGGAGAAAAAGCAATGAAGTCAATCGAGGTTAGCGGTATCGCGGCGAAGCTCGATCCGTGGGCGGTGTTTGTCCGGTCCTGGCAGCTTGACGAAGTGCACGTTCAATCGGGCGAAGTCGAGGTTCAGATTTACGAGCACAAACCCGAACCGGTTTCATCGAAGTCGTGGTTCGCGATTTTTTTGCCCAACCGCGTCGACCTAAAGCGTATAGAGTCGGAATCGACCAATGTGATCTGGCCATTCCGGGGTGAGCGAGCAGGCTTTTTTGGCACGCGATTGCTCATCACACCTCACGAGCGGGATTTCGACTATCGGGCAACCGGAGGCACCTTAAAAATGGCGCTCATCCCCGATCTTTATTTGCGCCGGGCGCACCTGCTCATCACCAAGACGCTGCTCACTATCTACGATGCCGATTTTGGGCCAGGCGCGCAGAACGAGGGCAGCATTCATGCCGAGGGAAAGGCAGGCATCGGGGACGACAAAAGCGTCGGTCTCGATGTGAGTTTCGACCGCCTGCCGATTCGCGAGTGGCTGCCGGCGAGGTGGAAAGGACATTTTGACGGCAGCGCCTCCGGCAAAATCCGTTGGGCAGGCGAAAATCCGAAACTGGAAAGTTCATCCGGGGAAGGGTCGTTGCGCGTGCGCGACGGTCGAATCGACAACCTTACCTTTTTAGAAAAGCTTGCCGAACTTGCGCAAAAGACATCATTCAAACATCTGGAGCTAAGTGATTGTTCGCTCAGTTTTGCGTGGCGATATCCGAAGATCGAGATCACCGAGATCACGATCGAAGAGGCAGGCAAATTCCGGATCGAAGGCGGGGTCTCGATCAGTCGCCGCTTGTTAGGCGGCACAATTAAGCTCGGTCTCACCCGCCAATATCTCGATTGGTTGCCGAACCCCGAGGAAGTTTTCACTCACAAACGGAGCGGCTATCTCTGGACCACCGTGCACCTGTCTGGCACGATCGATGAGCCTAAACAAGATCTTAGTCCGCGCATCATCGAGGTCTTTAAGGAATCGCCCGCCGCTTATCTGGGACTTCTCTTTCGCCAGTTCGAGGCGTGGCTAAAAAAAGTATTTAGCAGCGATTAGCTACTCTTTTTGCGAGTCGCCCGCTTCCAACATGCGCACGCGCCTGCCGATGTACGGCAATCGAATCGTTAGGGTGAGACCTTTGCCTTCGCTGCTTTCGATGGAAAGCTCGCCACCGTGTTCGCGCACGATGCGGCGGACAATCAAGAGCCCAAGACCTGTGCCAGACGGCTTGGTTGTGAAATAAGGCTCAAAAACACGGCTCAAATCTTCGGCGGACATGCCGCCGCCGGTGTCGATGAAACGGACGAGGACATGCGTATCGTCCATATCGCTGCGAATACGCAGAATGCCCCGGCGCTTCATGGCTTCGAGGCTGTTCTTAATCACGTTGTAAAAAGCCTGCTTGATCTGACCGCGATCGATTTGGAGCAGCGGCAGGTCGGATCGAAGTTCTTGTTCGACGACAACATCGCGGTCCTGAATTTCAGGCGCAAAAAAACGCACCGCTTCCTCGATAATCGCATTTACGCTTTCGGGATGCAGTTCCGGCCTCGAAGGCCGGATTGCGCGCAGGAATTGTGTAACGATCGAATCGAGCCGTTTGATCTCGGCGCACGAAATGTCGATCGATTCTTGAAGCTCTGCCTTCGCATTGTCGTTGAGCTCGCGCACCTTGCGCTCCATCAACTGCAAATGGATGTGAAGCGAGTTAAGCGGATTGCCAATCTCGTGCGCCACTCCGGCGGCGAGCAGTGTGAGCGCATTCAATCGCTCCGATTCGATCGTTTCCTGTGCTGACCGCCGACTCTCAGTAATGTCGCGCAGGATGAGGGCATGGCCAACCTGCTCGCTGGCACTGTCCCGAAAGCGTTCGCGTCCGACCGCGTCCTTATCGATCTTATCGCCGGCCTCCCGGTGTCCGATCATTAACGGCACGATGTAAAAGTTGATGAAGCGATTCGCTGGATAAAAAATTTCCATATCGCGAGTGACTGGTCCCGCGCTTTGGGCCAATGAGTCCCAATCGAGGCCGCGCACGCGCTCATCGAGCCGTTTGCCAATGGCATCGCTGCTCGCGAGTCCAAATAATTCGCAGGCAGCATCGTTGAGATAAGTGATGCGGCCCTTCGCATCCGTCACAATGATTCCTTCCTGGATGGCGTTGAAAACCGTTTCGAGAAAGCCTTTCTCCTGTGCGAGGCGCAGAAAATAATTCTGTACCTCCTCCGGGCCGATGCGGCCAAGCCGTTCGATCAGTTTTTCGAGAAAACCCGCTTTCACGTTTGCGCTGGATTTAACCGCGGTCAGGAATCTCGGCTGCAGGAGATCGCTCCGGCGCAGTTCCCACTTCGACCTTTAACATGTCAACCCGCACGTAATTCAATACGACTGGCGCAAGGATAAGACCGGGGATGCCCATTAATCTTTCGCCAATGATAAGCGCGATCAACGTCAGCCAGACCGGATTCCGAATCCGCTCGCCGATGATTTTGCTGTTTAAGAGATATTCGAGTTTATGGATTACAACGAGAAACACGAGGGCCCCGATCGCGAGCTTCAAAGAAACCGTCAACGCAATGAAAACAATGACGGTATTACTCACCAGGTTGCCGACGATCGGAACAAGTCCGCAAAGAAATGTGATCGCGATGACGAGCGGCCCATACGGCAGCCGCACAGCGAGAACGAAGATCGCGGTTAATGTTGTATTGATCAGCGAGATCGTGATCTGTGCGCCTATGACGGTGGCGAAGCTGCGATAGAAATCGCGGAAGCGAGTCGATACCTCATCGCAGCAAATTGAATAGAGATTGTTCTGCACCGCGTGGCTATTCCGATAAGGATCGAGACCGGTTTTAAAGAACAGGCTCACCGCGGCGACAATTCCGATAATAGTAAAGACCAACACGGCCGTGGTACTCCCCGCAAAATGGGCGACGTTGCGCAGGTAATGGGCTTCTTCCTTGAGCGTGTCGATGACGACTGCCCGCAGACTCTCGAAATCGGTGAAGGGCAGTTCGATCTGGCGCTTTTGAGCCCAGGCACTGGCGGAAGGAATTGAAGTGTCAGCCACGTCAGGCAATGCGAGGAGAGCGGCACGCGTAAAATAGACGGCGGCGGAGGCGATCCCTGCCACAACAACGATGAACAGAATCAACGCGAGCCACTTTCTTTTCGTGAAATAGAATAGTTGACGCAATGCGAAGTAGGCGAACAAGACGACGAGCAGCGGCGTTCCAAGATGCAACAATCCCGCCAGAATAATGGTGAGGGCGAGCACTCCGTAGGAAAGTCGAGCGGCCGTAATCATAATTCGTCCATCAGCTGGCGAAGGCAGCGTTCACGACGAAGTGAAATTCTTCACTTCACTGCGAATGACAACAGAAGAATCAGTGTGTTTCGGCAGGGGCCGGCTGACCGGTCTCTGCTTCGGCGCGTTCCTTCAGCGCGGCTTTCCGCGAAAGCTTCACGCGGCCCTTGTCATCGATGCCAATGCATTTGACCCAGATCATGTCGCCAACCTTGGCGACGTCTTCGGTTCGTTTGACGCGGAAATCCGCCAGCTCGGAGATGTGCACGAGACCGTCCCTGCCAGGGAAAATTTCCACAAACGCGCCGAACTCCTTTACTGAAACCACGCGCCCCTGATAGGTTTGGCCGATCTCGATCTCCCGCGTCATCCCACCGATGATTTCTTTCGCGCGCGCCATGCTCTCGCCGCTGGTCGCGTAGATGTGCACCGAGCCGTCGTCTTCGATGTTAATTTCGGCGCCAGTCTCGGCGACGATGCCCTTGATCGTTTTGCCGCCAGGCCCGATGAGCGCGCCGATTTTCTCCGGATTAATTTTGATTGTCTCGATGCGTGGCGCGTATTTCGATAATTCTGGCCGCGGCTTGTCCAGTCCGCTGCGCATGATGTCGAGAATTTTCATGCGCGCTTCTTTGGCGCGCTGGATCGCTTCGGCCATGATTTTGTGGCTAATGCCCGGAAGTTTCAAATCGAGCTGATAACCGGTGACGCCCGCGTCCGTTCCACATAGCTTGAAATCCATGTCGCCGAAATGATCTTCGGAACCGATGATGTCGGTAAGCAATTCGTAACGTTTCAGTTGCCGATCTTCGCCGTGCTCGGTCACGAGACCGACAGAAATTCCCGCGACCGGTCTTTTCACCGGCACACCGGCATCCATCAATGCAAGCATGCCGCCGCAAACGCTCGCCATGGATGTCGATCCGTTTGATTCCATAATCTCGCTGGAGATGCGAATGGCGTAGCGAAAATCGTTCTCGCCCGGCACAACCGGCTCGAGCGAACGCTCCGCCAGCGCACCGTGACCGATCTCGCGCCGCCCGGGCCCGCCCGTTCGCCCCGTTTCGCCCACACTGAACGGAGGAAAGTTGTAGTGTAAAATGAACCGCTTCGATTGTTCCCCACCGCCGTAAGCGTCGAGCATCTGGGCCTCTTCAATCGGCGCGAGTGTGGCCAGGGCGAGTGCCTGTGTTTCACCGCGCTGGAAAATTGCCGAACCATGCGCGCGCGGCAGAACGCCGACCTCGCACGAAATTGGACGCAATTCTTGATACTTGCGCCCATCAACGCGTCTCTGCTTATCCAGAACGCTAACGCGGAACGCCTTCTTCTGGACGTAATCGAATGCTTGTGAAATCGAAAATTTGTCGGCCTCGGGATATTTTTCCAGGATCGACATCTTTACTTCTTCGCGCAGCGCATCGATTGCTTTTGTGCGCGCGACTTTGCCGCTGGTGTAAAGGGCGCCTTCAATCCGATCGCCTGCGACTCGATAAGCGATCTCCAGCAGGTCCTCATTTACCAGGAGCAACGGCATCGCGCGCTTCGGTTTGCCCACTTGCGACGCGAGGTCTTTTTGGATCCGGATCATCTCGCGCGCGTGTCCATGCGCAAACTCAAGCGCCTTCACGAAGTCAGCTTCGGGGAGTTCCTTGGCCGCGCCTTCGATCATGATGATGTCGTTTTCCGTGCCGACGTAGATCAGGTCGAGATCGCTTTGTTCGCGTTCGGTGTGCGTTGGGTTCGCGACGAACTGACCGTCGACGCGACCGACCCGAACCGCGCCGATCGGTCCGGCAAACGGAATGTCGGAAACACAAAGCGCCGCCGAGGCGCCGTTAATGGCGAGAATGTCGGGATCGTTTTCGCCATCCGCGCTCAGCAGGATCGAGATGACCTGGGTATCGTAAAAATATCCCTTCGGAAAGAGGGGCCGGAGCGGCCGATCGATCATGCGCGAAGTGAGCGTTTCCTTTTCCGTCGGCCGTCCTTCGCGCTTGAAATAACCCCCCGGGAACTTCCCCACCGCGGCAGCCTTTTCGCGATAATCGACCGTGAGCGGAAAATAATCCTGACCTTCCTTGATAATTGTGGCTGAAACCGCGCTGGCCAGCACCATGGTGTCGCCGCATGATACGACGACCGCGCCGTCGGCGAGCCTGGCGATTTTGCCGGTTTCGATAGAGATGTGAGTGGCCCCAATTTGGGCCGTGACCTTCTGTTGCATTTTACTTTTCCTGGATGTGCGAGTTCCAGGCCGGTCACCCTGACTGTAGGTTTTAGCCTCGAACGCTTTCGGGGTTAAAACCTAAAATCCAAGGTGATTCGTTCGGCCTGGACCGCTGATTCTGTTGTGTTTTCTAGTTATCTTCGACTTTGAGCAGGCAAACAGTTGGATGCGAGCTTTCTCAAAGATCGACGCGATTATTTGCGCAGGTTCAGCTTGTCGATCAGCTTTTTATAGCGATCGGCTTGCGATCTGTTCAAATAATCGAGCAAACTCCGGCGTTGCGCGACCATCTTGAGAAGGCCGCGGCGCGAGGAGTGATCTTTGGCGTTGCTCTTCAGGTGTTCGGTCAAATGCTCGATCCGGCGCGTGAGAAGTGCGACCTGCATATCCGCGCTACCAGTATCTTTGTCATGTAGTTGGAACTCCTTGAGGTTCAACGTTGCCGTGCTCTCTGCCATAAGCGAAGGGGCTATTGTAGACGAAGAACTCACTTTAGCAACTGTCGTCACAGAACGTTGGAGCGCCGTTTATCCCCGGGTCACTTCGAGTTCCGAAAGCTTTCGTATAGGGAAGCGAGATTTCGGCTCCGGATGGGTTAATTGCGCTACTTATACGCTTCCCACTTAATTTTCCAAATTCGATCATAGTACCTATGTCAGTCGAACAGCTCAACGTAACCCATCAGCTCCATGTCGGGTCCAATGACTGAATAAATGGCGAGCCGTTCGTCTATGCTCAGATATTTTTTATAGACATGGAGCGAGCGCTGATGAATTGCTTCACCTTTGTTTGTCCCGCCCCACTGGCCGCTGCTGTATTTTTCATGCTCTAGCAAATGATCGCTCCATTCCAGATCAAGAAACTGACAGACGTGACGCAAATATGGCTCCGGATTGGCGATCAGGACTTCATAGCGCACAATTTTAGTTGGCAAAATTGAGCGCGAGTAGTGAGGAATGAAACGGTTTTTCACCATCCAGCAGAACCCACCAAAGCGTGGGTCATTTAGATCGTTTGTCTGCTCATACAGCGACCGAAGTTTTTCTTCTAGCCTTTCAGGTTCAGCCAGATTAGCGATGCACTTACGGATTTCAGTATGGCCATAAACGACCAACCACGTATCCATTGGGTCGTCCAATTGCTTTCGAACCTCCAGTTTGCGCATCGAGACCACTACATCGCGTGGGTCGCGCAAAGTGAAAAGGATTCGTGCCCCGGCAAACTTTTCGGTGGCGTGCTTGATCAAATGTGTTGCTGCCGGGATGCGCAGGCACACCGATTCCTTTGGCAACCCGTTGAGCCTGGCCGGCTCCGCGAAATACCGATAAGCTTCGCCCTGTTCTTCTCCGACCACATGAACCTGCGGATGAGCGTTAAAGATCGATTCCAGCAGCGTCGAGCCGCTACGCTGGCAACCCATGATTAGGAAAAGCTTTTTTGTTAACATGATCGTTGTAGCAGTTCTTATCCAATCGCGGACCGCTTTAGACTAAAAGGCCAGCACATTTTAAGTCCATCATCGTCACACAGCCGCCGTCGTAAACCAGGAACGGAAAATTGCCGGAGTTCAACCGCCATTGCCCCAACGGCGATGGCGGTCCATGCGGCGCCAAGATGCCTGCGAATGGCCCGGTAAAAGATCAGCAAAGTCACACCCGCGAACAGAATGACAGGTAGCTGGATAGTTAAAGCCGAGACGCCGAAGCGGCGGGAAACTGGGATCTGAAGTCATCCCTTTACGGCTCCCACGTACAGGCTGACTAAGATGCAATCGGGCGGGAGGAGTGCCGGTCCTGCCTACTTGCGGTGCGGTTTTCGCGTTTGCCATTGTACCACAATGCGAGTTTGTCTCGCGAGCGCGCGGCGCTCGGACCGCGGAGGATGATCGATAACGAACGCACCAACACGTGCCACGCTGAATACATGCGCAATTTCCGGCCTGAAGTTACAATCGGTTCGCGCAAAACTTTGAAGCGGCCAAGTTTTCGCAGCGCGAGACTGAAATACACTTCTTCGCCGATAAAATATTGCTCATCGAACCCGCCGATCGCATCGAAATTTCTTCGGGTGGTGAAAAGAAACGCGCCTGCGCCAAGGTTGAGCGCGAAATAAACAGTGCAGAACGCCCGCACGAAAATGCGACCCCAGATCGGAATGATCCCATCGACTATCACGCGCGCGCTGCCGCCCGCATAGCCGGCTTCGAGAGCGCCGATTGCCTCGTCGATGTGCTTCCGATCGATCCGGGTGTCGGCATCAACGAAGAACAATTTTTCGCCCTGCGCCGACCGTGCACCGGCGTTGCGGGCCGCTGCGATCTGCCGCCGGTTGATCGAGACGACCCGTGCACCCGCCTGCGCCGCAACTTCGATAGTCGCATCGGTCGATGCATCATCGACCACGATGATTTCGTACGCTTGCCCTGCCTCGGAAACCGCAGCATGAATCGCCGCAATTGTCGACGAAAGCTCCAGCTCTTCATTGTAAGCGGGGACAATAAAGGAAATCATTTGAGCGAAAATACTGTCGCGCTAGCCGCGCCGGCGCATTCTTTAACCCATTCTCAGGCGAGTGCCAATCAGGGATCGCTCACGGCAAGCTCTTTCACTACAGCGATCCAGGGGATCGCCTAGGAGGTTGAGAAAACCCAGTTGACGCGTTTGAGTTGCATGCCGACGAGTTAGAGACAGCAAAATGTTTGCCCGGGTATTTGTAACGCTTGTTGCGGCTTGGTCACTGCTTTCTGGCTGTGCAACGAAACAAGCCGCGCAAACCGATCCAAACTCCATCATTCGCGAATCGGAGAGCCGCCACGACGTTCACGGCGAAGTCGGCGTGATGTATGGCGCCAGTGCCAGATAACGCCCGTAATTGCCCGGCGCTGACGCTTCGCCGGTCGTCACAAAATCAGATTCAGATCGCCGAACTCGTGCCAGAGATATTTTCTCGCAATCGCCTCTTCGTAGGCCGCGTGAATTTGTTCGGCGGGCAAAAACGCGCTCAGCAAATCGAGATGACCCGCTTCCGGCTCGTGCAAACCGGTGAGCAATCCATTGACGACTCTCAAGCGATGTTGACGGTTGATTTTTAATCGCGTGTAGCCCTGCTTTTCACTTACACGGCCATCCGAATCGGCAACCGATTCCAGCGCGCGCACGACCGTCGTGCCGACTGCGATAACGCGCCCGCCATTTTCACGCGTCGAATTGACCTTCTCAGCGGTAATTCGACTGACGAAATATTCTTCCTCTGAAGCGGGATGGGCGCGATCAAGTTCGTCGTCCATGTAGGAAGAAAGTCCAGTGTGCAAAACGATGTAGGCGCTGTCGATACTGCGGCGCTTTAGGTCAAGCAACAATTTCCAGGTAAACGCACGCCCGGCCGAGGGCATCTCGGCCGAGCCGGGCTCTTTCGCGTAAACGGTTTGGTAATAATCAAGGTCCCACGCCGCGGAGACGTATTCATAACGAATCGGTTTTCCAAGCCGATAGATAAGATCAACAAGCTCGGTCCCGGTGATCGAAAAACGCAATTTCCAAAGACGTGGAATGTTTGGGTCGCGCGCCAGCACCGCAGCATTAAGCCCTTCCGCGAAGTCGATTTGCATCCCAGCGCGCAGCCCGCAGCCAAATGGATCGCCCTGCTCGCAAAGCAACAGCGCCAGCCACGAATCGTCCGGCAAATGCTCTGCCAACCGTACTTCCATGCAAGGGCCATGCGCCGCACTACAATCGCATCCTCGCATTGAAGCTGGGAGCGTGCGACTCGAATTGAAGACAAGCAGGTCGTTCTGGCGCAGGTAATTGCCGATCTTGTCAAAGCGGGTGTGCTCGATCTCTCCGGTCGCGCGCTCGATCACGAGTAATCGCACCTGGTCTCGCCGAATGCCGCGGCGTTCCGGCGGTTCCTTCGCGCTTAGTTCGGGCGGCAACGTGAAAGTAAATGGCGCGGCCATTTATTTTGATAAGGTAGCTTTCCAGTCTTCCTGCGCCCGAAAACGTTTGCCAGTGATGCCCTTCGATTCGTCGGAAGCGAGGAATACGAAAACATCGGTCACATCAGCAGGATTCGCCCATTCCGACGGATCTTCTTGGGGTTCAGCAGCGCGATGCATTGCCGTGTTCATATTTCCCGGATCGACCCAGTTGACGCGCACGTTAGTTTCTTCGAGCTCCGACGCCCAAGTCTGCGACATTCCTTCGAATCCGAATTTGGAAATGCCGTACGCGCCCCATCCCGGATAACCAACCTGACCGGCATCGCTCGTCACGTTAATGATTGAGCCGCCGCGCTCGATCATCGACGGCAGCGCATTTTTTATAAGCAGAAATGGTCCGATCAAATTCGTGTCGAGGACTTGGCGAAAATCTTCCACCGGATAATCAAGCAGGTTCGGCATTGGCGATGGCCCAATGGTAGAGGCGTTGTTCACGAGGACGTCGAGATGGCCTTTGAATTGGGCGAGGGTCGTCGCGACGATCCGCTCGATGTCGCGCGGTTTGCTCACGTCCGCTTCGATGATGACAACGTCGATCTTCGGCGCAAGTTTGCGCACTTCGTCGCCAACTTTGCTCAATTGATCGCGGTTTCGGGCAACAAGCGAAAGTCCGGCGGTGCCGTCGCGCGCAAATCGCAGCGCCATCGCTCGGCCCAGCCCTTGCGATCCACCCGTGATCAAAATGTTTTTGCCTGATAACCGTTCCATTGCCCAAAGATCGATGCGCGAGCATTCGCATCAAGCTACTTCGTCTTTGCGTAAAGAAGTGAATCGAGAATTTGCCCCTCTTTGATCACATTCCTTTTCAATCGTCCTTCTAAAACAAAACCAGCTTTCTCGAGGACGCGAAGTGAAGGAGGATTATTCGCGAATGGCTCGGCGTAGATGCGGTGGAGCGGAAAATTCTCGAAACAATAGTCTGTGAATGCAGTGACTGCTTCGCTGGCAATGCCACCTCCCCAGAATCCCTCGCTTACCCAGTAGCCAAGCTCGGCTGTGTGCCGATGGACGTCTTCACCAATCCGAATTCCGATTCCACCGGCTGCCGATCCCTCGATCTCGATGCAAAAGTCTGTTGTCAGCTGCGCACTCGTTGTGCGCTGAAGAAATTGCTTCGCATCGTCCACACTGTATGGATGCGGAAACAAATCGCGCAAGCCCAGCCAGACCTTGCGGTTGTTGGCATGTTTGGCAAGTGAGGCTGCGTCATCCAGCCGCCAGTCCCGAATCGTGCATCGATCGAGAAGGAGCTGCATTGCTCACTTTTGGTCGAATCTAATCCCGGTCTTTTGCACTTCCCGGTAAGGCAAAAGCCAAATCAGGGATTCGTCGTGAAGATCGACAACCTGAATGCGGTTGCCCCAGGGATCGTGAAAATCGCAGCGGAACGGCGGCTGAAGTCTTAATTTGTATTTGCCAGTTATTTTTTTGCACACCTCGGCGAGTTGCTGTTCATCGCGCACCATGATTCCGAAATGTCGCATTCCTCCGGGATGCAACTTCTTTACCTCGAAAATGGCGAGGAACTGGTGCTCGCCTAGCTTAAAAAACGCATCGCCTTCACCGCTGTCGAGTTTTTCCAGATTGAAAACATCCTGGTAAAACGCGACCGCTTTCCTAATGTCGTCCACTTCAATCGCGACGTGATTACATCCAAAAACTTGCACACTCATGTCGTGGTTTACTCGAAGAAGAGATCGTGCGAGCGATCGTTTTTGGGCGGCAAAGATTGATATCGTGTTCGAATCTGCGGGGAAGACCGCACTCTGCTCACGCTCAAGAACACGCTATAATCATTAGTCGTCCCGCGACCAAAAGCGCCAATTACAACCGAACGCCGATGGCATAGGCCATGAAAAAGAGACTACTCATCAACTGGGCTTTTTATAGGCCTGTTGGTCATCTCCTTGAGGCGTTGCAACACGCCCGTGGCTATTATGCAGCGAATCACGATCTGGTCGACATTTCGCTACTGGTCAACGCCGCGCCTCCGAGTGCACTGGTTAAGGCTTGTCCTTGGATAACTGGCGTGTACCCGATTGATTTTGCGGAAGTTCAATCCCAGCGCGAGCAAGCTCCGTCGCTTCAGGCAGTCCCGCCGGCGTGGGATTATATTGTTACCGATCCCCGTATTGCCATCCAAGACCCGACAATTGGAGGACGCGGGGCAGAGGCATTGATTACCACCCAAGCGGTCGTCCAGCAGTATCTCCGCGCCGCCGATTGGAGCGGGCCCTCGCGCGGATGGGAGTGTAAATGGAATACTACTGGACTACTCGGCCCGGAAGATCCGCTGCCTTATGCGGCAAACGCACGGTTCAGCCTTCCCATTTCGGCTGACGCGCAGGTCTTCGCCGAACAGTATCGTCACCATGGGCCAACGATTTGTCTGCTTCCTGGCGGTGGAAGCAGCGGCTCACAGCAAAACCCGTCGCTCGAGGTTTGGAATGACATACTTATGGCCCTGATCGATAAGTTCCCCGATCTGCGTGTATATATCACTGGATTATCGCTCAATACGGCCGGGCAAATTCACACCAGGGGCCTCTCGTCGCAGGATAGCGATGTGCTCGCCCAGCGCCTCCCTTTTGTTACCAATTGTTTTGACATCGGAATGTGGAACCAGATCGCCCTTATCGCAGCATGCGACATCCTCTTGGCGCCGCATACCGGGTTTGCCTTTATTGGTCAGTTTGTTGGCACGCCTTGGCTCGCCCTTTCTCGTTGCCCATGGCCCGAATATTTGTTTAACGGGATCCCATTCTATTCAGTCATTCCCGATTGCGATTCGTATCCTGCGCAATGGCGGATGGATTGTGAGTGCAACCAGCGAATTGCCCGCCGCGAGAAAACCGTCTGCATGGAAGATGACAAGGTACGCGACCGGATACCCGACATCATTCGGGGAGCGCAGTTTTTGCTCGATCCCAGTGTGACGTATGAACAGGCCATTCGGGTACATGTGGGCAATCTGCAGAGGCAAAGAAGAAATCTCGACCAGTTCCAGTTCTTCGTGGATTAGTGTCCTTGGTCCGTTAGTCACAGCGCCGGGACAACCGGAATGTCGAGCGGGTTATTTTCTGTGACCGACCATTTCGCCTTTGAATGTGCGTCGATCGACTCGCGTAAGCCGCTTTTCCATCGGTGGCGTGAGCAGCGAGATGTGCGGAATTTCGCAAAGATGTTCGGCGATGAACCAGATCGGTTTTTCCGTTGTCATCCAGTCGAGGCGATCGAAGCGGGCGAGATTCACCGGACGTGAATATCGTCGCAGCGTGCGTTCGCCGCGCAGATTGAAGTAGACATTGAAATAACTCATCGCCAGTTCGCGAAGGTTGCGGTAAACCGGTTCGCGATAACGACAGCCTGTAAAATTTGATTTCGCGACCGCGCCCCAATGTCCCCGAACTTTAAAAATGGCGACGACATGGTCGGTATCCTGCTCGGCCTCCAAATCGAAAATCAGTGGTGGAAATCCGATGACGCAGAGCGCGGCCGCAGCAAAAATTCCGCCTTCGAGGCAGGAGGCAGTGCGATCGCGCAAAACTTTTTGCGGTGATCGCGCAGTGAAGCTGAGGTTGTAGGGCAACTGGTCGAGGAACCGCTGAATGCCCGCCGGTGACTTCAGCGCCCGCAGCGTGCGCAGTTCCGACGAGGTGAAACCGAAACTCGGCGCATCGCTTCTCGATCTTGATTTGCGGCGCGCAAATGTTTTAGGCCGAGTCGTCATTGATTTCGCGTCGTCCGACGCGAAAGAGAAGTAGCACGGTTCGTCAGCAAGGCGAACCTGCTGTCTTCTTCTGATCTGGAACCCGCTTGAAAGCTCCTTCGCCGCGCACATTGAGATTTCCACGACAACCTGTGTCGCTTTGCCATCCGGCCCGATGGTAAAGGTGATGCCGCTTCTGCCGACAGCGTTTTCGTCCTCCGTCGACGTCTTCCGATGCAATTCATAGCCTCGCTCAAATAAAGTTAGCCACAGGTATGCCGGTAATTGCAATTTCGATCGGCAGCTTAAAGCGTCGAGCAGGAAAGTGCGATCTTCCCCCATGCAGGATTACCTATCGACCCGGCAAATTTCATGATAAATTTCTGTAATGACCCGCATATTGGCGCTGCTGGTCACAGTCATCGCAACGGCGCTTACGGCGTTCGCGGCGGATGAATTACCACAGAACGAATCCAATGAGCCCGATGCGTTCGACATTGAGCCGCCGTTGTTAAAGCAAAACCTCTCGAACGAGCCAGTGCCCGCTACGTCGTCGCCCGGCGACCTCGACGTTGCCCAATTGGAAAAACAATTAGAACGGGCAAAGAAAAGCGCGTCCGGGGCGGAGCGCCTCTACAAGATTGGCGTTCTTGCGAAAGCGGAAGTGGAGCAACGTGCGTTGAAAGTTGTTCGGCTCGAGTCCGACATTGCAAATGCACAGCTCGCAGGCGCGAAAGCCGAACTTACCGCGCAAGAATCTCAACTCGCGGCTGGCGAAAGCACTAAAAATGAACTGGAAGCAGCGAAAGCAGTGCTGGCACAGCTAACTGAAGCAGCGCAAAGCGCCGCCGCAAAGCGGGAACGCGCCGAACTCGACGCCGCGGAAGCCAACCTCCGTCGACAACAGAAACTGCTCGCGCTCGGCAGCGCTCATAAATCAGATGTTAATCGCGCTCAAGAAAAGCTCGCCGAACTCAAATCACCGAAGAATTAGCCAAAACATGGTCACTGGCAGCCGAAATTCCAAGTAACGCGTCGCGATCGGGAAGCTAGAAGTTCCTCGCCGGATTCGATTTCACCAGGGAAAGATCTTCGCTTGGAACGATAGCCGGTAACTAGTATCCCGCCGCCTGACCGTCTTTGCGTGATTCGCTGGCGCCGACGTAAACGCGCTGGCCGTCGTGCATTTCGACTTTGATGGCTTGATAACCGCCGTACCCGCCGACGTCGAGTCGCACGTCGTGACCTTTTTTGCGGAGTTCGCGCACAGTTTCGTAGGGAATGCTGCTCTCGACTTCGACGTAGCCGCCTGACTCAGACATCTTTTCGCCAGTCGGTTCATTGTCGCCTTCATGTTGCCAGCGTGAGGCGTCGCCGGCTTCCTGCACGTTCAAGCCGAAATCGATCTGGTTGGTGAGCACTTGGACGTGCCCTTGCGGTTGCATGCCGCCGCCCATAACGCCGAACGCTTCCCACGGTTTGCCATCCTTCATCACGAACCCTGGAATAATAGTGTGGAATGGGCGTTTGCCCGGCGCATAAACATTCGCGTGATTCGGGTCCATCGAGAAAAGTTCGCCGCGATCTTGAAACATGAATCCGAGTCCAGGCACGACGATGCCACTGCCCATCCCGCGATAATTGCTTTGAATAAGCGAAACCATGTTGCCTTCGTCATCGGCCGTGCACAGGTAAATTGTATCGCCGTGATCGAGCGCCGGATTGCCAGCCTCGACTTTTTTCGCCGCGTGATTCGGATCGATCAGCTTGCGGCGCTCGGCTGCGTAACTCTTCGAAAGAAGACCGGCAAGCGGAATTTTCGCAAACGCAGGATCGGCATAAAATTTCGCGCGATCGGCCCACGCGATTTTTTTCGCTTCAAGCATCGCGTGCAGTGCCTCGGGTGAATTGCGACCCATGGCGCCCAAATCGAATCCCTCAAGGATATTCAATATTTGAAGGGTGGCGATGCCCTGACCGTTCGGCGGCAATTCAAAAACATCGTAGCCGCGATAATTCGTCGAGACCGGATCGACCCATGTCGATGCATGCTTCTCGAAATCCGTTTTCCGTAGAAAGCCGCCGTTCGCCCGCATGAAATTGTCGATTTTGTCTGCGATCTCACCTTTATAAAAAGCATCACGCCCTTTCTCGCCGATCAATCGCAACGTTTTAGCAAGCGCCGGATTTTTGAAAATGTCGCCTTTTGCAGGAGTACGGCCTTTGCCATCGAGCGTGTATGTTTCCAAAAATTGGCCTGGCAACCCTTTGTAGAGGCGCGGACCGAAGGCCCAATAATAGGCAATCAATTCGGTGACCGGGAACCCTTCCTCAGCATAACGAATCGCAGGCGCGAGATCATCGCTCAGTTTCAGTTTGCCGAATTTCTTGTGTAGCTCTGCCCATCCATCCACCGTTCCCGGCACGCTGATGGGCAACATGCCCGTTGGCGGAATCGATTGTCGATGAAGCTTGTCTACCTCGGCTTTCATTTGATCGTAGCTCAAGCCGAGCGGCGAGCGTCCGCTGCCATTGATCCCAAAAAGTTTGTTCTCTTTCGCGCTGTAAACGATGGCAAAAAGATCGCCTCCGATTCCGTTCGAGACTGGCTCCATCAATCCGAGGGTTGCGTTCGCAGCGATCGCCGCATCCACGCCATTGCCGCCGCGTTTTAGAATCTCGATCCCAACTTGCGTCGCTGCCGGCACGCTCGTGCACACCATTCCATGCCGCGCCAGGACCTCCGACCGAGTCGCAAAATTCCTCCCAGTGATGCGATCAATTTGGGAATTGGCGATCGGCGCAACAGTCGCGAGAAGGACTGACGTAGAGATCCATTGAATTACCTTCCTCATTCACGCAGCTTAATTCGATGTCCGCGAATTGGAAGGAAACGCCGATTTAGAGTTGGCGTCTGACAGAGACGCCCTACAATTCTGGCGATGAAAATATCATCCGACACTCGCAGGGCGATCAGCGTAATTTTCTTCTACACCGCTTTGTTGTTTTTTCTCATTGGCATGGCTGCCCGACTCAAGGAGAGCTTTCACTCGCGCGCTGAAATCTCGACGACAGGATTCACTGTCGCAGCAATACTGGTCACGTCGGGCATAATCACGTTCCTGTTTTCCTTGCGGAAAAAACAAGACTGAAACGGGCATCGCGATGGTAGCGGCACGTGTCCTCACGCGCATATCCAGATGGTCGCGGCTGAGGACAGCCGCCTCTACACGGTAATTTTAAATGAAAAGGCGGCGGCGACCGTTCCCGATCGCCGCCGCTCCACCCTCCGAATCAAAGGAAGCTTATTGCTGCGTTGCGTCGTGAAGCTCTTTGTGCGCGTTCATCATGTCTTGATGAGCCTTCTGAATGGCATCGAGCTTCGTCTGCTGATCCGCCGTCAGCAGCGGACGAATCTGCGACGTAGTGCTATCCATGATCGCCTTCATTTTCTGCATCGCCTCCTGATGGATCGCGACGATTTGCGGTTTCGCCTGATCAATGATCGGCTGGACCTTTGCCTGTTGATCGGACGTCAGGTTTAGCTTGCTGACTAATCCTTCAAGTCCAAATCCGCGCCCATGCCATCCGCCGCCTGCGCCGTGGCCGGGTTGAGCCTGCACCATGGCAAAGCCGCCGAGGGCGATGGCACCCGCGGCCGCAAGTGTTAATAGGTTTCGTTTCATAGTTGTTTTAGTTTGTTATTTTGCTTAAGCGCTTCTTGCGCTTCTGTAGCTAATGACCGGGGAGGAATCTTGCCGGTTACATTTTTTGTTTTCTCGATTCAGCTGAAGAACTTGTAACCGTAATGCGCCGGTGCCGGTCATAGGTGTTGGTGTGGATGCGCTCTTGACTACATGGATGATTCTAATGCAAGCGCGCTGGTTAAAGCTGCGCTCCAGCATGATGATGATGCGGCTCGGGCATTGGTCCGGCAGCTTTATCCGCTCGTGTCGAAATTGGTGCGCGCGCATCGCCCGCGCCGAACGGCTGAGGAGGACCTTTGCCAAATGATTTTCATCAAGGTGTTTCAAAAATTATCTCAGTTTTCCGGAAAGGTACCGCTGGAGCACTGGGTATCGCGCATTGCCGTCAACACGTGCCTGAATCAAATCGAGTCGGAGAGAGTGCGGCCTGAGCTTCGCCACGCCGATTTGAGCGAAGAGGAGCAGGCCGTGGTCGAGAATCTCGCAATCTCCGCCGAGGAGCTCGCTCCAGATCGACGCTTTGCTTCGCGCCAATTGGTCGAACATCTTCTCGATGCGCTCAAACCAGTCGAGCGGCTCGCAATTGATTTGCTATATTTGCAAGGACGTTCCGTTGAGGAAATACGGAAAATTACCGGCTGGAGCGCGACGCTTATTAAAGTGCGGGCGTATCGGGCGCGGCAAAAAATGAAAGGTCAGCTCGCTAAAATTTCAGCAAGAGAAAAGTTATGAAGGGTGCCGATCAAAAAATCGACCGGTTGCTGCGATCGGCCGCGCAAGTGCACGAAGACGTTCCGGCAACAATGCCGTTCGGATTCGATACGCGGGTAGTCGCGCTCTGGCGCTCAAGTATGAAGAAACCGAACGGATTGACGCCCCTGCTTCGGCGCATCGCTCTCCTGTCGGCGGTGGTAATCGTTGTATCGACGATTGCGGCCGCTCGCGAAGCGGGTCAGAACCGGAAACTCGGTGAATCTTTGGCAAATGAATACGCCATCGCAGATTCGGCGATTCAAGATGAATTTTCACAATGAACCGCTCATTGCAGTGGAAATTAATTGCCGGCTTTATCCTGGTCTTCATCGCCGGTGGGATGACGGGAGCTTTCCTTGGTGCGGTGCATGCGCGACACCTTTTCTCCGAATTTCATCACCCCGGACTGATGGGCATCAGAATGCGGGATAGGCTCCGCACAGAGCTGAAGCTGACGCCGGAACAGGTCGCCAAAATTTCGCCAATAATCGATAAAACTGCCGGCCAGCTAGCAGAAATAAGAAAAGAGACCGGGCGTCGTGTTCACGAGATCATCATCGGAGCACACCGCGAAATGGCCGCTAATCTCACGGACGATCAGCGCCTCAAATTGCAAGAAATCGAAGCGCGTCATCGCCATTGGCAGCGATTTCGCGATTCCCGGCCCCGTCCGTCTGCAAGTCCGGAGTCATCGGCCCAGCCGCCATAACAATTGCACGCGCGCCCTCGTGTCCGGGGACACAATCATGTTACTCGTTTGCCAATTGAAAGACCGATAATAAAGAATCGAAGGAACGAATTCCACCGACGCTTTCCTGCGTGCGTCTGTTGATGACGGCGCTGCCGTGACCTAAAAGCGCAATCCTTTATCGAAAAAGATTTGTTCCCGCTCGACGTTCGCGCCTCTGTCGATAAAAAAATCCCGCAACTCGGGCGTATAGTACTGACCGCCGAACGTGGGATTGAGTCCGAGAAAGATTTTACCGCCCGGGGCAAGATGTCGCTCCAAATCGTGCAGAAAAAAATCCCATTCGACTGGTCCCCAGAGTCGCTCTGCCGGATAGTGAAGATTAAAATTGATGGAGAAAGCCGTGATCCAATCGAATTTTTGATCGAGATCGGGCAGCGGCTCGAGCGCTTTGATCCTCCAAACGACGCGCCGGACGTCGAAAAGATCAAGTAACTCGGTGAAAAGCGGGAACTGATCTATGTCCAAGCCCAGGACGGGATGGCCAAGCCTTTTCAGGATAAGCAGAAAAAATCCACCTCCACAGCCGAGATCGAGTACGTGTTTGGGCAGGGAACGATGCAGTTTCAAATCTTGCACGCGCTTGCGATTGATACGCAACCAGCGATCGACGTCGGCGTATTTCGCGTACTCCGCGGACGACCTGACGTAGCGTTGTTGGATCTGGCGTAGACGTTCCCGATCGATGCTGGCAAGCACTGGCTCAACTGGCAGCGGAAAAATGAAGCGCTCCGCTCTTCGCCATACGCGCCGGTAGGTCAACGGCTGTGCAAGCTTGCCGATTTTATGGGAAAGGTTCACGTTGAAAATCGAGCGGAATTATCGCGAACGCGCCGGATGAGCGTCGCACGATCTCGATCTTACGAAAGACTTTCGCTGATCTCACGAAGAAGTCCCAAGCCACGATAGATAAATCCTGTATAGAGCTGAAGGAGCTGCGCGCCAGCCTCGAACTTCTCGCGAGCGGATTCAGCGTCACAAATTCCACCGGAAGCGACCACCGGAATTGTCGATCTTGCGGCGATTGCTCGGACAAGTGCTGTCGATCTTTCGCGTAGCGGTGCCCCGCTCAAACCGCCTTCCTGGTCGCGCGCTGCCGGAATTGATGAATGGTCGAGCGTTGTGTTCGTCGCGATAATTCCCGCAACGTTATTTTGTTCGCAGGTGGTGATGATCTCTTCGAGTTCGGCCGGTGAAAGATCCGGCGCAATTTTCACAAGCACCGGCTTCGGGTTTTTCTGGTCTTCATCGCGGATCGCGCGAATTAACCGCGAAAGCGCAGCCGGCTCCTGCAATTCGCGCAGGCCGGGCGTGTTCGGCGAGCTAACGTTCAGCGCGATGTAATCTGCAAATTCACGAAGCAGCCGAAAGGAATAGAGGTAATCATCGGTTGCTTCCCCAAGCGGCGTCGCTTTCGATTTACCGATGTTGATCCCGACCGGAACCGCTGGCCAACGCCCGCTTTCGCGCAGTTTGTGCATCCGTTCCGCTATGACGTCGGCGCCGTCATTGTTAAAACCGAGGCGATTGACCAGCGCTCGCTCTTCAGGGAAGCGAAAGATCCGCGGCTTGGGGTTTCCGGCTTGCGGTTTGGCGGTCACTGTGCCGATCTCGATGAAACCAAAGCCGAGGGCGGCCCATGCCGGCATCGCAACGCCATTTTTATCGAGCCCCGCTGCAACCCCGATTGGATTTGGAAACTTTACGCCGAAAAGGACTTTCGGTTTTGGTCGAGGCTGAAAACCTTCGAGGGCCCGCAAGGCAAGATCGACATGTGAAGCGCGGCTCAGTAATGCGATCGTTATACGGTGGGCGGCCTCAGCATCCAAGGAAAACAGAACCGGCCTGACGAATCGTTCGTAGGCATTTTTCATTTCCCTATGCAAAATTGTCCGAAGACAGAGTCGAGAATTTGTTCGACATCCACGGCGCCAATTACCTCTCCGACCGCGCGCAATGCTTCGTTCAGATCCACCGCAATGTATTCCGGCGTCAGCCGATCGTGCATCGCCATTCGCGCGCGATTGCACGATTCCAACGCGCGGCGCAAGCAATCGCGATGACGAGTGTTGATCGCAACTGTGCTTTCCGGCTTCAGGTTTTGTTTGGTAATGCGCGCGAGAATTTCCTTTTCGAGCTCCGGCAGGCCTTCTCCCGTCGCGCACGAGATACGCAGCGCCTCGAAATGTTTCCAATCACGGTGTTCAGGCAGGTCGCTCTTGTTCAAGAGCACAATTTCGCTGCCATTGTCGGCGCGTTTGTGGAAGTGCGAAGGCCTTGGCGCGTTGCGATCCGCGATGTGAAGGCGCAAGTCCGCGGTCTGGAGCGACTTCTCGGTGCGCGCGATCCCTTCGCGCTCGACGTTGCTTTTCGACGTTCGCAAGCCGGCGGTATCGAGCAAGCGGATTGGCACACCGCGGAGGTTAATCATTTCTTCGATCGTATCCCGCGTCGTACCGTGCGTTTCGCTAACGATTACGCGTTCATAACCAAGAAGCTGATTCAGCAAGCTCGACTTGCCGGCATTGGTCGCACCGTAAATTACGACCCGCACACCTTCGCGCAGAATGCGCCCCTGATCGGCCGTGGCGAGCAGGGCACCGATTTCCCCGCCAACTGAATCAAGGCGGGCCAGCAACTTTTCGTCTTCGTCCGGCGCGATGCCTTCCTCTGGGAAGTCGATCGACGCGTTGATGTGCGCGAGCAGCGAAATGAATTCGCAGCGAATCTTTCCGATCTTCTCGCCCAGCCTGCCTTCGAGCTGCTCGGCAGCAGAACGGAGCGCGAGATCGGTCTTGGCACGAATCAGATCAATCACTGCCTCAGCCTGGGTCAGATCCATTTTGCCGTTGAGAAATGCGCGCTCGGTGAATTCGCCCGGGCGCGCCGCTCGTGCGCCCGCGCGCAGACAAGCTTCCAGCACGTGCGCGCTTACCAGCACCCCGCCGTGACAACTGATCTCGACCAAATCTTCGCCGGTGTAACTGGCTGGCGCCTGATGGATCGAGAGCATCGCTTGATCGATCAATCGCTCCGAGGCATCGACGATTTCCCCGAAATGCTGAACATGCGATGCGAATCGCGACGGCTTTTCTTTGCCGCGAAAAATCTTGCCGGCAACCTGGATCGCATTCACGCCAGAGATGCGGACGAGCGCAATTGCGCCTTCACCCGCTGGAGTCGAGATCGCTGCGATGGTCTCGCCGGCAATTATCGGTTGCTCTCCCGCAGTCAAATCCCTGGATCTTTCGGAATCTCTTTCAGCGCGGCGATGCATTTTCGGTTCTGTTCCATCGTTCCCACGGAAATGCGGATCCATTCTGGCAACTTGTAGCCTTTGAGCGGTCGCACGATAATTTTTCTCGCGAGCAACTCCTTAAAGGCAGCGACGCCGTTACCGACATTTACCATCACGAAGTTCGCTGCGCCTGGAACAAACTCGAATTTCATCTCGGCAAGTTGTTCTTGGAGATAGGCGCGCCCGGCATCGACGACACGCTTGGTTTCACGCTGGTGTGCGTCGTCAGCCAGAGCAGCCAGCGCACCGGCGTGAGCGATGGCATTGACATTGAATGGTTGCCTCGTCTTCTGAAGCACATTTATCAAGTCAGGCCGCGCGATGCCGTAGCCAATGCGCAGACCAGCGAGTCCGTGGATTTTCGAAAAGGTGCGCAGAACGACGACGTTCCGGCCCTCTCTAACGTATTGGAGTGTGTCAGGAGGATCGTCCAGGAACTCGAAATAGGCTTCGTCGAAAACAACAATGATATTTTCCGGAAGGCGCGACACGAACTTGTCGATCTTGTGCTGCGAAATCAAAGCGCCGGTTGGATTATTGGGATTGGGGATGAAAATCAGACGCGTTTTCGGCGTGATCGCACCCAGCATCGCATCAAGGTCTTGCTGACAATCCGGACTTGGGGCTTGAATCGTGTGTGCGCCGAAAAGGGTCGCGATCAATTTATAGGCGATAAAGGCGTGGTCGGACGTAATTATGTCATCGCCGCGATGAAGGAACGCATGCCCTAAAAACTCGATCACTTCATTCGATCCGTTACCGAGGATGATGTTCTCCGGGGCGAAACCGATCTTAGCAGCCACTGATTCGCGCAGATTAAATCCGCCGCCGTCTGGATACAGTTGCGTATTGTGCAGCGCGGCGCGCATTGCCTTGATTGCCTTTGGCGATGGGCCAAGTGGATTCTCATTTGAGGCCAGCTTGATGATTGCACCTGGATCGACATCGAGTTCGCGCGCCGTCTGCTCGATTGGTTTTCCCGGTTCGTAAACAGCAAGATCGCGCAACTGCGGGTTTGCCAATTCCCAAATCGAGGTCATCGGCGCAATGTAGACAGAATTACCAGAATGGACAAAATGCAGCTTTCTCTCCATGATTTCGTCCATATCTTGCAGCGTACCCTGCCGTCGCCGATTTAGCTTTGGCACGGCGGCTGCGCAAGCCAAAGAGCGATTTCACCGTGTGCGACTCCGCTCCTAAACCTTGATGATGACGACCACAACGGACGAGCTTATTTACCTCGATAACAACGCGACGACGCAGCTTGATCCTGTTGTCATCGAGGAGATGCTGCCGTTTTTGACGGAGCAGTACGCCAATCCTTCAGCCAGCTATCGCTTTGCGGCAAAAGCACGAAAAGCTATCGATCTTGCGCGTGCACGGCTGGCGATGTTGCTCGGGTGTGAAGCTTCGGAAATTGTGTTCACGAGTTGCGGGACGGAATCGAACAATGCCGCGATCAATTCGGCTTTGCGATTTGAGCCGCGCGGGAAACATGTTGTTACCAGCGCCGTGGAACACAGCGCCGTCTTGCGGCCTTGCCAGGATCTCGCGAACCAGGGCTGCGAGGTCACATTTGTCGGTGTGGATCGGGATGGAAATGTCGATCTTGCCGAGTTGGAGGCGGCGATTCGCCCGGCAACGGCGATCGTTTCGCTAATGTGGGCGAACAACGAGACGGGCGTTTTGTTTCCGGTCGAGAAAATCGCTGAGATATGTCGCAAGAAAGGCGTGCTCTTTCACACTGATGCCGTGCAAGCAATCGGGAAAATCCCAGTCCGCCTCCGCGATACCACGATCAATTTCCTTTCTCTCTCCGCGCACAAATTTCATGGACCAAAAGGTGTCGGCGCGGTTTATGTCAATCGACGGACGCGTTTTCGCCCGTTGATCGTGGGTGGCGGTCAGGAAAACGGGCGTCGTGGCGGAACGGAAAATGTCGCGTCGATCGTAGGGCTGGGGAAAGCGACCGAGTGTGCCGCCGAAAGCCTCTGGGAGGAAGCAACCCGGGTTCGAGCAATGCGGGACCGTTTTGAAAAAGGGATTCTCGAAAGCATTCCGGGCGCATCGGTTAACGGCTGGAGCGCTGCGCGATTGCCAAATACCTCGAGTTTTTTGTTTGATGGAATCGAATCCCAAGCGGCGCTGATGTTACTCGATCGACATCACATTTGTTGCTCGGCCGGTTCAGCCTGCCGAACAGGGTCGCAGGAAACCTCACACGTGCTGCGCGCGATGAATTCGAGCGGGGACGGTGCGCGGCGCAGCCTGCGCTTCTCCTTCAGTAGGTTCAACTCGGACGCGCAAATTGATCGCGCGATTGAGATTGTGCCGAAAGTCATCGACAAGCTGCGCCAATTATCGGCGCCCGCTCGCGAAAGCGCTCAAATACTTCAAGAGGCGGCTGGAATCGCGCCGGAAGCATAAAACAACCGCCTGGACAAAACTAGCGCTGAACGTAACCGAACGGATCGACAATTTTCTTACCTCGCCATATGGTGCGCGGTTGTTGTTCCTGAGATGGAGACACCACGAGATCCTACCGCTTCGCGTTACGAACACGCTGCGCATGGGTTGCGCCGGCGCGACCTCGATCCTGATCCGATCAAACAATTCTCAAACTGGTTCACTGCGGCGATTGAGGCGGAAATTCGCGATGTCAACGCGATGAGTCTCGCCACCGCTGGGCGTAATGCGAGACCCTCCCTGCGCGTGGTGTTGCTGAAAGGATTCGATCAAGATGGTTTCGTTTTTTTTACGAATTACGAAAGCGAAAAGGGAGTCCAACTCGAAGACAACCCCTACGCGGCGCTGGCATTTTATTGGATTGAACTGGATCGACAGATTCGCATCGCCGGGAAAGCGGAAAAAACGTCGCGTCAGGAATCGGAGGCCTATTTTCATTCCCGGCCGATCGGCAGCCAGCTCGGCGCATGGGCCTCGCGCCAGAGCGAAGTGCTCGATGGACGCCGCGTATTGGATGCGCGCATGGCGGAGATGACCGAAAGGTATGGCGATAAGCCCATTCCATTGCCGCCACATTGGGGCGGTTATCGAGTAAAACCCGACACAATGGAATTCTGGCAGGGCCGGCCGAATCGCCTGCACGATCGTTTTCGTTACCGGCTGGGAACCGACGGTAACTGGCTGATTGAACGGCTCGCGCCATGAGGGGTGAAAAATTCCGAAGGTAAGATCGACATCGTCCGCGGGGACATCACCGCACTCGATATCGATGCAATCGTGAATGCCGCGAACCCGACACTGCTCGGTGGCGGCGGAGTCGATGGCGCGATCCATCGCGCGGCTGGCCCAGAGCTGCTCGCGGAATGTCGGACGCTCGGTGGCTGCGAAGAGGGCAAAGCGAAGATCACTCGCGGATATAAATTGCCAGCGCGTTTCATCATTCACACGGTCGGCCCGGTTTGGAGCGGCGGTCGCCGCGGCGAAGCGGAAGTTCTGGCAGGCTGCTACCGTAACTCGCTACAGCTTGCGGTTGAGAACGGAATCAAGACGATTGCGTTCCCCGCGATCAGTTGCGGAGCATATCGCTTTCCGGTTTCAGAAGCCGCGCAGATTGCCGTTGAGACGACGCGGAAGTTCCTCGCGAACAACGATAAGATCGACAATGTGATCTTCGTCGTCATGAACGACGAAATATTGGAAGCGTATCGGGGATTGGGTAGGTCTTAAAATCCGCCAACCCGTGTGATAAGCGGCGGCGTAATCTTCGTAAATGAATCCCGCAGACGTGAAGA
>Ga0193713_1000081_pt1 | contig 27051 bp, 27 predicted proteins | sample H3a2metaG_FD_143054 | JGI IMG/M metagenome (GOLD analysis project Ga0193713, IMG submission 143054) | Soil microbial communities from a riparian zone of the East river system, Colorado, United States - H3a2 | ecosystem: Environmental > Terrestrial > Soil > Riparian zone | place: USA: East River... | reverse complement strand
CAAGACTATGCGCGATGATGATGATTTTTGGCGGCTTAACTTCGCTGTTTATTTCCTCCAGCAGATCTACCAGATGCTTTGTGGAGCGAGGGATCTGAAGCACGTCGCGCGTGTAGCCGAGGACCGATTCGCTGCTGGCCCAATCGAACGTAAGAACATTTGCGTCGATGTTCAGGGCGCGCGCGACCTGCGCGCAATGTACCGTGCTCACAGGAAATGAGGCCCGGTAACCGTGGATCCAAATGACTAAAGGTTTTCCGGACTGATCCTGAAGGAACTTGAGAAACGCCGGATAGGGAATCGAGTCCACCTTCTTGATCGCACTGCCGTCGATGGGCGAGCCGGATGGATGATGCTGCGGCACTTGGACGTTTATCAGGCCGTACGAAGCCTGTCCCGCGTATTCGCCAAGGTAGGTGACGTTCCCATCCGCGAGAGGCCCTGCTTTCCTGTCGGTGACATAGCCGATTGTCTCGTTGAAATTTCGGCTAACCATGAATGGCCGGACTCTCCCTTGCAGAAGCCTCGTCAGAGCCGCACCGAGGTGCGCAGGAATCGGGAAGTAAAAAGCTGTAACTAATCCGAGTATGTAACAGAGCGCCGCGAGCAGAACGACGAGAGCGGTCTTTTTTCGCACAAGCTTAATTTTATTTTGCGCCGTGCTTGTGCGAAGCACAAGTCACCGTGGACTTCGATCCGCTTGACACCTTCGGCGGTGGTGACCTACCAGGCTAGATGATGTTTGCTTCTTTTGATCCTGTCTCGCGAGCAGGTTTCTCTGGGAACTCGAAACCAACTTTCTCGTCTTCCAATTTCAGGTAAGCAGAGAACGGGCGTCCTCTTTTCGAGATGAAACCCTCGAGGAGATCGGTTTTCCCCGTTGCTAGTAACTTCTGCGCTTGCTCCATTGGAATGTCTTTACCGAGGATCGTTTTGCTTAGCTTAAATTTGCATGGCTTTCGGTCAGTCTGAGAACGCTCGCAGATATAGCTATTCTCAGTTTCAAAAATCTTTCCGCCGCATTTTGGACATTTGCCGAGCGGCTCTTGTCCTGAGAAATCGATTTTGGCGACCGGTTCACTGGGCTTTCGATCTTTTTTTGTCTTTGGCTCGCGCTTTTCGAATTCGAAGCCTACGTCTTTCTTATCAGTCACCACCAGGAATGCTTTGAACGGTCTGCCTTTGCGGGAAATGAAGCGCGGAAGCAAATCAGTCTTGCCAGCACTGAGCAGTTTTTTTATCTGCTCGGGATCTACCGGCTGTTGCAGGATAACTTTGCCGGCTCGAAAGTCGCACGTTTTGTTCGGGCCAACTGAATTTTCGCAGACGTAGCTCATTCCCAACTCGAACACGCGCCCGCCACACTTTGGGCATTTGCCGAGCGGCTCCTTTCCTGAGAAATCCACCGGTTGCGCGGCACCGTTCTCCTGACCATTCGGCCCGAAATCAAATTCAGCCTTGAAATCATCGCTTAGCTTGAGCACTGCTGGGAAGCGTTTGCCTTTCCTACTGCGAAAACCGCTTAAGGGGCCGACATGTTTGTCACGGACGAGAGTCTCAAATTCTTCGCGGCTTAACAATCGACCCGCAATAGTCTTCCAAATCGTAAAACCGCATTTCTCGTTTGTGCAGGTGAAACTTTTGAATCGCTCGATGACGGGCGAACCACACTTCGGGCATGTGCCGAACGGCTCGCTCTCCGGCATATGTTCATCGGGATGAAAATGCTTCGCCTTGCCGACGATTTCTTCTGTGAGATGGCGAATGTCGCGCATGAACGCGTCGCGCGTAAGCTTGCGATGCTCGATTTCGCGCAAACGAAATTCCCATTCGCCGGTGAGTTCCGGGCTGGTCAGCTCAGGCACCGCATTTTTTAAAAGCGTGATTGTTTGGATGGCCTTTGCCGTCGGTTGCAGTTCCTTTCCTTGTCGGGTCAGGTAGTGCGCTGAAATCAATGTCTCGATGATGGATGCGCGAGTGGCCGGTGTGCCGAGCCCTTTCTCTTTCATCGCGTCACGCAGTTCTTCATCTTCAACAAGTTTTCCTGCGGCCTCCATCGCTCCCAGAATGGTCGCTTCCGTATAGCGAGCTGGTGGCTTGGTCTGGTCGGTTTTGATTTCGACACTAATCGTCGCGACGCGTTCGCCTTGCCTGACGGGCGGCAGATTTTCCTCCGGTTTCTCACTCGCGGCTTCGCGGCCATAAACTTCCAACCATCCGGACGCGACCAGAATTTTTCCTTCTGTCTTGAACGCCTCGCCTTCGACACGCGTGATGCGAGTCGTGTTCTCGTATTTAGCAGGCGGAAAGAATACGGCGACGAAGCGCTTGGCCACCAGGTCGAAAACCTTGCGCTCATAATCATCGAGTGAATGTGGAACCGCGCCGGTTGGAATAATCGCAAAGTGATCGCCTACTTTTGCGTTGTTGAAGATACGTTTGTTCGGTGTGACCCAATTGTTGTCGAGCACCTTGCGCGCAAATGGATTGTCGATCTTGGTCAGGGTCGATCTTACTGTAGGGAGGTAATCCTCCGGCAACGCACGCGAGTCCGTGCGGGGGTACGTAATTGCTTTGTGCTTCTCATAAAGGGCCTGCGCGATTTGCAATGTGCGTTTCGCCGAGAGCCCGAAGCGATTGTTTGCTTCGCGTTGCAAAGTCGTGAGATCATACAGTTGCGGCGCGGCCTGCGTCGTCGGTTTCTTCTCTTCCAGCTCGACGATCCCTGGCTTGCCACTGCATTTGCGCTGAATAGCGTCCGCGATTTCGCGATGCCACAATCGCGGCGCAGCGCGATGCTCGTCCCAGAGAGAGCCGTTTACAGAGTCAAGTTGCTGCTCGGCATCGCGTAAATTCAACTGAAGGCGGTCCAGCAGTCTCTGTGTTCGCTCACTTTCAGCCTCGTCCTTCTTAAACGCTTCGTCGAACCAACGCCCCGCGTATTCGCCCGCTGCGGCACGAAATCTACCGGTGACCTCATGTAGCTCGCGCGGCTTGAACTCCTGAATCTTTCTCTCGCGGTCAACAATGATCGTGAGCGTCGGTGTCTGCACGCGGCCAAGGGAAGTCACTGTGCTTCCTCGCCCCCCGCTGAGCCGCAGAGTAAACGCGCGCGTCGCATTGATGCCGACGAGCCAGTCCGCCTCGTTCCGGCTCCGCGCTGCGCTGGCCAGCGGTTGCATTTCAGCGTCGCTGCGCAATTGAGCAAACCCTTCGCGAATCGCCTCGGTCGTCATCGATTGCAGCCAAAGGCGGTTGATCGTTTTTTTCGTACCGGCGTATTGGATGATGTAACGAAAGATCAATTCACCTTCGCGCCCGGCGTCGCATGCGTTGATGATGTCCGCGACATTTTTATCTTTGATGAGCCTACGAAGAACATTGACGCGGCCACCCATTTTTTCTGCAGGCGCGAGTTCAAATTCCGGCGGCATGATGGGCAGTTTCTTCATATCCCACTTGTCCTGTGCCTTCATGGATGCAGGTACGGCGAGCTCAAACAGGTGGCCGACGGCCCACGAGATGAGATATTTCTCGTTCTCGTAGTAATCCTTGCCTTTTTTGAAGCCACCTAGGGCCTTGGCGATGTCGCCGGCAACCGATGGCTTCTCTGTAATTATGAGAGACTTGGACATGGGGGCTGGCAATCGAACCCACTTACAGGACTTTTGCAAGTGGGAGACGTTTTTTTAGGCACGCGTGCCCGGGGAAGCGCGCATAACACGATACCTATCCCAGCTTTACAAAATATTTTCCCGGCAATTGTTTGACCAAACGCTTTAATTCCAATTGCAACAGAGTCGATGAAACCATCGCACTCGGCAGGCGAGTTTTCTCCGTGATCTCATCAATTGATGTCTCCGTCGCTTCGATGGCGTCGTAGATGCGGCGCTCTTCCTCAGAAAGCGACGGCAAGGGCCTCGCGGCGGCCTCGGCAGACGGTTTTGCCTCAGGCAGGAGAATCTGCAGGTCATCCAGGATGTCGCTGGCATCCATGACCAGCTTGGCGCCTTGCTGGATGAGACGATTGGATCCCATCGCGCTCGGCGCGTTGATATGACCAGGCACAGCATAAACCGACCTTCCTTGTTCGAGTGCCTGCGATGCCGTGATCAGCGCCCCGCTATTCAAGCCTGCCTCCACGACGAGAATCCCGTGACTCCAACCCGAAATGATCCGGTTGCGCATTGGGAATGTCTGGCGATCTGGTTCAATTTCCATCGAAAATTCGGACACAATCGCGCCATTTCCTGCTCGAATTTTTTCGGCAAGCGCAGCGTTCTCCGGCGGATAGAGCCGCGCGAGTCCGGAGCCGATTACCGCGATCGTCCGGCCTTTTGCCGCCAGGGCTCCTTGATGCGCCGTGGTGTCGATCCCGCGCGCTAGTCCACTGATTACGGTCAATCCCGCATAGGCGAGTTGAAATGCGAGCTTTTTTGCGGATTCGACTCCGTAATGTGTCGTGCGCCGAGCACCGATGATACCAATTGCGTGATGGTCGCGGTCTTTTAGTTCCCCCCAAACGTAAAGCACAATCGGCGGCGCATGAATCTCGCGCAACGCCTTTGGATATGATGCTGATTCCTGTGTAATGACCGTCGCTCCGAATTCGCGAATCCGGTCAAGCTCCGTGCCAAGATCGACAATCGATTCCCAGTTGCTAATTTGATCGGCTACTTCGTTACCGATTCCTTCGACTTTCCGAAGCTCATTGCGTTTAGCTGCGAGAATTTCTTGAGGCCGCTTGAATACCTCCAGCAGTTTTCGCAGCCGCACTGGCCCGACTGTCGGCAGCATATTGAGCGCGATGCATGCTTCCGTCGCGTTCATTTGTAAGCCGCAAGGTGGAGGCTTGCGCTAGTTCTAGAAGGGAATTTCGTCGTCGTCTGGCTCGGCCGATTTAGCGGGCTTCGGCGGCGCAGTCGTCTTGCTGCCAGCGCTTCGATCTTCTTCGGCGGTTTCACCTGCGGCGCCTCCCGGACGACCGCCCAGCAATTGCATGCTCTCGCCCACCACGCGAAGTTTGGTCCGCTTTTGCCCGGTCTGCTTGTCATCCCAGCTGTCCATTTGCAGACGGCCTTCGATGAAAATGGGCCGGCCTTTCCTTAAATATTCGCCGGCGATTTCGGCCAGGCGCGCCCACAACACAACATCGACAAAGGTAACTTCTTCGCGTCTTTCTCCGCCCTCGGTTGTGTAAACGCGGTTGACGGCGATGCCGAGATCGCAAACTGCACTGCCCTTGGGCGTATAGCGGACTTCCGGATCGCGTGTGAGATTTCCAAGCAGAATGACTTTATTGAAACTGGCCATTCCTGGCTTATATCGAAGTCACTTAGCTTTCGCCATCTTTTTCGCAGGTTTTTCCTTCTTTTCCTGGAGACGCTGATAATTCTGGCGATAAACCTCGGGGTCGAGCTTGAATTTTGAGCGCAGTTTCGCAATCGACTGAGGCTCGGCGTTGAAGACAAAGTTGACGTAATATCCGGCGTTGAGCGGTCCCGAGGCATAGGAAAACTGCCGCTTATCCATTTTCTGCACCTGTTCGATCTGTGCGCCTTCTTGTTGGAACTCAGATTCCAATCGATCGATGATTTCCTTGACTGTCTCTTCCCGCCCTTGCGCGTTTAGCACAAGCAGGGCTTCGTAACGGTTTTTCATGGTTCTTCAGTTTTGTTGAAAATGTTCATCGCGGAAATGAGATCATTGTCAATCGCGCATTTTACCGCTGCTGCCGCGCGATCGATAGTGGATCTGACAATCGGTTTTTCCTCTTCGAAGAAACGGCTCAATACGTAATCGACTGATCCTGCAGCTGGAGCCTCTCCGATTCCGATGCGGAGGCGGGGGATCTCTTCTGTAGCAAATTGCACAATGACGGATTCAAGGCCGTTGTGGCCGCCGGATCCACCGCGGAGCCGCAATCTCAGGCGGCCAAGCGGCAACGCCATATCATCAAGCACCACAAGAATCTCGGGCGGGTCGATCTTGTAAAACTGCGCTATCGCCAGGAGCGGATAGCCACTCCGGTTCATGTGGCTCATTGGTTTTGTGAGAAACACATCTCCGCATTTGGCCAATAAGGCGTCCCACTTTGTCGATTTTTCCCAGGGCGATCCAAACTGCGCGGCAAGCTGATCGGCTACCATGAAACCAATGTTGTGCCGAGTGGACGCATATTCTGCCCCAGGGTTTCCCAGCCCGGCAACCAAGCGAATTTGTGGAGTTGACCCTTCCACGTTGGCTCAATCCGCGATCCGATCCGAGCCGGACTGGCATTTTCCAAAATCCGCAATCAAGAAGGCTACTTCTTTTGCTCTTTTTCCTTAGGAGCCTTTTCCTTTGTAGCTGGCGCGGCACCAGTGGGCTCGCCCTCTTCTTTCTTCTCAGTGATAACTTCTGGTCCTGCCGCCGCAGCTTCAGCCTCAACGGCAACAGGTTCTTCTTCGACAACTGGAGCCAGGACGGAAAAAGCCGTCAAATCTAATGGCACCTTTGCCGTAACGCCGGGCGGCAGTTGAATGTCGCGTACGTGAATGGAATCGCCGATATTTAATTGCGATACATCTACGGTAATTCGATCCGGCAAATCACGAGGCAAACATTCGATGGTGAGAGCGCGCAGGCTTTGCTCAAGCAGTCCGCCGAAAGTCTTAACCCCGACGGGAGTGCCAGTCGGTTCGAGAGGAACTTCAGCCTGGATGGTTTCATCCATGGAAATGGCGTGAAAATCGACATGGACGATCTCGCCACCCACCGGTGAATGCTGCACCTCCTGCACCAGCGCCGCGCGATTCGATTTTTCACCCGCGATCTCGAGGTCAACCAATACGTTTTCGCCTGAGGCGTGGCTCATCATTGCATTGATGTCCCGGGCGGCGACTTGTAAGGGCTGCGGTTTAACTTTTCCACCGTAAATGACGGCTGGAATAATTCCGCGAGCGCGTAGCTTGCGCACACCCGAGCGGCCCACATTCGTCCGCGCCTCTGCCTTTAGCTTAACCTGTTTTGCCATTTGTTCCGTTCTCTATGTTAAACAGCGACGAGACCGACTCGTCATTATGAATCCGCTTGATGCCTTCCCCGAGAAGCTCGGAAACGCATAGCACCGTGATCTTAAACCCTTTCACGGTGCGCACAGGCGTGCTGTTCGTGGTTACTAATTCCGCAATTTGAGACTTTTGCAAACGGTCGATTGCGATGTCAACCAGAACAGCGTGCGAGACACCAGCGTAGATTTTCTGGGCGCCGCGTTTTTTCAAAAGCTCCGCTGCGGAGGTCAGTGTGCCAGCCGTTTCAGTTAGGTCATCCACCAATAGCACATCGCGCCCTTCCACTTCGCCGATGAGATATAGTGCCTCGGTCTCCGTGGCGCTTCGGCGTTCCTTTGCCACAATTGCGAGATTCGCATGCAGAGCCTCGGCGTAAGCTGAAGCCATCTTGAGTCCCCCCAAATCCGGAGAAACAACTGTCGTTTTCCCGGTGAGCTGTTGTCGCAGATACTTAATTAATACGGGCAGGGAATAAAGGTGATCTACCGGGATGTCGAAGAACCCCTGAACCTGTTGTGCGTGCAAATCCATTGTCAGCACGCGACTTACTCCGGCGGCGTACAGCAAATTCGCCACCAGTTTGGCTGTAATCGGGACCCGCGGCTGATCTTTCCGGTCCTGGCGCGCGTATCCGAAGAATGGAATCACTGCCGTGATACGATCCGCGCTGGCCCGCCGCGCCGCATCCACCATGATGAGCAACTCCATCAGATGCTCGTTAGTAGGCGGACAGGTCGGCTGGATGATGAAAACGTCGTGGCCTCGGATGTTTTCCTCGATCCTTACATAGGTCTCACCGTCGGGAAACGAGCTGATCGTCGCCCGACCCAGCGGCACACCCACGTATTTGCAAATGCGCTCAGCCAAGACGCGATTAGCAGAGCCGCTGAAAATCTTTAATTCCGGTTGGAGCGCGAACATGGAGCGGCTAACTTAGGCGTGGGGGAATGGCCTTGGCAATCTTCAAAACTTGCCAATCAACTTTTCTGTAGCGAAGTTCTAGTGCTCGTAATTTTCTCGAATGAATGCCCAGGTTATTCGAATAGAACGGCCGACGACAAACTCCCGGTTATTCGCAAACACCCGCTGGGATGCCATACCAGCGTTGTCCGGTCTATTTCATCTGGCTTATTTCATTGGATTGTTTTTCCTCTATCCCCATGCGCCGCTGTGGATGATGCTGATTCTCGGGTTCATCTATTCGCTGATGGTCAATGCGAACATCAACGGGGTCGGGCACAACTTCATTCACAATCCCTTCTTCCGCTCCAAGGCTCTGAATCGCGTTTTTGGAGTCACACAATCCATCGCCTGCTGCTTCTCGCAGACGATGTACGACGCCGTGCACATGCAGCATCACAAGGGGAATTCCGATCGCCAGGACAAAAAAGGCGATACCGTTGATTGGTTGTCCATTTATCGTCACGGTCACGACGGCGAAGCGGAAAATCCATGGCGCTATGTGTTCCTGAGCTTCTTTCGGGACGATGTCGGAGCAATTCGCAGGGACCTGCGCAAACGCAACAATGGCGATCTATTTTGGGGCAACCTTGAGCTGGTTGCGTTCGCGATCACGCTCTTTGTAATGTTCCTGTTTAACTGGCGCTACGTGATTTTTTATTTCCTGCCGTTCTGGTACCTGGGCCACTGCTTCAGTTATCTCAACGGCTACTATCGGCATTATGGTGCAAATCCCGATAAACCGATCGCCTGGGGTGTAAGCAGCTACGGAAGAATCTACAATTGGCTGTTTTTCTACAACGGTTACCATGCCGAGCACCATTTCCGGCCGAAAGTGCATTGGACGAAGATGGAAAAATTTCATCAAAGCATCGAAGAGATGCAAAAACAGGAAGGCGTTCGTACAATCAAGCGCGCGCATATGCTCGGTTTTCTGGACCCAGATCTACCGAAACGGAAGACAGGCGGCTCGCCTGTCATGGCAGACATGCCTCTGGCGTGTCGCGATGAATCGACAGGCTAGGAAGCCTGTCTGCCGTAACAACCGAGGACGGTTATTTTCCGAAACTTGCTCGAAGCTTTTCCTTCTTAGCTTCGCATTCTTCCTGCAATCGACGCATTTCCGAGGCAAGCTGCTTTTCCAGTGCTTGCGCTTCTTCGAGATTTCCAGCGATTTGCGCCTTGCGAATTTGATCCTTCAAGAAGACTTCTCTTTCGGCGATCTTCGCCCGATAAACCGAATCGACTTCTGCGATTTCTTTTTTCTGATCGTCAGTGAGCGAGATGGATGGCGCCGCTTTCTCAAGCCGCTCCATTGCCAGTTCGTAAGCCGATTTCATTGTCGATCCTGGTTCCTAATGGTGGCCCTGTTTCTAATCGACGTATTGCATGTGGGAAATCAATTTCTAAGTTAATTCAATGTCTTCGCGAATCCAATTGCTCAGCATCGATTTCGACGGCACGCTCGTTTCACACGTTGGTCCCGCAGGCGCGGGACTGAATCGGCAGTGCGTGGAATTGATTCGTGAACTGCAAGACGCAGGTGCGATCTGGGCAATCAACACCGGGCGCTCGGTCGATCTGCTCGAATCCGGGCTTGCAAATTTTGAATTCCAGATCCGACCGGATTTCATTCTAACAACCGAACGCGATGTTTTTCGTCCCGGGGGAAACGGGGACAAATGGGAGCCGTTCGGCGACTGGAACGATCGCTGCGCACGCGATCACGCTGAGTTGTTTTCTTCAGCCCAGCCAGTGCTCGCCGAGGTAATTGACTTCGTGACCCAGGAAACGAAGGCACGTCTTATTTATGATTCGGATCGCCTCGAAGGTCTTGCTGCGGAAAACGAAGAAGAGATGGAACACATTGCCAGATTTATCGAGCAAGCGCGAGCCGGGCATCCAAACTTTGATTACCAACGGAACGGCATTTACCTCCGTTTTTGCCACACCGATTATCACAAGGGTGCGGCACTGGCTGAGTTGGCACGCTTAATCGAAGTCGCGCGCGACAACATCTTCGCGGCCGGCGATCATCACAACGATATCTCAATGTTGAATGGAAAAGTTGCTGCGATGCCATCCTGCCCGGCGAACGCAATTCCTGAGGTGCAAAACGCAGTCCGCAACGCAGGCGGTTATGTGGCGCAGCAAGAGCACGGCGCGGGCGTTTACGAAGCGCTGTTGCACTTCGTGAAAAGTTAAAAAGTCAAAACGGGAATCCGAACCGCAGGGATTGTTCGTCCATAGCCCTTTTAATATTGTAACTCGTTTAACTATTTAACCTCCGCCGTAGCCAGCGCGAGCGGTGCATCAGCTTCAATCTGTCCAGCAAACCGATTCGTCATGTAAGTGAGAAGCAGCACCCAAAAAGTAAGGGCCAGCCCGAAAAGTGGAAACTGGAGAGCAAGCGGCAGGGAATAGATAATTGCCATTAACGGAATCCAGACTGCCCATGTGGCGAGCAATGTCGGAATGATTTTGTCGCGGTAATGTTTCCATGTGAAAAGATCGCGAATGGGCCGCAGCGAGACGCCGCTGTTTTTCCATTCGTAGGTCAGCACGCCGAAGGGCGCGGCAAAAAGGGGATTGTAACCAAATTGATCGACGCAAATTTTCGCTGCGACTACCGGTAGCGTCGCGACGTCTCCAAACCAGGCTGCTTCACTGCGATACAAAAGATCGACAAGCGTTCCGTCGAGTCCCCACACGGGTACCGTAAACAGCAAATTGCGAAGATTCCGACGACTGGGGCGTCCTCGCTGGAAGAAAAGAATCAAGAACAATTCTGGAATAAGTGCCCCCGCCGTTACGGATGCGACGATCACAAACAGGATCCCACGTGTGCGCTTTAGGTCGGCTAGCTGCGAAAGCAGCGCGAACGCTGTGTGACTTGTGTAAAAACTCAGGAGCAACATCAGCATGAGCGCCTGAATAATTAACGCTGGCAGTGCGTTGGCTCGCGCGGCCTCCCAACCAAGTGTGAGTGGCGAGCGCGTTCTGTCCATCGCTGCTGAGTGTTCTCCGCGCGCCTGCGCGATCAAGCAGAAATCTCCGCGCGGTACAGGCTCCGCTCTGCGAAGCGCGGCGCACACGTTGTTGAGAGGCACCGGCCCCGCCGTTCAGAGGTCGGCGGGTACAGAGAAAAATCACCAGCGAACGCTTCCGCTGGCTCCAGGCCCACCTGGAGTAAACCTTGCATCGTCAGACATTTTTTCCCCGGGAACAGGTGTACCAGACGTAGCAGGCGAAGAGGCCGAATCACCGCTCATCGAATCCTCGGACGTTGCACAGGCGGAAAGCAGCGATGCGACCACCAGAAACAGAACCGCGCACAGTGTAAAGCGTTCCTTCACGTGACGAACCTACTTCCGCAGATGTTTGATGCAAGGCGCGGTGTCCGGTAGATTTTGTAGTGAAACGAACCGGCAAGACCGATCTCAAATCTCTTATTCTTAGCGAGCTTCAGGAGCAGCTCCGCGACCTCGGGGAACCCTCTTATCGCGCGGGCCAGATCACCGACTGGCTTTACAAAAAGCGCGTCGACACGATCGACAAAATGACCAATTTACCGCACCCGTTGCGCAAGCGCCTTTCGGAGACGTTTTCCCTTGGCAAGATCGACGCCATACGAGTGCTTGGTGCGCGCGACACGACGCGGAAATTTCTTTTTCGTCTAGCCGACGGAAATTTGATCGAATCGGTTATGATTCCGGCATCGCTGGCGCTTTATGGTGGGAGATCGGATCGTCGGACGATCTGTGTCTCGACCCAGGTGGGCTGCGCCTACGGCTGCAAATTCTGCGCGAGTGGTTTGGAAGGTTTTTCGCGCAATCTGAGCGCAAACGAAATTATCGACCAGCTCATCGCAGTTGAGCGCGCAACTGATGAAAAAATCGATAACATTGTGTTCATGGGGATGGGCGAACCGCTCGCCAACCTCGAAAACGTGCTCCGGGCGATTCGGGTAATGAATGCGGAGTGGGGCCTCGGCATCGGCGCACGCCACATTACAATTTCAACCAGCGGGTTGGCTCCGCAGATTCGCAAGCTGGGTGAGGAACGTTTGCAAATTCGGCTGGCCGTTTCTCTGCACGGTGCCACTGACGAGGTTCGCAATCGGATCATGCCTATCAATCGCCGTTACAACGTCGAGACACTGCTTTCGGCTTGCGACTACTACAAAGCTCACAAGAAACAGCGCCTCACCTTCGAATACATCTTGATCGCAGACGTGAACGATTCTGACGACCAGGCGCGTCTCCTTTCTCGTCACGCACACCGGCTTTCGGCAAAAGTGAATCTAATTCCCTACAATAGCGTGCCCGGTCTGCCCTGGGCGCGACCGTCAGAAAAGCGCCAGGAAAAATTTCTATCGATCGTACGAGCCGAAGGCATTCCGGTGACGTTGCGGCGCGAGAAAGGGCATGACATCGATGCCGCATGCGGACAGTTGCGATTGCAAACGGAGCGCGAAGCGTTCGCGGGCGGATAGCCGTATCGGCGTAGCCGGTGGTCGCGCCGCGCCCATCAAAAGACTTTGCGCGCAGAGACAAGCTCGCGTTTAGTCTTTCATCATGGCCGGCTACGAGGGTGAGCCCGAACGCGTCTGGGACGAGTACGAGTGGGAGCGTTTTTTACAGCAACAGGAGGGCAAGGCAGAAAAGTACATGCGATTGCTGGAAGAATACCTTGATGATCCCCAACGCGACGAGATCATCGCTCGTGAAATGGGTTGGACCCAATTGTTGGATGCCAGGGATTGGAATGCGGAACTCGATGCGCTGCCGGATGAAGACCCAGCGGAAGAGGACGACCGTGGAATCGACGAGGCATTCAGATCAGAAGAGACTTTTGAAGGACATGATCTTTATCGTTCCGCCTTCGCTTTGACGATTTGGATTGATCACCTTTTCGATCGAAACGATTCGCTTCCGAACGAACCGGCAGCTGTAAAATTGGCCACACAAGCTGCGGTGGCGAACGCCAAGCTGGCCGCAGCCTTGAGTGGCGATAGTCTGAGTGAAATTGGGATGACAATCGCCTATTTGAAGCGGGCCTTGAAGGCAATCACGGTTTCGATGGATGCGGCGGCGCAACTCAGGAAGGTCGCTGGCCTGGTTACCGGCTCACAATATGCGGTCCTTCGACAGCGACTTTTTCAAGTGCGAGATGGCATTGTCACTCTGATGGGCAAGTACCGCGGGGAATGGCGCCGACGGTTCGGCGCCGAAGGCTTTCGGCGTTGAATGAAATAGGGCCCGCTCCCGTCCAATCATGCAAACGGAAGCGACTCTGGCTCAGGCCGATGTGTCGGACTTGGACCTGGTGACACGATGCCAGGCTGGTGATACCGAGGCATTCGACGAGCTGATAACTCGCTACCGAACACGAGTATTTGGCATGATTTACAACATGGTTCATAGCGAGCAGGACGCGTGGGACCTTGCTCAGGACAGCTTTCTCAAAGCGTGGAAATCGATTAAGCGCTTTCGTGGACGCTCTTCGTTTTACACCTGGATTTATCGGATCGTCATGAACGTGACGATCGACTGGCTCCGCAAAAAACAAGTTAAGGGCGGGGGCAGCGAGTTCGACGATTCGATCCAGCTAAAAGAGGTTGAGCCGGCATCCAAGACCGTGCCGAAGTCAGAAGCTTTGCCTCACGAGATGATTGAACGCCGCGAGGTTCGCGCCCGGATCGACAAAGCGATTGCTCAGCTCTCGCCTGAGCAACGAGCCGTCATTTTGATGAAAGAGATCGAAGAGATGCAATATCATGAAATCGCGGAAGCACTCGGTTGCTCAATAGGCACGGTAATGTCGCGCCTGTTTTATGCGCGCAAGAAATTGCAAAATTTGTTGAGGGACGTGTATGAAAACATTTGAAGAAAAGTGGACCGCATGGCTCGACGGACAGCTCAGCGGGCGAGAACTGGCGAAATTCGAGGCGTCGTTGCCAGATAAAGCTGCTGCTGAAGCTGAAAAAGCGGACGCAAGAAGGCTTGGCGTTTTTTTGAAGCGCGAGTTAGGCGCCCCTGCATTGACAAACGAAGAGTTTTTTAGCCATCAGCTTCGCGACAGAATCCGTCAAAGTAGCGCGCCTTCAGCGCAGCGCGAAGCCAAAGCCTCCACGTGGTGGACAATTCCTCGCCTGTTGTGGACGGGGACCGCGTCGCTCGCCGTCTTTTTGGTTTTTACAATTTTCGTCATTCGCGACAAGAATCCTGCGGAGGAATCGCAATACCTCACTCAGATTCTAAATGCGCGCGTTGATCCGGTGGTCAGCCCGAATGCAACCGTTTCAATGTTCGAGGTGAAACAAGACCGGGTAACGGTGTTGTGGACGGAGGGTCTCCAAAGTTTGCCTGCCGATTACGCCGCCAAATAACTGCTCATGGGTCGCACGCTGGCGTTCTTAATTTCTTTTGTCTCACTGATTACAGGTGCGGCCTCTGCGTTACACGGTGCAGAAACGGTGTGGAGCGGACTTGTTATTGCGGAAAATGTTGCGCAGCCGCAACCGATTCCGCCGGAACTCACGCGGATCGAGGGGTCACTGAAAAAATTCTTTGGCTACAACCAGTTTCAGGTGATCGGTCAGTCGCAAAAGACTCTCAAGACCGGACAGGAAGACTGGCTCGCAACCAGCAAATTTTTTGGACTGCATGTCGACGCACAGGGTGAAAGCGCGGCCGGTTATGTTTTGAATTTGAAGCTTTACAAGGAGAAAGAACTCCTGCTCGAGACGGATGCCAAGCTGAGCAAACGCAGTCCCCTGGTCATCAAAGGTCCCCAGGTTGGCAGCGGGCAATTACTGCTCGTGTTGGTTATACAATAAGCGACACGCAGTGTTTCACGCTGGCGATGCGCACCCTGCTTCTGTTTCTTGTGGTTGAATTCGCGATCATGTCCTCGCCACTTGCCTCAGAAAAGCCATTCAGTTTCAAAGACACGCCCGGAAAACTTCCGAAAGAAGTGGTCCCGACGGATTACTCCGTTCGGATCATTCCTGATATCGACAAGTTGACATTTGCAGGGACGGAGACGGTGAAGGTCGACGTTCGTAGTCGCGTTCGCCAATTGGTGTTGAATGCACTCGAACTCAAAATCGAAGCGGCGTCAATCGATGGCCAGGAATTGCCGGCCTCCGCAATTAAGATTGACGAGAAAAACGAACTGCTTGCGCTTGCGTTACCGTCAGAGCTTGCGACCGGGGAGCACGCACTCACGCTTCGTTTCAGGGGTAAGATAAATGAGCAAGGGCAGGGCCTATTCTACATGCGGTATCAGGAGCAAGGCAGTGCCGCTCGGAAAACCATGCTGGGAAGCCAATTTGAAGCGACCGACGCTCGTCGATTTTTTCCTTGCTGGGACGAGCCGGTCTTTCGGGCACGCTTCCAATTAACCGCGGTCGTGCCGGAAACTTGGCTCGCTGTCTCGAACATGCCAATCGAGAGCGAGAAAAAGATCGCTGGCGGCAAAGAGGTGCGCTTCGCTGCGACTCCGCCGATGTCCAGTTACCTGAATGTTTTCGTTGCAGGCGAGCTCGATTTCATTGAATCACGAAGCGGCCCTACCCAGCTCCGAGTGATTACGACGAAAGGCAAAGCTGAGATGGGGCGCTACGCGCTCGAGGCCACTGCGCAAATCTTGCAATACTACAACGATTATTTCGGAGTGGCCTATCCCTTGCCGAAACTGGATCAGATCGCGTTGCCCGGCGGCTTTGGAGGCGCTATGGAAAACTGGGGCGGCATTACCTACTACGAATCGAAACTTCTGTTTGATCCGAAAAGTTCCTCTGCGGAAACAAAGCAAGATATCTACGAGGTTCTCGCACATGAAATGGCGCACCAATGGTTCGGCGATCTCGTGACAATGGCATGGTGGGATAATCTTTGGCTCAACGAAGGATTTGCCTCGTGGATGGGCTCTAAATGCACAGCACACTTTAATCCACAATGGGAAGTCTGGCTGCGCCGGGAATTCCCGCGGGATCCAACCCGCCGTGTCGGAATCGCCAAAGAAGCAGCAATGGAAGGCGATGCGCGATCGACCACTCATCCGATCCAACAGCCGGTCGCGACCGAGGCCGAAGCCAACAGCGCCTTCGACGATATAACTTACAAAAAGGGCCAGTCATTCTTGCGGATGCTGGAGAGTTTTCTCGGCGAAGATGTGTTTCGCGAGGGAATTCGCCGTTACATGGCGACGCATACGTATTCAAACACCACGACAGCGGATTTATGGAATGCGCTTTCGAACACCTCCGGCAAGCCGGTCGCGGAAATCGCGGCCGGTTGGACCGAGCAACCAGGATTTCCCATCGTAAGAGTGAAACGAGACCAAGGTAGCAACGTCTCGCTCACGCAGGAACGCTTTACCGTCAATTTCACCAACGCTCCGGCGCTCGAATGGAAAATCCCGCTCACGTATGCGGTAGTCGGTGAGACTCCCGCGACACTCTTGATGATCAGGAAGTCCGACAGCATCCACGACATTCCTCCGGGTCGAGCGCTCAAGCTCAACGTAAACGGCCCCGGAAATTATCGCGTCGAATACGACCAGCCATCGTGGAAGTTATTGCTGGGGGCTTTGAAGAATCTGAGCGTTGAGGATCGCGTCAATTTGCTAAGCGACACCTGGGCTTTGGTGCAAGCCAATGGCGCACCGATCTCTCTATTCTTTGAGTTGGTGGAAAAACTGCCGGCTTCGACCGAACTAGCCGAGCGCGAACAGATCATTCACGTCCTGGATTTTATTAACCGGCTTGTGAGTGACGGTTCTGAACAAGAGAAATTTCAGCGCTATGCACGATCACTCTTGCGTCCTACCTTTGACGCGGTTGGCTGGGAACCTAAACCGGACGAGCCAGTCGCCGCGACGACAAACCTCCGGGCGAGCCTGATTACGACGCTCGGGAATTTGAACGATCCTAAAATCGTCGCGAATTGTCGCGAACGTTTTAAGGCTTTTCTCGCTAATCCAGAATCGCTGCCTCCTGATCTTCGCCCAGCGGTCTTTTCAGTTGTCGGGCGGTATGCTGATGAAGCGACTTGGAACGAGCTTCATCAACTTGGCCTCAAGACAACGAGCATTGAAGAAAAACAAAATTATTACGACGCGCTGACCGGTGCGATGGATCCCAAGTTGGTGAAAAAGACGCTTCCAATTGCGCTTACGGACGAGTTGCCAACGAGCCGAGCGGTGTTTCTTGTCTCCAGAGTCGCTCGTGAAAGTGGTCATCCCGATATCGCATGGGATTTTGCCAGGGCGAACATGAAAGCGCTGCTCGCAAAGACCGACGCCTTGGGCGCCAACACGTATGCACCCAGTTTGTTCATCTTTTTCTCGGACGATTCGCGCGCCGAAGAGCTAAGGAGGTACGCGAAAAACAGTCTGCCGGCAGCGAGCGCCCCGGCGGTAGCAAAAGCCGTGGATGAAATTCACTTCCGATCAGAATTCAAAAAACGGCTCGCCCGTCAGTTGACCGCATGGATCGATGAGAAGTCTAACCGCGAATGACGCCGGATATCGCACAGGCACTGCCGTTGTCCACAACCGCAGCTATTCGCGTGGTCTGGGTCGCTCTTATTCGCTCTGATTATTTTGTGGCGGCGTGATCCACAGCCGCATCGGAATCATCGAAGACTCAACAAAACCGTGATGGCGGAAAAATTCCTGCGCCACGTTCTCTGGCCGGTCGGTCAGCAACGTAACGCGAAGGAAATTTTTCTGTTTGGCAAAATCGATCGCATGCTGAAGAAGCCTGGAACCGTAACCCTTGCCTTGGTACTGCTTGTGGACCACCAGGTCTTCTAGCAGAATAACAAAACCGCCCTCAGCGGTGCTGATAGTAAACAGCAAATTGATCATCCCCACGATCGCCCCGTTTCGCCGTAATACAAAGACGCGGCCCCTGCTGGGTTGTTCGAAAATTAGACGCAAACCACGAAGTTGTTTTTCCTTGTCCGGGCGGAAATCGCCTTCCTGGGCGAACAAATCCCCGAGCATTTGCGACAATTCGTCGAGGTCGGCTTCGGTCGCCGGCTCGATCACCACATGTTCTTTTTCGCCCATTGCTTGCACTGCTTATTCCAAAAATCCGTCGTCCTGGCAATTAAATTAGCCTGACACGCCGCGCCGGCATTAACTATTGATGCACCTGGTGACGTTGACAATGTTGCGCTCGACTTTACTTTAGCCGCTCTTAAATCGCGCCGAGTCTGTTTTCGGTCTTATGAAACGCACTTATCAGCCATCCAAGCGAACACGCAAACGTCAGCATGGTTTTCGCGCCCGCATGAAAACAAAAGGGGGCCGCGCAACCCTGGCGCGCCGACGTCAACGCGGCCGCAAACGTTTGCTTCCGAAGGGCGTCGAAAAACATTACGAGCGCCATACACAGGCGTAACTTTCTTTCCAGCCAATCCAATCGTCGTCTGTCTCTCCAACTCAGGGAGCAAGTTTTTTGGCTGGTCACGCTCCGTTGACTTGGTTACTCTGCGCCACAGCAGCTCAATGTGATGAAATCAAGCCCAGTCGTGATCGAATCGCCTAAAACGGATTCGAGGATTTTTGCGCATACCCGCTGGGATGCGCTGCCCGTACTGGCCGCAATTTTTCACTGCGTCTATTTCTTCGGGATGTTTTATCTCTTCCCGCGGGTTCCGCTCTGGATCATGCTCATTCTTGGCTTCATCTACTCAGTGAGCATTTCATGGAATATCAACGGCATTTCGCATAACTTCATTCACAATCCTTACTTCCGATCGCCGTTGCTTAACCGGCTGTTCAGCATTCTTGAGTCAATCACGGTTGCATTCAGCCAGATTTTTTACGAATGCATTCACATGCAGCACCACAAGGGAAACGCTGACCGGCCTAGTGAGAATGGCGAGACAGTCGATTGGATCTCGATCTACAAACATGGACACGACGGTGACGCCGAGCACCCGCTTAAGTACACTTCTCTAAGTTTCTTCCGTGAAGACCCGAAGACGGTCTATCGGGAATTGAAACGCAAGAATCCGCGCGAGGCTTTCTGGGGTGTGACAGAGTTAACACTGTTCGTTTGCACGTTCGTCATTCTAGGTGTTCTCAACTGGCGCTACATCTGTTTTCTTCTGCCATTCTGGTACTTTGGCCATTGTCTTTCCTACCTCAACGGCTACTACCGCCACTATGGAGGCAACCCAAACGAACCGCTTGCCTGGGGCGTGAGCAGTTACGACAAACTTTACAATTGGTTGTGGTTCTTTAACGGCTACCACGCGGAGCATCATTTCCGACCAAAGGTGCATTGGACACGAATGCAGGCGCTCCGCGATCAGATCGTGGAACAGCAACGCGCTGCTGGAGTACGAGTCATCAAACCGCCGCACGCCCTTGCTTTTCTCGATCCCGACCTGCCGACATTGAAACAGAACTCTCGACGAAAATCTCACAGCCGCTGGAATCTAAAGTCTGCGCGCGTCCAAGGAGGGTCCAACTGAGAGAATTCTCTGGTTGTACCGGATAAGCTACCGGTTTAGAAATCCGCAAGACTATTCGGCGCCGCATTCGCTTCAATCATCTGGATTCCACAAGCGCTTACGAAAGTAGTCTCGCCAAGCTTTTGGAAGCGAGGGTACTTCGGTAACGCGACGCAAAAGCTCTTGGTTTGTGGCATCTGTTCTGTACAGACTAATAACATCCGCCACGGTGATGCCGTTCTTGTCTCGGGCGAGCAATTCTATAGAGTCACCAGCCGTGACTTCCCCTTCTACTAGAACGGCCAGGTAGAACCCAGCCCGACCGCTCTGTAGGAACCGCTTTACGATATCCGGGCGATTGAAGCGAATGCCGAGTTTGAAGCAAGGCATTCGAGGTTGGGTGACAACAAAATGTGCAGTGCCGATCCGAAGGCGGTCGCCGATGTGGACCGTTTCCTCAAGCAAGCCTTCCGTGGTGAAGTTCTCGCCGAAAATTCCCCACGGCAGGTCTATTCCAGGAAGTTCCTCGCGCCAGGATGGGTAGTGCTCCGATGGATACGCGTAAACGGCTTTATCAATTCCTCCATGCACGGACAGGTCAGACTGCTGATCACCCTCCAAGTTGAGCTGCTCGACTCGCACCCGGCCCTGCACCGGTTCCTTGACGATAGAAGTGCGAACCGTCTTTTCCTTCCACTCGATTTCGCGCGGCAGTCCCACGTTGATGGACAAGAGCTTCATGGTGCCCAAATCGCGAGTGTCGTTGTAGTCTAGTGCAATGGTAGACACAGAACTGGCAGGCGATCAAACCGTGAGCTTTTCGTCTTCATAAGGTCCTCCTAGCTCATTAGTCGATGGGATCGCATTTCCCTTACAAATTATGCGTATCAAGCTTGAAGGATTTTTCCGCTGATCGAAACTCTGCTAAAATCAGCAATCGAAATCGGAGTTTTTTGCACCGTTAGCTCAATTGGCAGAGCAAGTGACTCTTAATTCAAGAAAGAGTTTTTGCGCGTGTTTTCGCTGCGTTGCACAGCATGACTAACGCTAGGTGCTGGTCGTTGTCCAACTATCCGTCCCCGGATTATATCTCCCGCCGGTGTCGAACCGGAAAAAAATTCCATCGTCCCCGCCCCAGACGATCATTTCGCTGCCCGTCCACACTGCCGTGTGATTTAATCGCGCGGTAGGTGCGCTGGCTGCGCTGGTAGCTGTCCAGCTGTCCGTGCTGGGGCTGTATCTCCCGCCGGTGTTCAACGGGGTGTCAATATACCGGCCGGCCCAAATGATCATCTCACTCCCGGTCCACACTGCCGTGTGCAAAACTCGGCCATCGGCCGGGCCAGGGGTAGCTGTCCACGTATCATCGGTGCATCCGCCCGCGCCAGCCGATATTGCGGGAAGCGCATAGTTAGCATTCGGCGCTGTCATTGCAGTAGCCACTTGGTTTGTTGTCCTGGCTCTCCAGGACTCCAACGGCTCTTTGCGCCATTCAACCGTAGCGAACTTCAAACGATCCTTGCCTTTGTTGATTATGGCCGTCGCGTAGTAACGATCTTCGTCTTCCTGCATTGGGCTGACTACTCCGGTATTGATGTGCGTCATCGGCGCGCCTTTCGCAGGCGACACCCGTGCCGCTACAGCACGGCTTGATGTTCGCGCCGTCCCACTGTTGGCACCACCAAACATTGTCGCCAGTCTTTGCACGCTTTCGTCCCATTCGCGGCTGTTTAGTTTCATGGCATGCTCAGGGCCGCAGTTTGCTTGGCCTCCGGCACCGTCGCTTCTGACCAATTGGATTTCGCTGTACCTCCCGCTGAGCTGCTTCATCTGCTCAACAGTGTTATGCGTCTGCAGTTCGGCCGCCGCACGTTGTCTTAGCTCACCGTGAATCCTTTGGTCATGCGCATACCAGCTTGTTAATAAACGCTCCGCTAAGGCCGGCCTTGCCAAACATTCAGCGATGACAAAAGGATCATTCCCGAGTGCTTCAAAGAGTTCGCGTAACACATCTGGCTGTTTCGTGTGCTGCGCCATGCGGCTCATTTCCGCCTGCAACTGCTCAGCAGTAAGCGGCCGTTGCCAGTAATCTTCCAGTGCCTGCGAGTTACGAAGATAATCTGTGACTTTCTTTTCAAGTTGCGGCTGAGACATCACCGCATCGAGCGATGGCTTCGGGTCAGGGCGCTCCTTTGGCCAGATCCGATGACGCCAGTAAACGTCCTCGATAGCCCGCTGATAGGACACGCGCTCCTCAAACGTCAGCGTTCTGTTGAAAACTTTCGGAGCCGCTTCGGGACGGAAGAAAGCCAGCAGTGGCACAGTCACCATCGAACAAGTTGCGGCTGCGCAAAGAAAGAGAGCGATTAAGACGCGCAGATTAAAGAACGCGGATCGAGAATTAGATTTCTTTTTCACCTAGTGAGTTTCGGTGATAAAAACCTTCTACTACAAACGCGTCGAAGAGGTCGAGACATTTTTGCGTTTTCCGATCCCCTTGGTCCGCGGGAACCCTGTCGACAATAGCAAAGCCGGTTGGAGTTGGGGCTGTGTTTCAGCGGTTGATTCCAACGGGCAAACGATCTGGATTGCAGACGCACATCGCGGCGACGGTCAACGCTTCATTGTGCGTGCCGATGAAAAGCTGGCTGCCTTCTTGGAATTGGAAAGGGCGATTTGTCTTCGCCTATTGAAGTGAACAAATTTAGAGAACTGAAAATCGCTAGGCGGGCAACGCGACACCAGTCACTTCTATCGATGTTCAAAATGTGGGAAGTTGGTGGACAAAAGGGAACTTCGAGACGTGACCTTGCGCTACGGCTCTTTGAACTCGCCCGCGTGCTCGTGCGTCTCGATCACGTTGCCTGCCTGATCGTAAATGCGAACCACAGCGTCATGTGAGCGGCTGAAAAACTTGGCGTGGTCGATTGCGTCTGTGATTGCTTTTGGCCCGCGATACCACATCGGACTATAGGGAAGCGCATCACCGACTAGATCGACACCATGTTCGTCAGCTCGTGGCCGAACTTCGTAAACGTCTGTGCGAATCGTCGATCTCTTAGGGCGTCGGATCATTTGCCATTTGGCTTTCAAAAGTGATTCTAGCGACGGGTAGTAGTGCAAAAACGTTTTCGTTTGTTGGGAAGCAGACTGGTGCTTCCATTCCAAATTGTTCTACGGAAAACGGCGGAGCGAAGTTCCGGAAAAAAATGGCAGCGCATCGGAAATCAGATCGATGCCGAGATGATCCTTGCGCAGGCGGACCTTATTTTTTGCGCTTGGCAGTTCGACTGTTCGGATGCGGCATCTATTTTGGAGCTTGATGTGGTTTTCTGCTGTTAGTAAAAAATCGAATCTGTGGGGCCGTTTCGGTGAAAAATATTCAATCGTATTTTCTGAGTCTCCGGGTCTGGATTTGCTTGGCGCTTCTTTGCGCGGCAAGCGGATTTGGTTTTGCCTCGTTGAGTCGGGCGCTCGCCGACGCGAATGCTAGACAGCGTGCCCCGTCGCGGCCTCGTCCTAGCCCGCACCCTCGCCCAACGCCTGGGCCTCTGGCTCGAAGGGCAAGCTGCCCCCAGTATACGATAACAGCTGGCACTGATACTATTGTGCCAGGCAACACCGATACGGGGAATCACTGTGTCTGGTGCGACACGGTGATCGCCCTGCCGTTTCCCTTTGTGTTGTACGATCAGACCTTTACCAGTGTGAACGTCACGTCCAGTGGGCGGCTCGATTTTGTGTGCATCAATGAACCCGCCGGTTACACAGAAACCTGTCTGCCGGCGTCCCCCAATAACTGCCCCTATGACTACACTATCTTTGGGCTATGGGCTGAGTGGTCCACCGATGCAGATCAGGTCGGTTGCTCAACATGGGCAAATGGGTGTGGCATTTTCACCTCGATTTCAGGCACTGCGCCAAACCGAATCTTCAACATTGAATGGCGCGTGGTGTACCGTGAAAACGTCGCGCAGACGGGAAATTTCGAGGTGCGTTTATATGAGAACGATCCCACTGGGCGCTTTGATGTGATCTACGGCGTGAGTAACGGAATAACGGATTTTGACAGTGCTGGCGTGCAAGGCCTGACGGGGTTTTTCACCCGAGACTTCTGCGCGGTTTCCCCACCGCAAAACACATCTCGCACTTACCAGCTGCAGCCCTGCGGAACCCCAAGCCCCACCCGAACACCCAGATCTAGCCCGCCTCCAAGACTAAGTTCGTAGTGTCGAAGCAACAGCGCGAGCGACAGGTCACGCGGCTAATTACAAAGACCTACTGAGCGCCTCATGGGAGCAGTTGCGAGGCAGTGAACGATTGTGTTACCTCTATCGCCTTTTCCTGGGAACATCACAGGATGCTGAAATCCATAGGATTTTGTCTGATCAGACAATCATCCGCCAGTCCGATTGTGTGTTTTCATCAATCAAACCAGATTCCTTGCGCACACTCCATAGGAAGTCCAAGGCGCTTTTTGGGTGTGCCTTGGCTAATCAGCGGCGGGTGGGGAGCTCCCGCCGCTCTTCCTTGGGGTGACTAGGAATTGAAGGTAACATGGCTCGCTTGATTCTGAATTGCGAAGGAGTGGGTCTTGTAATGCGTGAGTTGGGTCGCGAAATTGTCATGATTGGCCGTGCTCCATCGAACCAGATAGTCATTGAGCATCCGACGGTATCAGCGCAGCACGCCTTGCTTCTAAGAACCGGCACCTCCTATTCGCTGAAGGATTTAGATTCAACGAATGGGACACGGGTCAATGGCGATTTTGTCACTGATGCTGAGTTGAAGGATGGTGACACAATACGATTTGGTTCCGTCATAGCGGTTTTTGCGGGAGCGTACCGCAAACCTTGTTCAAGCCACGGGATTAGAAAGTTCTGGATGAGCATTTCGGGCAAAGGCGCACAGCCGATTGCGTTCGCGATGGCGTCAGCATCCTTAAACTTGGTCTGAGCCGCAACTGCGATTTCAAAAAAAGCCTTGTGGATGAGGTGCCATTCGGGTATGCACGCCAATAAGGCAGCCAAGCGAACGTTGGCTTTGATTGATCGACGGACGTTGGTCGGGAATTTTGAGCGGGGCGAGATAGTCTCGCCGGTAGGAAGCATTGCCAGTAAAGTTGTCGGGAACTAAATCTGGTAACGCCCGATGCGCGTCATCGCCGCCCGCTCAAAGTTCTTTTATCAAAGGTTAAAACGCAGCGCACCGGCCCGAGAGCGTACTCCCACAGTTAGATTCGTATTGCATTGCCGCTCCGGCTGGGGGTGCCTCTACGTCAGTTCGCTACGGAAATGACGGAACGAAGTTCCCTCAACGACTTCAACGACTTCCGGGAGCTAGGAGTTACGAGCAATCCTCCCTGATCTCAACAAAATCCTAGGGGTTACGTGGGGAACCCCTGTATCAACAGAAACATGGTATCACATCGCTGGCGGTTGGGATGGAGCGCAAATCAAGCTATCCGTGAATGCTGGACCCTTTGTCACGGCTGCGTACTCTATGCCCATGACAAACGGCGGCGACAATTTCAAGCTAGGGTATGAAGCGCAGTCTCTCGATGGCAAGATGGATGAGTTTGGTTTCTGGATCGGTCGCTGCCTTACACAGACAGAAGTAGGACAACAATAACGGCGCTGGCTTGCCCTTCAATTCATTCCGTTAAAACAAATTTCTTCGCGTCGTATTCATATGGCGCTCCAAACAGCAGGCCTCGTCCGCGTGCAGATAAGCGCGGCGTCGATCTGATTTCCGATGCGCTGCCTTAGGGTCAGTCGGAATATCTTAATGCCGCTCTTAGGATCAGTCCAACCACTCCAATCGGCTTTGCTGATATTGTCGGCGATTCCCAGTAGTTCACACGGCGGGATTCGTGCCTTTTTTTGCTCCGGGGCTGACCGCCGAATTGTCGAAATACCCGAGAGTCGTCGGAATGCCTTACGGCTTCGCGCTGGAGCCAGGACGGACTCGCAAGTTATATCATCGTGTTAACTCACTAATCCTTCATTGCTTACAACATTTCTTGCACAACCTTTTGGCTTTTGGCATTGCCATTGCTCACTCTTACTTTCAACACTCAGGATTTCTCCAATCTGTCGGCAGATTTCCACAATCCTGAGCGGGCAAATCTTGGAGAACAACGATGAAAGGAAATAACCACATGAGAACAATAACGAATCTCATTTATCCCACGTTCGCAGCGCTCGCGCTTGCGTGCTTTTGTCCCGCCGCGCCCGCCGCAGGCCTTAGACCGCCCCCGGATGGGGATTATGCGAACCGCAATACCGCCGAGGGAAAAGATGCTCTCTTCAGCCTAACAACCGGTGCCGAAAACACCGCCATTGGTTTTCAGGCGCTCTACAACAATACAACCGGCGTCGTCAACACGGCCAACGGAGCGTTCGCCCTCTTTAGCAACATCACCGGCACGGACAACACTGCAAATGGGTTTGAAGCGCTCGCTGCCAACACCGGCGGCATCCTCAACACAGCCAGCGGTAGCCAAGCGCTCATGAAAAACACTTTTGGTATCCAGAACACCGCCACTGGGTATGCTGCGCTCAATAGTAATACGACCGGCGGCACCAACACGGCTACCGGTGCTTTTGCGCTCCAATTTAACACAGATGGTATTGACAACACGGCGATTGGTGCTGGGGCCCTCGATTTCAACACAGTCGGCGACATAAACACGGCTGTCGGTGTACTCGCCCTCGGTTTCAACGAAATCGGATCCGAGAACACGGCCGTCGGCTTTGGTGCACTTGCTTACAGCACCGGTGACGAGAACGTCGCGATGGGCTCTAACGCCGGCGTTAAGGTCACCACAGCCAGTCACGTTATCTGTATCGGCTCGTTCGTTACAGGTGAGAACGTGAGTGATAGCTGTTACATCGGGAGCATCTTTGGGCAAACCTCTCCCGGAGGAGCTGCTGTTTTTATTAATTCAGATGGGAAACTTGGGACCCTTACCTCCTCCCGACGCTTTAAAGAGGAGATCAAGCCAATGGAGCGAGCTAGCGAAGCGCTTCTGGCGCTCAAACCGGTTACCTTTCGATACAAAAAGGAGATCGATCCGAAAGGCATCGGACAATTCGGCCTAGTGGCCGAGGAGGTAGAAAAGGTGAATCCTGATCTGATCGTGCGCGACAAAGAAGGAAAACCCTACAGTGTGCGCTACGAAGCAGTGAACGCGATGTTGCTGAACGAGTTCCTAAAAGAGCACCGCAAGAACGAGGAACAGGAAAAGACAATCGCAGAGTTAAAATCTGGGGTGACCGCCCTCGCAGCAACCGTGAAAGAGCAGTCAGCGCAAATTCAGAACGTCAGCAAACAGCTTGAAGCAAGCAAACCTGCGCCGCAAGTGGTCGTTAACAATCCCTAAAGTCGGCTGGAGATAAGCCACGGCAGGGTGTCGCGGCAAACACACTGAACTTATTTCCGAATGGGGCCGTTGGCTTCATCGTCACAAGCGGCAGCTTGATTTCCGCCGCTGTAGTTGCGGAAACTGTGCGTTTCCAGTTTTCGAGTAATCTGCGCTAGACTCCGGACGACATCGACGT
>Ga0193713_1000080_pt1 | contig 27833 bp, 27 predicted proteins | sample H3a2metaG_FD_143054 | JGI IMG/M metagenome (GOLD analysis project Ga0193713, IMG submission 143054) | Soil microbial communities from a riparian zone of the East river system, Colorado, United States - H3a2 | ecosystem: Environmental > Terrestrial > Soil > Riparian zone | place: USA: East River... | reverse complement strand
TGCGAAAACTCGTTCGACGCGGCGGCTCAAAAACAAAACAAATGCTTAGCCGATTGCGCGGCTCGCTTTCCGGGAAACGCTCAACGCTAAGCCGTCCCTCAAGCCGGCGCGCCGCCGAGGGCGCCGGGTAGGGGAGGTGTGACCTCGGGGGCTATAACTTGCTTGGGCGGTTTCTCGGCTGGCATTTTCTTGCCGGGCGGCGGAGAAACGCCGGGCGGCGGATTAATCAGGCGGCCGTGGTCGACGATCTCTTTAAGTTGTGAGCCGTCGAGCGTTTCAAATTCCAGCAGCGCCTTTGCGATTGCCTCGAGCTTGTCGCGATTGGCTGTGAGCGTTGCCTTGGCCAGCTGATACGCGTCATCGAGCAGTTTTTTCACTTCCTGATCAATTTGCTCGGCAGTCGCCTCGCTGTAATCGCGCGCGCGCGAAATGTCGCGGCCCAGGAAAACGTAATCCTCGTGATCGCCATATTCGACCATGCCCATCTTCTCGCTCATGCCCCATTCGCAAACCATCCGGCGCGCAATTCCCGTGGCCATTTTGATGTCGCCACGCGCCCCATTTGTGATGTCGCCAAAGATGATTTCCTCCGCAACGCGGCCGCCCATGCTGACTGCCAGACCGGCGAGCAACTCGTTCTTGCGATTGGTGTATTTGTCTTCTTCCGGCAACCACATGGTCGATCCAAGTGACGGTCCGCGCGGAATGATGGTAACTTTGTGGAGCGGTTCCGTGTGGGGAAGTAGTTCGAGCAACAATGCGTGACCCGCTTCGTGATAGGCCGTGTTCGTTTTCTCTTTTTCGCTGAGCGCAAGACTGCGGCGCTCTTTGCCCCAACGAACTTTGTCGCGCGCTTCTTCGAGCTCGGCGAGAGTGATCCCCTTTAATCCCCGGCGCGCCGCGAGCAACGCCGCTTCGTTGATAACATTTGCAAGTTCCGCGCCTGAATAACCGGGTGTGCCGCGCGCGACCACTGCCAGATCGACGCCTTCGGCCAGTTTCACTTTCTTCGCATGCACGCGCAAAATTTCTTCGCGTCCTTTTACATCAGGCAGATTGACCGTGATCTGGCGATCGAAACGTCCCGGGCGCAACAACGCTGGGTCCAGAACATCAGGGCGGTTCGTAGCAGCGATAATGATCACGCCTTCTTGCGTATCGAAGCCGTCCATCTCCACGAGCAACGCATTCAAGGTTTGTTCGCGTTCGTCGTGGCCGCCGCCTACGCCGTGGCCGCGGTGACGCCCGACTGCGTCAATTTCGTCGATGAAGATGATGCACGGCGCGGATTTTTTGCCTTGCTCGAACATGTCGCGGACGCGACTCGCGCCGACGCCAACGAACATTTCAACAAAGTCCGAGCCGCTAATGGAAAAGAACGGAACATCCGCTTCACCTGCGATGGCGCGCGCCAGCAGCGTTTTGCCGGTACCGGGAGGTCCGACCATCAAGACGCCCTTGGGAATGCGACCACCGAGCTTCTGAAATTTTTTCGGGTCGCGCAAAAACTCGACGAGCTCCTGCACTTCGTCCTTGGCTTCCTCGACACCAGCGACATCGCGGAATGTGATCTTGTTTTTGTCGCGGGCTAGCATGCGCGCTTTGGATTTGCCGAAATTAAGAGCGCCTTTGCCAGCCATGCGGATTTGCTGGCGAAACAGGAAATAAAGCACGAGCAAGAAGAGGGCGATGGGCAAAAAACCAACGACGGTCTGCGCGAGCATGTTTGATTCCGTCTTGATGGCGGGTTGCATGCCGGCGGCAGCGAGTTTCTCCTGCAAATTATTTGTGAAGGTCAGATAGATTGTGGTTCGAAACGGCACCGGCTGGGACGGCGCCGCACCGATTCCCTGGCGGATGTAAGCGCCGCGCAGTGTTTGTGTCGGTCGTCCGTCTTCTACCACCAGCTGGAGAGGATAATTCTTGTCGTTAACAATCTGTTTGTTCTCCAGCAGCTCGAGAAAACGGTTGTAAGGCACGTCTTCGACCGGTTGCATTCCTCCCCGGTAAAAGAGCATTGCCATCGCAATCAGACTGAAAGCGATCACGATGAGAATAACGCCGCGCCAATTAAAATTGGGCTCGCTTCCGCGAGATTTATTCTCCTTTTGAGAGTTGTGATCGAACTGAGGCATAAAAACTATTAAATGGGGTTAAAAATTAACATGAACAAATGGCAATGCAAAGCAGGCGAAGGTGTCGCGCGCAAGCTGGCCGCCGCCGCAGCCTTGAAGCAGATCAGAATCGTTTGTCACTAAATCATTAGTCATCCGTTCGAGCTTCGTCGTTCGGTATTTCGTCATTGTTACACTTCTGTATTCGTGGCCGCGCATTGCGTCGCTTGCCGGTTTCGGTTAAAATCTGCACCCTAGTCTTAACATGGCAGAGCTTATTTCATCAGTTGCAGACAAGATCGACCGCGCTGTGCAGCGGGTGACCCCCTTTGCTTATCGAGTGCGACGGACCGGCCGGCGCTGGATGCGCCGGGCAATGCGCAAGCCCCGCAGCGTCTCCGAGGGGCCAAATTTGTTGCCCTTGTTGATCCAGGTACTGGCGAGTTTTACCAAGGCAGACGGGGTCATACTCGAGGAAGAGATCGACTCGAGCCTCGGTTTCCTGCGTTACGATTACCCGGAAGCGGTTTACTCGGAGCTGCGACAGTTGTTCCGGCAAGCGCTTTACGAGCAGCAGGATCTCGCTGCCATGGCTCAAAAGCTCGGCGCGCAACTGAGCACCGAACGCAAGATCATGCTCGGGGTGCAGCTGTACGACCTGATCTCCCAGGCCGGTTTGAAACAGGAACAGGTGGTCGCCTTTTATTCGTTCATGTCGCAGATGGGAATGGCCGCGCAAGCAATCGACATCGTTTATCAACTCAACGCGTCAGAGGATTCGGACCCCTCGATTTATCAGCATGGCGCGTCACCACTGGAATCGCTGTCTTTCGGACCAAATGGCAAGGCAGATATAATATTCAAGAACCTCAGCGAAACCGATTACCTGATGGCATTTCGCTATCACGATCTGATTTTGTTGAAAAATTACAGCGGCCAAAACGTCTCAGTGCGCGGGAGACCATTGGTGCGCGGCGGGTTCTGCCGAATTTATCCTGGCCAGCGCATTTTGGTAGGCGACCAGGTGCTCAGCTACCAGGAACTCGCGCAGTATTTCAACGCCAAGAAGAACGTTTCGCTTCCACAAATTTTCATCCGTGTGAACAAGGAATCGGATGAAGTGGAACTGGAACGCTCGCGAACGCGTGAAAGTGCGCTGCGGGTCACCTTCGGATTGAACGTACGAGTGAAGGCGTTGCGGGATGTGAATGCCGAGCTCAACGGAGTCAGATTGAAAGCCGGCACACAGGTCGAGGCCACACTCGAGGATAGGATTGTTTTCCATAACGACAGCGAAATGGATTTGAGCGATCTACGCCGGCGTGCTCGCGCTCTCGGTGGCCGATTCCAGCTCAAGGCCTCCAAATCGGAATATTTGGTGTCGAATGACCCGAGCCGGCTCCAAGCTGACGCGAATCTATCTCTATTCTGCTGTCGCCGGGCACCAGCGGCGATGTGGTCTTGAAGATTTTCTGCGACTACGACCAGCGCGTAGGCGTCCTGGAGGTTATCGAAGCGGATCGACCGATCATGGTGGGCGACGAGACCGTGCGCGCGACGGCGCACCTCAAAGACGGCGATACGATTCGAATCGATGTGGGACAGGTTTTGCGGTGCAACTTTTCGGAACGAATCATCGAGGAAGAACGCAACATCATTCGCACCCTCGAGGTAAACGAAGTCACGCACCGATTTGGCAAGGGCGAGACCGGCCTAGAGGGAATATCGTTTGGCATCACACGTGGCGAGCTTGTTTGCGTGATGGGTGCGAGCGGTTCCGGAAAGAGCACACTGCTGCGAGTGCTTGCCGGTCAGCTGCAGCCAACCAGCGGAGATGTCATCCTCAACGGCCAGTCGCTTTATCAGAATCTCGACGTCTTGAAGCAGTACGTCAGTTATATGCCCCAGCAGGACGCCTTCGACGAACACCTCACAATCGGTGAGAACCTGATGTTTGCGGCGGCGATTCGCGCGCCGCACCTCTCACGGCGCGATCGCACCCGGCGCCTCGATGCAAAACTGGTTGAGCTCGGATTGGGCGAACGGCGTGATGCGGTCGTCGGCAGCCCGGAGAGCAAAACGCTGAGCGGTGGCGAGCGGAAACGCCTCAACATCGGACTCGATATGATCGGGATCTCCGATGTTTATTTGTTCGACGAACCGACTTCCGGCCTTTCCTCAAAAGATTCCGAGCATGTCATGGAAATCATTCGAGGCCTGGCGCACAACAAAATCGTCATGGTCACGATTCACCAGCCTAGCTCGAAACTATTTCAGATGTTTCACAAAGCGATCCTGCTCGACAAAGGCGGGCGCCTCGTCTTTTTCGGAACTCCGTCAGACATGTTGCGCTATTTTGCGGAGGCGGAACACCAACATCAGTTCGGGGCCGAATTAGGAGCATGTCCATCATGTGGAACGACCCGGCCGGAATTTATTTTTGATGTGCTGGAGACGCCGCTGCGCGATTTAAGCGGAGATATCATTTACGAGGAAAACAGCCGCGGTCAGCTCGTGGCATCACGTCGTTATTCGCCGGAATTCTGGCGCGACAAGTATGAGGCGTTCCGACTGATTCAGGACGTAAAGCAAGTTTCTCTGCGTCAGGAGCCGGCTGCACCGTTAACGATCGCACCCGTTCAAAAAAAGCGGCTCCCAGTCCGCTGGCATGATGAGTGGACACAGTTTCGCACGCTGCTACGCCGTTCTTTTCTGAGCAAACTGCGCAACAGCGCCAACCTCGTTATCACGATTGGGGTTTCGCCCGTGCTCGCGCTGCTCATTGCCACGATCCTGCGCTATTCAGAGAACGGGACATACGATTTCGCTTCTGCCTATCATATCCCGACGTTTTTGTTTCTCGGTCTCATCGTGGCGATGTTTCTTGGCCTGACTAACAGCGCCGACGACATCATCCGGGATCGGCCTGTGCTGCAACGGGAGCGCAACATCAAGGTTCGATTGTCTTACTACGTCGTTTCGAAGACTCTCACGCTCGGGGTGTTTGCCCTTATCCAGTGCATTCTGTTTGTTCTAATCGGCAATTCTCTGCTCCAAATCCGCGGCATGTTCTGGATAGATCTCGGGATCATGTTCATGACCGCGATGAGTGGCGTAGCGCTGGGTCTGCTCATCTCTTCGCTAGTGGCCGATCCGAAGACGGCGGCCAATATCGTTCCGCTCGTTTTGATTCCGCAGATCATCATGGGTGGTGCTCTCATCAAATACGAAGACATGAACCGGAACCTTGGTCTGCTTTATTCGCTTTCACATTGGATTTCCGAACATCCGAGCACGGACAAGACACTGAAAACCGAGAGCAAACTGCAGGTACCATTGGTCTGCCAGTTCATCGCCATGCGCTGGTCGTACGAAGAGATGGTTGTCGCCCAGGCCAAACTCAATCCGCTCACGCGGCGGCAAGATCGGGCTAATGATGAAATTCAAAAGCTTGCGCCCAAAGCGAACACGGCGGCGGAACGCGGACGTCTCAATGACTTAAAGGACGTCCTGGCATTGCTCTCTGGCCTCGAAGCGCATTCCGCGAAGGAGGTCGATCGTTATCTAAAGCTGGTCGACCCTGTCATTTTCGGGAGACAGGGATTTGATCGGTCGCTCTTCAAGGACGCGAACGGCCCGGTCACGGCCGAACAAATCTATGTGAACCAGAAAGTGTCCGACCTGATCTCAAAGGCTGAGATGGAACAGAACGATTATCGCCGCGGCAAAAAACCCAACGTGTTCTTCGGCCTGCAGAAACGTTATTTCGGATTCAAAATTGGTGTGTTTACATTTAACACTCTGGTTCTGGTTGTATCCACACTTGGATTGCTTGTTGGGCTGCATTGGATTTTGCGAAAGCAATTGGAAGTGGTGCGAAGAACCTAATTCGGACTTTTATTGACACCCTGCTTCAGCGGGGTGGCATTGCTGTAGCGAGCTTGGAAACCGCTTTTGCGGTTTGCCTACATTCGGGGAACCGCTAGAGCAGTTTGGGAACTTAATTCGCGCCTCGCAACCAGCTAAAGCAGGGTGTTAATGAAAGGTTGCTCCAGCGACGTTGCTGAGGAAAATACAGGCCACCATGAGCAAAGAAAAAAGTATTACTGCGCGCCTTATCGTCGCTGCAAGCGAGACCGACCCAGACATGCTTTACGCCACGAAGTTTTGGGCGCCTGATCCGTTCATTTTTCTCCAACGCCGCGGCAAGCGGACGCTGGTCTTGAGCGATTTGGAAATCGATCGAGGCCGCAAACAAGCCGACGCAGATGAGTTCGTCATGTTCAGCGAAGTTGAGAACGAAGTGCAGGGAAAATCCAAAAAGGCGCCGCCCTACGAGAAAGTTCTCGCCCGTTTTCTCAAGAAACGCGGCGTGAGATCCGCAATTGTTCCCGCAAATTTCCCACTTCGCTACGCGGAGGAACTTGCAGCGAACAAAATCCGTGTTCGCGCAACGAACGGAATCTTCTGGCCGGAGCGTGAAGCGAAATCAGACAAGGAAGTCGAAATGATGGGACATGCCTTGCGAATCACTGAAAAGGGGCTCAAACGCGCGATTGAAGTGCTGAAGCAATCCAAACCCGGCTCCGGAAAACGATTACGCTGGAATGGTAAAACGCTGACTTCCGAAATGCTCCGGGCCGAAATTGATTCCGCGATTTTACGCGCGGGCGGCATTCCCAATGGGACAATTGTCGCCGGTGGCGATCAGGCGTGCGATCCACATGAACGCGGCTTCGGACCGCTGTACGCCCATTCATTGATTATTCTGGATGTGTTTCCGCGTGACGCGAAGACCGGATATTTTGGCGATATGACACGCACTGTGCTGCGCGGGCGCGCGAGCGACGCGCAACGACAACTCTGGGAAACTGTGAAAGGCGGACAAGCGCTAGCCCTAAGGAGAATCAAAGCTGGCGTTGACGGGATGACGATTCACAAGGCGATCCAGGAATTTTTCGCCAACCGCGGTTTTCCGACCGAGATTCGCAAGGGCAGACGAGTGGGATTCTTTCACGGCACCGGGCATGGTCTGGGCCTGGAGATTCATGAGCATCCGCGTTTGCAGAAAGTGACGCTGAAAGATCGGCAAGTGCTCACAGTTGAGCCGGGGCTTTATTATCCCGGGCTCGGTGGAGTGCGCCTCGAAGATGTGGTTTTGGTTACCAAAACGGGGTGCAGAATTCTGTCCCGATTTCCTAAACAGTTGGAAATTTGATCGGATTTCAAGGAGCGGCGGCCTGGGCGACCGTGAATGCTTTCGGGGCTGGGAAGCCGCTGCTCCTTGCTGCAAATGAACGCGCAGCGTCTCTCGGCGTCTAATTTCCCTGCGGCAAAGTGACAATTCGCTTTGCCGCGCTAAATTAAAATCGACATGTTTTCTCCATACGGTTTTGGTCTTGGATCTCACTGGCTGCTCTACATCGGCGTCCCATTGATCCTCGGGATTTGGGCGCAGATTCGGGTGACCAGTGCGTTCCGAAAATGGGGCGAGGTGCGGGCGAGCTCGAACATCACCGGTGCGGAGTGCGCGCAGGAAATTCTGCGGGCGGCCCAAATACCTGATGTGGAAGTTGTGGAGACAAACGATTTTCTTGGGGACCATTACGATCCGAGGGACAAGAAACTGCACCTGTCGAGCAATGTTTATCATACGCCGTCAGTCGCGGCACTAGGCATTGCCGCGCATGAGACCGGCCACGCCATTCAGCACGCGAGGGCATACGCGCCACTGAAAGCACGAATGGCCATTGTGCCTGTGACGATGATCGCGTCGCAACTGTTGCCGTTCATCATTATCGGCGGCCTTTTCTTTAGGATCACTGGTCTCATCACGCTTGGGATTTACTGCTATTTGGTCCTGGTGGTTTTCCAATTGGTTACGTTGCCGGTGGAATTCGACGCTTCACGCCGAGCGAAAATTATTTTGCGTGAGATGGGAATCGTGCAGCCAGGACAAGAGGCTGCCGGTGTGAACAGCGTTTTGAACGCGGCGGCGCTCACTTACATAGCGGCATTTATCGCTGCGCTGGGCAACTTGCTCTGGTTAATGTCGCTCCGCGATCGGCGGTGATCGAGCGGAGCATTATTGCCAAAGATGAATACCTCAGTCGCGTTGCCTGCTCGCCGGATCTCTGATTTGTTGTCGTCCGGTCTCGAAGCTCGTGCTAAATCTAAGCGCGAGGCGATGGACCAACCGAGAACCGACCCGGATCAGGAGTTGGTGAAGCGCACGCAAGCGGGTGATGCGGGCGCTTTCGACGAGCTAGTCATCAAATACACGCCGCGTCTCTATGGTCTCGTCTACAACATGACCTCGAACCACGAGGACACGAATGACCTTTTACAGGACATTTTCGCAAAAGCCTACAAAGCAATCCGCGGGTTCCGCGGCAAATCTTCCTTCTACACATGGATCCATTCCATCGCGGTGAACATGACGCTCAATTTTCTCAAGAAGCGCGGTCGCCGGTTTCAATTGAGTCTGGATGATGTGGATGCGAGCGTTCAAAACGACAAGGAATTCCTGGAATTAACGGCGACGAGCAGTCCCGTGCGCGAAGCGGATCTCTCCGAGCTGCAGCGAAGATTGAACGAGGCCATGATGAAATTGTCTGATGAACACAGAGCCGTGGTGACCATGTTCCATATTCAAGGGATGCCCCACGCGGAGATCAGTAAAATCTTGCGTGTCTCAGAAGGAACAGTACGTTCGAGGCTCTTCTATGCGAATCGTCAGTTGCAAAATTACCTGGACGAATTTAGGAAAAATCCTGTCTCTTAATCCGCTCTCAAAAAATGGACGAATTCAACGATAGCGAAATCGCGAGGCTGCTTCGGTTGAAGCGCTACGAGCAACCGCCGCCCGGATACTTTGAGAATTTCCTGCACGAATTTCATCGCCGGCAGCGCAATGAATTGCTTCGCCAGCCGCTTTGGCGCATTTGCCTGGAACGCGCTCAAAACTTCATGTTGCAGCTAAATGTTCGTTCTTTGACCTCCTATCCTGCTGCCGTCAGCGCGGTCCTGGTTTGTGCCGCAGTAATTTCAGTAAAGATTTATCAGCAACCCGAGACGGCTCGCGTCGCTCTCCAGAGTCCGCCAACCATATCGGTGCCGGCGAGTGCCGAAGGGGAATGGAACCTTGCGTCTCCGGTCGCCACGCAGATTCTCAGGACGCAGCCGGTTCGCAGTTTTCATGAAAGCGCCCAGACTCACCGAGCCGCACCCCCGCGTTACGTGCTCGATAGCGTCCCCGTGAGTTATGAGCCCACTTTCAGATTCTAAGCGCAGCATAGTTGCACTCGCCCTGATCTTCCTCTCAGGCGGGAGTTTTCTCTTTGCGCAGGAGCAGTCCGCTACGCCAGCCAGTGATCAGAGAGATCTCTTTGAGCGTGCTATTGCGCAGGCGGAGTCGACCAGAGCAATTAGCGCTCAGTTAAAAGATATCTTCCAGCGCGCCGCCAAAGCAGTGGTGAAGATTCATGGCGTCGATGAACACAGCGAAATTTGCGGCACCGGATTTTTCATCGACCCGACAGGCACGCTTTACACCGCATATACAGTGGGAGGCGAAGCAGGAAATTTCACAATCGAATTCGGCGGTAAAAAATATCCGGCGCGCCAGCTTTTGGCAGACATCCGCAGCGGGACAGCCATGTTAAAAATAGATGCGGCCACGCCGGCTCTGCCGATTGGAAAATCTGAAGAACTGGGACCCGCGAGCCCCGTCGTGGCAATCGGTTATCCTTTAGATTTACCCGAAACTCCGAACTGCGGAATGGTCGCAGGGTTCGATCAGAAATATCTTGGCCGTTATTTTTCCACCACTCACTTGCGTGTGAACCTGCCGACACAACGTGGGGAAGCCGGGGCGCCGCTCTTTAACATGAAAGGCGAGGTTGTTGGCATCGTAGTCAGCAGACTCGAGAACACCTCCGCGTGTTATGCGGTGCCGATCGAGGCGGCGGAAAAAATCCGCAGCGACTTTGTTCGTTTCGGTGAGGCCAGACACGGCTGGGTCGGGATCAATGTTTCGGAGGCCGCTGAACCGGTGGAAGGTTCCCGCGCGGAAATGACCCAGATCATGGAAGACACTCCAGCCGCCCGTTCCGGGATCAAGCCGGGGGACATTCTCCTACAAGTTGGCCGCAAAACCGGTGGAAGGTTCCCGCGCGGAAATGACCCAGATCATGGAAGACACTCCAGCGGCCCGTTCCGGGGTCAAGCCGGGGGACATTCTCCTACAAGTTGGCCGCAAAAGAGTGACCCAACCAGAAGATGTGCTGGATGCCTCGTTCTTCATTACTGCGGGCGACACCGTCCCGATCACAGTAATGCGGGGCGATCAAAAGATGATTTTCCATGTCCATGCTACCCTTCATCCAGCCAGTCGAACTGGAGTGATGGTTGCCTCTCCTGCCACACCGCTGAATCAGGCGATTCCGCTCTCACTCGGCTCCGAGGTCCCTCGCAGGCCGTAGCAAGAAGTAGTTCCTGGACTGAGTTGATAGTCTCCTCTGCAGTGCATCTGCGGTAATAAATGGAGCGTTTCTAACGTCAGAGCATTTTGCGGAACGCGGCTTCATCGAGAACTCGGACGCCGAGTTCTTTCGCCTTGTCGAATTTGCTGCCTGGTTCGGAGCCTGCGAGGACGTAATCCGTTTTCTTGCTCACGCTGCCGGTGACATGCCCGCCGAGCGCTTCGATTTTTTCGGTGGCTTCTTCGCGCGTCATTGAAGGTAGCGTCCCGGTCAAAACGAATGTTTTTCCGGCCATAGGCAATTCGGCTGCTTTCTTTGCTGAAACTCTTTCGCTCTTTGGGTGAATTCTTAGCTCGTTTAATCGGCGCAGAATTCTTTTGCCGCCAGTCGACGCGAAGAAGTCGAGGACGCTCTCTGCGACTACTGGCCCCACTTCGGTGACAATGCCGCCCTTTCCCATCTTGCTCTTGGATGGTTTGGCAAAACCGGCTTTGATTAATCGTTCGGCGATCTCGTTAGCTGATTCTCCGCGCTCCCGCTTTTCGTGATACTCCAACACGCCACGCAACAATTCTGAATGCGCCACGTCATGGATCGTATTGTGAAATCGGGCCAGCTCCATTGCAGTTGTTTTTCCGACGTCGGGAATAGCCAGAGCAAAAAGCCACCGCGACAGCGGCAAAGTCCGGGCGCGCTCGATTGCGTTGACTGCCTTGGTCGCGTTCTTTTCGCCGAAAAGTCGCGGCGCTTCTTCGGTGCCGAGATTTAATTTGGCGACCTGTTCGGTCTTTAGCTCAAATTCTTCTGTGCCGAGATTTAATTTGGCGACCTGTTCGGTCTTTAGCTCAAAAAGATCGAGCGCCTCGCGCACGAGGCCGCGCTCAACGAGTTTGTCGGCCACAATTCCACCGACACTCTCGATGTCCAACGCGCCGCGTGCCGCGAAAAATTCCACGCGCCGGGTCGTCTGTGCCGGGCACTGAAGATTTTCACAGCGCCACGCGACGAATTGGGGGTCACGCTGGATGGGACCGCCGCACACGGGACACTTGCCATGAACGTGTGCAGCAAAGTCGAACGGCTTTACATCGCGCGGACGCTTCGATTTGACGACTTCAACTACGGCGGGAATTACTTCGCCTGCTTTTTCGATCACGACTGTGTCACCGATTCGGATATCTTTGCGTTTGATTTCGTCTTCGTTGTGCAACGTTGCGCGACCAACCGTGCTTCCGCTCACGAACACGGGCTCCAGCACCGCCACTGGCGTGAGAATTCCAGTGCGCCCAACCTGAATTACGATGTCCTTGAGACGCGTCTCAACACGTTCGGCTGCATACTTGTAAGCGATCGCCCAGCGCGGCGATTTGGCGGTGAACCCGAGGCGTTCTCTCTGTGCGAATGAATTCACCTTCACCACGGCGCCGTCCGTTTGATAAGCGAACTTATGACGAATGCCGTCCAGTTCGTGAATGGCATCCAAAATTTCCTTGACAGAATTGGCCACCCACCACCGCTCGGTGACTGGCAACCCGAGTTTCTTGAGCACCAGAAAAATTTCGGAGTGAAGATCGACATCCACTCCTTCAATTGCTCCGGTTCCGTAAAGCACGATTCCGAGCGGGCGTTTAGCCACGATCGCTGGGTCGAGTTGCTTGAGCGAGCCGGCTGCGGCGTTGCGGGGGTTTGCAAACTGTGGCAGCCCTTCCTTCTTGCGTTCCTCGTTTAGTTCTTGGAAGCCTTTTCGGTCCATGTAAACTTCGCCGCGCACTTCCAGAAGTTTCGCCGTACTACCACGGAGCCGCTCCGGCACTGAGCGGATTGTCCGGACATTCTGCGTAATATTGTCGCCCACATTTCCGTCTCCGCGCGTCGCCGCCTGACGTAACCTGCCGTTCTCGTAAACGAGCGAAACCGCGACGCCGTCCACTTTTGGCTCGATCACGACCGGGATCTGCTCGTTTGGTACGAGCCGCCGGATGCGAGCGTAAAAGTTTTTCAATTCGTCTTCCGAGTAAGTGTTATCGAGGCTGAGCATCGGAATGAGATGCGAGACCTGCTCGAAGGCCTTGAGCGGTGTTCCGCCCACACGCTGCGTCGGGGAGTCCGGCGTAACAAGATCAGGGAATTGCGTCTCCAGAGCGATCAGTTCCTTGTAAAGCCGGTCGTACTCGTGATCGCTAATTATCGGCGTAGCTTCGTCGTAATAGAGGCGGTCGTGCTTGCGGATCTCGTCTCGCAGCTGCTCGAGACGCTTTGCAGCTTGCGCTTCGTCTTTGGCCATGAAACACGATACAAACGGGCAAAAGCTCGGCAATCGCACGGCGGCAATGCAAGCGGTAGGGCGGGTCCGATGGATCGGGGCACGCCGTTCTGTTTGCAATAACAGCGGCGCCACGGTAGGGCGTGCGCTCCCGCGCGCGCCGATCCGGGCCCGGGACCGGCTGACCCGGCGAGCGCATTCTCGGGGTCGAAGGTGGCGGCACGAAAACCGCCTGGGTACTCGTAGAACCCGTAGTCCCGACAGGTCGGGATGATCCCGGCTGGGAATTTCACGTGATCGACCAAGGAAAACTGCCCCCATCGAATTTTCGCCTCACGACGCCCGAGCGTCTGCGCGTGATTTTTGCGGAGCTGCCAAAGCAAATTGATCGCGCGGGAGTTTTCCTCGCCGGTTGCGGCACCGAGCAGGATAGGCGGTTGCTCAAGGAAATCTGTCTCGAGATCTGGCCAAATGCTAAAATCGTTACGGGTAGTGACCGTCAGTCCGGTTTGGCGGCGGCGCTTGACCATGGAGATGGCGTCGTCGTCAATGCGGGAAGTGGGTCGTCGGTGACTGGACGGCGCGGCGACCACATCGAGAGGGCTGGAGGCTGGGGGCACATCCTGGGTGACGCCGGCGGCGGTTATTCTCTCTCCATTCAAGCGCTCCGGCTGATCTTGCGCGAACACGATTTGCATCGTGGCGCCATCGAGTTCACTGCGAAAGTCCTGCACGCGCTTTCATTGAACAATCTGGATGAACTGGTTCGCTGGGTTCGCAGGGCGAACAAAATGGAGATCGCGATGCTCGCGCCGGTGGTCTTTGACGCCGCAACTGCGGGCGATCCACGCATGATGGAGATCATCGAGAAAGGCGCGCGCGTCCTGTGCGAATACACCGAGGCGGTCGCGTCACGCCTGCATGTGCTTGCGCCAAAAGTCGCGCTGATGGGCGGCCTTTTTTATCGAGACTCCATCTACACGCACGCGTTCCGGCGCAGACTAAAGAAGAACCTTCCCGACGCTCGCGTGGCAATTGCCGAGCGAGCTCCTGAACTGGGCGCGGCATGGCTGGCGGCAGAAGCGGGCGAGCATGCCGTGTTTCACCTGCAACCGTCACAAAGGCAAATCGACAGTTTGGCTGCCGCTTTAACCGAGCAACGCAACCCTCGCTCGGAGAATCTGGAAAAAATGAGCGGACGAGAGTTGGTCCAAGTTTTTGTCGAGGAAGAGAAGTTCGTCCAGGCGGCATTGCGCGCGGCGGCTGCCGAGCTGACCATGGCCGTTGAAATCGTGGCCGAATCGCTGCGAAATGGCGGCCGGTTGTTCTACGTTGGTGCCGGGAGCAGCGGGCGCATTGGCGTTCTTGATGCGAGCGAAATTCCACCGACGTTTGGCGCGCCACGTGAGCTTGTGCAGGGAGTAATCGCGGGCGGCGTGACTGCACTTTATCGCAGCGCGGAGGGCGCGGAAGACGACGAAACTGCTGGCGCATTGGCCATGGATGAGCGGCGAATAAAAAATCCCGATGTTGTGATCGGGATTTCGGCCAGCGGCAGAACGCCATTCGTGCTCGGAGCGCTTGCGCGCGCAAAGCAGTTAAGCGCCAAGACGGTTTTGCTCACGTCTAATCCAACTGTAGCCGGTGGCGCTGACGCCGGCCAGCCGCGATCCCCGATCGCGGCTACAGTTCTCGATCTGGTGATCACGCTCGCAGTTGGGCCGGAAATTCTTACCGGATCAACAAGGTTGAAAGCCGGTACCGCGACAAAGGTCGCGCTCAACATCATTAGTACCGGCGCTATGATTGCGCTTGGTAAAGTGCGCGGCAATTTGATGGTGGATCTGCATACCACTAGTACGAAGCTGCGCGATCGCGCTGTACGCGTGGTCGCTGAGCTGACCCAATGTGATTACAGTTCCGCACGCGAAAAACTCGAAGCGAACGGGTGGAATCTCCGTAAGATCCTACGCGAAATCGGCAAAAAATAGGCGTCATGGTGTTTTGCGTCGCGTTGGGTCTCCGCATTGTCGAACGCCGGGGCAGATATTTCTTCCTTCGGTCATCTTCGCCAAAGCGTCACAGAAAATTTACATTTCGATAAGCGCAACAGAACTGCCTCGCGCGAAGGTAGGTATGACTTAACCGAAAGGAAACCTCTATGCTGTGGACAATATTTGTGATCTTGCTGGTGCTCTGGCTGCTTGGCTTCATCGGACATTTTGGTGGCGGGCTCATTCATTTGTTGCTCGTTATCGCTGTCATCGTGCTCATCATTAACCTTGTGAGCGGTCGCCGATCTTTGTAGTTAGAGCAAGCAGCTAGCCGTAGTCGCCGAAAATGACCGGAGCCATGTTGTCGCCTTTAGTCTTAAACCACCGTCGTTGAATTTGATAAGCGCAACAGTGATGTGGAAGACGAAGCAACGTATGACTTAACCAAAAGGAAACCTCTATGCTGTGGACAATATTTGTAATCTTGCTGGTGCTCTGGCTCCTTGGACTCGTCAGCTCCTATACCCTGGGCGGATTCATTCACATTCTGCTCGTCATTGCGATTGTGGTGCTGATCATTCAGTTGATCTCAGGCCGGCGGCCATTGTAAGCTCGCATTAATGAAACCAGCCGGCATTGTCGGCATCATTCTGATCGTTATCGGACTCATCGGCTTTGCTTGGGGAGGTTTCGGTTGGACGACGCAAAAGAAAGATGCCCAGCTAGGCCCACTTGAAATCACGCACAAGGAGAGTCACGGGATTGCTTTTCCGCCGATTGCGAGCGGACTCTGTCTCGTCGGCGGGATCGTGCTGATGGTCGTTGCCAGCCGAAAAAGTTAGCCGCGCAATTTGCTTTCAGATCAACACCGATTCTGATTGAATCTGGCGCGTGGCAGGCGTCAGAAATCGGCGGGCAATTCGCTGGCTGCGATCGCAGCTTCCAGAATTAGTAGCCAGCGGCGTGATCAGCTCTGAAAACGCTCGAGCAATTGACGGCTATTACGAGCATGATCAACCCCGAGTCAACTTCGCGTTCGTTATATTGGCAGCGGTCGGGTCGGCGTTAGTTGCCGCGGGAATCATTCTGCTAATCGCGCACAATTGGGATGACTTAAGCCGCGCCACCCGCACAGGAGTCGCTTTCCTGCCGCTTCTCATCGCGCAAGCTTTGGTCGTGTTCACGTTGATGCGGAGGAATGAATCGCGGCCGTGGCGCGAAGCGGCCGCCATTTTCGATGTGGCGGCAGTAGCCACAGCTATTTCGCTGATCAGCCAAACGTATCAAGTGCAGGGAACCTTCGCCGACTTCATGCGCACATGGTTGTTATTGAGCATCGTGATCGTTTATCTGTTACGCACCAGTCTTGGCGCGATTGCGTATGTAATTGGCTGCGTTCTGTGGCTGTTTGCGCGGTGGGGAACCGCTTCGTCGGCAGGAAACCCGATGCTTTTCTGGTTTCTTTTGACGCTGGTGATCCCGTATGTTGCGATTCGTTTTCGGTCTGATTGTGACAGCCGGGAAACGACCACACTCGTAATCACCGTGGCGCTCGCGGCAATGTTCGGCGTTGGCGCCACTGCAGATTTCGCAGACGCCAATGTCGGCGCAATCGCGTATGCGGGACTGGCGACAGCGATTTATCTCTGCGGAATCAAATTTTTCCCGCAGCCGGCTGGACGTTTGCATTTGCTCGCATTGCTCGGTGGAATTGCGATCGGTGTCGTTACGATTGTGCTCAGCTTTGAATCAAACTGGCACATGACGTACCGTGTCGCGTCGGTTCCACGCACTTCGGCGGCGAATCTGGCAGTGGTTGTCGAACTGCTATTTCCAATTGCTGCTGTTTGTCTGGCGAGTTTCGATCTTCTGCGTCGACGTGCTGAGTTTAGTCTTTCAGCGGCTCTTTTTCCGATCGTCACCGCCATCGCGTGGGCCATCACTCATCTGTGCGAATTTCCAAACGACAGATGGCGAAGCACACGCTGCTCGTTCGCAGCTGGCACGGTCATGAACTGCTACGCGCTCTTGCTCGGGATCGACATTCTCGCCCGCGGCATCCGCACAAATAGCATCGCCCGCGCAAACTTTGGGCTTCTACTGATCGCTGCGCTGGCGATCTGCCGTTTCTTTGATAATGACCTCAGCTTTGTCGCTCGCGGAGTCGGCTTCATCATTGTGGGCGTGGGATTTCTCGTTGCCAACTTGCTGTTGTTTAAACGACGGACCGCATCATGAAGATGTTACGGATTCTGATTTTCGGCGTGGTGGCTCTTGCGCAATTAGCCGTGCCGGCCACGATGGTCTGGCAACGCGACCAAACCCTTAAACAGGGTCGCGTCTGGAAATTCCGCACTGCGCCCGTTGATCCGGTCGATGTGATCCGCGGCCGATATATCGCGTTACGTTTCACTGCGGAGGAATTCGCTGCGCCTGCGAAATTCGAAGCAGGCAATAAGCCCGTGTACGCTGTGCTCAAGCAAAGCACAGATGGTTTTGCCGAGATTGACCATCTTACAACCGAAGCGGCGGGAACCGACGATGCCGTTCCGGTTGAATCAGTCTGGTGGTGGGGAGGCAAACAGCAGGTGCGTTTCCCGTTCAACAAATTCTGGGTTGCCGAAGCAAACGCAGCCGCAGCGGAACGCGCATATGTGGAGAACAATCGCCGCGACAATCAGAATGCCTACGTCACAGTTCGCGTGCGCCGTGGGGACGCAGCCCTCGATCAGCTCTACATCGATAACCAGCCGTTATCTGAGTATCTCCGCGCGCATTCGCCCCAATGAGCAGAATCGATTTGCGCGACTTGCAATCTTCTGTAGCCACCGGCCCGGGGCCGGTCGCCCTACCTGACGGCCCACAGCGTCATGGCTACAGTGCGTCAGCCGCCCGCCTTTAGCACTGCGAAAGTTTTCGTGCCTTTGCGGTCGAGATATAGGAGGACGCCGCGCTTCGGATCGGCCTTGTTGAGCGCATCGCGGAATGATTGCACGTTCGTTACCGGTTTGCCGTCCACTTCGGTAATGACGTCTTCGCGCTGGATGTCCTGCGCCGCAGCGATGCTGTTGTCCTCCACATCCGTTACAATCACTCCTTTTTCAGTCGGAAGCTTCAAGCGTTTCGCAACCTCATCCGTCAATTCCTGCACTTGCAATCCAAACTTGCCGACATTTTCCTGTGACGGTTGCCGCGGCTGGGTCGGCAAAGTATTTGACGCTCGCGCGATCTCGTTAGGTAATTCGCCAAGTTTAATGGGGACATTGATCGTTTGGCCTTTGCGCCAAACGGCAAGTTGGACATTTTGGCCGATTTTCTTTTTCAGGATCTCGTGCTGAAGCTGTGAGTCTGTTTCGATCGGCGTTCCGTCTATCTGGGTGATTACGTCGAACGGCTTCAAGTCGCTTTTGGACGCAGGCGCATCAGCTTCGATCGTGCGCACCACCACTCCTTTATCGGCGCCCTTAAACAAATCCCGGATCGTTGGATCGTCACCGAGCGTTTCGATCCGGATGCCCAGCCACGGACGCATGATTTTATGACCGGCGACCAGCTCGGCGCCGATTTCTTTCGCCATGTTGCTTGGAATCGCAAAGCCCAGTCCGCGGTTCATGCCATTGATCAGCGTGTTCATCCCAATCACCTTGCCATCGATGTCGCACAGCGGTCCGCCGCTGTTACCCGGGTTAATTGAGGCATCGGTCTGCAGATAATCTGAGATCGAATAGCCGCCTGTCTGAAACAATTTGCTCCGGCTTTTGCCGCTGATTACTCCGTAGGTAAACGTGTAGTCGAGCTTGAATGGCGCGCCGATCGCAAACGCAAACTGCCCAACCCGCACAGCATCGCTGTCCCCAAGCTGGACGACTGACAGATCTTTCGCGTCGATCTTGATGACGGCGATATCGGTTTTCTCGTCCGTACCCACCACCGTTGCTGAAAAATTCCGCCCGTCTCTTAACTTCACGTCGATTTTATCTGCGCCTTCTACCACGTGAAAGTTCGTGAAAATGTAGCCATCAGGCCGCACGATAAAACCAGAGCCTTCGCTTTGGACCGGACGTTGCCCGCCGGGATTTCGGCGTGGATTGTTTTCATCGGGCGGCCCCTGAAAGAACAGATCGTCGAGCGGCGAGGTCTCGCTCGGGTCGTTCTTCTTCGAAACCTCAATAATGACCACGCTCGGCGCGACCGTTTCGAAGACTTTGGCGAAAGCGTCGTTTAATTGGTGAACGACGTCCTTGCCCGCTTCCGCCCGGAAATCATTCGGCGGAACGGTGGAATTCGGGGCGACCTCAGGTTGCGCCGCAAACGATGTACTCAGTGCAACGCACAGGGTAAAAATGGACAAACGCATGGGTTGCAATTTGGACAGCAGGGAACATGCAACGTTCAACTGGCTGCGTCCAATCCCGGCTTACTCGAAGTCGGGCTCGCGCTTTCGTCGCAGTTATACCACATTTGTTGACGAAGCTCGTATAATTCCCAGCCCAACCCTGCATATGCACGCGTTCAAAAGGCGAGTCATCTTTCGGGCCGGCGTTGTAGTTTTAATTTTGGTCCTTTTGTGGGCAATGGCCATTGGGCCGGAACCTCCTGCGCGCGTTACCATCTCGCCGGAAGAACTCGTGCGGGCTGTCACGATTCTCGCCGGAAGAACTCGTGCGGGCTGTCACGATTCAGCGCGATTCCCTTATCGACTTGTGCCTGATCGAACGCGTCGACCCAAACGGGCGCGATGCGCAGGGGCGCACGCCGCTGCTGATCGCAGCGTCTCAGCAAAATTGGAAAACGGCTCACCGACTGCTTGACGTCGGGGCGCTGGTTGATGTTGCAGATAAGAACGGCTTTACGCCGCTGATGGCAGCAGCCATGCACGGAAACCCAGCAACGTTCAGACTACTTCTGGATCGCTCAACCCAGCTTCGCCCCGAGGTTCCGTGCGCGGACGGGCGGGACCTTTTGGGCTTTGCTCTCGACGGCGGCGATCAGGAGATCATCAACACTGTGATGGAGCGCTTACCACCAGCGCCGCAGTGGACAAGCAGTACGCGACGTGCTCTGACCGCAGCCCTCCAAGCCGGGAAAAAGGAGCAAATCCGATTGCTTCTTGGAAAACATTCAGCGCCTCCGACACCTGAGGGGAAGAAGGTGCCGTTTCTTGCTTATTCCATTGCGGGAAACAACTCCTCTCTTTTCAGCACGCTTTTGGCTTGTGGAGCCGACCCTAACACTGTTCTTCCGTCTCAATGTGACAAGGATTTTCTAGCTATGCTCTCGTCGAAAGGGGTTCGCAGCTTCGTGGAAGAAGATAGGAATCTTACTGTCGCGATGCTTGCCTCCGGGCTTGGACAGGACGACTACCTGCGCGGTCTGCTCGCCGCAGGCGCCAACCGAAGCCGATTGACGAGTCGAAACAAAATGTCGGCATTGGATATTGCCGCTGAAACGGGTCACTGGCGTGCCGCACAAATTCTTCTTGGCGGTGGACCGTCCCCGGATCGATTGCGCCTCGAAATTTCTCTTGGATTGCAGCGGGTCGCTCTCGTTAAAAACGGCGTTCCAGTGTATCGCACGCAATGTTCGACTGGCCGACCAGGTTATTCGACTAAGCGAGGCGAATTTGTGATCACCAACAAGGAACGAAACCATCGTTCCACAATCTACCACGTAGACATGCCGTATTTCATGCGGCTGAGTTGTCTCGATTTTGGAATGCACGCGGGGTACGTGCCGAATTATCCGGCGTCGCACGGCTGCATCCGATTGCCCGAGGACGCTGCTCGTAAATTCTTCTCTGAAATTCCGGTCGGCACGCTTGTGACGGTGCAATAAGGCGACAGGCGATTGCCTGGTCAAATTCCGATGTCGCCGAAAGGCATCTATGATTTCCTTGAATCCAAACTGTGCCCTGCGGCATCTTAATGGAATCGATGGAAGCAGACGAGCAGCCTTTCTCTCCCGTGACCAACCAGGCTTCTGTCGCCACGAAAATTTCGAGCGCCACTTTGGTGGGACTACTCATCTCGCTCTTCGCGATGGCCGTAATTCGCTATGCGCTCGCGTTTTTTGTACCCGAGATCACGTTTGCCTCGGCAATTTTGAAGGAAACGCTGATTTGGGCGAGCGCAGTCGCTCTCCTGGTTATTATTCGTCGCGGCGAACGTTTATCGCTTAGGTCAATCGGCCTCGGCACATGTCGCTGGTGGAAATCGATTGCTTGGGGATTGGTGATCGCGATTGTATCGGCGGGAGTCGTTGGCAGCCTGGCTTATCTCACGGGATACGGACACGGTCCGGGGTCCGCTGCATTCGAGAAGCTGCCGCTCTGGTTGATTACACTGATCGTTTTGCGCGCTGGAGTGGTGGAAGAATTATTTTACCGCGGTTACGCCATTGAACGCCTGCGGATGATTGGTCTCGGACCTTTTTGGTCCGTAACAATTCCGCTGGTTATTTTTTCGCTTGGCCATTGGTCCGGAGGCGCTGCAAATATTCTGATCGCGTTCGCAGCGGGCATAATCCTGACCGGATTTTATTTGTGGCGTCGCGATCTGGTGGCCAACATGATAGGCCACGGCTTGGTGGATTTTGTTGCCAACGTTGTGCCAAAACTTTTTTCCTGAACGCGGCAGATTACGAGGATGCCACGCCGCCGTCGGCGGTAGCATATGAAACCTTTAATCTTGTTCGCTCCCGGCGCGGGCGCACCGTCATCCCACCCCTGGATGCAAAATTGGAAAGTTCGTTTTTACGAAATCGGTGACGTTGAGACTCTCGATTATGACTACATGCGCGACGGTCGGAAACGCCCCGATCCTTTGCCAACACTGATCGCGGCACACCGGAAAGTACTGAGCCAGGCGCGAGCACGGCATCCTGCTGGATCGATTATCCTGATTGGCAAGAGCATGGGCGGGCGCATCGGTTGTCATGTGTCGCTCGAAGAAAAAGTGGACGCGCTTGTTTGTCTCGGGTATCCGCTTTGCGCGATGGGCGATCGCACAAAACTCCGGGACGAAGTTTTGCAAGCGCTCAATACGCCAATCCTGTTTGTGCAAGGCACGCGGGATTCGCTTTGTCCCTTGGATCTCCTTGAGCAGGTGCGCACAGAAATGAAGGCACCGAACTTTTTGCACATCGTCGAAGGCGGGGACCATTCATTGCGGGTCCCGAAGCGCCAGCTCGAGCTAAAGAGCGAAACGCAGGAAGACGTGGATCGGAAAATTCTCGAAACCATCGCTGGATTTGTTGACCAATTGCCAATGTCCGCAGATTAGATCGAGATGAGCGGAAGGAGGACGAAGAAGCGGCAGCGGAAGCCGAGTCACGTTTCGATCCGCTCTGGTCAGGTCGAATTCGTCAAAGTCGGGACCGACGCCTGGCGGTGGCGCGATGTCTATCGTTGGCTCCTCGGTTTAAGGTGGCCGCGGTTCGCCGCGTTTGTCGCCAGTCTTTACATCGGGCTAAATCTTTTTTTCGCCGCGCTTTACAGTCTGCAGCAAGACAGCATCGCCGGCAGCACTGGTGGGCATTGGTTCTTTGATTACTTCTTTTTTAGTGTGCAAACGCTGGCCACGGTTGGCTATGGCCACATGTATCCGCAAACGCTTTACGGTCACATAATCAGCACCGTCGAAATCATGACCGGGATATTTTTGCTCGCGGCGATGACAGGCTTGATTTTCGTGCGTTTTTCCCGCCCGATCGCGCGCGTTGTGTTCAGCAATTCTCTGGTCGTTGCGCCGTTGAATGGGAAGCCGACGCTCATGGTGCGAATCGGGAACGAAAATCAACACAGCATGGTCGAGGCCGAGTTCCGGATCATGTTCTCACGCGATGAACCGTTGGTCGAAGGCGGAGATTTCCGCTACTTTTATGTTCTCAAACTCCATTTCGATCGGCTGACGGTCTTTCCCGCGGCGCTGACTCTGCGACATACAATCGATGACAAGAGTCCGCTTTTTGGCGCGACTGTTGAGTCCCTCGAAGCCAGCCGTGCGCTGTTTATCGTATCAGTCGTCGGAATCGATCCGGTCATCGCAGCGTCGGTTCAAACGCAAAAGGATTACAGCTGGCGCGATGTACGTTTCGGGGAACGTTTCGTCGAAATTTATACCGAGCATGGCGGGGGACGGCTCACCGTCGATTACGGGCGTCTTCACGAGACCGAGCCGGCTTCATAGACCTTGTAGCGCCGGGCGTCAGCGTGACAGCAATTTGCGCCGCTGTGCTAAGAGCTTCACCCGGTTCCATGAACTATCACTTCAACACTCGGTGGCGAATTGCGGAACGACAATTTTGCAGATTATGTTGCGACTCCAACTAACGAAAGGAATAACAAACTATGGCAACTTATGTCTGTCTGATTCAGTTTACGGACCAGGGTATTCGCAACATTAAGGACACAGTGAAACGAGGCGACGCCGCGATGGCGGAGGCGGAGAAAATGGGCATGAAGATCGTGGACGAATTCTGGACGATGGGCGCTTACGACGGTGTTGTGACGCTTGAAGCGCCTAATGATGAGACAGTGAGCGCGTTTATTCTCAAGATCGGCTCACTCGGCAACGTCAAGGGCCACACCCTGCGCGCTTTTCGCCGGAGCGAGATGGAAAACATTCTGGCGAAATTAGAATAGCTGCCATCAGGGCCGCTGGTGAACGGCGTCTGTCGCAGACCACACCGCAGCTTACACTGCCTGCGTCCGGGGATTGGAGCTAGTACGCCTGCCCTGAAGGCAGAGCTGATGGAACGAGACCGACTCGATTCGAGTCCTGCCAGACTGCCGTGAACACGTATGTTTGCCCCGGCCTGACGTTCAGCACAGTCGATTGCGGCTGGCCGAAGTAATCGTTTGGAACGGCGGAGACTGTCAACACATGACGTCCCGATGGGATAGAATGATCATAGCGGCGGCCTTGTACCACATTCGCGACGGTTCTTCCATCGATCTGAAGATGGAGAGACAAATTCCATCCAAAGTTCGGAGCCCTCAAAACAATCAGACGCCCGCCCGGCTGAGCGGCGGCAGTTCCGATCGAGACTACGCAAACAAAAACAAGAATCAGGAGGAGTGTATTGGCGGAGCTGTATCTTGGCTTCATGGCCTGACGCTATGCTCCGGACTCGCTCTGGGCGAGTGTGGCGTTAATCGACTTCTGGATTTCTCTTAGTCGATTACAGCGCGGAAAGACCTTCCCGGCCAGCCATTTTGCCAGTCCTCTCCGGGGGTGAACCACGCCCCTAAAGGCCGGAGAAAAATCAGTTGCGAATCGAACATCGCAGTAAATGCATAGGTGTACCCCGGCTGGACGTTCAATGTTGTCGAAGTGGGCGCAGTATAACCTACGTACGGCACCTTGCGCACGGTTAAGACATGCTGCCCGGCTGGCAACCATGTATGATAGCGGCGACCCCGTACGACATCCCCGACGGACCTGCCGTCGATTTCAAGGTTGAAAGCCAAATTCCATCCAAAATTCGGCGACCTGGAAACGACCAAATGCCCACCGGGTTGAGCGCTCGCGCTCCTCATCGAGAACGCACCAGTGAAAACGAGAATGAGAAACAGTCTGCTGAGGTAGCGAGTTAAACTGGTCATATACACTGATCTTAGCACGAATTTGCTCTGGGTCGCGGCTTTTATTCATCATCTGCCCGGGCTTGCAATCCAAGCGCAATTCGCTCCGATGAATTGATGTTTCCATACGTTGCGTTAACCAAAGACCAAGATTGGCAGCCGGGCCCGTACGAAGGTGTTGAGCTAATGATTCTGCACAAATACGAGACCACGGGCGGGCTTGTGGTCCTCCGTAAATTTAAGGCTGGCCACACCATCCCGGCGCACGCGCACCCCGAGGCGAACGAATGGGCTTATGTGCTGGCAGGCGAGTGGGAGGAATCTGGTACGATTTACACTGTTGGGGCGCTGTTCTTTGCCCCGAAAGGCGCATGTCACGGTCCGCACATCGCGCGCACAGAAGTGATCAGCCTCACAATTTTCGACGGACCGCTCACCGTCGAGTGATCTCGTTGCCGACTACAAGCAATTCCAGTTGGCTGAGGTCGAAACTGCGTGTATTTCTTCCAGCATGAAGATCTTCGCCGCTCGCTGTTCGATTGCGCTCGTTATCCTGGCTGCAGCAAGCTTTGCGTTTGCCAATCCTTTCAAGACCAGAATCATCACCGGATCGAGTTCGGCTCTGGTAATCACAGTGCCCGATGATCACTTTCTTAAGATCACGAATTTTTCTCAGGAAGGAGGAACTGATCGCGGCGTCGTTAGCGTAACGCTAACCGGTGATGAAAATGGTGGAACAGCCAACGTTCTCACCGCGACACGAGTTGATCTCAGTACTGGAATCAATTCGCAAATTCCCCCGGAAGTTATTAACCGAGTGATAATAGCGGGTCCGGCTCAAGTGACGGTTGCACCGGTGACCGGTGCAACGCTCTTCATCACCTACAGAAAAGAGTCCAACGCAGGCGGTGGCGGCGCAAACAATATTGTATTCCAAAAAATATTGTATTCGTCAGCCCAACGCCTGGCGCTACGGCTACACCGACCGTCTTTCCTTTCCTGTCAGCAACGCCAAGCGTTGGCCCCTGATTTCCAGCCCCGGTGCTGACCTAGCCGGCAATGGCATCAATCGCTTTCCATTCTTCTGGAGTTAACTTCAGCTTTGCGGCTGCGACGTTTTGTTCCAAGTGCGCCAAAGACGCAGTTCCCGGGATCGGCAGCATCACAGGCGATCGTTCCAAGAGCCACGCCAGCGCGACCTGAACAACGCTCACTGCGTGGGCCTTTGCCGCCACATTCAGCGGGTTCTCAGGTTTCAAACCTCCGCCTCCTCCGATTGGAAACCATGGCAGAAAGCCAAGATTCTTCTTCTCGCAATAGACCAGAACGTTCTCCGATTTGCGATCCTCAATGTTGTACCGGTTCTGCACACTCACGATCGGAACAATCCTCTGTGCCCGCGCGATTTCATCCGGGTCCACGTTGGAAAGTCCAACGTGCCGAATCTTTCCGGCATCCTGCATTTCCTTGAGCGCGCCCAGCGAGTCCTCAATGGAGACTTTGGAGTCGACCGTGTGCAATTGATACAAATCGATTCGCTCGAGGCGTAGCCGCTTGAGGCTTCCTTCGACAGCTTGTTTTAGATGTTCTGGTCGCCCATTTGGCATCCACTGGCCCGGGCCCGGGCGGGTCAGGCCGCCTTTGGTCGCTATAACGAGACCTTGGGGGTAGGGATGGAGCGCTTCTGCGATAAGCAATTCGCTCGTTTCCGGCCCGTACGCATCCGCTGTGTCGATCAAATTCACACCGAGCTCGACCGCGCGTCTGAGAACTTTGAGCGCGTTCTGCCGATCGGGTGGCCAACCCCAAATGCCTTCCCCGGTGATACGCATCGCGCCAAAACCGAGCCGGTTGACTGTCAGGTCGCCGTCCAATTTCCAAGTGGTATTTATGGCCATTTTCGTTTTCGTTGTTAAGTCAGCTCCGAAAACCCCGTCCGATTCTCCCGCAACAAGCGCCGCTCCAGTTGCAAGCGTTGTCCCAAGAAATGCTCGGCGAGTAATAACTGCATAATCATTCAGGTCTGAACGTTTTTTGTGCACGCGTACTCAGCGTACGTCCACGCATATCACTGTCAACGCAACGGGCGGCCCAGTCGCCCGTCTGCCATTTCACCCTGTCTCATGTGCTTTTCTTCCGTTCGTGCATCACGACCGCAAATGCCTCTTCAATATCTTTGCCGAAAGTCAAAATGCCTGCCGCGTGTCCGGCCATGATAAGAATCTTTCTGCTTCGCACATCGGTCTGCTTGAAGAGCTGAATGATTTCGTACGCGAGCTGAGGCGTGCCGTAATCAATGGTCTTCGAGCTTGTCGGAGCTTGATTCAGAAGCGCTGCCCACAACTTCGAATCGTGACAATGAATAACCGCTCCCGCCTTTCGATCCGATTCGTAAATTGCAGCATGCGTCAACGATTCCGACGAAGGAATCGTTGAACCTTCATATTGAAGCCAGTTCCTTTCGAAATCGTAGGCCACCACTTTCGCGCAATCCGCCAGAGTCAGTTCTGGTATTCCCCCGGTTGCAGAACCGGTGATATAAAAATTGTCGGTCGCGCCATCCCTAATGCTCAGATTGCCGAAGCCAATACCATTTGAATCCATGCCGATCAGACCCAGCGGGAGAAGTCGTCGCCGGTATGCATTCAATTCAACAAGACCGCTGAACGGAGTGGTCTCGGTAGCCGTGCGTTCGCACGAAAACTTTACGTATTTGCTCACGGTGCCCGTTCGGGAAAAAGCGCGCGGATACTTTTGTCGTTCGCTTCACACACGCCTCGCTCAGTGATTAATCCAGTTACCAGACGGGACGGTGTGACATCGAAACCATAGTTTGCCGCCGCGCTTCGCTCCGGCGTAACGCGCACTTCCACCTGTTGTCCTTCGAGCCATCCGTCAATACACCTCACTTCCTCTGCGCTGCGCTCTTCAATCGGGATTTCTTTTAATCCGTCCCGCATGCTCCAGTCGAGCGAAGACGAAGGCAGTGCTACATAGAAAGGAACGTAATTATCTCTCGCGGCCAGCGCCTTCAGATACGTCCCGATTTTGTTCGCAACGTCTCCCGTGTAGGTCGTACGATCGGTTCCAACGATCACCAAATCCACTTCGCCGCGTTGCATCAAGTGCCCTGCCGCACTGTCGGCGATCACGGTATGTCGCACGCCGTGTTCGTTCAGCTCCCATGCCGTGAGTTTGGAACCCTGATTTCTGGGTCGCGTCTCAGCAACCCACACGTGAACCGGCAACCCCCTGTCGTACGCCGCATAGATCGGCGAGGTGGCGGAACCGTAGTCAACAAATGCGAGCCATCCCGCATTGCAATGCGTGAGCACATTGACCGGCTTTCCCGGTTTCTTTTCGGCGATCTGTTCAATGAGCTTTAACCCATGCTGC
>Ga0193713_1000079_pt1 | contig 27855 bp, 25 predicted proteins | sample H3a2metaG_FD_143054 | JGI IMG/M metagenome (GOLD analysis project Ga0193713, IMG submission 143054) | Soil microbial communities from a riparian zone of the East river system, Colorado, United States - H3a2 | ecosystem: Environmental > Terrestrial > Soil > Riparian zone | place: USA: East River... | reverse complement strand
TCGCCGTAAAAGGCGATCACCCTGCGGCCTAAGGACACCGACGCGAAAGTCATGCTCGCCGAGGCGTTTTACCGGCGCGACGATTTCCAAAAGGCAGCGGCTTCGCTGAGCGGCGTAGATGTAGGCAGCAACAAGCTGCTTATTTCGCAGTATCCGGCACTCAACGTTGCGAAGTTGGAGAGCTTCAAGGGGCAGACGCCCTATGAATTGCATGGCGATGGAATGAGTACGCATCTGAGGTTCTTAAAAACCGATCCGCTGCCGGTGGTCAGCGTGCGTATAAACGGCGGCGACGAAGTCACCTTCTTCATCGATACCGGGGGGTCAGAGGTCGCGCTCGACACGGACTTCGCCAAGAAGCTTGGCGTCCCACAATTCGGGGCGGTGCAAGGCACCTTTTCCGGCGGGCAGCACGCTGAGGTTCAGAACGGGCGGATTGAGTCACTCACCATCGGCGACTGGACCGTCAAGAACCTGCCCGTAGCAATGCTTCCCCTGCGCCAACTCTCGAAGGGATTCGGAGTGAAACAAATCGACGGAATCATCGGGACTACTCTGTTTTACCATTTCCTGACAACGATGGACTATCCACGCGGCGAGCTTGTGCTGCGCCGAAAGACTGTCGAAAGCCTGGAACAGTTTACAAAATCATCAGGCAAGAGAGTCGTAGTTCCTATCTGGATGGCGAGCGATCACTTCATGGTGGGCTGGGGTCGCGTGGAGACGCTCCCGCCAGCGCTCCTCTTCGTTGACACAGGACTGACGGACGCGGGTGTTAAGTTGGCGGAGTCGGTTATCAAAAAAGCCGGGATCAAGCTCGACGAAAAGAAAGCTTCGGAAGGAGCCGGCGGAGGCGGAAAGCTGAAAATCGTGCCATACACCGTGCATCAAGTTTCCTTCGGAGATATAAAGGAAGAGAACGTCCCGGGTCTTTACGATGGACCTTTTCCGTGGGAAAACATGTTTGGCTTTCACCTTGCAGGCATGGTCGGCCACGATTTCTTCAAGCCATACGCTGTGACCTTTGACTTTCAGAACATGCAGATTTTCCTGCAATAGACGTGCGGATCACAGCATGATGTGAGCAGTCGCTTCTTATTGTCGAGTGCTATGGGAGACGACATAGGGTTTCATGACGCCGTTGCCGGTATCGTGCGCCTCGGTCAGTGTGTGTGAGTCGGGTGTAATCTCGGTCCAAAGATCTTGAATCCTGGTCCTCTTACCGTTGATCTCTTCCTCGTAATCGTTACCGAACGTATCTCCTTCCCAGTGCGCGGTGCCCCGCAGTTCGCAACCGGCATCAGCGGACGTTTTGAAGCAAGTGAGAAAGCGATAGGTCTTCGCATTCGGATCCCACCAGATTGTGATGAACCAGCGCAGGTCTCCCCCGACGGTACCAACGGAATGCCCCTCGGAAACCAGCGCAGTCCCACCGCCAGTCAACCTCACGTGTGTTGTGCCGCGGCGGCCGGCGCCTTTCGCGACAGGCTGACCGTGCTGCACTATCTCCACTGTATTCCAATCTCCTGCGAGCACCTTGGCAAGCCGGGCCATCTCGGGAATGGCAGCGGTGTCGGCAGACCGCGCCAACAGCATCTACACTGCGGCGATTGCAGCAATAAGTACAGCCATCGCTCAAACGATGGTACAGCCCAGAGTTTGTTTATGGCGTGACCCGCCGAATAACGCCATAATCGGAGGAAATGGCAGACCGTCCGACGGCTTCGCCCAATTGTGTCATGTCTTGTTTGTCATTTTTTGGCGCCTTACCTAAAGCGGTAACCCGAGGCCTGCCAATGGCCGGACTCTTTGGTTAAAGTTACCTGCCAACAGCCTGCGCCTTCGAACGAAGTGTTGTAGGTGAAAAACTCGTTATAACCATGTGGAGAGCCAGGAAGCGTTCTCGCGAACTGCGCTTTGACCAATGTCTGCCGCAAGATCGGCTTGCTTTATGGTGAGGCCGGCCGCCATACTTTTTAGGAGCAGCCTCTACAGTCTGCAGCTCGTACTTGGTTGGTCTGCCAGGTCTGCCGTGTTGTTCGGTCCGTTTGGACTTTCACGGCATAGCCGGCGCGTTACTTTGTGCTGATCTGCGCAGGCGAAGTGACGACGATCTCCGGTTTGCCTTTATGTAAGGTAATCTTTCCGGACACAGAGACAATTCGCCCTTTGTATTGTTGCGTCTGCGGAAACTGCGCAGCGCTCTTCGAAGGGATAAAGGCGGTAAACGCTTGGTTTGGGTATTTCCCGCCCATATTCAGAAACGTGTTGCCTTTGCCCAATTGCTGAACTCCATCCACCCTATCTGTTATCGTTGCGGTTTCTCCCACATGCCTGGCCGCTTCTGTGGCCTTGTAATTTGGCGTAGACTGGCAACTGGCCAATGCGACGAGCGCGCCAGCGAGTAGCACAAGTAATGTTTTCGGTTTCATAAGGCTGCGAGATTAGATAAAAACGTGTCCAAATGTCGAGAATTAAAATCACGGCCTTTCTCGGCGCAGCCCCCACTGGCCGTTGAACAGGGTACAGCGACACCGCCTTCGCCTGATACTACCACAGTCGTTAGCGGCCCCTTATAGTTCTCCAGTCTCACAGACGTTCGAACTCCGCCTCACGACTGGCACGACATTTCCACGGGAAAACAAATGTGACCGGCGACGATGTCGCCGCTCCGTACTGCAAAACACGCGCGACTGCTATCGTGAACGTCACGCACATCGTTGCCGTGCTGAGCTAAAGCTTTCACCGCTTGGAAAAAGTCTTGATCTTAGGTTCCCAAATCTTGTAAAAGGTTCAAACGCAGCCAGTGGCCCATCACTGGCGGCGTAAATCAAATGACAATCCTTCAATTGTGCGTTCCGTCGATGGAACGCACTTCAACTCTCAAGTCGTGAACAATGAAAAAAACAACAAGAAAAGATAGCCGTTTCGGGCTCGGCTGGATGCCGGACCTTCCCGATAATCGAGATCATCTTTACGCCGCGCCGCTGGCAAAGCTGCGTGTGCTTCCCACCAAAGCCGATCTCCGCAGGCAATGCCCAAAAGTTTACAACCAGGGCCAGATCGGCTCCTGCACTGCAAACGCAATCGCCGCGGCCATCGAGTTCGATCGCAAAAAGCAAAAGCTGGCGGACTTCATTCCGTCCCGTCTCTTCATTTACTACAACGAGCGAAGCATCGAACACAGCGTACCGCTCGACAACGGCGCGCAGATCCGCGACGGCATAAAGAGTGTGAACAAACAAGGCGCTTGTCCGGAAACCGAATGGCCTTACGACGATACTCCTCCGGATCCGAACACCAATCTCTGGCCCCCCGACGCAAAGCCAAGGCAGAAACCGTCGAAGTCTTGCTACACGCATGCCAAAAAATTCCGCGCGGTGAATTATCAGCGGGTTGACCGCATGCTCTCGCAGATGAAAGGCTGCCTCGCAGACGGTTTTCCATTCGTGTTTGGTTTTACGGTTTACGAGAGCTTCGAGAGCGCGGAGGTCGCCAGGACAGGCGTGCTGCAAATGCCCAAGCCGAGAGAAGGAGTGGTCGGTGGTCATGCCGTCCTTGCAGTTGGCTACGAGGACAAGACTGAGCGCTTCATGGTGCGCAACTCATGGGGCGCAAGCTGGGGCAAAACAGGCTATTTCACGATGCCTTATTCATATTTGCTCACCGACAATCTTTCAGACGATTTTTGGACAATTCGCCTGGTGCACTAACACCGCGCGCCAACCCGTTTATCTAATGCGGCACATTTTGCGCGGCCTCGACCGCGGTGTCCTTGATACGCTTGGATACACCAGAGGCGCCGCCTGGCCGTGAGCGGCAGTGAGTGAAGGCGATACCCATACGAAACGCAAATGAAATTGCGCAATGCGAACTATTCGGTTCTTCGCTAAATTCTCTTGGGCCGCGTCCAACTCGGCTTTATTGTTACTTCCGCGGGTCGCGACGAAGGCTACCCGCAATCTATCAGCTCGGGCTGGCCGGGCGTCTTTGAGAACGACCTCGATGCCGCGGTTGTGTGGCCCAACGGCAAGGCCTACTTCTTCAAGGGTGACCAATACATCCGTTACGACATCGCCGCGGATCGAGCCGACGAGGGCTACCCGCAATCTATCAGCGCCTGGGGACTTCCGTTTGATGGGGGCGGGACGGCGCAACCCGCGGTCCCGGATGACGAGTTCCGTCGGCGTTGCACGCAACTGCTTGCCAAACACGAGGGGCGTGAAAAGCATGTCTACTTCGACACCTTGAAGATACCCAGCATCGCCATCGGTTTTAATCTCCGACGCGGTGGTGCTCGTCAGGCGCTCGCGTCGGTAGGTGCCGACTACGATCAGGTGCTTGCTGGGACGCAGGACCTCACCGATGCACAGATTGACAGTTTGTTCAACCGGGACCTAGATACTGCACTTGCGGCAGCACAACGCCAAGTACCTAACTTCGCTGACCTGCACGTCAATGCTAGGTTGGTGGTCGTCGATATGATGTTTATGGGGGAAGCGGCTTTCGCAGGTTTCAAGAACATGATCGCCGCCCTCAAGAACCTCGACTACAACACTGCGGCCGATGAGATGGTCAACTCTAATTGGTACAAACAGGTCAAAAACCGGGGAGTTGAAGACGTAGCCCTTATGCGCGCCGCTGCGGGCTAATGAGGCCAGGTCTAAATCGGCGTGCCGTCACGATTACGGCAGAGTGACAGAGGCGACTCCCACAGATCGAGTACCGCAGAAATATATCCGACGAAGAAGAAGTTGGCGATGCCGGAGCACCGAGCGTAGCCCTCGGCGAAAGAAATCCGATTGGTCAGCCTTTCACTCAGCGGCATTCTTAGGCAAAGATTTGACCCGGTCGTTCCGACGCTTTGCCGTTCGGCACGCTGTGGTAAAGGGCGAGCCAAACGCAAGCAACAACGCAATCGGCTACGCCAAGTTTTTCAGATGTCGTGCTTCGTGTTTTCGATGAAGTTGGAAACCTGATGGAAACACACGGGCATTGCCGTCAGTTTCACGAGCGAACAACGCCGTCAGACGCCCGAAGCGCTCTCGTCTGCAGGGTTGCATGGGCATCTCAACAGACTCTTAGCGAACCTCGGTAAGTGCGCCGCGTTTGGGTGTCACGTTACTCTTGATTCGAGCGAGCCCGCCGGACTGTTTAAGAGCGATGTCATAGGATTCACCAGCGTAAACCATGATCGGGCTGCCAAAATGCTTGCTCTCTGCAGCGATCTCGTTGGTTCCAGCCCGAAGCGCGTAAATCGCTTCCACCGCCAAACCGCTCACCTTTGGCTCATAAACGACAAACCCGGCTATTTCATTATCCGTCATGATCCGCTTGGACTCGCGTGCCCTCACCGGAATGTTTTTCACGAGAACAAACTCGCTGCCGTCCCCAGTTTTGCATTCCACATCGTATGTGCCCGCAATGATCGGCAACATGGCTCCTGTCTTTTCCGTCCGTTGACGAATCAGCCGGCGTCCGGTCGTCCCCGCATCAACGACAATGACTTCCTTGATTTCGGGAAATCCCTTTCGCGTGAGCGGATCGACGACAATACTGCCGAGGATCGCATTGGGATTGATCCTTGCCACTGTTCCATCCTTCACCTCGACATTTTCGAGCAAACGGAAGGTTCCCCCGCCGCCTGTTTTCGCCACAACATCATAGGTGCCTGGTTCGACAACAAGAGTGCTGTCTGGCTTTGGTTGATACTTTACTTGATATGTGCCGCCCAGATCAACTCCACCTTCTACAATCTGAAACTCATCCAACGCATCGGGTGGACCGTCAAACTTTTCGACCACGATTGCAGGCACGGAGCTCTTCTCGAATTTGACTGCCGATGTGGCGGGCGCCGGATGCGCCGATGCACCCTTCGCCGATGGAGTTGCAGGAACAGGCTCAATTGTATTCGCCAAAGTCTTTTCGGTGCTGATTGCTTCGTTTGCCGCTTCCTTGGCTTGCTCCGTTTTCTGCTTGGCGAGCTCAGGCTTTTGTTGCTCTTCTGCCACTTTCACCTCTTTAATGTTGGTCGCGACCTGAACGATTTTCGTTTCATAATCCTTGGCTCCACTCATGCAGACTTGGAATTGGTCTGCGTTCATCGTGCCGGCCTGCTGCGCGATGCAACAAGTCTTCAGGTGAAGCGCGACCTTCTGAGGACCTTCGGTCAGCTCCTGCACTTTCTCGCGGCCGAGTACCAGTTCGCCTTTGATTTTGATGAATTCAAGATTGCCGCGTAGTCGGTCGGCAGTTTGCTCAAAGATGCTGTCGCATTTGGAGTGGACGAAGCTTTGGTAACCGAAATAAATGATGACCAATAAGACTGCGGTTCCCGCGATGATCACGAGCGGTAACTGGCTCTTCAAAACATTTCTTTTTGCGACCACAGTGCTCTCCGGCTGACCGATCTTTTCTTGCCACAGTTGGCTTTATTTGGCAATCGCGAAAGACATCGCAATTTCCTCGCTCGCTTTTCCACAGGGCCTATTTCGTCAATGATGGCACGCTCAACCTAATGCGCCACGTGTTGCGTGGACTCGACCGCGGTGTGCTTGAAACGCTGGGATATAACAAAGGCACCGCCTGGCCGTGAGCACGATAAGTGAAAGTGAACGCGTCCGCCCAATGGTAAATTTGAATCGCGCAGCGCAAATCATTGGCATTCGCACCGAAAACTTCCAACCGCGCAAGTTCCGAAATCCTCCGAGCCAAATTTTTGACGATTTTCGCACTTTTCACTTGACTCAATATTTTTTCTGGCTTTAAGGATAAGGCTCCTCCACTCCCTCACTCCTCCGGAGGTGCGTATGACCGACGAACAGGACAATCAAAGCTCGAGTCAAGACGCACAGGACGCTAGTCAAGAGACTTCAAATCAAGGCACGAGTATTTCTTTTGACGTCCAGGGCGACGTGCCTGCAATTGCGCAGCCCAAATCGATGGCCTGTTGGGCGACCGTGACCACTATGAACATGTCATGGAAAAATCAACAGAGCTATTCAATTGAGTCAGCCATCGATTCCATCGGCAGCGATTTCCGGCAAATTTTTGATGATAACACCGGGCGTTCGCCGACGGCACTATGGTATGTCCAGAATGCAGAGCGACTCGCTAGTCGCGAGCCACTGAACGCAGTCCCGTGTATCTCCCGCAATCGGGCGACCACCTTCGGCCCATCAGCGTGATATAACAATCCGAAAGGAATAAAGGCTATGCCAGACGAGGATTCCGAAAAAAGCATTGATGATCAAAGCGGCGATCAACAAGACCAAAGCCAGGACCAAGGAACGACTACTGACGAACAGAGTCAGGGCCAACAAACACCTCAGGACCAAAGCCAGGACCAAGGAACGACTACTGACGAACAGAGTCAGGGCCAACAAACACCTCAGGACCAAGGCCAGGGTCAGCAGAACATTGGTGATCAGGTAGGCCGGCAGACGACCCAACCCGGCGTCGCGGGATCGAAACAGAGTTCTGTCGGACAGACCACCGGAGCAACCCAAACACAGAGCAAAGGGGCGGTGAGTAGCGGCGTTAACGCTCCGACTGGCTTCGAAATACTCGAAGGAATTGACGTTTCGTCTGCGCAGGGAAGGATCGACTGGAACGCGGTTAAGCAGTCAGGGATCGCTTTTGCCTATGCCAAAGCAACTGACGGAAAGGATCCGGATGCCACCTTCCGGACGAACTGGGCGGGGGCAGCCGCGGCAGGAATCCTGCGAGGCGCTTATCATTTTTTCTATCCTGTCCCGTTGGGATCGGATCACCTTCAGAAGCAGGTGGATGCCTTTCTTGCTCAAATGGGTTCGCTGGCAGCGAATGACTTGCCACCCATGGTAGATGTCGAAGTGCCGGTCGCCGGCCAGGAGAAATGGCTCGTCCGAGCGATGACCTCACAAGAAATCGCGGCTTCTTTGACCTACTGGCTGAGCCAGGTGGCGCAGGGTTGTGGAAGGCAGCCTGTTATTTACACCTTTCCAGCCTTTTGGAAAAGCAGGCTGGGCGACAGCCCGTCATTCCACGCTTTCCACCTATGGATTGCGAATTGGGGCAATGAGACATCCCCCGGTTCAAAAGAATTTCGCCCGCTTGGCCGTGCCCCCGCTATTCCCGGACGCTGGCCGGCATTTAGCATCTGGCAATATGCTGTTCTAAAAGGCCTGTCCGGTATTGGCACTATTGTTGACCGCGACTTGATCATTCTGCGTACAGGAACGACCATCGGCGATTTCCTCAACGGTAGCCCGCCTAATCCAAGTCAGAAATAAATACCATGCCAGACGATCAAGACAAACAACAAGTCAGTGACGATCAGAGCGCAAGCGAAATCTCGCACGCCGGAGTAGAGACCTCAAAAAGTGTTTCCTTTGATGTCGAGGGAGATGTACCTGCAAGCGCTTCAGCCAAAATCGATGGCTTGTTGGGCGACTGTGACCACGATGAATACGTCATGGAAGAATCAGCAGAGTTATACAATTGAGACTGCGATGGATTCCCTGGGCAGTGATTTCCGAAAGATCTTTGATGACGATAAGGGCCTGTTGCCGGACCGAGTGCAAGACCTTTCGAACGCTACCGGGATGAAAGTGGAGTATCAAAGATGCGAGACACCGGTTAGCATTTTGCAATTGCTCCAGGCTTATGGGCCGCTAATCATCATCGACGCCGAAAATCCATCGGCCAAACCGGCCAAGTTCGCGATCCATGCTCGTATTATTCATGGAATTTATGGGGACGGCGACGCGAGCAATACTTATCTAAAAATAGTGGACCCTGGTGGCGGAAAAACATACGACGAATCATTTCAAGATTTCACCAGCAAATATGAAGCGATGGTCGATGAAACCGGCTGGAATCTTCAAATGATGCACTACTAGCTTATTACAGAGTGAATTCGGGCGGTTATTTAAAAGTTAAAATTAGAATAACACAAAAGAACAGCCGGATAGAACTGGAAAATACCACTCACAACTAACAAGGAGACAACCAACATGACAGACGATAGCATTCACGGTCTCGGGCCCCTTTTCGGGCCCGACTTCATTACCATCGAGATCGACGATGAGAGCAAGGGGAGGTTCGCTCTGGAAATCTTTCCAGACGCCAACAACCCTGCCTTAAAGAGAAATGGGCTACCCACGCAGTTTTACTACATGCCCAAGGAAATCCAATTGGCTAAGAGAGAGGATTCTCCTGGTGACTATGATTTCAGCGTCACGCTATTTAAGGGCTTGATGACGGCTGAAGATACGCTGGGGATCAGCGGCATTCCCAGCACCGGTGGCGAAGTGGACGCAGGTGGAGCGTTCGTGTCCTTCTCGACCACGATGGATGTTCCGGCAAGCGTGGTTGCTGGAGCGTTGGAAAAGCTGAAAACACAGAGTCATGAGCGGCCTCCGGCGAGGATTGCCGAGTACTTCGGGCGCGGTCACGCGGATCCTGCTCCGTTGCTGGGGATCGTGCCGATTGTTGATAACGCTGTCACGATCGAAGTTCCACAACTACCGGGAGCCGGTGGTGATGTTAAGTCACCATGGTTTATCGGCGCCCAGGGCACGGGCAAGGGGAGTATAGAAGCCTCTGGCATCAGTAGCTTTCTCGTGACCTGCAATCAAATGGCTGCGGGCGCGATCGTCGGGGCACTTAAAGATGGGCGCTCTCCCTTCACCGTCCATTATAACATGAAGCTCTTGTTTTACATCAATGCTTGCGACATCCAGATGCATGTCGATTGCGATAAGACTTTTACGCAGTTTTCCGGCGCTGTGGAAGCCAAATATGGATTTGCTCAGGCCGATCTTTCGGCCAATTACCAAAAGTGTCTCACTAGCGGTGCGATCAGCACAGTCATCCAACGGGACGGCACCGTAGTCGATGAGGACATGAAGAAGCTTATCGACAAGACGATATCGGATATGCAGGACAAGGCATGGAACCTAGTTAAAACCGAAATTTTCGACTGGCAACCGAAACCTGAGGATCCTGCTAAGGCTAGCGCCGGCGCGTGTGGCGGCGTCGCGGTCAATCTTAAGTTCAATTACCAGCAACATGGCGTTAAGTTTGATGATCACTTTGAGATCAATCAAACGGTCTCGAAAGAGGATACGGTGGCAGGGACGCTGACTGCCCTTGAACCCGCAATCAAAAAGAATCTCGATAAATACCTTTCGATTGTCGATATCGGCGAGTTCTTTAAAAAGATCCAGGTTGCGGCATCGCCGAACATCGATTTCGGAGAAGGGGAGATGTCCGACCCGATCAATGAGGCGCTCATCCAGGTGAGCTATCCTAACTTCGACAGACCATTGAATGACGATGGTAGCATCGCGCTGACGACTCGAGCCGAGGGCTTTCACTACAGCCCCACGCATATCGATCAAGCTGCACCGGTTACCCTAGCGAGTTGGAGCAGAGACAATCCGAAGGACATCATCAACATAGCATTCCTGCGGCTAGATAAGAAGTTCGGAAATTGGGATAGCGACCAGGTGAAGATCAAAAAGACGCTCATCTATAAGCCGGACGATCCCCGAGTCGACCTCAAGAACGGCACCGTCACGTTTACCTCGGAAATGATCACAAGCGACCACGCACCAGTCATTGGCCCCGACGATGTCGGGTATGTTTTCATCAAGTTCTTCTTGGATCGACCGATCAAGACTCCCAACGTTACTGTAACGCTGACGATTAAGATGGGCGACCGGAGTGACGTTCTTGTCATGACGAATGATGATCCCAGGGCGAACCCTGTGGCGGTCTGGCAGGTCTGGTCTGATAAGTACTTCAATGAAACGATCGCACGAGTCACGATCGACGTTGAGGTCGCTCCGCCGCCGTCCGACTTTGCGGGCACAGCGGTGCAGTGGAGCGGGAACCAGGCCATACCGCTCAACTTGGGGCGGATCAAGCGGATCGTCCCCTACAAGATTATTGTCCCACCTCTGCCCGATCCGGACGCGAACGCTTTGGTCGGCAAGTACATTCTGGAGACCCAGAAGGAAATGGCCGCCACGTGAGCTGAGTCATTCTCCTGAGGGGACATGCAAGTGAACCCATTCTTGGCGACCAACACTGTTCGCTTTGCGGGGGCAACGACGATTAGGACTGTCGGCGCCTCAACCGTCTTGGTACGTCCTTTGAGTACCGCTACTGTATCCCCCTCGCTTCCATCTCAGAGCGGTTGGCGATGGTGCCAGAAATGCCAGGGGCTGTTCTTCAGTGGTAACCCTGATCAGGGCGCTTGCCCCGCCGGCGCTGGGCACGACGCGAGCCGCAGCGGCGCTTATCTCATGACCCTTGGTGATGGTGGGGAGGGAATGCAGGCGGCTTGGCGATGGTGCCAGAAATGCCAGGGGCTGTTCTTCAGTGGTAACCCTGATCAGGGCGCTTGCCCCGCCGGCGCTGGGCACGACGCGAGCCGCAGCGGTGCCTATTCAATGCGATTCGATCCGAACCCGCCTCCGCCAAAGCCCGCGAATTTGCCCTTGGTGAGTTCTCGAACCGGAAATCTGTTTCTAGATCGTAATGATGCCAACCTGCATTGGTACCTGCCGGACTTTAGTCTGGCCGACGATGTCGACCCCGGATTCGCGTTTGTGGCAAGTCAGTCTGGCCAAAGCATGGGAGGAAATCCATTTAACAAGGCCCGGCTAACCTTGCGACTGCATAAGTCTCAGCCGGATGACGTGGTTCAATTCGCCCAGTCAAATCCGGATGCGAAGCTTCAGGAGATTAGCTTGGCCGAAATGTCTGCCAATTTAAGCACGTCGTATACGGACGACAAAACAGGTCAAGAGCAGCAAAAGACGTTTGCTGCAACGATCGCCGATACTGGTAACGGAGAGTTCCTGCTCACCGTGGATCCGATTTTAGCGCAAGATGTAATTGTGCTTTACCAGGATCTTACCTCGTTCGGGCAAGTCGTCATCAATCTGTCGGCCACATATCAGGCGTGGTCGGAACCCGGGGCTTTGTTTCTACTGGCGCGTCGAAGACAGGAGCTACAGGGGTCGACGAACGGCCCTGCTACTATGAAGGTGCGAATGCTTACGGCGCAGATGCAGAATGAAGCGGTTGTGTCTCGCGCTTCCCAGCCTGTCTCCTTTCTCAGGATGGAAATGCCGTCCGCTATTAATCAGCGCAGTGGTGATACGCTTGTGCAAACCAGCCAGGCGTGGGCGAAGGCAATGCCCGTGGCCCTGAAATACGCCCAGGACGGGTATCAACTCAAATATGTGGTCTCCACTGCTACGGTTACTAATCATGTAATTCGTGATGCTAACGACCTTAAGGACTTCTCCTTGAGTCAGTCGGAATTTACCGAACTAAAGGTGGTTGATGTGAGCCAGTACCCGACTTTAAGCAAGCTATATATGGGAGTCCTCAGCCGAACGATCATCATGATTCCTAAGCGCTATTCTATCGTCCGCGGTCGCAACGGATGCGCAGCGCTGTGCGTCGCAGTTGTCGATAGTTCACCTGCGTCTGGTAGCAGGTGCAAATTTGAATTCGACTTCACTATCGCGCCAGAGGTCAGCCGAATCGAGGTTTACAAGCTCGGGCAGGAGATCAAGGGCCGACAGGAACTTAAGGACTACAAGCTCAAGTTACCGGATTTTCAGCGGAACAATCCACCATCAACGCTCGAAACTCAGTTCAGTAGTAACATACACATCGACCAAGGTGCTCTGCCCCAGACGTTTTCCGTGACTGTCTCAATTCAAGACGAAGGCGTCCAAACTCCAGCAGTCGCCAACGCTAATGCTTTTATCATGCGCCTTTCTTCAAGCACTGGAGCGGACTTGATTGGCTCGTTAAGCATCAAACTCGACGATGGTTATCCGCAGCCAGTCCTCCCGACGATTGACCTGAACTTCGCTCGTACCGCCGGAACGGACCATGAGATCGACGTTCAAATCGTTGAAGAATCTTCCCAGATAAAATTCACGAACCAATTGCCACTCGACTTGCAAATCTCGCGTTACGCGCTCATCAAGGGCTCCGCCATCACAGAGGTTCCGGCGAACGTTGTGCTGCCAGCTAAGGGCTCATTAACCATTCCTCTGCCATCTGATCATGTTGACCTAACAATAGCTGTGGATGCTCAGCTCCTGATTCCTCAACGAATGGCAAAATCAGATATCATGAGGTTCCTTGACATCCGGACTGCTGACGTCCAGGAGACGCAGTATGTCGTGGCGGTGAACGGCTCGGGCATCGACTTTAATAAGGTCGATTCCGTCGAGGCAAGCATCACGTTTAGTAGTCTTCCAAACGTCGCGCCGCGGGTCCTGAAGCTCAACAAGAACGTTCATGCCGACAGTACGCACATCGTTATCCCGCTGGAGAACGCAGTATTTGCCCTGCCGGGCACCGTCAACCTCGCTGTCCACTTTACCGACGCCGGCGTGGGTGATCTGAATTTCACGCTCCAGAACGATTTCACCGCTTCGCCTGTGTTAATCGTTCTGCAAAGCGACATCGACAATAATCTCCCAAAGACCTAGCCAGAGCTTGCCCGATTCGAGTTTCCTCTTATTCCCAAACACGATCCAATAAATAACCCAAGTCATCTTAGCTATGGGTAATTCAAACACCAAGACCGATAATTCGAAACTAGTTACTACTGATACTGCTTATGTCAGCCCAGACGGTGGAACAACCGACGAGGCATTTCCAAAACCAAACGTCGAATACGATTTTTGTGTTGATGTGGCCAATGCCGGAGAACTTCCGAGCGGACCTTTTTTTGTCCGCTTCAATTTGAGTGGCGACCAGGACCCGCCGAAGGACCTGGACTTCACCCAAGACGCTGGGTTGGATGCTGGAGCTTCCGTCAAAGCATTTGAATGAACTAAGAGAACCGATAGCTAGATACTCTAAAGGAGTAAGGACTATGCCAGACGATCAGGATCAGCAGACCATCGACGATCAAAGCGCAACCCAGGTAGGCGAATCCGACCAGGAGACTTCGCAAGACCAAGTTACCGACGAGAGCGCCGGCAAAACCACGGGCGATCAAGGCAACGAGCAACAAGCTTCCGACGACCAGAGTCAGCGTCAACAGACTAGTGTTGACCAAGACGATAGTGCACAAAGCACCACCGACGAGAGTCAGGGCCAAGAGGTTATGGATGACCAAAGCGGAGGCCAACAAACCACAGATGATCAGAGTCAGGGACAGCAGACGACCGAGGATCAAGGTGCTGGCCAACAAACTACCGAAGATCAGAGTCTCGACCAGCAGACTAGAGACGATCAGGGGAGCCAGGCGGGCCAATCCGGTGGCGAAGGAGCAAAACAGGGCTTTGTGGATACACAATCAGCCCAAACACAGGGTACCGGCGCGCAGGCACAGCCGCAGGGCAGGTTGGGTCCTGGCGACCACGCCTGGTACTACAACGGCAAAATCTCGACGGACAAGAACGTGCCACGAGCAACTTGGTTCCCCAATTCGAATCCGAACGACCCCAACGACTACCAAGGCCATGGCGGTGAAATCTGGCACTACGTCGTCCATGCCAATGGCCAGATCTTCGCCGGGCAGCCGCACCTGCGCAACCACCCCGGAACATTCGCTTGGTTGAATAACAATCCGGGCAATATCACCGGCGTCCCGGGCGGCGCCAACTGGGGCCAGTATCCGAACAAGTTCAACTGGCACAACTTCTTGATCTTCCCGAGTCCCGAGGCGGGTTTCGATGCAATCGCTCGTTTCTTACGAAATGCCAGTTACCCCGCCAAGACGCGCGGGACGCGGCAGTGGCCCGCCGGCAAATACCGGGATCTGAGTATCACCGAGGCATTTCACCGTTACGCACCCGAGGAGGACGGAAATACCCCCGATAAGTACGGCGCGGATGTTGCCGCGGCGGCCGGAGTCTCGCAGGCTACGCTTGTCGGCAACCTCGACGACGCACAAATGCTCAAGATGCAGACCAAGATCCGTGAGATCGAAGGGGTAGTTAAAGGCAGAGAGCTCACGCGCGACCACGCGGACCTTCCGGACGCTGTGCGCGCCGCGCTGGCCTAAGCCGTTAACACAAACAAAACTAACCTTATGCCTACTTCCGTTGAACTTATACCGCAGGATAAATCAAATGCCTGCTGGCTTGCAAGCTCCACCATGATGAGGTCATGGAAAGACCAGGTATCTTACCCGCTTTCAAACACGCTAAACGTACTAGATGCGTCAGGCGGCAGTTTTACGCAAACGTACAATGCGGATAATGGCCTGTCATTTGCAGATAACCAAAAAATTGTGGAGACATTGGGTCTCACTGCGTTGCCGCCTGCAAGCTATACCATAGATTATTTTTTCTCGCTGCTGGACAAGAGTCCTATCATGGCAGTCGTCATGTTTTCTGCAAGTTCAACCATCGCGCACATCGTAGTCATTACCAGTATAAGCGGCGATAGAACGCCGGATGGAACCACGTTGAGCATCAACGACCCGCTGCCTTTAAACGCAGGCCATACATATACCATTTCATTTACAGATTTTCTAAACAAGTTTGAATCGGTAGTTGCTTACGAAAACAATCTGGGAGTTAAAGATCTTACCTCGCAGCTATACTATTTTGCTTCGGCCGACACTTCATCTTCTGCCGCTAATAGCAGCAGCTCATCTGCTGATGAAAGCCCATCTTCCGAAGACACGGGTTCAGCAACCGATGACAGCAGCAGTGCATCATCAACTGACGACAGCGGCAGCTAAAACATTTTCAAAACAAAAGTAACATACGACACCGATCCCAGCGACGCGAGAAAACACTAACCATCGCTGGAAAAAGGAGACAACCAACATGACAGACGATAGTATTCACGGCCTCGGGCCCCTTTTCGGGCCCGACTTCATTACCATCGAGATCGACGATGAGAGCAAGGGGAGGTTCGCTCTGGAAATCTTTCCAGACGCCAACAACCCCGCCACCTATTGCCTGTTACTGCGAGCATGTTCTAAAACTTCACATCTAGAGCCAAGCCACGCGGCCAGACCCGATTGATGACGCAGCTAATACAGAATGAACACTGAAACCCAACATACAAAACAGAAACTATAAATCTTGAAATCAATCATCACTCTGTTTACCCTCGCACTTAACACTGACAAAACCGAGATTCCCGTGCTGCGCGGAGCGCTTTTTCGCGCTGGCACCATCGCTCTTCTCCTCAGCATCAACCATCTCCCGGCGCGGGCGCAGGAGTTTACGAAAACCCCCGCCGCCGACGTTATTGACGTCGCCGTCACCGACAGCGAGCTGATTTATATCGTTAACAGAAGCGGCGAACTTCTCTGCTCCTTCGATTCAGGCCAGACGTTCCAGCCAACTAAACGCGGCAACGTTAGCCGCGTTGCTGCCGGGCCGAACCGCACCGTCTGGATCGTGGATAAAGAAGGGAAAGTCTGGACGCTGCGCAACCAAGTCTGGGTCGAGACGGGCCAGACCGGGATGGTGGACGTGGCTGCCGGCCCCAACGGCGAAGTCGCCTGCTGTGCCGCGGAGGGCGGTGCCGTCTGGCTTTCCACCGATGGCGTCACTTTCGCCCAAGACCCCGATGCCCACGCCAGCCGCCTTTCCTACGATCCCAGGGGAACGCTCTGGGCTGTCAGCACCGATACCAGCGTCTGGGAATTCGGCCGCGGCAAATGGATAAAGACCAGTGCCCACCACATGCTGGATGTCGCCGCCGGGCCTCGAATCGTCTGGCTCACCGATCTCGACGGCGTAGTTTGGGTCTCCCACGGGGCCGGCGGACTCAAAAAAACCGCTTCCTCGGGTTTTCAAAACATCGCCGTCGCGCGCGATGGCATCGGCTGGGGTGCCGGCTACAACGGCAGCCTCTGGCGCATCGATGCCAACGGTCAACCGAAGCCGCCTGCCGGCCCGATCGGCCAAGTCCCCGCTCCAGCTCCAAAGAAACCTGCGCCGCCGGCGCCGCCGCCCGTCAAGCAGGCGATCAAATTCGTGGACGCGAGGGGCGAAAACAATGGGCGGCTGATCTTCAAGTTCAACAATACCGCCCCGGTGGTCGCCACCGTGGAGATCGGCAGTCGCGAGCCTGATTACGACAGGGGTTTCGAGCAGCGCTGGTTCATCGCACGCGCGAACAGTGCGGGTGGGATTTCGCACACGGTTCGCTTCGACGGGCTCAGTAAGGGTCGCCAAGACTATCACTACCGCATCATCGCGGGCGACGCGCGCGAGATCGGCACCTGCAGCACCTCCGCTCCGATCGACTAGGGGCGATTCACCGACAAATGAGTGCGCTAACTTCAACGTTCATCGTTGTTCCCTTGGTCCTGCTCACGCTTGCGTGTGCGCTGGCAGCGGGACAGGAGAAGACGACCGCTGCTTCGACGCCGGGTTTCGAAGATCCTCCGGGTATTCACAATATGCTGCTCGTCGGAGAGCAGACTGTCTTTCTCTCCCATCTTCGATCAAATAACACGTAAGACTACACATCAACTCTCTCTTAAAAGAAAGGTAGACACATGAGCACTTCAGACACCAAAACCGACGATTCGAAATTAGTTACTACTGACACAGTTTATGTTAGCCCAGACGGTGGAACCACCGATGAGGCGTTTCCAAAGCCAAACGTCGAATACGACTTTTGTGTTGATGTGGCCAATGCCGGAGAACTTCCGAGCGGATCCTTTTTTGTCCGCTTCAATTTGAGCGGCGATCAGGACCCACCCCTAGATCTCGATTTTAAGCAGGACGATGGATTGGACGCCGGGGCCACCGTTAAAGCTGTCGTCCATTTTGGGACCTTTCCCAATAAGTTCGCCACATATCATCTCGAAGCCTGCATTTACTCCAGCTCAGCGCCGGAGAAGGCGATCAATTGTGCAGGCTCTTTCGATTTCACGATCAATACAGAATCGACGAGCGATTCCGGGTCTGGTGGTGGTAGCGACGATACGGCCGCGAGTGACTCAACAGGTGACAGCGAAGATTCAACAATTAGCTAATCAATACTATGGCCAACGAACGTGAACCAGATAATCCGCTGCCGGTTGATTTTGTGCCGGAGGGATCTGTTGAAACCCACCGCGTCAGCGATGGCGAAGATTGGGCCTCAGTGGCAGCGCAGTATAACGTGAAAGTAGATGACTTAATCCATTTTAATTTCCACACCAATGTACCTGAAGAGGTCAACTGGTACCTCCGCCGCAACACCGGCTGCAATGTATCAAATGATGGCGGATTGAATTGGGCGTTCAGTTCTAGCGCTGATCCCGGTCTTATTTACATACCTCCATCTGAGGTCATCGATATGGAGCCCGAGGACGTGACTCCCGTAGCCGCCGGAGACGCCGCGGCGACCGACACCGCCTTGCGCCTCACCTTTTCTTACAACCGCGAGGGTGTGACCCTCGACTTTATTCGGACGCTTGAGGAGATGCCGCTCCCGGAGTCCGACCCGCTGAAGCACGACCCGGAGGCCGGCTTCTGGTACGAGCTGCGCGACGCCGACAACACAACCCTCTACCGCCAGGTGATGCACAACCCGCTGCGTTACGACGCCGAGGTCTACTTGGAGGACGAAGAGACGATCGTTCGCCAGGTCTTTGATGACTACGCCGACACGTTCGACCTGCTGGTGCCGGCGCTCGCGACCGCCACCCAGATCGCACTCTTCAGCAGCCCGCTCAACCCGGAGACGCTGGGCGAGGCGGCCGCCGAGCTCGCCACCTTCAGCCTGGCGAAAGGAGGTGTGGCATGAGCGAGAGCGACGGCACTGTCATCGGCACCACCATTCTTCAGGACAGCGGCAAGAGGGGCTTCAACCTGGTGATCGTCAGCGAGGGCTACCAGCAAGCCGAGCTGCCGACCTTCGCTACCGACGCCAAGGCGTTCATGGACAAGTTCTTCATGACGCCCCCGTTCGACTCGCACCAGGCTTGGTTCAACGTCCATCGGGTAGACGTCGCGTCGACGGACAGCGGCGCCAAGGATCCAGCCGGCGGCGCCTGCGGCGGCTCAGGCGCCAGCCCCGCCACCTACTTTGATGCGTCCTTCTGTTGGAACAACCTACCGCGCCTCCTTGGCTGCAACAGCGCCCTGGTGCGCAAGGTGGTGAACGCCCAAGTGCCAAAATGGAACGGGATTCTGGTGATCGTCAACTCGACTACCTACGGCGGCTCGGGCGGGCCCGTCGCGGTCTTTTCGCGCGCCGCGGGCGCCGCCGAGATCGGTATCCACGAGCTTTGCCACTCCGCCTTCGGCTTGGCCGACGAGTACGAGTCCTACGGCGGGTGCGGGACGGGTGAGGCCGGCCACGACAACTACACCGGTGCCGAGCCGGCGCAGCCCAACGTGACCACGAACATCAACCGCAACAGCCTCAAGTGGGGCTCCTTCGTCGGCGCCTCCACCGCCCTACCCACGACCGTCAACGCCGACTGCACGAAGTGCGACCCGCAGGCGAGCCCGGTGGCCGCAGGGACGGTCGGTGCTTTCACCGGAGCCTTCTACAATCACTGCGGCGCCTACCGCCCCGAGTTCGACTGCAAGATGCGAACGCTCAGCAAGCCGTTCTGCTCCGTCTGTCAGAATCGCATCGCGGTTAAACTCAACCCCTACGCCCCGCCGGGCGACTTCCCCCAACCCGACGCGAACACCGGAGTCGGCTGAGCGAAGCGAGAGAATCCGACACTCGATGGATTCGAAGTCCCGAGAACGAGGAGGCGCGGCACCAACGAGGGCGCTGCGCCTCACCTTCTCCTACTCCAGCAAAGGCATCCACCTCGACGAAATCCAACCGCTCGAGGGGATGCCCTCGCCCCCCACCGACCCCATCCAGCACGGCCCCGAGGCCGGATTCTGGTACGAGCTCCGCGACGCCAAGAACGCCACCCTCTACCGCCAGGTGGTCGACAACCCAATGCGCCACGAAGCCGAGGTCTACACCGAAGGCGCGCCGATTGACCGCCAGACCAAGGAAGACCACGCCGACTCTTTCACTCTCCTGGCGCCCAGCCTCGAAGGGGCGACAACCATCGTATTGTTCAGCAGCCCGCTCGATCCTGCGACCTTCGGCGCGGCGGCCGAAGAGATCGCCCGCTTCTCGTTGGTCGGTCCCGGACAAACCAATCTGAGTGAACAAAAAAAGCGATAACCGCCGCACAATGTTAAGCAGCAATTTTTTTTTGACGGACGGCGACCAGACCGCCCTCATGGGTGGAAGGCGAACCTAAAAAACAAATTCTTAGTACTAACTATTATGGCTAACGAATGTGAACCAGATGCGCTTGTTATTACTTAAACTAAACCTCAACTGTTCACTAGTAACTTCACATGCTTGACATCGACATCGAACAGATCAATTCGCCAAGTGTGCGAAGCTTTCAGCCCGACCGTAACGACAAAAGCGGGCGGACCGCTTTGATGGTAGCCAATGCTCCTCCCGGTGCCACCTACAGATGGGCCACTCAAGCCGAGGCCGTGCAGTTCATTGCCCCGAATGCTCCGGCGACGTCGATGCTCGCCGGGCGCCCTGGCGTTAGGACACTTAGCGTGGAAATCAACGACCCCAAAACCGGCGACAGCGGCACGGCAACCACCTGGATTGGCGTACCGCAATTCGTGGTTGTTCGAGAATATACCGGCGCATACCCTGCCCATCGGAAAGCGGGAGCATTTTCAGCTTGGTTCGACACCGTGCTTCGCGAATATCGTATGGCCGGCGAACGTGACTTCATCCTGCAGCAGGCGCAGGCGGTGACCGAACTTCTGTTGCGAGGCGCCAACGTGCGCATAGTCTGGGAGCTCGCGCCCTTTAACGAACAATTGCCAGCGCAGTTCCAGGCAGGTAACTTCGCCGAGCACTTTTACACGCCGCTGCGCCTCGCCGGCTTTCCTCCAATCACTCGTCAGAACAGCGCCGGCGTGGTCGAACAGATCGAGATCGACCGAATTGGCATCACTGATCGGCCAGGAGGCGTGCGGCCGGCGCAGGGCGTGATAGAAATTTATCCGGGCGCGATCGATAGCGGAACCAGTGTGGTGGCGAGAACGGCGGCGATAGTTCGGGATGCAGCGTTTGGCGCCGAAGATGCGTTGGCCGCCGATCCCGGGGATTCAGACCTCCAGCAGGAGTTTGACCGACTCCACGACCTGTGGCGCGAAATTGTGGCGCGGATGATCGGTGTCGCCATGGCTCACGAGATCTATCATCTGCTTCTGTCCGAGGCGCCCGGGTTACAAGGTGGACACACTACTTTGCCGGAAATTGATCTGCTCAGCCCCGGAAGCGAACTCTCCATCAAGGAGTGGACCGGGATCGCCGCGCCGGATCCATTCTCTGGAAGCTTTCCGAATGCCGGAACCTACACAGATGCTGGGTTTGACGGGCTGGCTGTGATTGACGACCGAAACCAGGCCATGGTGGAGGTGATGTTTGCCGTTCCTCCAGCGCATCCGTTCGACTAGGCGTGCTTCCATCAAAAGAAGAAACGTAACTAATCAACACTATGGCTAACGAAAGAGAACCAGACGATCCGCTCCCGGTTGACTTTGTGCCCGACGGGTCCGTTGAGACACACCGCGTCAGTGATGGCGAAGATTGGGCCTCAGTCGCCGCGCGTTATAACGTGAAAGTAGATGACTTAATCCATTTCAACTTCCACACTAACGTGCCTGAAGAGGTCAATTGGTACTTGCGCCGTAACACCGGCTGCAATGTATCCAACGATGGCGACTTAAACTGGGCTTTCAGTTCCAGCGCCGATCCGGGCCTTATTTACATACCGCCTTCTGAGGTCATCGATATGGAGCCGGAAGAGGTCACCGCGGAAAAACCAGTCATGCAACGCATTCAAGAGATCGCTAATAACATGACGGGAAATCCCGGCAAAAGAATCCGCAGGATTCTGGCCATAGAATCACTGGCCGATCCATACCAGAAGACCCCATCGCCTGGTAAGGACCGCTTGTGGTACTATAACACTGGTGCTGTGTCGTATTATATCCAGTTGAATACATCGGACGCCGATCGCCGCGGGATGACAAAGGACACAAATGGGCAATTGCCATTTGACGGCGATATGGGTCGGGGCTTTGAACAGGCTCGCCATGACTGGAGAATTTATCCGTTTGGCGAGATCGTCGCCCAAGACGCGACCGATCACCAATCCGATTCCCAACTGAAAACCTTCTTAGAAGGAATGGAACAGGAGGTTCAAGGTTCGTTGCTGGAAATCGTCAATTTACAGCACCGCACGGAGGAGTTCGGTGGTGGCGCATGGGGGCCGCTGGTTAAGGCCTTTCTAGAACACATGCATGATCTGGCTGAAACGCCGACTCATTTGTATTACATCTATCAGCACGAAGATGACTAGCCAATGAGTAGCAACGACCCTGACGACGAATCCGCAGATTCACAACAAGAATCGGAAGGACAATCTGCCGATAGCGACCAGCCGAGCGCTCAGTCAGATGAGCAGCCAGCTGAGCAAACCGATCAATCGACAGAGCAATCGGAAGAACAACCCGCTGAGAGCGATCAGTCGGCCGAGCAACAGGAGGAACAACCCGCTGAGGGCGACCAAGCCGCGGATGACAGCAGCAAATCTGAAGGCGATAGTGATCAAGCTACCGCGCAACCGGAAGATAAGACCGTCGACGAAGGTGACCAAAAAGCCGACAACACTGGGGAAGAATCGGATGACAGTTCTGATAAGATCGAGCAGCCTGTTGATGAGTCAGGTTCGACTCAAGTAGCAATGGCGGACACCGACGGTGGTGTTTCCATCGATGCGGGGAAAGGTGGAGACGACGAGATCGTGATTAGCGGTTCGCCCTTTGGAGGACCCTATGATCCCGGCTTCGTGAACGCCGAAGCAGCCTTTGCCAACTGTATCAAGGTTCCAGACAGTCTTACGTTGGCGTTAGTCGACGTCACCGATCCAGCAGCCCCGGTTTTCGCGGGAATCCGGGCTGAGGACACGGTTTTCATCGCGAGCATGGCGAAGATTGCGGCCCTTTACGCCGCGTTCGAATTGCGAAAGCGGTTGCAAGATGGAATTAGCGGAGTCCCAGTCACCACGCCAGTGCCTGCCTTGATCGCGCAAGTAAAGAAGACATGGCAGCCTCTTATTGATGCAAAAAAACCGAAAGACGCGGCTGCTTTTGCTGGCTTCCCAAATCTCACTGACATCTTCGATATTACTCCTTCTGGTGCGTCGTGGAGCGTGACATTTACGACGAAAGGCGACATTAACACGCTGGCGGACAAAGAGTCCGCCCAATGGCCGTTGCTTAACGGCAAGTTCGGTTTCAAGGAACTCCTTTTGCTGATGGCGAGCTTTTCTAACAACGACGCTGCCGCTCGCTGTATTACGACTTTGAGCTACGAGTATATCAACGCAGCCCTGGTCGTGGCGGGTTTATACCAGAATGGTAAGGGCGGTCTCTGGCTGGCCGCGCCGTATCCACATAAGCCAGGTGCGGCCCTTACTGAAACCTTGTGGATGCAAGAGCCATTAAATAAGGACCCGAATACGACACGGCGCTACCAGGTTTCGAGCGCGAAGGCGGCGGCAGCGATGTTCACCCTTCTTGCCCAGCGCAAATTAGTGGATGCGACCTCCAGCGATGAGATGCTCGATTTTCTTCAGGCCGGGACTAACGATTTCGTCCAAAACGCGTTGGTGGATGCATCCCGCGACGTGAACTCGATCCGCACGAAGATCGGAGTGATCGACAAATTGTACTGGAGTCAGACGAGCCTAGTGGAGCGTAACCTGGTAGATCATGGCAAACCGATTCGTTATGTGATTTCTATTTTGAACAACAAAGCTCCATTCTTGCTGACCAAGGGAACGATCGAGCCTCTCGATCAATGCATTTTGAATCGTCACCCCGGAGCGGCACCGCCTTAATGAACGTGAACAAGCTATTGTACGGAACTGAAACCAATTGTGCTTGCTCGTTTGACGTCACGAACAGCGCTTAAAATTTTATCGACAGTTAAGTAGAGAATTAGAGGAGATACTGATGAGTGACGAACAATCGACAGACGCATCCGCCGATTCACAACAAGAATCGGAACAACAACCTACCGATAGCGACCAGCCGGCGGCGCAATCAGACGAGCAGCCAGCTGAGCAGAACGATCAATCGACAGAGCAATCGGAAGAACAACCCGCTGACAGCGATCAGCCAGCCGAGCAATCGGAAGAACAACCCACCGATAGTGATCAGTCGACGGAGCAATCAGAGGAACAGCCAACTGACAGTGACCAGCCGGCCGAGCAATCGGAAGAACAGCCCGCTGAGAGCGATCAACCAGTCGAGCAATCAGGTGAACAGCCCGCCGACAGTGATCAATCGAAAGCGTCCGCGAGCGCGGATAACACGCTAGCGTTTGCCGGCGGGGCTGCGTCCGCGGCCGGCGGAGGGCTCGGCGTCCAGGCACGCCTCTCCCGGCGGCAACCCGCTGGCCACTTCCTGCTCAACCTCGATGGCGAGGCGGCCGTCCTCAAGGACGTCGACATTGGCACCATCAAGGGTAAGGTCGTGACCATCAACATCGGTATGTCGATGGGCAAGGGTCTGTACGAGTGGATCCAGGCTACGCTCGGACAGACCCCCCAGCGCAAGAACGGCTACGTGGTCGCCGCCGACTACAACTACAAGGCGCAGCGCTACGTCCACTTCCGGGACGCGCTGATCATCGAAATTACGATCCCGGCTCTCGACGGCTCGTCGAAGGACACCTCGTTCTTTACGATCAAGTTCGACGCCGAGGAGATCACCTACCAGGCCGGCGACGACGCGGACATCAAGGGCGTGGTCAACACCAAGCAGAAGACGTGGCTGACCTCGAACTTCCGGCTCCGCCTCGGCGACCTGCCGTGCGGTCGCGTCTCCAAGATCGACTCGTTCACGATCAAGCAGAGCACCCCGCAGAACGTTGTCGGCGAGCAGCGGATCCCCACCAAGGAGCCGACCGGGCTCGAGATCTCGAACCTCAAGGTGACGTTCTCGGCCTCCGACGTGAAGCCGTGGGCCACGTTCTTCGATGACTTCGTCATCAAGGGCAACAACGGACAGGACGCGGAGCTGTCGGGCGCGATCGAATTCCTCGATCCGAGCCTCAAGGAGGTCCTCGGCTCGGTCGACCTGTTCCAGGTGGGCATCAGCTCGCTCGCCGAGGACAAGGGCGAGGCCAACAAGGACTCGATCAAGCGCGCGACCGCGGAGCTCTACGTCAAGCGCATGATGCTCAACCTGGCCTACGTCTAGGCGTTCGGAGGCAGGCACTCCCGGCTTGTGGGCCGGGGATTCTGCTAGGATGCGGCCTACTCGGGCGTGATGCGCTCCATCAAATTTTCTCTCCTGCAGGTCGTGTCGTCATCCTCCAAAGCGATATCGATAAGAATCTCCCGAGAAATTAAGATGTCCAACTCTTACGCAACTTATTGCCCTAATGGGCATCAGCGCCGGAACCTACCTTTGATTCAAGCTGCCGCCTACACCGCAAGCGACAAAGCTAGAGCAATCAACATCACGACCAATGAACGAAGTGAAGACCGACAAGTCCCAAACAGTCCCAACCCCGACCCCGCGTTGACGTGGTGAGGGGAATTGCTAATCTGCCTAAACTAAAGAGGAGCACACCATGCCCGATGACGATACACCCCAAGCCGATGGGCAGCCTGCCGACGATCAGCCGGCGGAGCAATCGGAAGAACAGCCCGCTGACAGTGACCAAGCGGTAGATCAATCCGAAGAACAGCCTACTGACAGCAATCAGCCGGCCGAGCAATCAGAAGGACAGCCCGCTGAGAGCGATCAGCCGGCCGACGAACAGCAGCTGGCGGAGCAAGCGGAAGAACAACCTGCCGAGACCGATCAGCCAAGCGAGCAATCAGATGAGCAACATACTGACAGTGATCAGCCGGCCGAGCAATCGGCGACGTTCGCGAGCGCGAATGACACGGTGGCGTTTGCCGGCGGGTCTGCGTCCCCTGCTGGCAAAGGCGGTGGCCCAACAAACGTTAGCACGGTGAAGATCAGAATCAGAATGGACGATCGCGTCCTAAGCGAGCCAGGAAAAGCGAAAGTTACCTTACCGACTGAATTGCAAAATCTTCTCGTGCAGCAAGTCGCGGCGTCCTTCAAGCCGTTACAAGATGACTCACTTTCTGTTTCCGTCGAATGGGGTAAGTTCGCAGATGCGGAGCTAGATACACCCGGGAACATCGAAGTCGTTCTCACCCCCGGTTGGGGGGATACCTTCACTCCAGCGCTGGAAGTGGCTAAGCGACATAAGGTGATCTCGACGGCCGGAGCGGAAAAGTTTGCATCGGGGGCTCGCAATGCAGGAGGCGTTCACTTTCACGAAAGTGATGTTCCACGTGACGTCTTGTTAGGTCCAATTGTTGTAACAGTGCCTCACATCTTTCGAGATCGAGTCATTCAATGGAGTCGTAAAGACGCCACGGGCTCTGACAAAGCTCCCGCGGAGATGACAATTGCTTACCTTGGCAAAGGGGTCAGTCATGAGGTTGGGCACAATCTTGGGCTTTCGGACATTCTTAATGATATCGATCAGGATTCAGTAAATATCGCCGGCAAAAACGACAAGTGGCCTAGTGAGCGCCCGAACATCATGGATATCCTGGCTCTACCCAATGTGAAGCCCTATGAGGAAAGTATGGATTGGGATGAGGGGTCCAAGAGCGAGGTGGAGACGCGGCGGCAAGAAGCTATCGACGCAATTCGCGGACCGGTAGTGTTGCCCAAGAAGTATGGCGATCATTTTCCAGGTACATTGCAAAGACTTCGGGCCTTTTCGTGGACAGATCCGCAACCTGGCGATGGAGGGACCGTACGGTGGTGGCCAAGATATGAAAAGTTCGAGTTTACAAATGAGCAGATTACTAGGATGCGTAGCTTTCGAAGCAGTGTTCAGTGACGTGCGTCGATTGAAGCCCGCCGCAGCCCGCGTAGGTTGAGTTGAATATAATGAACCAACAACTGCGATCGTCTGATTTTGCAGAAGCCGAATGAACAGAACGAACTAACATATGGTTGGGCTGAAATTCTTCCGAGGAGCTTTGCTAACCTCCCCAATCAGACCGAAGAGAGAGGATGCTTATGAGTGCCGACGAGTCTACTGACGATTCAGAACAACAAACGGAAGAACAGCCTGCCGAGCAAACCGAAGAACAACCCGTTGACAGCGATCAGCCGGCCGCCCAGTCCGACGAACAGCCGACCGATAGCTCTCAGCCAAGCGCGCAATCAGATGATGCGCCTGCTGATAGTGATCAATCAAATGAGCGACCTGCCGAGGAAAGCGACCAGCCAGCAGATCAATCAGATGAGCAACCCGCTGGGGAAACCGATCAACCGGCCGAGCAATCTGACGACCAGGCCGCTGAGCAATCAGACAACAAATCTGACAGCAGCGACAGCGATTCTGAAGGGGCTGAGCAGCCTACCGATGCGTTCGGTTCAACTAAGGTGGCGCTGGCGGAAGCCGAGGGCGGTGGTGGTGCGGGAGTCGGTGGCGGCAGCGATAAAAGGGCCGGACCGGCAATGTCGCCCTTTCCCGCCGCCCAATTCCCCGACCTCGTGAGGGATACCGGCAAGCTCAAGGCCGGGTTCATCGCAGCCATGGGCGAAGTCAAAGCCGATGGGTCGCTCATGACGGGTCTAGTCGACGTGGACGGCAAGCCGCTGGATGTGGAAAAGATTCCAATGGCGATCGCCTCCCTAAATTTGGATGGGACGACCTCTGTGATCGGACAGCACGACGTCACGGAAATGTTCTTCTCGGGCAGTTTGCTCAAGATCGCGGCGATGTACGCCGCGTTTCAGCTCCGCCATG
>Ga0193713_1000078_pt1 | contig 27881 bp, 27 predicted proteins | sample H3a2metaG_FD_143054 | JGI IMG/M metagenome (GOLD analysis project Ga0193713, IMG submission 143054) | Soil microbial communities from a riparian zone of the East river system, Colorado, United States - H3a2 | ecosystem: Environmental > Terrestrial > Soil > Riparian zone | place: USA: East River... | reverse complement strand
AAATGTCACAAAAAAAATTCCGCAACAGCTGAAACAATCCTCAATCTGGGATCTTCGCAACTGTTGTAGGGCAGGCGCTCCGCCTGCCAAACCGCGCCCGGCTTTCAACTCACATCAGCATCCGGCAAGCGATGCGCTTGCCCTACAACGGATTAGTTCCGCCTCAGATCATCCCGAGCTTCATGCGACCAGCCTCGCTGATCATGTTTTGGTTCCAAGGCGGGTCCCAAACGAGCTGCACATCGGCTTCATCGATGCCATCGATGGACAAAATCTTGCTCTGCGCATCGTGGGCGATTGCCGGGCCCATTCCGCAGCCTGGAGCCGTCAAAGTCATTTTCACTTCCACTTTGGTGCCGCCTTCCGGTTTTTTGATCAACCGGCAATCGTAAACAAGGCCAAGATCGACAATGTTCACCGGGATCTCCGGGTCATAACATTGGCGCAACTGGTTCCAGACATCTTCCTCTGAAACTTCGCCGTTTGTCGTCGCGGCGGGCTTTTGAATTGGTTGCGCCTGAGGTTTTTCAAGCCCCAGCGCATCGAGATCCTTCTCCGCTATTCGCGCCAGGCCCTGGTACGTGGCGATCGTGTAGCTGCCGCCCAGGCTTTGCGTAATTACCCCTTGGCTTCCAGCCGGGATCGTTGTCTTTTGCCCGCTCGGAATCTGGATCGCTTCGCAATCGCGGCTCAATGTGAATTCAGTGTTTTCGTACATCGCTTTAAGGCCCTCCTTTTACTATGCCACAAATGAAGCGAATGACGAAATCCGAATGACGAATGGAACCGTTTGCTTTTTCCATTTAGTCATTCCTTCGTCATTCGACATTCGTGCTTCGTCATTCTCAGTAAACATCGCGCTTGTAACGCTTGTCGCTTTTGAGCTCCTCAACGTATTCATTGGCTTGATCAACGCTTTTACCGCCCTGCTCCTGCACGATTTTTCGCAGCGTCGCATCGACATCCTTCGCCATTCGCTTCGCGTCGCCGCACACGAAAAAGTGGGCGCCCTCGGCCTCGAGCCATTTCCAAATCTCAGCCGCATTGTCCTTCATCAGATGCTGGACATAAATCTTCTCGACTTGATCGCGCGACCATGCGCAATCGAGGCGTGTGAGAAGGCCTTCTTTCTTGAACCCGTCGAATTCCTCGCCGTAGGCAAAATCGCATCTTTGATACTGCGACCCGAAAAAGAGCCAGTTCTTTCCTCTTGCTCCGGTCGTCCTGCGCTCCTGCAAGTACGCGCGGAACGGCGCCACGCCGGTTCCGGGGCCCACCATGATGATTGGAAGGTCCGGGTCCTCCGGTAAATGAAAATGCTTCGCTATACTGGGGAAAACCGGCACGGGCGCGTCATCAGCGCGTTCCGCAAGAAAAGATGAGCACACCCCTTTGCGAATGCGGCCATGACTTTCATAGCGGACCACGTCCACGATAAAATGAACCTGTTCCGGATACGTCTTTAAACTCGAGGCCACAGAATAAAGGCGCGGCTGCAGTCTTGTGAGCAAACCGACAAATTCCTCTGGTCTGAAATGAGCTGACGGATGCTCAATGAGAAAGTCGATTACCTCCATGCCCCAAAGATATGTTGTGAGATCCTGCTTGCGCTCTGGAGCGAGAAGATCGCTCAATAACGGCGCAGCGCTGGCACGCTCTGCGATCGCCCTCAAAATCTTGGGCGTTGGCTGCGTGATGCTGTAATCGCGCAATAACGCTTCGCGCAAACTGGTTGGTGCGCCTTTTGGTCGAGCGACCTCTTCCTCGCCGGTGGCGCCAAGCGTGTGAATGATTTCATCTACGAGCTGTGGATCGTTTGTCGCGTATACCGCAAGCGAATCGCCGACCTCAAAGCTCAATCCCCATCCGGTCAGATCGAGTTCAAAATGGCGCGTATCCTTCGCCGACTCCGGTCCGCTCAGGCGGCGATTGATCAGAAGTTTGGCGGGAAACGGGTTTGCTCGCGAATATCGAGGCGCGGCAACAGAAGCTTCAGCATGCATAACGGTTTCTAGCGGCGATCTCTGGTCGTCGCAAATATTCATCCGTCATTCCCTATCGCCAGGGTGGGGCAAACATCCATTGCGCGTTGAGCGGCATTTACCTCTTCCGGCGTTTCCGGTTGCTTGAAGAAATGTACGGCGGTCTGGTCTGGGTTGCAGGTGATGAGATTCGGCGCTTCTTCGAGACAAAGACGACACAACGCGCAGCTGGTATCCACATACCACTGCCCAGGGACGTTCTCCGGTTGTTTGCTCAGTTTGTCTGCCACACTTCAATTAACCCAGGATCACGTTGAAGAAAGTCAGGATGTGCCCGCTAAAGCAACGGTAACGCCCGAAAGATCATGGCCTCACGTGCAGTAAACTTCCCTGATCTGAGTAGGAATCTCATTAAGCGCGACGAGCGATGCCGGGAGATTTTCTGGCGCGACGAGTCCCTTTCGGCTCTGCAGACGCAAGCGCAATTGCGAAATCCACTTGTCGCTTGAAAGCATCAACGCGAACAACAAAAACCGAGAGCTCGTCGCCAACACTGAATCGTCTGCGCGATCGCCTCCCAATAAGTTGCCGTCGGGCGGAATCAAACAAATAAAAGTCATCCGTTAATGAGGAGACGTGGACCAAACCGGTCACAAGAGCATCCGGCAGTTCCACCATCAATCCATAGTTTCGGACATCAATAATAGTGGCGCGAAAAATCTGGGGATTGCGTGCATCGAGCTGTCGTTGAAAAAACTCCAGTTTCTTCATCTGGATGGCGTCAACCTCCGCGTCGGCAGCGGTTCGTTCAGTAACTGAAATGTGCTCCGCAAGCGAAGCGATCTCGGCCATGTCAGGATGGCGGGGCGCGCTCGCCGAGCGCGCCGGACGGCCTCCCCCGCCTGCGGGATCCCTAGCAAGAGCACGATGCACCACCAAATCGGCGTAACGCCGAATGGGACTGGTGAAATGCAAGTAATTTGCCTTGGCCAACCCATAATGGCCGAGCGGCTGTGGAGAGTAACGGGCGCGTTTCAAACTTTTAAGCAAACCGACCTTGAGCGCTTGCTCTTCCGGTTTTCCACGGATTGCCGCCAGCAATCGCTGCAGCTCTACGCGATGAGTCAGATCGCCAACCTTGTAATTAAAGCCGAGCACGAATTCGCGATACTCTCCCAATTTTTCTGGGTCTGGATTTTCGTGGATCCGATAGATGGTCGGAACCGCGCGCTTTTTCAGCTCGCGCGCGACAGCTTCGTTTGCGGCCAGCATGAATTCTTCGATCAGCTGGTGCGATTTATCATTTTCGACACGCTCCAATTTTACCGGCTGCCCGTCTTTATCGACCCAGACTTTTACCTCCGGAAAATCGAGGTCCAGGGCGCCATGCTCGAATCGCCTCTGCCGCAATAGGGCAGCGAGTTCCCAGGCAAGGTGCAGCCGTTGGCCCAACTGATCGCCGGGTGCCGCGGTCAAAATCGCGTAAGCCTGTTTGTAGGTAAGCCGGCGTGCGCTTCGAATTACGCTGCGTGCAAAGCGCGCGCTTTTTGCATTCCCGTGTTTGTCGAAATGAATAAATACAGAATGTGTGAGGCGATCGACGCCAGCATTGAGGCTGCAGACGCCGTTGCTCAATCGCTCCGGCAACATCGGGATCACACGGTCCGGGAGGTAAACGCTGTTTCCGCGCCGGCGCGCTTCCCGATCCAACGGGGTGTCCGGGTCCACGTAGGCCGCGACATCAGCAATGTGGACGCCGAGCCGCCAACCGCTCCCGATCTTCTCAACATGAATCGCGTCGTCGAAATCGCGGGCGTCATCGGGGTCGATGGTGACGATGAATTCTCCGCGCAAATCTTCGCGTCCCTGGAATTGCCCGGCAGCATCGACTGTCTCTGGAATCCCTTTCGCCTGGTCCAAAACATCCCTGGGAAATTCCGTTGCCAGATGATATTTCCGGATAATCGACAGCATGTCGATACCCGGAGCCGAAGCCGGGCCAAGTACTTCGATGATTTCGCCTTCCGGATTAACATGGCGCGATTCCCAGGCTTCCAGGCGAACTACAACTTTATCGCCAACCCGTGGCGCAACTTTGGAAGCTGCTACAGGCAAGTCCGCCACGGCGGATTCGTCCTGTGCCGGATTAGAAACTTGCCCCACATAAACGTCGTGCACGATGCGCGGATCATCCGGGACCATATAATAGAAGTTCCGCGAACGCTGGAGGGTGCCCACAATCGTATCGTGAGCGCGTTCCAGGATTCGAATCACGCGCCCCTCGCGGCGCCCTTTGATGCGTCCGTAAGGTTCGTCCCGCGACATGCGCGCGACCACACGGTCGCCATGCATGGCGGTTCCGGTGTTTTCCGCTGCGATGAAAACGTCCGGCTGCCCCGACATTTCTGACGTCAGAAAACCGTATCCGACTTGATGAATTGACAGCTTGCCCGTTACCAAGTCAGCCTCGGCCGGCAAAACGTATCGGTTCTTCCGAATCCGCGCGATCTCGCCGGCGCGCTCGAGCTCGCGCAAGCTTTTCCGCAACGCTACCCGTTCGGCCTCTGTCAATCCGAGCTTGCGGGCAATATCGATCTTGTTAAGCGGCCGGTAATCTTTCCGCCTTAGCAGACCCAGAATTTGTTCTCGAATGTTACGTCCGTTCAAAGCCATGTAAGCGAAACAATAGCGCCAGGTTTATCGATTTAACGCGATTTCAATCCGAGGTCGAATCATGTCAAAAGTGATTGTTGCCGGCGCATTGGCGATCACCCTGGCGATTGTCTCATTTGCTTCAGGAGGAGCAAAGATGAAGATCACAAGTTCTGCTTTTCAAGAGGGTGGGAATATTCCATCAAAGTTCACATGTGACGGCGGCGACACCAGCCCGCCCTTGCAGATTTCAGAGGTTCCTTCCGGCGCGAAAAGCCTCGCCCTGGTTGTAGATGACCCCGATGCCCCGAGCGGACTCTTTACGCATTGGATGGTTTGGAATATCTCTCCGCAGACCAACACGATCGCGGAGGGAAGCACGCCCAAAGGCGTCCACGGAACAAATGACTTCGGTAAATCCGGTTACGGCGGACCGTGTCCACCCTCTGGCACACATCGCTATTACTTTAAGATTTTTGCGCTCGATCGCGAGCTGGACTTGCCCCCTGGTACGAAACGGAGTCAGCTGGATGCGGCAATGAAAGGCCATGTTGTTGCGCAAGGGGAACTGATGGGGCGCTACTCAAGGAAGAAATAACTGTAGCCGCTTCGCTGCGCGAAGCGCGGCACCGACATGAATGGCTCGCCTGTGCCGCGTCGCCCAGAGGTCGACGTCTACAGCTTCGAATAAAGTATCTGGTGTGTTAGTCTCATCCATGATGCGTGGGAGACTTTGGAAAATCGGCGACCGCATCTTCGATCTCTCGCGGCACGGGCTGATCATCGGTGTATTGAATGTCACTCCGGATTCGTTTTCCGACGGCGGAGATTTTTTCGGCGCGAAAAATGCCACGGTCTAAGGATGGCCGCGGAAGGTGCGCACATCGTCGATGTCGGCGGCGAATCCACGCGACCGGGCGCCGAAGCTGTGGCCCCGGAAGAGGAATTGCGCCGTGTGATTCCGGTGATCGAACAATTGCGCAGAAAGAGTGAAGTCATTATTTCGATTGATACATCGAAGGCCGAGGTCGCGCGCGCGGCGATTCGAGCGGGAACTTCGATCGTGAACGATGTTACGGGAGGGCGAGGTGACCACGAAATGATGCCGCTGATTGCCGAAACCAAATCGGCTTTCATCATCATGCATATGCAGGGAACTCCGCAGACAATGCAGATCGCGCCGCAATACACAAACGTTGTCTCAGAAGTTTTTGATTTTTTTCGACAACAATATGCGCGCGCCATAGTTTATAATATTGACCCCATGGCGATTGCGTTTGATCCGGGCATTGGTTTCGGCAAAACGCTTGAGCACAATCTCGAGTTGCTCGCGCAGCTTGAGCGGCTCCGCGCGTGTGATCGACCAATCGTGATTGGCGTTTCCCGAAAATCTTTTCTGGGTAAGCTGATCAATTCGGCGCAGATCAGCGATCGGTTGACGCCTGCGGTGGCGTTGACTTCGCTCCTGCGCACGCGCGGCGCAGATGTGCTTCGCGTTCATGATGTCAAAGAAAACGTAAATGCCTTAAAGGTGACGGAAGCAATTCTTCAGAGGGCAAAATGATTCACCAACTCATCGATCTCTGGTTCAGGAGCTGGCGCAGCCTGGTAGAGATCCTGCTGCTGAGCGTAGCGATCTATTACGGTTATCTTTATTTCCGGGGAACGCGCGGCGCGAAAGTGCTCACTGGGCTGGCGATCGTCTTTTTGACGCTGACTCTTATTTCGACGCTGCTCAATTTGGTTGTAATCGGCTGGATCGTACGAAGCTTCTCGGTTTTCCTCGCAGTCGCGCTGGTGGTGATTTTCCAGCCGGAGCTAAGACGTGGGCTGGCTGCTCTTGGCGGTCACCCCATTTTCTCGCTGACGAGTGAGAAGCGGGAAACTGTTCACGATCTGGCCGAGGCAGTCATGCAACTGGCAAATAAGCAATTCGGCGCGCTCATCGCGATCGAGCGCGACACGTCGATTCGCGTTTACGAGGAAACGGGCGTCACGATCGATGGAGATTTTTCCGTCGAGCTCATCCTGACCATCTTTCATCCCAAGGCCGCACTGCACGATGGCGGAGTGATTATTCGCAACGGACGAATCGCAGCCGCGGCGTGTATTTTTCCAGTGAGCCAGCGCGAAACGCTTGATCGCAGTCTGGGATTACGTCATCGCGCCGGGCTTGGGATTACTGAGGAATCGGACGCCGTGGCGATAGTCGTTTCCGAAGAGACAGGCAGTATTTCCATTTGTCACCGGCGTCGAATTGAGCGCAATTTCACTCCGGAGACTTTTCGCCAACGGATCGCAGAGATTTTGTTACACAGCAAATATGAAGAGACTGATTCTGAAAAACTGGCGCGCGAAGTTGATCTCTCTCCTACTCGCGACAACGCTTTGGTACCTGATCAAAAAGAACGTAGCGACGACGCCCTCGCCGTCTGAGAGGCCGTCTCCGGCGCCCATCACGGAAACGCGCTGACGAGGTCTTTAGCGCAAAAAACGCGAGAGGTTATCTTCTTCCCAGCGTCGAGCGCGTCGATAACCTGGAAATTTGCGCTCGCGCCGATTAAATTGTTCGGTGTGAACCCGGCGGCGACCTTGTGAGAGTACTTCGTCAGGCACCACTGAGTGCAGCATCTCGTGATAAAGCACGTACCGAAGAAACCAGGCCGGCACGAAGGGCTGGTCCAGTGCCCGATTGATTCGAATGACGCGGTCCTGCTCCTGAATTGTGCCAAAGATGAAATATTCCTTGGGGCGATGCTTTCGCCGGCGACCCCACATCACTTTGTAACCACGAAGGCGCCCGCGAAAGTATCGCTTGTTTAAGTTGTCAAACATCGGACGAAGGTCGAAATGCGCCCCCTCGTGAAGCAAATTCAACTGCCGTTGCATCGGCAGTTTAGGGTGCGCGAGCTTCCGCTTCGTCTTTTTCTTTGTCTTTCTGTTCTTAGCCATTTTGCTTTCACCTTCCGAAAAACGAACAAGGTGCACACTAGTTTAGTGGCCTTCAAATCCATAGACAAGCAGAGCGCCAATATTTGCCAGAAAAATTCTCAAGTAGCTGGTAATCAACTGATTGTATAGATGGTTCTCCAGGCTAATACCTCGCCAGCGTAATCCCCACATCGTCTGGCCTTTAGCAGAAAAACTGTCCGCGGTTTGACCGGACCCGCTCCGATCTCGCTACATTCCTGATCGAACCCGCCAACTGTCCAGGTTTATGTTGGGAACAATAAAAAATAGAAAAGGTGCACAGCATTTTTGCCAAGATTGCAATGCGCGTATAATTGTCCTCAGTCCCGCGGATGTGCGGGAGATTTAATCGAGTTTAAATTTGGATGACGCCGTTTCTTCGAAAGTTGCTGGGGCAAAACTGGCTTCTGCTGCTAATCATGCTCGCTCTCGCCGTCTTTGGAGTCGTGGCGATTTACAGCGCCACTTCCACGCGCGCAGACGCGAATGCAGTGGATTTCTGGCGAAAACAGGCAAACTGGGTGGCCGTGGGTGTCTTCGCTTTTATGCTAACGAGTTTGATTCATTACCGCTGGATCCGCTGGGGGGCGCTACCGATGTATCTGGCTGGTATCGTCTTTCTAATCCTGACGAAGTTTATCGGCACGAAGGTTTACGGGGCGCGCAGTTGGCTGCATTTGGGGCCGATCAATTTTCAGCCAGCACAGCTTGCGGTTATCGCAGGAATCATGGTTTTGGCGCTGTTCCTGACACAATTTCGCGAAATGCATCCAATGCTACGGTTACTGCTCTGCGGAGCGATTGCTGCGGCCCCATGCTTGCTCATCCTGATGCAACCTGATTTGGGTGAGGTTATCATTTGGGTGCCGGTGCTCCTGGCGCTGTTGTTCGCTGGTGGTCTTCCTCTGCGATATCTGATTTGCGTGATTCTCATTGGGGTTGCCTTTGTCCCTATCGCCATCAATTTCGGTTTAAAACCGTATCAGCAACAGCGAATCACCGCGTTTACGCATCCCGATATCGACAAGCAAGGCTCCGCGTGGGCGATCAACCAATCTCTCATCGCCATCGGCTCAGGCGGGTGGTCGGGCAAGGGCTTCAAGGCGCCAAACACGCAGATCGAGCTCGGATTCCTCCCTGCCACTGCAGTGCACAACGACTACATTTTCTCCGCGATCGGCGAGCAATGGGGATTTATTGGAGGAATGTTTCTAATTGGCGGATTCGCCTTGCTCCTGATGACGTGTCTCTTTGTCGCTTTTTTCGCTGGCGATCAATTGGGACTCCTTCTGGTTATCGGGATCACGGCGCTCATCTTCACGCATATCTTCCAAAACATGGGAATGACGATTGCTCTGCTTCCCATCACGGGTGTGCCATTGCCATTGATTAGTTACAGCGGCTCCTTTGTGCTGATGATCATGTTTGGTCTCGGCCTTGTGAACAGCGTTTGGATCCATCGAAAAATTCCCGCGTGATTGGGCTGCTGAAAGAGGCTCGGCGGAGCTTTCTTAATCATACTCTTGCTCCTGCTCATGCTCTTTGGAATCACTGTCGGTAGCGAGCACGAGTAACACCAAGAGTGTAGATTACGCGACACATGGAAGCCGATTACAAGGTCAAGCTGGAGGTTTTCGAAGGGCCTCTCGATCTACTGCTTTACCTGATCAAGCAGGATGAGATCAACATTTACGACATTTCGCTTGAACGCATCACTCGTCAGTACCTCGAATACCTGCAAGCGTTCAAGGAACTGAATATCGAACTTGCCGGAGAATTCATCGTGATGGCAGCGAACCTCATTTACCTGAAAAGCCGCAGCCTGTTGCCGATTGATCAGCAGCCGCCTGAAGAAGACGCCGAGGGAGATGATCCACGTTGGGATCTGATCCGGCAGTTGATCGAGTACAAGAAGTTCAAGGAAGCGGCCGCGGACCTTCATCTGCGGGAGATGGAACAGGAGCGGATTTTTGTGCGAGAAAGCAGCGCATCGTCGCTCCTGCAAGGACCGCTGCGTCTGGAAGAGGTTGGAATTTTTCAGTTGATCAATGCATTCCAGACGGTGATCAAACGGATCGAAGCACGACAGGATGTGCAGGAAATTTTCGCCGAACGTTTTAGTGTTTCGGAGAAGATCGATATTATTTTGCAACGGGTCGCAAATAATGCGCGGCTACGTTTTTCCGACTTGTTCGGGGCTGCCGTATCGCGCGTGGAAGTCGTGGTAACGTTTCTCGCGCTCCTGGAGCTCATTCGTCTCAAACAAGTCCGCGCTGTCCAGAAAAACATGTTTGAAGAAATTGAAATCGCAGCCGCGGCGTAAAGCAGTGGCGATGCGAGCGGTTGTAGCCACTGCGCCGCCCGCCGTGTTGCCGCCCAGCGACAGCGAGCGCGGCCGTGCCGGATCGAACACACGAGAAGCGCCCCGACGTCCCGATTTTGTCGGGACAACAGCAATATGCCGCGAATCTTGATCGCCGGCTGCGGTTATGTTGGTCAAGCGACCGCGGATTTATTCCATGCCGCAGGCTGGGACGCGGAAGGCTGGACCGTTTCTGAGAAATCAGCAGCGGCGCTATCCGCCAAACTGTATCCTATTTGCCAGGTCGATATTTCAAACCACGATCAAGTCGCAGAGCGCCCCGGAACATTCGATGCCGTCGTTCATTGCGCGAGTTCGCGAGGCGGCGGACTCCAGTCTTACCGTCAAATCTATTTGAATGGCGCGCGCAATTTACTCGCTCGATTCGTTGGAACAAAGATGCTCTTTACGAGTAGCACCAGCGTTTATGCGCAACGCGATGGTTCATGGGTAACCGAAGAAAGCGAGACTAAACCTGCTCGCGAGACCGGTCGAGTCCTGCTTGAAACAGAAAAGGTAGTGCTCGGCCGGGGTGGTACGGTCGCGCGTCTCAGCGGAATCTACGGGCCGGGCAGGTCGGCGCTATTGAGCAAATTTCTAGATGGCACGGCGATCATCGATCCGGAAAACGATCGCTTCGTTAATCAAGTCCACCGCGACGATATCGCATCCGCACTTTTCCTCGTGGTGAGTGGGGAATGGCAGAAACGTCAAATTTACAATGTGGTTGACAATCAACCGATGCTGAAAAGTGACTGCTACCGCTGGTTGGCACAGAGACTGAATCGGCCATTGCCGCCCATTAGAGAATTAACGGAGCAACGTAAACGCGGCGACAGCAACAAGCGTGTGAGCAACGCGAAACTGCGGAGTCTGGGCTGGACTCTCCAATACCCTACGTTCGCGGACGCGATGGAAAAAAGCATCCTGCCTGGTTTGTCTGAGTTTTGATGTGCCGTTAAGCCCTAAGCGTTAAGTGTGACGGTTGAACCGCGCCCTCAAGGAAGCGCGAGCAAATCCTCGCATAACTTATGGCGCGGCTACAGGCAGCTCCTGTGCGCTGACGGCCTGCCATTTGCCATCGCGAAAGGCGAAGACATCTGTGAACAGTGTCTTGCGCTCGCCATGCTCAGTCGTTTCGATCACGGCGCCATTCACAATTCCTGCTTCACCATAAACCCTTGCATGCAGATCTTCGAAACGCTTCCCTGGACGTTGGCCACCCGCAGAATGCTCGCGTAGAAACTGAAGGTGTTGGTCCTTTGTGATAATTGCCCCCGGCACAACGTGCAGGAAATCAGGAGCGAGAATACCTTCGGGAGCCACAGGATCGTCCTCCACCTGTAGCCATCGATTTTCCAGGGCCAGCAACTCCTGTTTCGACTTCTCAGCTGATTTCGGCTCTCGTGACGTGACACGAGAGCACAGCCAAAGGAAGCAGCGCGCACCCGATTACGCGAACCCACGATTTCATAGTGAAAGCTGTTTGACTTTGCGCTACTCGCCCTCGTCCGCAAGTGATGTCATAGCCAGCCACTCGATTGCGACGCCGCTGTCGCCGCGGCCAAGCCTAGGTAGCTTGCGCCGCTTCTGTGGCTGCGAGATCAGCGGCGCGATGATTTTCGCGTCGTTCGCCAAAAAGCTGGCGGATCACCTCTTCCACGGGCACTTCCTGAACGTTAATGTCGCTCACGTCGCAGGCTTCGAGTAGTTCACGACAGGTTTCAGTGACTTTCGCGCGCGGAACTTTCAACTGGACTGACACCGGCGTTTGTTCCGTTATTTCACCGAAGGCAGAAAGATCGCGCGACGCCTCTTTTTCGAACGTGAGACTCAAAATTTTGTATCCTGAAAACCGATCGACGATTTCATCCAATGGCCCGTCGAAAAAGATTTTACCGTGATCGATCACCAGAACCCGATGACACAACTCCTGGATATCCTGCATGTAATGGCTGGTCAGCAACGTGACGATACGATGTTCCTCATTGTAAATACGCAGAAATTCCCGGACTCTTTTTTGACTGACCACATCCAGGCCGATCGTTGGTTCGTCGAGAAAAAGCACGCGCGGCTCGTGAATGAGTGCGGAAATCAGCTCCATTTTCATCCGTTCGCCTAACGAGAGCTCACGGACCATCACGTTCATTTTGTCCTGCACTTCCAAGAGTTCCGATAATCCGTCCACGACCTTTTTGAACCGTACACGGTCGATCCCATAGATGGCGCGATTGAGTTCGAGGGATTCTTGCGCGGGCAGATCCCACCAGAGCGCATTTTTTTGTCCCATGAGCAGGCTGAATTGCCTTTTCATCTCGTTGCGTCGTTCCCATGGAACGAAGCCGAGCACGCGCGCATCCCCGGAGGTTGGATTCAACAGCCCTGAAAGCATCTTGAGCACTGTGGTCTTGCCCGCTCCATTCGGGCCAAGAAAACCGACGAATTCGCCTTCTTCAATGTTAAACGAAACGTGGTCGGCCGCGCGCGTTTCATCGTAACGGCGTTTGACCAGGCCTTTGATTGATCCCCAAAGTCCACGCTCCTTCCGGTAAGTCCGATAAACCTTGGTCAGGCCTGAAGTTTCAATCATTGGCATAACTGATGATTCCCAATCAAGACGTTACCCGCGATTCGCCTTGGGAAAACTACCGCGCAGTACGGGAGGCTTTTTTGTTACGCCCTCGAACCTAATTCACTCTGCGCCAGACAACGTCCTCGTTGTTTCGCCGGTCGACGAGCGCGTCCACTTTTCCATTATCCGCGTAGCGAAATAGGATACGGCCTTCGACGCCTTTGCGGAAAAATATTTCGGATCCCTCAGGCAGAAGTTGTTCGCGTTTTCCATTACGTTCGACATATAAACTTTCGCCTTCAGAAAAAACCCGTCTCGTCTGACCGGTCGCCATCTCGTAGGTGCCGCTGAAATCGGCGAATTTTTTCGGGTCGGTCCGGGCAACAGCGGGATCTTCATAGTAGCGCATTGCCTGGCTGGAGATGATTTGCCAACCGCCGTTGCGTCGCAGCCACGTGTCAGTTACGTGATAACGAGCTGTGAGTTTCTGGCCAAAGATGGTTTCGGTTTCGTCGAGATCGTAACTTAAAATGGCGGTGTCACCGTGAATGACGCTTTGGGGCTTCGCGACCTTGATCGTGCCCGAATAACCTTTCGGCAGAGGGGTGATATCGGCGGTTAGTTGCGCCTTGTTTAAGTTGCGGCCTTTTTCATCCGCGAAGATGCAGTCGTCGGCGAAGTATTTTTGCCACGGCTCCTTGTTGCCTGGTACTACGGCGTCGAAAAGTTCCTGCGTCCGGCGAACAAGTTCCTCCTGCGTTATTGCTACCGGATCTCCGCAAATTGACAGCGTTGGACTAAAGAAAAAGAGTGTGAGAGGAAAAATCAGGATCAGCGGCCGAATGTTCATGCTTGATAACTTTCCACTTGCTCAACGACAACCAACAGAATGTCTGTGGCAGCGGCGGATTGTTTTTCTGAGCGATGCGTTGATCAAATAGCCAATCGGTTACAAAACATCATCCAGACAGCCGAGCAGATGCGCCACAGTTTCCTCGGTTTCGTCGCCCATGTTGGAAAGGCGAAAGGTTTTGCCCTGAATTTTGCCATACCCGGGGTCGATCACCAGATGATGTTTTTCACGAAGTTTCTTCGCCAGCTTGAGAACGTCGATTTCCTTGTTGTTCTTGACGCAGGTGAGAGTCTTTGAGCGGAATCCTTCCTCAGCGAAGAATTCGAAGCCAGTCCGGCGGACCCAATCATGCACCTGAGCATTAGTACGCGCATGACGAGCAAAGCGCGCGTCCAAACCCTCCTCGAAGATTTCCTCCAACTTCGATTCCAGCGCGTGCATGTGCCCAATACTGGGCGTGCTCGGCGTCATCCATTCTGCCTGTTGCTTCTTGAACTCCAGAAAATCAAAGTAAAAGCCGCGGTTCGGGATCCCTTCTGCGCGAGCAAATACTTTCTCCGAAACCGAGAACAACGAAAAACCTGGCGGCAACGCCAGCGCCTTTTGTGCACCCGTGAGCATCACGTCGATGCCAAGCGCGTCCATGTCGATCTTGACTCCCGAGAATGAGGAAACGGTATCGAGGACGAGCGCCACATCCGGATATTTGGCGAGAGTACAGCAGATTTCCGGGAGAGGATTCATCACGCCTGTTGAAGTCTCGTTGTGGATGAGAGTGACAGTATCGAACTTTCCCGTGGCCAATTGCCTATCGATTGCTTTCTGATCGATATGTTTTCCCCAATCGACCTGCAGCGGAGCGGCCTCCTTTCCACAGCGCTTTGCAACGTCGAACCATTTGTCCGAGAACGCGCCGCACATGCAGCAAAGCACTCGGTGATCGACCAGGTTCCGGATGGATGCTTCCATTACACCCCATGCGGAAGAGGTGGAAAGGAACACTGGCTGCTTTGTTCCGAAAAGAGTCTGAAGGCCCGGATGAATCGCTCGGTAAAGGTTCTTAAAATCTTCGCCGCGATGCCCAATCATCGGGCGCGAAAATGCGGCCCAGGTTTTCTCCGATACTTCAACGGGACCTGGAATGAAAAGTTTGTCGTGCGGAATCACACCAAACGTTCAACGCGCAACGCGACTTCGGCAAGCCTGAGGCGCGGAAGGCGCCCAACATTCAACCTCCAAGGCTTTTCGGGTCAATGTTCAAGAAGTTGCGGGCAACTTGATCGGCGTGGCATTGAGATGTACGCGTCAGGCGTGAATGCCAAACTTATTCTTTGCCTCTTTCTCGCCAGCGCACTCGTCGTGCGCGCTGAATCGGCAGACTACTTCGTGTATGTCAGCAATGAACGCTCTGGCGACATCAGCGTGATTGATGGCGCGACAGACACGGTTGTCGCGACTTTTAAAGCAGGCAAGAGACCCCGAGGGATTCACGCAGCGCCAGATGGCAAGCGACTTTTCGTGACATTGAGCGGTTCACCGCGAATGGCGCCCGGTCTGGATGAAAATCGCGCGCCAGCGGACAAAACCGCCGACGGCCTTGGTGTAATCGATCCGGTGGAGCACAGGTTAATTGATCGCTGGCATGCCGGGTCGGACCCGGAGCAATTCGCCATAAGCAAGGATGGAAGATTCGCTTTTATCGCGAATGAAGACGATTCGAGCGCTTCCATCATCGATCTCGGCTCCGGGCAGTCTCGCGGAAAAGTGAAAGTCTCGGAGGAACCGGAAGGTGTTGGGGTCAATCCGCAGAATGGCGAGGTCTATGTCACCTGCGAAGAGAAGGGCGAAGTATTCGCGATCGATCCCGATCAACAACGCGTAGTCGCTACCATCGAGACGGGCGGACGGCCGCGGTCGATTGCATTTTTGCCGGACGGTTCGCGCGCATACGTCGCTTGCGAGAATGGCGGCTATGTTGCCGTTATCGATGCGGCGTCGCACAAGTTGGTGTCAAAAATCCAACTGCCAACAGGCTCGCTGCCAATGGGCACCGCAATGGCTAAGGATGGGAAAGAACTTTATGTGTCAACGGGCCGCGGGAATACCGTTGTAGTTATCGATACCGAAAAGAACGCAGTAGCGACAACCATTCCCGTCGGAAATCGCGCCTGGGGAATCGCACTCGACCCGAGCGGATCGAAACTCTACACCGCGAATGGTGCATCGAACGATGTCTCAGTCGTCGACGTAAGATCGCGCAAAGAATTGCGCCGCATCAAAGTGGGCGACGGCCCGTGGGGTATCGCCACTATTTCCAAATAGGGCGCAACGAGGAGGAGGCGTCGCTCCTTAATAATTATCCGCCGGCGTAATTCGGATATCGCTCGCGTAGCTCGTGCGACAGCCGGTCTGCTTCCTCGGTTTTGCCTGCTTGCCGATACGCCAGCGCCGCCTTGTCCAGCGCGCGTGGAGTGATGGCCGGATCATCGTAAAGCAAAGCAACTCCCATAAAAGCTTTGCCAGCGTCATCAAAATTTCCGCGTTCCAGCTGGACTTCGCCTGCGAGCAAACGCGCTTCTGCATTTACGCGTCCCTCGGGCTGGAGCGTCATGATCTCTTCAGCAATTTTCTGGGCCTCCTCCGGCTTATTAGCGCTGATCTTGACCGCGCCGAGCGCGAGCAACACCTTCGCCTTTCCCGCCGGATCTTTCGCTGTCTGCAAATACTTACCGAACGCGTCCTCAGCTTCCGGCAGGTTCTTCAGCTTGGTGGCCGTGTCTCCGAGATAAAACAGAAAATCGGGTTTAACGCTGCCAGGGTTATCGATCTTGCGAAGCGCGCTCAGGTACTTTTCCGCCGCCTGGAAATTTTTCTCGTTATAATATCCAATTCCGAGCCACTCCAGAACTTCCGGCGGAACGTTTGTATTTGGGCTGTTAGCCATGAAACTGTTCACTTCTTTCGTGAGCGCAGTCCGATCTTTCAAATAAAATTGACATAGCATGATCCGGAGCGACGCCAGGTTGTAGTACTGATCCTTATTCAGTTGGCGGGCGGCGTTGAGCGCCGTCAGCGCCGTTTTGTAATCCTTTGATTCAAATGCAGCCTTGCCGATGTAATACTGCGCCTGCGCTGCAACAGAGCTCTTTGGGAATTCTCTCAAAAGCTGGCGAAAAGTTTCCATCATGCCCTTTGTATTTTCCTGTTGTCCGAGGATCAAAGCCTTTAACTGCAAAGCTGCCTCCCGCTCGTGCGTCTTGGGATACTTTGTAAGGATCGTGTTTAGATCCGCAACCGCTGCAGCGTAGTTCTTGTCCTGTTCGTAAGCCAAAGCACGTTGGGCCAGGGCGGCAGGTACTTGCGGATCATCCGGAAATGTCTGCACGTAATACGTGAAGGCTTCAATGATGCCGGGAATGTTTTTCGCCTGCGCGTGACACAATCCCAATTTGTACGCAGCTTCGGTACGTAACTTGGCAGAAAGCTGAGAAGCGCGCAGTTCCTCGTAAATCGGCACTGCTTCCGCGCAGTTCTGCTGTTTATAAAGCGCTTCGGCCTTTAGCAATTTCGCCTGGTTAGCGCGTTCGCTCGTCGGGTTTGTGGCGAGAAATTCGTCCGCTGCCGAAACCAGCGCAGACGGATCAGAGTTGTATACGTTGATCAGCCGCTGATAGGCAGCATCCTTTGCTTCCTCTCGATCCGGATACTTCTTGATAATCTGGCTATATAGCGTTTCAGCCTCCTTCGAGTGACCAAGTTGCCGTTCACTGTTTGCTGCGAGCAACAATACCTCTGCCTGGGCGGCCTCTGGCAGGTTCCCCTGCTCTTTTTTGTACTCCGCGAGCAATTGCGCGTATTGCCCGGTTTGATATTGCAAACGGCGCAGACCAGCCTGCGCGATCGCGCGGAATTTTCCGGCCTCGGGAAGCGCCCGACCTTTCCGCAACAAAGCTTCGGCTCTATCAGCTATCTCTTTGTCGACTTTGCCCTTGTCAGCCTGCACAAGGTCGAGCGCGAGCATGCCGCCGCGCACGGCCGACTCCGCTTTTAAAGCCGGCTTTTGGGCTTCGCTGGCAAGAGCTTCGTATTGCTTCAACGCATCGATCTTTCTTCCTCGCGCTGTGAAAATGGATGCCGCGGTAATTCGCGCATCCTCGCGGAAAGGATTCGGATTTCCGACCTCGGCAACCTCCGCATAAATATTTGCAGCTTCCTCCTTCCGACCGAGAGCTTCAAGGCAGCGCGCTTCGAAATAGTGCGCGGAAAGTGCCACCGCCGGTTCTTTTGATTTCCCGACGGAACGATGAAAGAGCGGAAGCGCCGCAGCGTAATCTTTGTCGGCGAACGCCATCTCGGCGAGCGCATATGCCGCCGGTCCGGCGAATTCGCTGTCGGCGTAATCGTTGAGCACTTTCTGGAGATTTGTGCGAGCGCTCGAAGCCCGACCGAGGTTTCGATAGCATTCACCCAGTGAGAAGTACGCATTCGCCCGACCGGCGCGCCCAGGATAATCGTCGAGATATTTTTGATATTCAGGTGCCGCCAGATCGTAAAGCTTGCGAGTGAACAGGCCGTTCGCGTAATCGAGCTGACGCTGCGCTGCCCCCTCGCCTTCATGGTGTGATGGCTCTGAAGATTCTTCCTTTAGAGAGCGTAGAACTCTGTCGATTGATTCATCTGCGGGGAGAGCGCGCGGAACGGGCGGTTCATCGACGGGACGCGCCCGGCGAACTTCCGGCTCTGATTGAGCAATGGCGATGCTCGCCGTCAAAAGTAGCATCGCCAGTCCCAGGACGCTGGCCGGGCTGCGCCTCGTTTTCATTTTGCTGTCGCGAAAGCTACGTTGGTTACCCCTGCCTCGGTGCAAATGTTTAACACGCCGATGATGTTCTTGTAGGCACCAGCTTCATCGCCGCGGATCACTACAGCTTGCTCGGAGTTTAATTGGACCAGGCTTTTCAACAATTCGCTCAGTTCAGCACCGCTCAAGGTGCGACGGTTCACCACTACATTGCCATCGGCCTTTACATTAACAACCACGTCCCCGATTGGGGCACTTTTCTCCTTGGCAGCCGATGCTTTCGGCACCTTAACATCGAGCTCATTCTCGGTCCGCGCCGCGTTCCACGTCAGCAGGAAGAAAATCAACAACAGCAACAGCACGTCCACCAATGGAGCGAGTTGAATGCCTGGATGATGCAGAGGCGCGTGACCACGCAGATTCATTGGAATAAACAGCTTTACAGTTCTTCCTCGATCAGCACAGGAGTTCGCTGGGGCCTGCCGTACTGCAAGGAAAGCAAAGCCAGGACGTGCGTCGAGGCGGCTTCCAATTCCGAAATCAACTTTTGTGCTCTGCCGCGAAAGAACGCATAGAAAATCATCGCTGGAATGCCGATGGCTAGTCCGGCAGCCGTGTTCACCAATGCCTCGCTGATGCCGCGCGACAATGCCACGTAACGCGCCGAGCCGATGTCCGCTCCCAACGCCCCAAAGGAATGAATAATTCCAAAGACAGTGCCCAGCAGGCCCAGCAGCGGCGCAATCATTCCAATATCCGCGAGATAAATGACCCGATTATTCAGATTGGCTGCGACTCGGATTCCCTCCGTCTCGGCGATTTCACGAACTAGCTGAAGATCGGCGTTCGGATTTTTGGTCGTGAAATCGAGCACTTTCTGCACGACCCGCGCGATTGCTTCTCCGTGCCGATTGGAAACGGCGAGCAGACCCAGGTAATCGCGTTTACGCAAAAGCGCGTCTGCCGTTGCCATGTAACCGCTCGAAACCACTGCGCCACGACGGATTGTCAATAAGTAAACCACGACGAGCATGACAAAGAAGATCGACAGCAACACCAGCGGAATCATTACGGGGCCGGCTTTGAGGAGCGTCTCCAGGATGGTCTGCGAGTGCTCAGGCACCACAGGCGGTGTGGCTGTGGCTTCTTGTGCAATCACAGGAGACGCGCTCGCCAGCGCGACAAACAGCAGGACCCTAATCTTCATGCCAGAAATTTTGTAATGATATGCAGGGCGATTACCGGATGCAAATGCGCGCACTAGAGGATCAAACACACGCCGGCTCTCCAAGTTGCGAGACACGACAAACCAAAGCTCAGCGGCGCACCAGAAAAATATGCGCCGGTTGAGTGTCGGGATCGAGCTCCACGTAATTGCGGCGGCCACGCCAGGTGTAGGTCGCGCCACTCAGTAAATCCTGCACCTGATACGTGTCGCTCTCCATTTGCCCGAAGTTCTCAATCGGAACATAAACCAGTGAATTTTGCTTGCGATGCGGATCAAGATTCACCACGACCAGAATGATGTTATCACGCGCGGCGGTCATCTTGCTGTAAAACAGAATGGCATCGTTCTCGGCGTCGTGGAACCGCAAGTTCGTGTAAAGCTGAAGGGCGCGGTTTTCCTTTCGGATTTTGTTTAGTCGCGCGATCCAGTCCTTAATGTTTCCCGGCGCATTCCAATCGCGCTCCTTATATTGATATTTTTCGGAATCGAAATACTCCTCGCGGCCCGGCAATGCTTCATTCTCGCATAGCTCGTATCCGCTGTAGATACCGTAAAGAGGCGAAAGCGTTGCGGCCAAAGCGACCCGAATCATGAATGCGGGCCGCCCGCCCTCCTGAAGCACGAACGGCAAGATATCTGGCGTGTTCGGCCAAAGGTTTGGGCGAAAATATTCGCTCATTTCGGTTTGGGTCAGTTCCGTAAAATATTCGATGAGCTCCTGCTTTGAATTTCGCCAGGTGAAATACGCATAACTCTGGTTGAAACCAGCTTTGGCCAGTGCCTTCATCATCTTTGGCTTGGTGAACGCCTCGGAAAGAAAAATCGTATCGGGATATTTCTCGCGCACGCCTTTGATCAAATACTCCCAGAAAGCGACTGGTTTGGTGTGTGGATTGTCCACACGAAAGATGCGCACCCCGCGCTCGGCCCAAAACAATACGATGCTCTTCATCTCCGCCCAGAGGTCGCGCCAGTCTTCACAGCGAAAATTCAATGGATAAATATCTTCGTACTTTTTCGGCGGGTTCTCCGCGTATTTGATCGTGCCGTCGGGGCGTTTGTAGAACCAATCGGGATGTTCCTTGACGTAAGGATGATCGGGCGAACAATTGATCGCGAAATCGAGGGCAATTTCCATTCCCCGCTTTCGGACCTCTTTCTGTAGCCAATCAAAATCTTCCAACGTCCCGAGTGAAGGCTCGACCGCTTTGTGTCCGCCAGCTTCGCTGCCGATCGCCCATGGCACGCCCGGATCGCCCGGCTCGCATGTGACCGAGTTATTCCGGCCTTTGCGATTCGTGTGACCAATGGGATGAATCGGCGGGAAATAAATGACGTCGAAACCCATTTTCTTTGCGTCGTCCACCCGGGGTAAACAATTACGAAACGTCGATCCGCGATCGCCTCGACCTTCAGCCGAGCGCGGAAAAAATTCATACCACGCTCCGATTAACGCTGCCGGGCGATCCACAACAACGCGGGGAGAAGGATCGTACTGTGTCGCAGCGGACCGATCGGGATAAGTTGCCATCAGCACCTCGAGCTCGGCTGATTGGGCGATTGCGTGAATTTCCGAATTCGCACCGGTCGAAATTTGGCGGGACAACTCCAGCAGCCGCTTGCGATCGGCTCGATCGCGTGCGCGTTTGGCGGCAGCTTCTACTAAAGCCGCGCCTTCGAGCGCTTCGCTCCGAAGATCGGAAATGCCGGCTTCAAATTTCTTTGTGAACTCGGCTTGCCAACTGCGAAACGTGTCCGTCCATGCCTCGACCGTGTATTCGTGAATGGCCTCATCGTACAAAGTGCAGACGCCGCGCCATCGATCGTTATCAACGAAATTCATTGGCGTTTCCCGCCATGCGCGCTTCCCAAGTACGCGCCACTTCAGGATTGCCGCCACGACGTCGTGTCCATCCTTGAAAATGTCCGCCTCCACAACCAGGTCTTCGCCAATGATGCGCTTTACCGGGTAGCGGCCGCCATCGATCAGCGGCTGCAAATTCTCGATGACAACGGAAGGAAAAGCCCGAGACATGGGCCATCAATCAACCGAGATTCGCGGAGAGCGAAAGAACAAATCAATCAGCTAAGCGGGCGATTTGTTAGGGCGCGACTGCCGGGCGCGCCGAAGGGAGACGGACGGCGCAGCGCTCCGTCCCCTGCCATTTATCAGATTGCCTAGGCCGCGAAATGAAATGCGCACTCGTATAGCCCCGAATTGCGCATCATTTGCCGGCGCACCTTCGTGCGCAAAACGGTCTCGAACATGTCCTGTTCCAGCCGGCCTATGATTGGGTAACGATCCACGAGATTCAGAATCGGCGAATGGCACTCGAGAATCCTGGGCCCGCCGTCCGCGTGATTGTTAGCGAACTGGGACATGTAGCCCTCTCCATCGCGCACATTGGCCAGCCATTTGGCGCGCTCAGCGACCGCGTCTCCCTTCGCCTTGGCCTTGAGCGCAGCAGTCTTCTTCTCAAAAATACTGTAGAGAAGCTTCTCCGGAGCGTTAGGTCCGTAGATTTCCTCCGCCGATTTCAGCAGGTCGAGAGTAAGCTGATGGCTGTCGGCCTGAAAAAGATCATGACTGCGCCGTGTCAGCCGATAGACCATCTCAGGGCGACCCATCTTCTGCGGGCGACGCCACGTATCCAGGTAACCGTCGCGTTGGAGGGTGAGACAATGCTGCTTGATGCCCATGTAGCTCATCTTCATTTTCTCCACCAGCTCGTTCACGGACATTCCCCTGGTGCGCTTGAGTGAGTTAATGATTTCAAGTCGTTGAGTGCGGCCAATTTCCGCGATTAAACGTTGATTCATAAAATGACAAAAATGACAAAGTGACAGTTGAGTGACAAAAACCGAAGTGGGCGACTTTACACGGCGCAATCTTTATTACGCAAGCTTAAAGTTTACGCAACCAGCCAAACGAAAAGAAATTACAAAGACAGTCTCTGCTATTTTGCGATGACAACGTCGCCGCTTTGGATGGGGCGCGGCAGGTCGGCCCACTGGATCGTGACATTGCTGAAGTTCACCGGAATACCGGCGCACATCAGCGGATCGGGCTTATCGCAGACGTGAAAGTGCAGGTGCGGCTCCGTGGAGTTGCCAGACGAACCGAGTTTGCCAATCACGTCGCCGGCTTTTACTTCGTCGCCGACATGAACGCGCACACTGTCCGGCTGCAAATGCGCGTAAAGCGAGTATTCATTCTTTCCGTGATCAATCATCACGTAGTTGCCTGTAATCGCCGTCAGGCCTTTGGCAAGCCGCTCTCCCTGCTCTTTCTGTAGCCGCGCGAAATATGCTTCCTGAGTCTCGTTAGGACGCTGCATTGCGGAAGGATCCTCCGGTTGATCGTTTTCAACGCTGATCACATGACCGTCGGCCGCGGCGAGCACATCCGCGCCGTAAGCGTAATAATCATCGAACCGTGCCCCATCGCCTTTGTGGCTGAGTCCACTCTCACCGATCTTCGCAATGTCGAGTGCAAACTCTTCCGGAATGGCCCAGCGATGACCTGTGTGAAACGAAGCTCCGTAGCCAACGTACCAAACACCGCGTAACGGAAACATGTACTTATTCGTTGCAAATTCAGACTTGATCGGGATTGAACCCGTGAATTCCGCGGCATGGCCGTCGACGTTGCCGCGCACGCGAACTCGGAGCGTGTCGCGCGCGCCGTTGAATGCCAAGACCTGCGATGCGATGAGCAGTGCCTGGTCTCGAGCCAGGGTGGCCCCGGCTAATTTGATCGAAGGCGCGATCAAATCTGTGCCACAGAATTGAAATCCCACTTGTTGAAGGATGCCTGCTGCTTGCAATTTCGCGCCGCGATCAGCAATGCGCTGCACCGCCTCTCGATCCAGGTCGCGTGATTCAATAACGCGATTCGATCGCAGCAATTCGATCTCGATGTTTTCAACCTTGAACGGCGCACTGCCGTGATTAATCACGGCAGCATTCTGCAACAAGAGACTTTGAAGGTCGCGTCGGCTTTCCAACGGATAGGTTCGAACAGCCGATGCGGGACAAAAACGAATTTCAACAGATCTGGGTGTTTCGGCAGCAGCGCTCAGTAGCGACAACATCAAACATACGGCGACAGAATATTTCATAACTCAGTTTTCCTTTCTCGGAGCAACGTTGAGATGCGGCAACAAGCTGCCCTGGATTCAGCAGATTAGCTCCATTCACGCTATCCACGTGCTCGGCGCTTAAGCGTTAAACGTTTCCGCCGTTTGTCATGTCGACCGAAGTGGAGACATCTCTGGACCTTGAGAGATTTGATTCGCTCACTTCCCGTTCGCTTAGCCTCCGGCCTTCTAGGTCGCGGCTTCCCGGGCCGCTCCATTCTCGACTACGCGGAGTTTACCCTGAGCGAGCGAAGCGAGTCGAATGGGCTCCGCTCGGAATGACAAGGAGCGTCAGGAATAGAGATACTCGTCGTGGTACTCGCGCTGCGGCGCGAACTGGACCTGCTCGTTGCCGGTTTCCGGATACTCGAAGATTTTCCCCTCGTAATTCCTGATGACGATTTTCTCGTTGTCGTGATAAAGAACGTAACCGGGATTGATAGGCACCTTGCCACCGCCCCCGGGCGCGTCGATCACGAATTGCGGCACAGCGTAACCGGTGGTGTGGCCGCGCAAGCCTTCGATGATTTCGATTCCCTTCGCGACCGAAGTACGCAGATGCGACGAGCCGTTGATCAGGTCGCACTGATAAATGTAATAAGGACGCACGCGACACATAAGGAGTTTGTGCACAAGCGTCTTCATAGTTTCCAGATCGTCGTTCACGCCGGCAAGCAAAACGCTTTGGTTGCCGAGCGGGATACCCGCGTTGGCCAGACGCTCCAGCGCCTGCTTCACCTCAATCGTCAGCTCGCGCGGATGATTCACATGCACGCTCATCCAAAGCGGATGATATTTCGCGAGTACCGCACACAGCTCAGGTGTGATGCGTTGCGGCAGGAAAATCGGAACGCGCGTGCCGATGCGGAGAAACTCAACGTGCGGAATCGACCGCAATCGTGAAAGCAGCTTGTCGAGCTTATCATCGCTGAAAATGAGGGCGTCGCCGCCGCTCAAAAGGACGTCGCGCACCTCGGTATGCGCTGCGAGATAACGAAACGCTTCCTCGAAATTTGTGTGCAATTCCTGTTCGCCTACACCGCTGACGACACGACTGCGAGTGCAATAGCGGCAATAACTGGCGCAACGATCCGTTACTAAAAACAAGACGCGGTCCGGATAACGATGTACCAATCCCGGCACAGGCATGTGCGAATCTTCGCCGCAGGGATCGGCCATATCGTACGGGGATGTCCAGGTCTCCTCGATCCGCGGAACGACCTGACGCCGGATTGGATCCTCGGGATTGTCCCGCGGCACGAGGTTAAAAAAGTGTGGCGTGACCGCGAGCGCGAGTTTGTCGCCCGAGAGCAAAACGCCGCTACGCTCCTCGTCACTCAACTCCACGTGTTTGTCCAGTTGAGCCAGGGAGGTGACCCTGTTCTTGAGCTGCCATTTCCAATCGTTCCAAAGTTCCTGACTGGTCTCTGGCCAATATCCTGGCGCGTGCGAGACGAAATCTTTTCCGTCTCCGTTTTCTGATACAGAAGTGATCATTTGTCGCTGAAAAAGCTAAGGCCCTCAAATATCGCGTCAATGCAGGCACTTAATCGTGCGCTACGCACATCAATGAGCGTCCTGGCAATCGTCGACAGCAGAGGGAAAAGAAGCTGACTATTTGCCGCCGAGCACGCTTAGCTCCCAGCGGTATCCGTCGGGGTCGTGGACCCAAAGGCCCATGTTTTTCGACCCCGGGGCTTCCGGACCGATTTCATCACCCGGGTCTTCAATATCGGCATCGACGCTCTTCAGATGCGCGAGTGCTTTTCGCAAAGTCGCCATGTTCGGCAGGTGAAATGACATGTGATCAATCGTTTCAGGTGAAGGCTTTCCTTTGAACAGCGCGATCGTGACACTGTCGTTGCCAACCGCGATTCCGTTTTCGTAGTCGAATTCTTTGCGCAATCCCAGCGCGCGCTGGAACCATTGCGCGCTTTTCTTTGGATCGCGTACAGCCAGACCAAAGTGACCAACTTCTCTGAGCGTGAATGGAACTTTCATTGAAGGCGTTGAATCCTTGAATCTCCAAATCAATCGGTCTCCGCTGGTTCAGAGCCGTTTCGCGAAATGAGCGGCTCCATGAAGTGCCGGTTGAAATCTTTCAGTGCAGCGCGTGGCGTCTCTCCTAATCCACTGGCGCCCCGCCGCACTTCTGGTCCGATAAAGGCCAGCCAGATGTCGCCCACCATTCCCATTCTTGGGCGCAAGCGCGCGGCCGGGGTGCGCGGATGGTTTTCGAGGAAATCCTCTACGTCTTCCTTTATCACCCCGGGAAGTTCTTCGATTGCAAGTGAGACCACATCCAAGAAACGTGCGTGACGAACACACTGGACGTAGAGGGCGCGCGTGATTCCTGCTTCGACCTCCGTCGTCAAAACTTTCAGCGACGTGCCGCGTACACGTCGCCATCTGCGCGCAACAAATGATTCTACTCGCGTCCCCAAACCATGGCGACGGAAGTTGTGAGACTGCCGCCCATGTTGAACGTGAGGAATTTTTTTGCGTTCTCGATCTGGCGAGCACCGGCTTGTTCCGTGAGCTGTTGATACGCTTCGAAAACCTGGCGAACACCTGTCGCCCCGACAGGGTGACCGTCGGCGATCAGGCCTCCGCCTGCGTTTACCGGAATCTGGAAAGGCCCTTTGAATTTTTCGGTGCGCACCTGCGGTAACGCCGTGGCGCCACTTTTCACAAGCTCGACGCCTTTGCCCGACTCGGCGAGGCCGAGAATTTCGTAGGCGACAATTTCAGTAATGGAAAAACAATCGTGCACCTCGGCGCCTTGCAGGTCGCGCGGCGTTAGATTCGCCATCCGGAAAGCTTTCTCGGCCGCTTTACGCGCGATCGAAAACGTTGGCGCATCCTTTTTGTCCAGCGGCAGATAATCGGTGGTGTGACCGTAGCCGAACAATCGGGCGGTCTTGGTTCGGTCGCGGCCGATCTTGTCCAGATACCTTCCGGAAACGAGAACAACCGATGCCGCGCCGTCAGTGATTTGGGAACAATCGGAGACTTTAAGCGGCGGAGCGACGCTTGGATTTTTATCAGAAACTTGCGATGCGCAATCCAGCGTAAGATCGGCGTCGCGCATCTGTGCGAGCGGATTCATCTTGGCGTGCGCATAATTTTTCCATGCGACCAAGGCCAGATCTGCTTCGGTCGCGCCGTATTTCTCGATGTAAATCTGCGCGATCCGCCCGAACAATTTAGGGAACATGAAATCGCCGTACTCCGGCTTTTCATTGTGATAATCAGCAGCTGCTCCCAGCACATCCGACCCGTCAAGCGACGACATCGTCTTTTGCTGTTCCGCGCCAACGACCAGCACGACGTCATAAAAGCCGCCCATAATCCATTCCGCGCCAAGTAACACCGACAGCGCACCGGACGCGCATGCCGCCTCGGTGTGCATCGTCGGAATACCGCGCAGTTTAGGATCGATCTCGGGAATGAAGGCACCGAGCTGCAATTGCTTGGTGAACTGACCCGCGTTGAAATTGCCAACCGCGCCCGCCTGAATTTCACCTGTATCGATCTTTGCGTCGTCGATCGCCTTTTTGCCGGCCTCAATGATGATGTGCCGGATCGTTTTGCCTTCCTTCTTCAGGTTGCGCTTAAAATCGGTGCGCCCGCCGCCGAGAATATAAACTGACTCGCTCATACTTTACCTTAGCCTATTTCTTCAGCGAGTCATCCTGAGCGAAATCGAAGGATCCCGTGTAACCAGCTTTCCGTTTCGCAATGGGATTCCTCAACTTCGTTCGGAATGACGGCGTTTTTCAGTTTAACCGCCGAAGGCATTGATTCCCGTGATGTCGCGGCCGACGATCAATGTGTGGATGTCGTGTGTGCCTTCGTACGTTGAGGCGGTTTCAAGATTCATGACATGGCGGATCACAGGGTAGCGATCTGTGATGCCTGCGGCGCCAAGTATGTCGCGCGCCTTCCGGGCACATTCCAGCGCCATCCAAACATTGTTTCGTTTCGCCAGCGAAATCTGTGCGGGACGGGCCGAGCCCATCTCTATCATGCGTGTGAGACGCAACGCCAACAACTGCGCCTTTGTAATTTCCTGCGCCATCCAAACAAGTTTCTGTTGCACTAATTGGAAGCCGGCAATTGGCCGGCCAAATTGCTCGCGCGATTTGGCGTAAGCCAGCGCCGTTTCGTAGCAGTCAATGGCTGCCCCGATCACCCCCCAGGCAATACCTGCACGCGCGTGCGAAAGACACGAGAGGGGCGCGCCAAGACCGGATGCCTTGGGCAAACGATTGTCGGCAGGTATGCGGCAGTTCTCGAACCAGCATTCCGATGTGCGCGAC
>Ga0193713_1000077_pt1 | contig 27907 bp, 22 predicted proteins | sample H3a2metaG_FD_143054 | JGI IMG/M metagenome (GOLD analysis project Ga0193713, IMG submission 143054) | Soil microbial communities from a riparian zone of the East river system, Colorado, United States - H3a2 | ecosystem: Environmental > Terrestrial > Soil > Riparian zone | place: USA: East River... | reverse complement strand
CCGAACAGAAATATAGCGCCGGACGTGGCCGCATTTCTGTTCGGCCAGGAAACCGGGCACACCAAGTACATGCAGTGGACGCTGGAAGGGTACACGACCGGCAAGATTGCGAACCTGCCCGCGGGCCCGCTGAACGTGGCAATTGGCGCCCAATATCAGTCCGACTCCATCAACGATACGCCTGGCGCCATCACCCTGTCCGGGAACGCCTGGGGTACAACCACATCCGGCATCACCAAGGGGGATCAGAGCACCAAGGCGATCTTTGCCGAGGTCGCGGTGCCACTGCTGCATGACCTGCCGGGCGTCAGGAAATTGGAGCTCAATGGTTCGGTGCGCTATACCAATGTGAATACCTACGGTGGCGATACGACCTACAAGGCGGGGCTGGCGTGGCAGATCATGCCGTCGTTCAAGATCAGACTGAATCAGGGGACTTCCTTCCGGTCTCCCGCGCTGTACGAACTGTATCTGGCCGATCAGACGTCGTTCCTGACTCAAACGCGCATTGACCCTTGCATCAACTGGGGTGCAGCCGTTGTGGCCGGGACGATTCCGCAGCGCGTCGCGGACAATTGCGCAGCCGCTGGATTCTTGCCCGATTACACTGGCGGGACCGTCACGGCGACCATCATCACCGGAGGTGGCCTTGGAATCCTGAAGGCGGAGACTTCCAAGTCAAGGACGGCGGGTTTCGTCTGGCACCCGTCCTTTGCCAATCTCAATCTGTCCGTCGACTTCTTCGACATTGAAGTCACCAATGAAGTCTCACAGCTGGGAGCACACCAAATCGTCTTCGGGTGCTACAACTCGCTGTTCTTTCCGACTGATCCGCTCTGCAACCTGTTCGACCGCAGCGGCCTGAACAACGGCGTTGATAACGTGCATGACAGCTACATCAATATTGCCGATCAGCAGGAGCGAGGGTGGGACATCGAACTCACCTATCAGACGCGCCTCGGCCCCGGCAACCTGACGATCAGTACGCAAAATACGTACAAGACTCGCGACCTGCAGGCCCTGTTTGCGGACACCGTGACGGATACTAATGGTCAATTCGGTAATCCGAAGTGGGTCGGGAACCTGAACCTGACTTATGAGACCGGGCCCTGGGAGTTCTATTACGGCCTGGATCTCGTTGGGCCGGTCTCGAACGAGGCGCACTATGGCGGCGATACGGCGACCTACCGCGGCGAGACGGTGCGCGTAGTGCAGAAGGCTGATTCGGTCATTTACCACGCCGTATCGGTGACCCGCAATTTCGAGACTGCCGGGCTCAAAGCCACGCTCGGCGTAGCCAATCTGGCGGACAAGAAGCCGCCGCAGGTCACTACGCTCAACCTGGGCGAGCTGGATACCGAAGGCAATTCAGCGTTCTATTCCCAATATGACTGGGTGGGTCGCCGCTTCTTCCTGAATCTGAAGAAGTCATTCTGATTTCAGTCATCATGTAGTGCATGCCACACATTCTTGCCAAGGCGGACAACCTTGATCAGCTGAGTCAACAATTTCCGCAATCGCGCCTGGCAGAGCCGGTGTTTCTGAACAGCGTGCCAAAGTGCGGCACGCACCTGCTGCGAAACATCGTCCGGATGTTCGTCCCGGTAGAGCAGCAGTACCACAAGTCATTTATCCAGTTCGCCATATTGCGCGAGCATCTGCAGGCGTTTTCAACGGCGCAGCCGATGTTGAGCTGGGGGCACCTGCTGTTCTCCGACGACTCGGCCATCGCACTTAGAAACGTCCATCATCTCCTGCTGGTCCGCGACCCCTACGATTGGGTGCTGGCCAGAGCCCGGTTCTTTCTTTCCGATACTTTCAAGGGACCACTCGAACACCTCAAGGGCGGCCAGGCCGCGGTTGACGAAGTCCTGAACATGATGATTGTCGGGATCCACGACAAGGTGCCGGCATTGCAGGAGATCTTCCTGCACAACGCGTTGAGCTGGACGGGCACCAAGGCGCAGTTGCTGCGTTATGAGGATCTCGTGCGGAGCCTGCGGGAACTGGATAGCGCCAGCGGGGAAATGTATTTCCGCGACCTGCTGCGCAGCTGCGGAATGGGTGGCCTGCCGGGGGATTGGCGTCAGCGCATCGTAATCGGCGCAGACCGAAAGCAGAGCGGCACAGCGCGGGAGAACCTCAGCAGGATTGCCATGCAGGTGCCGGACACTTTGCCCGAAGCGCAGCGGCGGCTTGTGGATGTGGCGGCGCCCGGGCTGCGTGCCGCGCTGGGATACAACTAGAGAGCCCCGGCAGCGGACTTCAGCGCAGACTGTTCAGGCGCACCAGGGTAGGCGCGTAGGTCGGACGGGGCACCCGACCGAGCAGCTGTTCCAGGGCGCCGCCGAGTGCAAGCACCCTGGCATCAGACCAGGCTGGACCGATCACGGATAGGCCCACCGGCAGACCCTTGACCAGGCCCATCGGCACAGTGAGATGCGGGTAGCCGGCAATCGCCGGCAGGTTGCCCGGCCCGGACCAATTGAAGGCGTCGCCATTAATAGGATCGATCAGGAATGCCGGACCCATGGTCGGAACGATCAGGACCTGTAGCTGCTGCGAAGAAAGGATTTTGTCCAGTCCGTCTGGGCCGGCGGCCAGTCGGCTCGTCTCCCGGGCCTTGAGGTACTGAGGATCCTGCAGCCCGCTGCTCGCCTGTGCCTGTTCAAACAGGTCCTGCCCGAAGTACGACATTTCCTCAGCGGCGTGCTGCCGGTCAAAGGCGATGACCTCAGCGAGGGTACGCACCTGCTGAGCCGCCGGCGTCGTGGCTAGGTAGGCGTCAAGGTCAGCCTTGAACTCGGTCAGCATCACAGTCATTTCCATGTCGCCGAGCTTGTCCGTGTCGGCCGGTCCCTCCACTTCGACCACGGTCGCGCCGGCACCAGCCACGCGCTTGACGACCGCGTCGAACAGGGTCTTTACGGCGAATGGAGCGCCGTTGATCTTCAGCACGCCGATCCGTACTCCGCTCAGGCCAGGCTTCGCCGTTGCATCCTCGATGCCCCCTTTGTGCGCGTCGGCCTCAACGGTGGCCTGGTCCAGCGGATCCGTGCCGGCCATGATGCTGAGCAACAGCGCCGCGTCCGCGACGGTGTGCGTGATCGGCCCAGGCGTGTCCTGGCTGTGGGAAATCGGCACGACACGGGCGCGCGAGACGAGCCCGACCGTCGGCTTGATGCCGACCAGTCCGTTCAGCGATGCCGGACAGGTGATTGAGCCGTCGGTTTCAGTGCCGACCGCCGCCGCCGCCAGACTGGCCGCGACCGCCGCCGCGCTGCCGGAGCTGGACCCGCAGGCGCTGCGATCCAAAGCGTAGGGATTGCGCGTTTGCCCGCCGACCGCGCTCCAGCCGCTGATAGACACGGAGGAACGAATATTGGCCCACTCCGACAGATTCGCCTTGCCCAGAATCACCGCGCCGGCCGCGCGGAGCCGTGCGACCAGCGGCGCATCGCGGCCGCTCACATTGCGGGCGAGCGCCAGTGATCCTGCCGTCGTCGGCAACGGATCTGCCGTTTCGATGTTGTCCTTGATCAGGATCGGGATGCCGTGCAATGGACCGCGTACCCGACCAGCGGCCCGCTCGCGATCGAGTGCACGTGCCTGGGCACGCGCTTCAGGGTTGATCGCGAGAACACTGTGCAAGGCGGGCCCAGCGCGATCGATCCTGTAGATGCGCGCCAGGTAAGCGTCGACCAGTTGTAGTGAGGTGACGCGCCCCTGTGACTGCGCGTTGGCCAACTCCAAGACGCTCTTACCGACCACATTGAACGTCACGACAGGTGCGGCCGCTGCCGATTGCGGTGGCGCGGCAGAAAGCGCGGCGCAAATCAACATACCCGTGCTCATGAAGGCGCGACGGTGCAAGACGAGTCTGGCTCTCACGGCCGGAAACCTTGGCCCCGGGGCATCTGCCATGTTGCTGGAAGGAATCGGGCGCTCCCCTATGGGAGCGCCCGATTGACTGCTCGACTAGTACGTTTCCGACAGGGTGACGAAATAGCGGCGCCCGAAGTAGTCGTAACCGCTATACAGCAGCGAGTTGCCGACCCGGTCATATCCGCCTGGCGAGATCGTCTTGGGTGTCGTATCAGTCGCATTTCGTACGCCAACGATCAGCGACCACTTTGAGGGGCTGGTGTACTTCACGGAAAAATCGTGAGTCGTGTACGCATCGACCGTGAAGTCAAAGGGATCCATGCTCGGATCGACGCCGAGTAGGGCGTTGCTATCCATTGGGCCCACATACGTCAAGCCGTAACGGAAGGTGCAGTCCTTATAGGTGTAACGCAGGTCGGCATCACCGACCCACTTCGGTGAGAGCAAGGTCCCGTTCAGCTTATCCAGCGGATCCGTGGGAAGTAATCTGTTGTCCTGCCGCAGGTAGCGGGTGGCCCGCAGATCGGCGATGAACTCGCCCACACCGACGCCCTTGGTGTAGCGCACATTGTAATCGACGCCCTCGGCCAGCTGCGAGGCGATATTGATGTAATTGTCTTGTACAAGGAGCAGACCATTGGCGTCGCGAGAGCTGAAGGTACAATAGCTGCCGCCGGCCCGGAATTGCGGATCGTCATAGCACAAGCTGAGCAGATTTTGCGCTCCGATCTGCGCAACCTGGTTGCTCACGTCTATCCTCCACCAGTCGATCGCAAACGCCACATCGCCGATGGTGGCCGGTAGCGAAGGCTGCACCACAATTCCCACGGTATCCGCCTTCGACTTTTCGCTCTTCAGGCCCTGCGCCGCGCCGCCGGCAGTGTTGACCTGCACGCCGTTGTGGGAGATGAAGGTGGGATCATGGAGTTCCGAGTCGCAATTAATGTAGCGATTGGAATTCACCGGAAAGCCTCCGTAGCCGTCGCAGGGATCAGTCCCGGGTGATAGAAATCCCGAGGTCGAGCCCAGGTACTGCTCGAAGATCGCCGGAGCACGGAACGAGGTGCCCTTGGTGCCGCGCAGCTTAAGCCATTTCACCGGGGTGTATTGCAAGCCAACCTTATAGGTCTCATCGGAACCATAGGAGTTGTACTCGGTGTAACGGCCGGACAGATTCAAGGTCAGGTCTTCTGCCGCTGGCAGTCCCCGGAAAAGTGGTGCTTCGATCTCGGCAAATGCCTCACGCACCGTGTCCGAACCCCGAGTAATGCCCGCCGTGGTGAAGTTATAGAGATTTCCATTGACCATGTCCGGGCCCGGCGTGTCATCCAGTTTCAGGCCGCGGAACTCGACGCCCACCGCGGCGCGCATCTCACCCGCCGGCAGCTTGAACAGAGCGCCATCGAGTGTCGCATTGACGGTGGTTTCGTCATAGGCCGTGTTTCCGGTAACCGGACGGAAGACATAGTCGCGGTAGGCCTGGTCGATTTGGTTGGAGAGAAATGCGGCATCAAGATAGGGCGCTGGCACGCAATCGGGGTTTGGATTGCCGATGTTGCTCGCGCAGGTATAGGTGACACCATTCACGGTGCGGGTCGGCGCCGTGGTAGGACCTGCGACCGGCACTACGTACGTTGAGTTGTAGATTCGATCCGTCAGGAATGACTGAAACGTGTAAGACGCGTCCGAATGGCTCGATACCACGTAGGCATCGTATTTCCAGTCATTCAGAAAGGTAAGATCTCCGCGCAGTCCAACAACGAGCCGGTCAAAGTCTGCCTTTTGGCTCGAATTGTCATTTCCCCAGGCGACGAAGGCCCGCGCCTCGACGACGTCACCCCTCGGGTTAACCGCCACGCCGGCCACGGTGTTCTGGTAAATGATATCCGGCACTAATGGGTTTTCAAACCCGGGGAAACTAGGGTCGTACTGGTAATCCAGGCTCAGTTGACGCGCTCCAGTCTGGTGGGATTCGCGCCGCGCATAGAGGGCCTCGAAATACAACTCGCCATTGCCCAAGGCATGCAGGTCGTACGACCCGTTGACAAACCCGGTGTAATTGCGCGTCGGGGAAATCAACGAATCCTTGAGCAGCGACGGATCGAAATCCGGCCGGTCACTCGGGTTGTCCACGTTTCGCCATCCCGGCAGCGCCCCCCCGACCACCAGAGGGTCAGGGGACCAGCGAACTCCGCCCGCAGTAGGCGCAACAATGTAGTCATGCGCCAGGCCGCCCGTGCCCGTGCCGCCACCAACAGGAAAGCAGCGCGGCTGCCCAGAACGATCCAGAATCGACCCTGGCGCGTAGTCGCCGGTGGTTGGATCGATCAGCGCCTGCGTCGGACAACTCGCCCAGCTGCGCTGGCCCACCTTCAGCTCCTGCCGGTCATCAAACTCAAAACTGCCGCTGATATCGAATCGGTCCCAGGTGTGGCCGCCCACAACGGACAGCTTGGTGATGTCGCCACCACCCTCGTCGGTGTTTTCCCTGGTGGCCTCGAAGGTCCAGTCCTTGATGCCCTTGCGGGTGATGATATTCACAACGCCGGCCACCGCATCGGAACCGTAAACGGAGGAGGCGCCGTCCTTGAGAATTTCGATGCGATCGACCATGGCCGTTGGCAGGACGTTCAAGTCAGCCGAGCCCACCGAACCGCGGGTGCCGGAAGGTGCCAGGCGCCGGCCATTGAGCAGAATCAGGGTGCGCACCGCACCGAGGCCGCGCAGGCTCAGGGTGTTGGCACCAGGGCCGCCGTCCGTGACGTAACCGCCGAAGTAGTTGTTGATCTGGTTGGATCCGCCAGTCACGGTGGAGCCCTGCAGTACTTCCGTAGTGGTGGTCAGGCCTGCCAGCACCGACTCATCCTTCTTGATGACCTGGATGGGCGAAGCAGAGCTGTACTCATCCTTATGGATGTGCGAACCGGTGATGACGATCGTCTCGGTCGGTGCAGCGGCGGCCTTTTCCGCCTTGGCCTTCGCGGCCGCGTCCGCATCCGCCTTGGCCTTCGCGGCCGCGTCAGCATCCGCCGCGGCAGCGGGCTTATTTACCCCATCGGCGGGCGCCTCGGCGGCGCGGGCCAAGCCGGCACCCGCCAGTGCGACCACAGAAGCCGCAAACCAGCACAGAATCGCAAGGCGATTCGCCTTTCTCAAATACATGAAATTCTCCCTAACTCTTATTTTCGCGCGGCCCCGCACCGTCCCCAGACTGGGCTGCTGCAAGGAAACGACACTATCACGGACGCCAATGTCTTCAAAGTCTCGGCCCTGTGGTTGCGGCGCTATACTTCGCCCCGGCAGCACAGCGGGACCTAACCCTGCGAAGCGGGAAATACTTATGCGCATGATGGTCGCTGTAATACTGGCGTCGGCAAGTCTGAGCGGCGCCGCGGGCACGAAGCCGGTGCCCCCCAGCATCGAGACCCTCTCCGCCTTCCCCGCCATGTCAGGATTTTCCCTGTCGCCAGACGGCAAGCACATGGCGGCACTGCAGGGCCGGGGCGAAGACCGAACCATTCTGGTTTGGAGCACGGACACCCTGCAGGCCAAGCCTACCGTCATCGGCTCCAAGCAGATGAAGATTTCACGCGTGAATTTCATCAAGAACGACACGCTGGCGGTCACGCTCTGGCAGCCCTTTGACCTGCACTTCGACAAGACGACCAAGACTTTTGTGAACAAGTTTTATTTTACCGATCTCGAGGGCAAGACCTGGCGTGAGCCGCTCCAGCGATCCACGGCGAAGAGCGATATGGAGGAGATCGAACAGTCCTTGTCGGACCCGCAGGTGCTCGACACGCTGCCCAACGATCCCACTCACGTCCTGGTCGTCGATGACATCGGCGTCAATCAGGGTGACATTTACAAGGTTGATTTGACCAGCGGGCGGGCAGAGCGGATCCAGCGCGCCGAAGAAAATACCGGCGGCTACGTGACGGACCTCGAGGGGCGGGTGCGTTCACGCACTCATCTGAGCGTGGACAACAACGGCACCTACGTCGCCACGGAATTTCGCGACCCGGAGTCAGGCGGCTGGCAGGAACACTTCCGCACCTACGTCAAGGACCGCAATGTCAATGACGTTGTCGGTTTTTCGAAGGACCCCAATATCGCCTACGTCATCAGGAACCCGGGCCGCGACAAGACGGGCATCTATGAATATGACGTTCGCACCAGGAAACTCGGCAGTACGGTGTTCGAGCACAAGTTTTTCGACGCCGACGCGATCGCCATCAACCCGTTGAAGGGGGAGCATTTTGGTGAAATCGACTCCTTTGGCTACAAGGGCCTGACTGAAAACGATCGCTACTATGTTTCCGAATGGCTGCAGTCGCTGGACAAGCAGCTCAGCGCCGCCTTTGCCATCATCGAATCGCCCCAGACACTGGTTGATCCGGCGACGGGCACCGTCACCACGACGCCCATGCGCATTGGCCGGAACTGGCAGCTGATCAGTGCTTCCCAGGATCGAAACCTGGTCGTGGTTGCCGTCGACGCGCCCAATGAACCGGCCAGCTACTACCTGCTGCGCAATCACAAGGAGCTCTCGCTGCTGGCGCACCGCCATGCCGACGTCGATACCGCCGCGGTGGGCGACAGCAAGCTGGTCTATTACACGGCTCGGGATGGTCTCAACATCCCAGCCTTCCTTCATACGCCCAACACCGAACTTTGTGGGTCTGGGCCGTGGCCGGCCGTGCTGCTCCCGCACGGCGGCCCGTGGGCCCGCGATGAGTTGTCCTACGACGAGTTTGGCTGGATACCGCTCCTGACCAGCCGCTGCCGTGCGGTGCTGCAGCCACAGTACCGCGGGTCTGAAGGCTGGGGTGCAAAGCTGTGGCTCGCCGGTGACGCCGAGTGGGGCCAGAAGATGCAGGACGACAAGGACGATGGCACCAAGTGGTTGATCGAGCAGAAGATCGCTATCCCGGGCCGCATCGCCATGTTCGGGTTTTCGTATGGTGGCTACGCCGCGTTTGCAGCCGCCGTCAGGCCCAACGGGCTATACAAGTGCGCGATCGCTGGTGCCGGGGTGTCGGACATCGATCGCATCTGGGCCAAGTTCTATACGAATGCCTTCTTCCGCGACGGTCAGGCCAAGACCGTGAAGGGCCTGAGCCCGCTGAGCAAGGCCGATCAGATCTCGATCCCGATCTATGTCTTTCACGGTGACCGCGACCAGACCGTACCGATCCAGCAATCACAATGGTTCGTGGCCAAGGCGAAGTCGGCCGGACGCAATGTGACCTACCGCGAGTTCAAGGATTTCGCGCATGGCCCATCCTGGACGCGCCAGACCTACGCCGACACGCTGCGGGGAATAGACGACTACCTGAACAAGGGCTGTGGCGGCGGGGGTCTCTAGCCTGTTGCGAACAAACAACAGGGGCTATCCTTTCATGCCGCAACAGCGTTATGCTGCGCTTACAGGGCAGCTAGGGACATGTCCGGATTGAGCTTATTCGTTCGTCTGAATATCGCCTGAACCAGCTGCACATACACGCAGCCGCCCGAAACCGAATCACTAATGGGGAGCCTCAGCACTATGCATCCGTCTGAACACCCGGCCATCGCGCCGGAGAGCAACCTCGGTGCCGCCGTGAAGTACGCGCTGCTGTCGGGCGCAACAGCGGCGTTCGGCGCAGCACTGCCCGCGCCGGCGACCGCGCAGACCGCCGGTGGCACGACCGCCGCCTCCGATGAGATGACTGAAATCGTCATCACCGGAACACGCATTCGGCGTGTCGATTCGGAGACCGCTAACCCGGTGCTGACCATCGACAAGAGCGCGATCGATGAGTCGGGCATTACGACCGTCGGCGATCTGGTCTCCCGCATTCCAAGCGTCTCGGGTTCAGCCACTAATACACAGGTCAATAATGGTGGCGGCACCGGCGAAGCCACAATCGAGCTGCGCGGCCTTGACGCCAAACGTACGCTGATCCTGCTCGACGGTCGCCGGCTGGGCATCGTCGGCGCTTTCGACGCGACGGACGTAAACCAGATTCCGATCAGCATGATCGAGCGTGTTGAGGTCCTCAAAGAGGGCGCAGGCGCGGTCTACGGTTCGGACGCCATCGGCGGGGTGGTGAATTTCATCACCCGCAAGGACGTCGACGGGTTTGAGGTGCATGTCGATGCCGGCAGGACAAGCCGAAACGACGGCGCACACCACTCCATTGACGCCACCATCGGCACCAGCACTGATCGCTTCAGCTTCATCCTGGGCGGCAGTTATGATAAGCAAGACGAGGTTTCCGCCGGTGATCGCGACTTCTCCAAGTTCGCGCTCTACTTGTACGGTGGATCCTACGGCTCCACGCCGGTCGTGGGCGGATCGAGCCGCACTCCTACGGGCCGCATTTTCGCCAATCCCCTGGGCCTGATCCCTCCGGGCGGCACAGCACCCTGCGGCAGCGTTACGCGCATCGCAGGCAGCTCTGGCGCTTCGCTAGCGGATTACCGCTGCTTCCTCGGCGCGCCCGACCGGTTCAACTATCAGCCGCTGAACCTGATCATGACCCCGCAGGAACGGGGCGCGATCTTCTCCAAGGTCAACTTCCAGTACAATGACTCAATAGACCTGTACGCGACGCTGCTGCATAACCGTCGGCATTCGGGTTTCCAGATTGCCCCGCTCCCGTTCGATTCCGTAGTCGACGACGTGGTGCTGTCCAAGGACAGCATCTACAACCCCTTCGGGATCGATTTCGGCGGGCTCACCACCGGCAACCCGAACGCCGAGTGGCGCATGTCCTCGCTGGGCGATCGCCGGAGCGACGTGATCTCTGACAGCACGGTCCTGAATATGGGAATGCGCGGGAAGCTGTTCGGCAGCGACTGGACCTATGACGCCAACGCCAGCTATTCCCGGCTGGATCAGCTGTCGACGATCTACGGGTACCTGCTGAAATCCGCCCTGGGCCCGGCCCTCGGACCCTCGTTCATTGACGCGGCCGGCATACCCACTTGCGGCACGCCGGCGGCCCCGATCAGCGGCTGCGTACCGGTCAATTTCTTCAACCCAACCACGCCGGATCAGATCGCGGCCTTGAAGACGATTTCGTCGAGCTACAACACCAACAACACCTACCGTTACAAGGCGCTCTCGCTGGATGTCAACGGGAAGTTGTTTGACCTTCCCGCTGGTGCGCTGCAGGCGGCATTTGGCGTCTCGTGGGACAAGCGCGACGCGAGTTTCATCGCCGACAGTGTCGTGCAGGCAACGCCGCCGTTATTCCTGACGTGCGGCATTTCCAATGAGGCGTGTACCGGAAATACGGTCGGCCGCTACGACAGCACGCAGTACTACATGGAATTGTACGCGCCGCTGCTCAAGGACCTGCCCGGCGTGCACTCATTGTCCGCCGACGTCGGTGTGCGCTTCTCTGACTACTCCCTGTTCGGGAATGCCACGAAGGCGGACTTCAAGCTTGAATACCGTCCGATCAAGGACATGCTGATACGCGGTTCCTATTCGCAGGTGTTCCGCGTGCCGACGATCACCGACATCGCGGCCTCTCCGGCCAACAGTTCGATCACCTTCAATGACCCCTGCACCAACCTGACCTCGGCCGACCTCGTGACCAACCCAAATCTCATCAAGGCCTGCCAGGGTGTGGCTCCGGATACCGGATTCGCGGAGCCGAACGGTCAGATCACGGGTTTGCTCACCAGCAACCCGAATCTGAAGCCGGAGACGGGCACGGTGACTACTTATGGTGTCGTCTACGAGCCGCATCAGGTCGCTGGCCTCTCGCTTAACGTTGATTTCTGGACCTACAAGATCGAGAACCTGATCACGAGTCTGGATCCCACCTATTCGATGAGTCAGTGCGTGGCCACCGGAGATGACTACTTTTGTAGCCTGGTAACACGCTTCACGTCGGGCGCCACTTCGGGGCAAATCCTCGTGTTCCTGGCGCCAACCTTCAACCTGGGTGAGCTCAAGACCAACGGCATAGACTTTGGCGTGAAGTACACACTGCCGGAAACGGTGGCTGGCAAGTTCAGAGTCTCCGCGGATGTCACCCGCACGGACAGCTACAAGAACACGCCGGCGCCGGGTGCCGTACCGCAAGAGATCGCCGGCACCTACAGTCGCCAGTTCGGCAATTACGCCAAGACGCGTGTGCTGGGTTCGGTCGGCTGGGCCCTGAAGAACGCCGACGCGTTGCTGACGGTCCGCTACATCGGCAGTATTATATTGCCGAACCCGTCGGTCACCGGCACTGAGCCTGATCTGGCGATTCCTTCCTACACTTACATCGATCTGACGGCCGGTTACACCCTGCCGACCAAGACTCGACTGCAGTTGGGCGTACGGAATATGACGGATAAGCAGCCGCCCATCCTGTTCCAGAACAACGTGACGAACGGGAACACGGACGTGCAGACTTACGACACGATCGGCCGTCAGTATTGGGTGAGCGTGAGCCAGAAGTTCTGACCTGAATAGACTTGTTGACCCCTGGGCCGCGCGGCGACGCCGCGCGGCCCTTCTTTTTGTATCATCCCCCCATGTCGACGACATCCGCGATCACCGGATTCAGCATGGACCAGGATCCGGCGGCCCTCGCCCTGCTGGCCAAGAACCTGCACGAACAGGCGCGGTACGCCGAAGCCGAGGCCGTGTTTGCCCGCTTGGCGGAGCTGCAACCCGGAGAGGCCCTGCACTGGATGAACCTTGGCACGGCGCGGCGCTGTACGGGCGATACCGACGGCGCCCTGCGGGTGTTTGCGCACGCCGCTGAACTCGGCGCTGCGACTGGTGACTTCTACTTCAATGTCGCCCTGGCGCACATACAGCGGAGCGATTTCGAATCAGCGCGCGCGCTGCTCCGGAAGGCGCTTGAGCTGCTGCCGGCGGATCTGGAAGTGCGCTACCACTACGCTCAATGCTGTTTCGAGCGCCACCACACCGATGAGGCGCTGGCGGTGCTCGCGGACTGGGAGCGGTATGCCACGGCCGGAGACCCGGTTATCGCCAATATCGGTCAATTACTGCTGTTGCTGGGCGAGCTGGCTCGCGCCGAACAGGCGACACAGCTGGCCGCGGCCGGCCCGGGTTCGACCCTGGAGTCACGCCTGAAGCTGGTTCAGCTGTTCGAGCGCACCAACCGGTTGGCGGAAGCCCGGGCGCAGCTGGACCAGCTGCTAGCGGACCCGCGCTCCGCACAACTCGGCGCCGATCTGCTGCTGACGCAGGCCCACATGGCGCAGCGCGAGGGACAGCACTCCCTCGCCAGCCAGCTGTTCAGGAAGAAACTGGCAGCGTGCAAGGAGTTGCATGACGAGCATTCCGATCTGTACCCACTCGCGAAGTCGCTCGACGCCCTGGGTCAATATGAAGAGGCCTTCGATACTTTGCTCAGGGCGCACCGCTCCCAGCGCGCCTACCTCAAACGCTCGGCGCCGCTGGCCGTGCTGCGTGGCGCGCCGATGATGGTAATCGCCGAGCGGGGCTGCGATCCCGCCGACGTGTTGAAGTGGGATGAGCGTGACGGGCCGGCCGCGGCGGAGAGCCCGATTTTCATTGTCGCGTTCCCCAGATCGGGCACGACGCTGCTCGAGCTCGCTCTCGATGCGCACCCATTGCTGAAGTCCATGGACGAACAGCCGTTCCTGCAAAACGCGCTTGACGACCTGTCCGCGACCGGCGCGCGGTATCCCACACAGCTCGGCCGGCTCAGCCGCGCGGAACTTGACGGGGTGCGTTCTCGGTACTGGGAGCGCGTGCGCAGCAAAATCAAGCTGGCGCCCGGGCAACGCCTGGTGGACAAGAACCCTCTTAACCTGCTGCGACTGCCGGTGATCAAACGGCTGTTTCCGCACACGCAGGTGCTGGTGGCGATCCGCCACCCCTGCGACGTGCTGCTGAGCTGTTTCATGCAGCATTTTCGCGCGCCAGAATTCGCGTTGCTGTGCCAGAGCCTGCCGATGCTGGCCGCTGGCTACCGCAAGGCCTTTGAATTCTGGTACGAGCAGCAATCGATCCTGCGCGCCCAGGTGCTGGAATTGCGCTACGAAACCTTCGTCGCGGATTTCGAGACCTGGATCCGCGCGGCTGTCGCCTTCCTGGAATTGCCGTGGAATGATGCGGTGCTGGCTCCCGGGAAGCGTGCGCAGGACAAGCGGTACATCAGTACGCCGAGCTACTCACAGGTCGTACAACCCATCAGTGGCAAGGCCGTCGGACGCTGGCAAAACTACCGCCACCATTTTTCCCAGGTGCTGCCCGTCGTGCAGCCACTCCTGGATCGATGGCATTACGACGCCTGAGGTTGTTTGAACAACAGATAGGTCGAGAGGATGTATTTGTCGCCGGAGCTGGGCGGTGCGCCCTCGTGCTGATACATCCAGTATGGCGGGAACACCAGCAGGCGCCCCGCCCGCGCAGCAATGACTGAACCGATTTGTGGGAAGCGCGTTTCGCCTCCCACGGCGACGTCGTTCAGATACCACATCAGCACCAGGTAGCGGTGGGCGACATGATTCACGGCGTCAAAGTGCAGCTGGAATTTTTCCAGACCTCCGGGGCGGTAGCGCTTCATCACCAGGTCGGAGGTGAGCGGCGAATTCGGTATTGGAATGTGCAGGCCAACGTCCGCGTTGTAACGGTCCAATGCGCGATCTATGAGCCCGCGAAACACGCCGAGGAACCCGGTGTCCGACAGGCGCGTGACATTGAGCTCGGTCCAGGCGGAGTCCTCCAGGCCGGCGCGCACGCCACGCCCATTGACGTTCTGGAAGCGCTGTAACGCCGTAAAGGAGCTGATCAGGCGTTGGCAAAGCTCGGCGTCCAGATCATTATCATAAGTGCGGATATAGTGCGGAAGATCATGCATAGGCATAGGGTGGAAAACTTATGACTTCAGCTGCAGAAGCGCAACAGCTGCTGCGTGAAGGGCGGGTGAACGAGGCTGAAAGGGCTTTCCAGGCCATACTGGAGGCGGACCCGGAGCACGTCGAGGCCCTGAACGTGACCGGGCTCATCGCGCTGCGCGACGGTGCCACGGCCCGTGCGCTCAGTTTGCTGGGTCGAGCGGCCGCGCTGCACGCCGCGAACCCCATGACCCACCACCATCTCGGCCTGGCGCATGAGGCCGGCGGCGATCTGCACTCCGCCATCGCCAGTCAGCGCCAGGCACTGCAGCTGAGGCCGGAATTCCACGTGGCGCGGCTCCATCTCGGGCGACTCCTGCAGCAGGCGGAACAGCCAATGCAAGCGGCGATTCAATACGCGCGTGCGCTGCAGGAAGCGCAGGGGCAGGGACAGTGGCTGAACCCCGCGACCACGCCGGCGGCATTGCGCGCGACCGTCGAGACAGCGGTCCTGCAGGTGCGCACCTACCGGCGCTCAGCAATCACCGAATTATTTGCTCCCTTGCGCGCGCGGTATGGTCACGATGCGCTCCGTAGGGTCGAGGCCTGCCTGAGCGTGCATCTCAACGAAGTGAGCCCCGGGTACGCAGACCCCAGGCAGCTGCCGACCTTTCTCTATTTTCCGGGCCTGCCCGCCAGCGCCTACCTCGACCGAGCGCTGTTTCCATGGATACCGGCCCTGGAATCGCACACCGGGAGGATTCGCGAGGAGCTGCTCGCGCTCCTGCCCTCGGATCGCGGGCGCGAGCGAGTCTTTACTACCGATGAACTGGAGCAGCTCAACCTGCGCGGCCTGGACCAGCCCCCGAGCTGGAACGGCTACTATTTCTACCGTCACGGCGAGCAGCGCGAGGACAATTGCGCCGCCTGCCCGTTCACGGCAGCGACCCTCGAGGAGCTGCCCCTGGCAAGAATACGCGCGCACGGGCCGGAGGTGCTGTTTTCCGTGTTTACGCCCGGAACGCATCTGCTGCCCCACCGCGGTGTCACCAATACCAGGCTGGTGGGTCACCTGCCACTCATGGTTCCACAGGACTGTGCGCTCAAAGTCGGCGGTGAGTTGCATCAATGGCAGGAAGGCCGGGTGGTCATTTTCGACGATACCTACGAGCACGAAGCCTGGAACCGCAGCGGCACGACCCGCGTAGTCCTGATTTTCGACATCTGGAATCCATACCTCACCGAGGCGGAGTGCGCCGCTATCAGCGATCTGATCCCGGCCATCGGCGACTTCCGGGAAGCGGTCGAGACGGCCCACTGATGCGGCTGCCGAGGCCTTTCTTTCGCCTGCCACTGCGCTTTGACGCGGAGCGCCTGCGCGCCGAGGTCGGCCAGATGCCGGCGGAAGCCTGGGCGCGCCATCCAAATGAAGTTGAAGGCAACAGTTCAGTGCGCCTCATCAGTGTCGAAGGCGCCGAGAACGACGAGGTAGACGGCGTCATGCTGGCGACGGAGCACCTGCGCCGTGCTCCCTATATCCGCCAGGTGCTCGCCAGTTTTGGCGTGGTCTGGAGTCGCTCGCGACTCATGCGTCTCGCCCCGGGCGCCGGGGTACCGCCGCACGCGGACATCAACTACCACTGGTACACGCGTGTGCGACTGCACGTACCGATCGTGACCAGACCCGAGGTGCGCTTCAGCTGCGGAGATCAAGAAGTGCACATGGCGGCGGGTGAAGCCTGGCTGTTTGATAACTGGCGCCAGCATCGCGTCGAGAACCCAACGCCCGCTGAGCGCATACACCTGGTAGCCGACACCTCCGGTACGGCGGCCTTCTGGCAGTTTGTGCTGGGCAGCCAGCAGCTGCCGTCGACCGACCGGCTGCATGCCTTCGAGCCCTCGTTGGACGTCATGCCGCTGACCGAACACGCGACGCTCGCGCCGGTCATGCATCCGGCGGAAGTGGAGCTACTGCTGTTGGACCTGCGCTCCGAACTCGTGGCGGCGGATCCCTCCCCCGCCATGCAATCGAGGCTGCCCCTGTTCCATGCCATGCTCGAGGGATTCTGCAAGGACTGGCGCCAGCTGTACCTGCTGTACGGCAGCAGCCCGGCCGGCTGGCCAGAATTCGAGCGGTTGCGTGACTCCCTGCGGACGGCTTCGCGCGAACATGCGACCGGACTGGCCATGCGTACTAACGGGGTGGAAGCTCACCGAGTGCTCGAGGGCCGGTTGCTACGCGCTGCCCTCGTACCGCCAAAGCCCGCTCGGTACAAGCTGCTGGATAGGCCTACTTTCATCGTTTCGGCGCCGCGGGCGGGCAGCACTCTGCTATTTGAAACGCTCGCGGCCAGTGCCCGCGTGGCAACACTTGGCGGCGAAGCGCATTGGCTTATCGAGGATATTCCCGATCTCCGCCCCGGCGCAGCTGGCGTCGACTCAAACCGGCTAATCGCGGAACATTGCTCGCCAGCCATAGCCGGGCTGATCACCGACCGGATCGTGGCGCGGGCTCAGCGACTTGATGGCGCGCCGGCAGGCGCGGATGCGGCGCTCCGCTTCCTGGAAAAAACGCCGAAGAATTCACTGCGCATTCCGTTCCTGAATTGCCTGTTTCCCGATGCCCGATTCATTTTCCTGTGGCGCGATCCAAGGGAAAACCTGAGCAGCATCATCGAAGCCTGGCGATCCGGAAAGTGGCAGACTTACGCCGCCCTCGAGGGCTTTGATGGTCCGTGGTCATTGCTGCTGCCACCGGGTTGGCAGGCCCTGCGAGGCAAGCCGTTGGAGGATGTCGCCGCCTTCCAGTGGGACACCAGCAACAGAATTATTATGGATGACCTGTCCACGCTCGCGCGCCAGCGCTGGACCATCGTGAATTACGACGCCCTGGTGTCCGACACTATGGACAGCGTCCGACGGCTTTGCGATTTCACCGGTTTCGAGATGGACGTAAGGTTGCTCGAGCGCGTATCCGGGCCACTGCCCTGGTCCCGCTACACGCATACGGCGCCCGCGAGCGACAAGTGGCGGAAGAACGAATTCGCGATCAGCAGGGTACTGCCCTCGCTTGCAGCCACGACGGAGCGCCTGCGGGCTCTGGATCGGATATGACGGGAAATTGGGTATTTGCCGCCGATACACTGGTCCGCTTCCGCGACGGACGCATTCTGATTCATATCGCCTCCAGCCCCCTGCCGGCCTTCCAGAGCGATGACGCGACGCTCATTGGCTGGCTGTGCCGATTTGCGCGACCCGCCGATCCGGCCGCGCTGGCGGCGACTCTGCAGCCGTCGGACCGGCAGACCATCATGCAGGTCATGGATTATCTGCGACGCAGCGGCGTGCTGGTCCCGCAGGATTCACCCGCCACGACACCGATCGCGGCAGAGGAGGCCCATGCGCGCAGCCGTCAGCATCTGCGGTTGCTCGCTCGCAGCGTCTACGAGACCGCCTGCGACCTGCTTGGCCTCGGCCCGCCAGCCGAAGAGCAACTCAAGCAGCGCAGCGGGCTCGGAGTCGAGCGCCGCCTGATGGCGCTCCTCGCTGCAACCGACGGACTGCGCACCGATCTGCAGGCGCTGCGCGAGACCAGCCTCTTGACGCAGCTGCGATCACTGAATGTCGACGGCAGCTCCCGCGATCTTAAGCTGCACATCGGCTGCGGCAAGGGCCACTTGCCCGGTTGGATCAACATCGACGTGTATCCGGCGCCGCTGGCGCTAAACGTATTGCGCGGCCTGCCATTCGCCAACGGCTCCGCCAGTCACGTGTTCGTGTCGCATTTGCTCGAACACCTGTACTTCCCGCGGGACGTCAAGGCGTTCCTCGCGGAGCTCCTGCGAGTACTGGCCCCGGGCGGTATCACCCGTATCGTCGTACCTGACGTGCAAAAGTGCATTGACGCGTATACGACGAACGATCGTGAGTTCTTCTCCAGCCGCCGCGAAACCTGGACCTGGTGGCCAGAGAACCCGACGCGGCTGGAGGATTTTCTCGGCTATGCCGGCGTCGGCCCGGAACCAGCGTATCTGTTCGAAGCGCACAAGTACGGCTACGATTTTGAAACCCTGGAGCGGACGCTGAGCGATGAAGGTTTCAAAGACGTGAGGCAATCTGCCTACATGGCCAGCGCAGATGAGCTGCTGCGCGTCGATGAGATCAGCGCCGTGGCCCGCGCCCGCTATGGCGACCGACACTACTCGCTGTTTGTCGAGGCGCGCAAGGGCGGCGCTCGGGCGCCTCAGGCGCCGAATACGTAACCGTGGCGTCCGATCACCTCGGCGTCCCTTTCGGCAACCAGGTCGCGCGAGGCGTCAGTGTAGTAGCGCGTATAGACATCATGCTGCGATGCGTTACGGGGCGCTTCCGCGGTGATGAACGCACGCATGTCCGCACCAGTCGGCTGGCCGGCCGTTTCCACGAGAGCGGGTAATTCATCTCGCAAAGCTTCCATGCGGCCGATGCGCACCGGATCCCCCACGCCGCCGTACAGATATCGGTACAGGTAGGTATAGAAGCCCAGGCGCGTATCACGGATAGGCGCCAGTGCAAATGCAGGAAGATTCAGGCCGCGGTTGCTGTAGGAAGGCGGGAGCGAGCGCAGTATGAGATCAAGGCGGATGCTGCCGGCTCCCAGATCCATCATGTTGCGCAGGGTCGCTGCGAAATCCAGGCGCCCCTCGTCGCTCAGGATCCGATACAGGAAATTGGGATTCATCTGATCCCGTTGGAACGAAAACCATGAAACGTAATAGCTCCACGGATTGCGCACGAATCCCAGGATCGGCAGCTGCTTGGATTCTGGCGGAATCATGCTGCGCGGCAGATGATAGCCAACCTGGCGGGCGTCCGGCAGGAACTTCAGCAGGCATTCATTGACGAAAGTGCCCCCGGACTTGTGTAGATGCAGAAAGACGAAACGATCCGTCGTGATCATTTCATCTCAGGTCGATTGCACTGCGATCGCGCTGCGCTAATTTCCCTGCTTCGCGGGCTGTTGTCGCATAACATTTCCCAGATCGCGCTGAGTCTCTTCGCGCAACGCAAGCATTTCCTTTTCGGTCAGGCAAACCGTGTCATGGGTAATTCTCGTCCCGGTCTTGGGTTCGGCTCGACAGTACATGATTTCACCGTTCCGGTTGATGATGGTGTAACCCTCATGCTGCAATGCCAGCACCTTCTCGCCAGTGAGAGGGCCCACCTTGCCGGCCGGGTCGGCCACGGGCTTGGCCTTCACTGTGGGCGCCGGTGTGGCGGCACAGCCGGCGGCCAGAATCGTAATCAGGAGGGGGGACAGCCCCAATAACTTAATCCGCATGAAACACCTCACTTGTATATCGCGAACAGCATATACGGCCTGCCGGTAACGCGCCACCGATCCGGCACAGGCGGCCCGGCCGCGCAGACTCGTCAGGCGGTCCTGCTCTTCTGGGCTCAGGCCCTGGCGGTGGCCATGGCGCGTACCTGAGCCTCAATCGCAGGATTCTCGCTTCCGAGCTCCCGATCGCCGCGCTCCAGCAGGCCAAGTAGCGCCGCAGTTGGCAGGAAATCACAGATCAGGTGCGTGCGTGACAGTGTCGGGTGTGCGTTCCAGACTCCGTGCGCAGCACTGTTATTCAACGCCCACACTTCACCCGGGCGCATGAGATAGACGCGGCCTGAAGCCAGCATCCACGCCAATTCGTGAGTCTGCACCGGGACATGAATGCGCACGGTTTGGGAGAAATAAGGTGCACGATCGATGTGCAAGCCCACCACCTCGCCTGCCGGGAGCCGCGCCAGGAGGGAACGGAACGGCGGCGCCGGGATCAGCCGCTGGATGATTTCGCGCACATAGGGTAAATGGGCCAGTGCCCGGCGGTCCTCAATTGGTCGCTCACCCTCCGCCGGAGCGTACCCGCGCAAGAACACCGCCTCGGCGGGCCGGTGTACACCGACCCGGCCGCCTTGACCGCCCCAGAAGGAATCCGGCAGACCCGCAACGTCGTCCTGCAGGCGCCTGGCATCGACCCGAATTGGCAACCGCAGGCACCCACCCACGAGCGCAACTTTGTCGAGCACCGGCTGACCGGGGATGTCGAGCATCTATTGATTGTGGCCGATAGGCCTCAGGTATGCACGGCTGTGGCGAAACGCGTTGCGTGTCTTCTCGACTACGCCAATTGCATGTCCTCAATGACAGCCGCCGTCGTCCTTGCCGCAACCGCACGGCCCCGCCGCGCCTTTCACAGCGCCTGAAGCCGGCTCCGTAGACCGTTTCCGCCAGCGCCTCGGCCCCAGCACCCGCGCGGCATACACGGTCGCGCCGATCACCAGCGCAGCCACGATGATGTTCTGCCACATGGCTCAGGCTCCCGCCGTGAATGCGCTGGCGATGTGGTAGGTCGCGAATGAAGCCACCCAGGCCATCGCGAACAGGTAGCCGGCCATGATCAGCGGGTAGCGCCAGGAGTTGGTCTCGCGGCGCACGGCAGCCAGGGTCGAGAGGCACTGCGGGGCAAACACATACCAGGCCAGGAGCGAAAGCGCGGTCGCAAAACTCCAGCTGGACGCGATCATCGGCCGCAGCGCCGTGCCCACCTGATCGGCATTTCCGGACAGCGCGTACACGGTGCCCAGCGCGCCGACGGCGACCTCGCGGGCGGCAAGACCCGGGACCAGGGCCACGCAGATCTGCCAGTTGAAACCGAGTGGCGCGAACACGGCGTGCAGGCCGCGGCCCAGCATGCCGGCGAAACTGTACTGAATGGCAGGTCCCGTGGCGCCGGCGGGCGGGCCCGGGAAACTGGCGAGAAACCACAGCACGATCATCAGCGAGAGAATGATCGTCCCGACGCGCGTGATGAAGATCATCGTGCGCTCGTACAGGCCGAGCGCGAGATTGCGAAGATTGGGCCAGTGGTACTCCGGCAATTCCAGCAGCAGGGGGTGGTATCCGGCCCGCAGCGTGACGCGCTTCATCACCAGCGCCACCAGCACCGCACCCAGTACGCCGGCCACATAGAGCGCGAACAGCACCAGGCCGCGCAGATTGAAGATACCCACCGACCGGTCGGCGATGAAGGCACCGATGATCAGTGCGTACACCGGGAGCCGCGCCGAACAGGTCATGAGCGGGGCGAGGAGGATCGTGGCCATGCGATCGCGCACGTTGGGTATGGTACGCGTGGCCATGATGCCTGGAATCGCGCAGGCGTAGGAGGACAGCAGCGGGATGAACGATCGGCCCGACAATCCGATGCTGCCCATCAGCCGGTCGAGCAGGAAGGCCGCGCGCGGCAGGTAGCCGCTGTCCTCCAGCAGCAGGATGAAGAAAAACAGGATCAGGATCTGCGGCAGGAATACCAGCACACTGCCGGCGCCCCTGATCACGCCGTCGACCACCAGGCTCTCCAGGAGCCCGGCGGGCATCGCTCGGCTGACTGCGACTCCGAGCCCGCTCATGGCGGTGTTGATCCAGGCCATCGGCACCGTCGCCCAGCTGAAGACCGCCTGGAACACGGAAAACAGCAGCACCGCCAGCAGCAGCGGGCCAGCGATCGGATTCATCACGATGGCATCGAGTCGCATCAGCGCACGGGTACGGAGCGGTTCGACGTATTCGGAGACGCGCAGGATACGGCGCGCCTCGCGTTGCGTGGCCTCGATCTCTTCCGAGGTCTGCGCAGGCACCACCGGGGGCGCGATGGTTTCGGGCGCGGGTGCCAGGCGCAGGGCCACGGTCAGGTCTTCATCGCGGAGGCGTTGCGTGGCCGACTGTTCCGCCTCGATCGAGGCACACAGCGCGTCGATCGCAGCAACGAGGGCGCGACCACCGGCAGGCTGCACGGCAACCGTCTCGATGACCTGCACACCGAGCTCCGATTCCAGGCGCGTGCGATTGAGCGTGTAGCCACGATCGCGGGCGAGATCGCTCATGTTCAGCGCCACGATCACGGGACGGCCGACGCGCCGCAGCTCGAGCACCAGGCGGAGCGACAATCTGAGGTTGGTCGCATCGACGACGCAGACGATCAGGTCGGGCGATTCCTCGCCGTGAAGCTTGCCCACGATGAAATCGCGGGTGATCGCCTCATCAAGCGTTGCGGGAACCAGGCTGTAGGTGCCAGGCAGATCGAAGAGCTGATAGTGGCGCTGGCGATTCACACTCGCGAACGCGCCTTCCTTGCGCTCGACGGTGACGCCCGGATAGTTGGCCACTTTCTGGCGGCTTCCGGTGAGGCGGTTGAATAGCGCCGTCTTGCCACAGTTGGGCACGCCCACCAGGGCGATGCGGAAGTTCGTTGGGTTGCCGGGAGAGGCGGTCACGCTGGATCGACCCGCACCATGACGGCCCGCGCCTCGCGCCGGCGCAGGGCAAATACGGTGGATCCGATGCGCACCGCCATCGGATCGCCGCCCGGCCAGACCTCTTCGATGACCTGCACCCGCTCACCGGGTACAAAGCCGATTTCGATCAGGCGCCGCCCAATCGTCGCGCCGGCCTGGTCGCCCACGATGCCAGCGTCGCCCTCCAGCACCTGCGTCACCACGCCACCGGCGCCCTTGCGCAGGGAGGCCAGGGGCACCTGGTCGGGGGCTGGGCGGCGTTCAACAGGATCCACGGCTCCACCTTGTAAATGAGAATCACTCTCATTTGAAGGATAATCGATTGTCCGGGCGGGCGCCACTGCAAAACCATGACCCAGTACCGGTTCCTGACGGCCTCTGGGACGGTTCACAGTCCGTTCAGGCCCACGGGGCTAAGCTGACCCCCATCGCGCAATTGGCCCTATTGGAGCCCCTGTGAACAAATTTTACCTCGCCCTGACCGCTGCCCTGGCCGCCACTGCAACGTTGGCGCTGCAGACCCCGGCCTATGCCGATCCTCCGTCCTGGACCCCGGCGGGCCAGGATAGCGACGAGGGCGACCGCCCGGATGACCAGCGGGACAATCGGCGGGGTGAGCGCCGGGGCGACCGGCGCGACGACCGTCGTGACGACCGGCGCGACGACCGACGCCATGACCGCGACGATCACCGCTACGGTGACTACTACGGCCGCGAGGGGCGTCACTACTACCGCGGCTATCGCGGCGATGACTGGGGCGAGGACTACGGTGTCGTCAGCAGCGGCCGCTGTAACAGCGATGCCGTGCTCGGCGTCGCGGGCGCCGTGACCGGCGCCATCATCGGCAGCCGCAGTGCCTCGCCCGAAGATCGTGGCATCGCCACGGTGTTTGGCGCCATTGCCGGCGGCATCATCGGCAATGCCGTCGGCGACGCCATTGATGACGGCGATCGTGGCTGCCTCGGTCAGTCCTTCGAACTGGCTCGCATCGGACGGCCGGTGGTCTGGGTCAATCCGCGCAGCCATATAGCCTGGCGCGTCGTGCCGCTACGCGATGTATCGCCCGAATGCCGTGAATTCGAGCTGCGCCGCGGGTATGGCGGCCGGTACGGGCGTGAACGCGTCGTCGCCTGCCGGCGCGGTCGCGGCGATTGGGCCTTCCGCTAGCCCGGGCGCTTGGCCAGCAGCCGGCAGATCAGCGCATCGAGCGAGATCAGCCCCGGCCCACGCGCCAACAGCAGCAGCAGGAAGGCGACCCACTGGATGTGGGTGGGCCAGGCCTCCGGATAAACGAAAATCTGTATGACGGCGATCATGCCCAGATAGGCCAGCGCCACCGCGCGCGTGCCCAGTCCAACCAGCATCAGCACGGCACCGCCGAGTTCCAGCCCCGCCGCCATGTACGCCGCAATGTGCGGCGGAACCAGCGGCACCTTGTAGTCCGTCTCGAACAGGGACAGTGTGCCGGCCCAGTCGTCGAGCTTCACCGATCCGGACCGCCAGAACACTTCGAAAGCCGCACCGCGCGCGATGAGTGCGATAACACTATAGGGAATGCGCTGCAGCCAGCCGATGGCCGTGGATATCGGGCCGCCGCGGTTTGCAGCCGCTGCCGTTTGCGATGTCGAATTCATGTCGTGGACTTCATTGGGTTGTTCTTGTCGGACTCTACCGCTTCGATGCGCAGAAAACCGGCGGGGAGAATCTCTTTAACCAGGAGCCCGGCGATCTCTTCCGCCTCTCCGAGCGCGGTCGCGGCGTTGATCGCCTGCTCGGCATCCTGCCCAAGGAGCGCTGCCCCGAGAAAGCCGGCGGCAGCGGCGCCGAGGGGTGCGAGCTTCACGCCCGCCTCGGCGCGCCACAGCGCGTAACGATAGCTGCCGGCCTGGTGAACCAGGGTCGCGAGCGCCCCGGTGTCTTCCCCGAGGATCGCCTCGCGGAGCCTCTCGACCGGGTAGTTCGATTGATGCAGGCGCAATGAGGCCGCCAAGTGCAGCCGCACGCCCCCTGCGATGAGCAGGCTGTGTGCGCCGGCCAGACGGCCCGCGCGCTGCCGGCCCAGCTCATCGAGCTGCCACTCGAAGTGCGCCAGCTCGGCAAGAAAGGGGAGCGCCTCCGTGCCGGGAAACCCATCGATGAATGAGGGGAAGTCCGCGCCATAGTCATCCAGTTGCGGCGCCTCAGGGGGCCGGGCGCGCGCATAGGCCACGGCCATGCGGTCGAAGAACGCCTCGCCCACGAGATGTTCGACCGCCCTGAAACTCGATCGCAAGGCATTGCTCAGCGCGCCGAGCACCGTATTGCGATGGACGCGCAGGCCGACACTGCCCGGGTGAGCGCCGGCAAACAGGTCCTCGGGGAGTTCCTGCGCCTCCCTGTCGGCCGCGAGCAGCGCCGCAGCCATCCGCGATTGCAGCATAGCGAGCGATGGTCCCTTGAGCGTATTAATGGGCGCGGGCATAGGCGGCCTGCGGCTGGTGGCCGGGCATCGCTGTATACGCTGGCGCACGCCGCGCATTTAAATCGAGCAACGATTGCGCATGCGCCGCTTCATCCTGCAGCACCTCGAATGCGGGCAGGCGCGTATCCCACTCGATCAGGGTCGGGCGCGCGCCAAAGTGCTGGATGGCCTGCTCGTACAAGGCCCAGACCGCTTCACAGATGCGATCACCGTGATCGTCAATGCGCAGCTCCTCACCCGTGGCGGCCTGCACGACGGCGTGCCCGGCCAGGTGGATCTCACCCACGCTGGCGGGATCGAGCGCGCTGCACCAGTTCGCGAGTACTTCGCCCGCATCACTCCTCTGATTGCAGGCGCTGACGTACACGTTGTTGACATCGAAGAGCACGCCGCAGCCCGTGCGGCGCGCGAGCGCGGCGAGGAATTCCGCCTCCGGAATGACCGAGGCGGCAAAGCGCAGATAGGTGGAAGGATTCTCGACCAGGATGGCCGTACCGAGCGCCTGCTGCACTCGCTCGACATTGCGGCAGACGATGTCCAGCGCTTCCTCGGAATACGGGAGCGGCAGCAGGTCGGGCAGGTATTGCCCGCCGTGAATGCTCCAGGAGAGATGATCTGAAATGAGTCCAGGCTCGAGGCGATAGCGCAATTGCCGCAGGCGCTCCAGATGCGCCCGATCGACGCCTCCGGCCGAGCCCAGTGAGAGTCCGACCGCGTGCAGCGACAGCGGGTAATTCTCGCGCACACGCTCGAGTTCGGCGAGCGCGCTGTCATTGGCCATGAAGTTCTCGGGATGGACCTCGAACCACGCCGCCTGCGGACGTGTCGCCAGCACCTGTCCATGGTGCGGCATCCGCAACCCGATCCCGGCGTGCGCCGGGATCGGGTGTACTGCAGAGCTTTCGCTCATTACATCTTCGTCAGGCTGCCACCGGCGAGCTTGGCGCAGACGCCAGACGGCAGCGAAACAAACGAGGCTTTGTCCATGTCCTTGGTCGCCTGGCCGGCGCAGGAATGCGTCCCTGCCGCGCAGTCGTTCTTGCCGGCCTTGGCCACACCAAAGCATTTTTCCATGGCGGGCTTGTCCATCTTCTTGGCTTCATCGGCGAAGGCGGCCGTGCTGACCAGGGCCAGCGCGGCGGCGCCGAACATCGCGGAAACAGTGAGGCTCTTCAATGAAGTCGCTGACATGATGTACTCCGATTGGTTGGTTGAAAATTTGTAGGCCGTAGCGTCCGGCCGAGGTCGGGCCACGCTAGGACTACCCCTATATCGTTGCGGAGAGATGAAGGTTACAACATCATCTGACCCATGGCCTCCGATAACCAATCCCAGTTGCAGGAGGCGGCATGGGCTCGCTTGATGAGCGCCGCCCAGCAGGGCGACACGAATTGTTATGAGCAGCTGCTACGCGGCATCACGCCGTTCATAAGAAGCCTGACGCGACGGTACTGCCGGAATCCGCAGCTGGCCGAGGACGTGGTACAGGACGTCCTGTTAACGGTGCATCGGATCCGACACACCTGGGACCCGCGCCGCCCGTTCAGCCCCTGGCTGGCCTCCATTGCCGCGCGCCGTGGGATCGATCGCATCAGGCGCGATTCGCGCATCGCCCGCCACGAAGTCAGCCACGAGCTGGTGCCTGAAACTTTTGCCGTGGCCGCGACGAACAATGAATCGGGAGCACTGCGCGCCGTAGAGGCCATTGAACCGCTGCTGGCGGCGCTCCCGGAACGGCAGCGCCGGGCGCTCGAGGCGATCAAGATCCGCGGGCTGTCGCTGGCACAGGCGGCCAGCGAATCGGGCCAGTCCGTGGGCGCTCTGAAGGTCAACGTACATCGCGCGGTCAAGGCCCTGCGCGCCCTGGTAGGTGCTGTGGATAAAACGGAAGACCAATAGTTGCAGCCATGAAGACGGAGCGAACGACGGAGGAGCTGATCGGGGTACTGCGCCAGGGCCTGGCGCCGGTACACCCGCTCCGTCCGCCCGTGCTCCGTGCGCTGTTGTGGCTGGGCCTGGTCACGCTGGTCGTCGGCGCCGCCGTGCTGCGCTGGGCCAATCCGGCCATTATCGCCGCGCGCACGGCCGAGCCGCGTCTGGCGCTTGAATGTGCCGCCGCCCTGCTCACCGGCATCACCGCCGTGCTTGCGGCTTTCTACCTCAGCCTACCCGATCGCACCCGCCTGTGGCGCTACGCACCGCTTCCGCCGCTGCTGCTGTGGATCGCCACCAGCGGCCTGGGCTGCCTGCAATACGGCGCTGGTCTCGGGCCTGCCGGTGACCGGCTCGGCGAGAGCAGCCACTGCTTCATGTTCATCGTGCTGGTCAGTGCGCCGCTGGCCGCGCTGCTGTACGCCGTCCTGCGCCGCGCCCGCCCGCTGGAGCCGCTCCCCGTGGCGCTGT
>Ga0193713_1000075_pt1 | contig 28030 bp, 42 predicted proteins | sample H3a2metaG_FD_143054 | JGI IMG/M metagenome (GOLD analysis project Ga0193713, IMG submission 143054) | Soil microbial communities from a riparian zone of the East river system, Colorado, United States - H3a2 | ecosystem: Environmental > Terrestrial > Soil > Riparian zone | place: USA: East River... | reverse complement strand
GATCGAGAAGTTTCCTCCTGTATACATTTAATTCGGCTAGCCCGCCAAACGAAGTAATCCCCGTAGCCGCGCGTTCGCACGAAAACTTTATGTATTCGCTCACAGCGCCTGGTCCGGGAAAAGCGCACGGATGCTTTTCTCGTTCGCTTCACACACACCCCGCTCGGTAATCAATCCGGTTACCAGATGGCCGGGTGTAACATCGAATCCATAATTTGCAGCCGGACTTCTCTCCGGGGCGACACGGACCTCGACCTGTTGTCCCTCGAACCAGCCATCGGCTTGCTTCACTTCGTCCGCGCTGCGTTCTTCAATCGGGATTTCTTTCAGCCCGTCTCGCAACTTCCAGTCAAATGAAGACGAGGGCAGCGCTACGTAAAAGGGAACGTTATTGTCCTTCGCTGCCAGCGCCTTCAGATATGTCCCGATCTTGTTCGCAACGTCTCCCGTAAGAGTAGTGCGATCGGTTCCAACAATCACCAAATCCACTGCGCCACGTTGCATCAAGTGTCCCGCGGCACTGTCTGCGATGATCGTATGCGGAACCCGGTGTTCGCCCAACTCCCAGGCTGTAAGTTTTGAACCCTGATTTCTTGGCCGCGTCTCAGCAATCCACACGTGCAGTGGCAATCCGCTGTCGTGAGCGGCATAAATCGGAGCAGTCGCGGAACCATAGTCAACAAATGCGAGCCACCCCGCGTTGCAATGCGTGAGCACATTGACTGGCTTTCCTGCTTTCTTTCTTGCGAGTTGCCGAATGAGTTCCAATCCGTGTTGCCCAATCAGCCGGCAATGCTCAGCGTCTTCGTCCGCAATCGATCTGGCTGTGCCTAGAGCAAGCGCGACCTTCTCCGCAGCATCTTTCCCTTCGGCGATATTTTTTAGCTGACGCTCGACAGCCCAGGAAAGATTTACCGCCGTCGGCCTCGTTGCCTTGAGTTGTGCCGCTGCGTAGGCCAGCTGCTCATCAACTTCCGTGGCTGCAGGACGCGCCGCGGCCTCGATCGCCGCAAGATACATTCCGTATCCCGCGCTCGCGCCGATCAATCCGGCCCCGCGAACATGCATTTCGCGAATCGCCGTCGCCATCTGCTCGACGGTACGGATTTCTTCGATCACGAACCGATGCGGCAAAAAACGCTGATCGATAAGCTGTACGACGGCTTCGTCGTCCGGCTTAAGCCAGATTGTTCGAAAATGTTGGCCGTCTACCTTCACACAACGTGGTTATGATCCAGGAGCTATTGTCGAAACAGCCTGAGGGCAGGCTGTCTCCAAGGTTTGCTCGTCTATGCATGTCGATGGAGCCGGGCCGCGCCCGGCCCGCAAAGTCTCGCTTTGCGAAAGTCCATTGCAGCCGTTCACGGCAGGCCGGGAGCAGGCTGGCCGAATAGCGCAACCAAAAGATTCTGTAGCGACCAATTGTCGTCCGTCTCGATCCACTGGCTTCCTGCGCGCGGGCGATCGGTTGCGGTCAAAATTGCCGTCACACGCCCGCTCTCTTTATGCAGATAGATTTTTGCGCCTCGCGCCAGATCAACCCAGCTGCAGAACGAATCACCGCGAAATCGCGCCACAGGGATCGTCTGACCCCCGCGGCCATTCACAAAAAACGTCCGTCGTGTTGCGTCACATTTGGTACCGGGGAAACGAAAATCGAAGGATTCGTCCCTGCGCGGTTCGTCGTCACTGACATAAGGCAAATTGCTGAACGTGATCCTTGCGGCCAGTCCACCGGACGCACGTTCGAGATAAAGCTGGCGCCAAATCACCTCGCCATAGGCGAATGTCTGAGGATGATCAGGACTAACGACGCCCGTTCCACTCGCGATCGCCGAAACGCTTGCCGCAAACAGGCTCGTCAGAAAAATCGCGACTCGCATGCTACGAATCTAGGACGACTCGAGAAATCGGCATGGCTGGGTACTTCAACCGGCTCTTAACGGCGGCCGCCCCGCTCTTCAAAGGGGTTGTAAACCGGCAGTGCGTAATACCACATAAAACCGTCAGGGCGATTGGCGCGAGTATGACTGCGGCCAAACATCGCCTCCACATCTTGCGTAGTCGCTCGGCCGCGAGTGAGCGAGCCGATTCGGCGCATATAAAAATCGTACGGTAATGATTGTGCGATATAAGCAGGGGGCGCGATTAAAACGCCGTTTCGATTGAACCGAAACGCGAGCGCGTCGGCGCCATAGCCGTGTCGCAACGGATCGGCGGTATCGATGATCGGCGCTTCAAAAAGACCGAGTTGACGGATCAACGGCGAATCGGGTTGCACGATGTAATAGCCGTTGCGCGGTCCTAACGACACATAATGCGAATCGTCATCCCAGGAGAAAGCAGAAGCTGAGAGTGTGATTGTTAAGAAAACAAGACCAGTAATTGGGCGAACCATGATCATCAAATAGTATCGTCGATCCTGTTTCGTGTGCGAGCCTGACGTTCGACGGATTTCTACTTATCCCTTATCGGGGAGCGAGCTCTGGCGCTTTCGGATGATTAAAGGTCAATTCCCATGATGACGGGGCCAGGGACTTCCTCCCAGCCGTAGCGACGCCAGAATTTTCGGCCGCGCGGATTGTCGCTTGCTACCAGGATAAGTGCTCGCTTAAGACCGGCCCGTCGCAAACCGTCGAGGCATTCATCCATCAAACGCTTACCGACTCCGCGCGCCTGGTAAGCAGGATCAACCGCCAGATGATAAATATATCCGCGTCGGCCGTCATGACCGCACAATGCGATGCCAACAATCGCAGCGCCGTCGGTCGCGACTCTGCTCAGTCCCGGGTTACGCGCGAGAAAGTGGGCAACACCTTCCCTGTCATCACCCTCGGCAATCTCGAGACCCTCGACTCGTTGCCATAGCTTAAGGGCCGCGTCGTAATCGCCGATGGAAAATTCGCGCGTTTTGATGTTGTCGCTCATTCTGGATTAGGGGGCACCTGCCTAACAGTAGAAGACGCCTTGTGACGCAGTTTCTTTCGCTGCGGAACAGGGATTATGAAATGAAACCTTCGCAACAACCTTTTGTCGATCCTGGTGCGATTGCTGGTGGCGAGGATTGTGAGGTCGGCATATTTCTCACTTCTCCGCAGGAGATAATTGATTTCAATGTTGGCATAGCGGTCGTGGCTATCTTTCACGTCGGTGCGTTTGCCAAAAAGAGCAGCCGCCTCATCAAAAAACAGGGCCGCATGACTGTCCTTCGCCGCATTGAAAACACGGCCGAGATTCTTCTCGGTCTCGCCAATATATTCCGAGACGACGGCATTCAAATCGACCCGGTATAGGTCTTTCCCGAGGGTGTGGGCCAAAATTTGAGCCGCGACAAGACGCCTCGACCGATCTTTGCCGGAGAATAAAATACGAACGCCTTTCGCGCCGCAATGTGGACGAATAAATAGCGCCAATTCGCTCAGTGGCACGCGGAACCGGGCCGGCAAGCGCAGCTCTGGTTCGATCCAATTTTTCGGATAAAGGAAGATTCTGCGGTTGGCGTCCCATATGCGGTAATTTTTGCGCCACCTCCATCCCGCTTCAGGCTTACGGCGCGGCGTTCCGGACTTTTGGGTTTTTCGCATCTGGATTGGATAGTCTATCTCGCCGCCTTCGAAGGAGCAGTACATCTTTTGCGATTAGAGGGAACTCGCTTCTGTTGTTTCGAATTCCCTCTTGCCAGAAGAGCCGGGGGCGACAACATCTTGGCATTCTTCGGATGCGATCTCGCAAACTTTTTCTCATCACCGTCGCCGGTCTCGTTTCTGCGGCATTCGCATATTTCGGCACCGGGCTTCATCCGATCTGGTGGGCGCTTTGGTTGGCGCCGATTCCAGTACTGGCGATTGCGCCGCGACTTCACGGCGGCGCTGCTTTCTTTCTTGGCGTCATCGTGTGGTTACTCGGCGAAATGAACCAATGGAAGTACGTCACGCATGCGATGGAATTGCCACCGCACATCACCATTCTATATTTTGTGGTTCCTGCTGTGGTTTTCGGCTTCGGCGTTCTGTTTGTGCGCGGTTTCATTCGCCGCGGATCGCTCTTCCTCGCCTCGCTTGCTTTTCCCGTCTACTGGGTGGCGTACGAATATCTTACCGCAATGGCGTCGCCTCACAGCACATGGGGCAATCTCGCTTACACACAAATGAATTGTCTCTCCGTGATCCAGATCGCTGCGGTTACCGGTCCTTGGGGAATCAGCTTCATCGTATTTCTGTTTGCGGGCGCCGCGGCAGCCTTGTTGAGCGGTGCAGGAGAACGATGGCAACGGCGCGTGCTCCCTGTCGCTGTCGGGCTCGTCGTCTGCGCACTGCTTGTTTTTGGCAAGTGGCGATTGCAATCGAGTCCCGCGGCCCAATCGGTCGCAGTGACACTCATCGCCAAAGACGTGCCCATGAGCGTTTATCTCGGCCCTGAACAGCAAGCATTGGAACTTTTGCGCGAGTATGCTGACGAGATTCGCCGTGTTACTCCCGCTGGGACGCAAGCTGTTGTTCTCCCGGAAAAAATTGGACGTATCAGCGAGAGCGCATTGGCACAGGTGGACTCCCTCTACTCTTCAACTGCCGCTGCGACACGCGCGGCAATTGTCCTGGGCATTGTTCGAAAAACACCGGCCGGCGCCTTCAACTCTTCCCGTTTGTATTCGGCCGACGGAAAATTACAGGCGAACTACGACAAGCATCATCTCGTCCCTGGCGTCGAACCCGAAAAACCCGGCGACAAACGAGTCATTCTCGATGAGCCATGGGGACGTTGGGGACTGCAGATTTGCAAGGACATGGATTTTCCCAAGCTCAGCCGCGAATACGCAGCCGAAGGCGCGAACCTCCTGCTGGTGCCCGCGTGGGATTTCAATCTGGATCGTTGGCTGCACGCGCGCATGGCCGTTCTGCGCGCGGTCGAAAACGGTTTCGCCCTTGCTCGTTCGGCGCGCAACGGACTTTTAACTCTGAGCGACAACCGCGGTCGCATTCTGGCGGAAGCGGCGACAGTGCCCGGTCGTTTCGTTTCAATTACCGGAAAAGTGAACGTTTCGCGCGAGGAAACGTTTTACACCCGAGCCGGTGATTGGTTCGCCTGGCTTTGCGTAGCCGTGTTCGTCAGCCTGCTAGCGTTTCAACTATTCGGCCGGGGAGAAAAAACGCACGCGTAATTAAATCGGCGCAAATTACGACGCGGTCGCGCTGGCTGGAATAAAATTTTCCGGTTCGTCGAATCTAAGTCGCTTTCGCAACTCGTGCCGGAGCAGCAGAAGATTGATGCACATCTGAAAAACGGTCGACCCGACTGATAAATACCACAGCTCCCTGATCTCAAAACCGGGCCTCCGCGAGATATACATCGCCGGCAGGGCGAATAAGATCAGCCGCGTCATCGAGCTAAACAGCGGCGGCAGCGTGTTGCCAATTCCCTGGAAAATGCTGGAAGTGACAAAAACAATTCCCGCTGAAATGAAATTCAAAGAAACGATTCGAAGGTATTCGCTGCCGAAGGCAATGACTCGCGGGTCGCGCGAGAAAAAGCGAATCAACGTCCCGGGCACGAGGAATGCGGTCAACGTGAGCACCAGCATCATCAACGATGCAATGCCAATTGCAGAATAGACGGAATGCCGGACCCGGTCCGCGTGGCGGCCGCCGAAGTTCTGGCCAACCACGGGCGAAACGGCAAAGCTGAGCGCAACCACCGGCAGGAAAAACGCCTGCATCACGCGTGCGCCGATGCCGAAACCCGCCTGTGCCGCTGGTCCAAAGCCTCGAATGATCGCGTAAACGATCATGATGTACACAAAGAGCAGCAAAAACTCCGCGCCGGCTGGCACACCAATCCGCAACAGTCCTCCCCAAATTTTTGTTTGCGGGCGAAACAGAGGGAAACGAAAACGCAGGTAATGATATTTCCTTTCGAAATAAATTACGATCAGCACGTTGGCGACTAGAATGGAAATGAACGTGGCAAGCGCTGCGCCGGTCACTCCGAGTTTTGGCCACGGACCGATTCCGAAAATCAATAATGGGGCGAGCACGATGTTGAGCAGCACACTGAGCACTTGAAATCCCACGACTGGCTTTATGATTCCAGTGGCGCGCAGGGCGGAGCCCAGCGCTACCAGGGGAAACTGCAACAACAGCCCGGGAAGGAACCAGAGCAGATACGCCTTTGCCAATGTCGCTGTCTCCGCATCCGCGCTTAGCCAATCACAATAGGCAGGACGCAGAATGAATCCGACAACGCCCAACGCCAGCGCGATCACAATCGACATGACGAAGGACTGATTGAAAGCCAGCTCTGCGTGTGGCTGATCTTTTCTGCCGGCGGCTTGCGAGATTAACGTGGTTGTTCCCACACCCAACATCTGGGTGAGCGCCAGCACAATCATTGTGATGTTGCCCGCGACACCAACCGCAGCGATCGCTTCCTTTCCCAGATGTCCCACCCAGTAAAGATCGGCCAGTAAATAAAGGGTCTGCACCACCATGCTCATGGCTAAAAACGCCGACATATGCAGCAAATGTCTGGTTACTGAACCAGTCGTCAGATCCTTCATAGATTAGTTGCCTCTACAAATGCTCCGCGTGTTCAAACCGCTCGCCCCGCCATGCCTAGCCTTGGCGGAGGCAGGTCACTAAACCCTGAGTAAGGTCTTTCACGGCCCGAAGTCTCGCTCAACGTTTCAATTGCTCAAACTCAGAATACGACAGGTTCCAGCGTCACATCGTGAGCCGCTTACGATGCATGTTGGAGCTTGTGGTAATGGCAGTCGCCGCGGCGACCGCAAAACTGTAGTGGCAGGCGTGTCGCCTGCAGGGCTGTAGCCACGGCAGAGCCTGCCCGCCATGGCGGGTGCGCCGTCTGTGATGCCGAGCGCTGGCGAATGCTCCACGTTCCGCCCTCTTCATTTCCACGCCAAGCATGCTTAAGTGAGTGATGACTGAACCAATGAGCGAAAGTTTAGAACAAACGCGACTCTGCTGCCCTGTCGTTGAGTTGAGACAATACACGCTGCACCCCGGCAAACGTGATGTCTTGATAGATTTATTCGACCGGGAATTTATCGAACCGCAGGAGACGCTCGGAATAAAAGTCATCGGTCAATTTAGAGATCTCGATCATCCAGATCGCTTCGTTTGGCTCAGAGGTTTTTCTGATATGACCTCGCGTGCAAAAGCGCTGAGTGATTTTTACGGTGGACCTGTTTGGAAAGCGCACCGGGAAGCGGCCAACGCTACCATGATTGACTCCGATAATGTCCTGTTGCTGCGTCCAGCGCTTCAGATGTCCAGATTTTCGCTTGAAGATATGAAGCGGCCTCCGGTTGGATCACAAGAAGTTCCGGCGAACCTCATCGTTGTGACCATTTATTATTTTGAGCGTCCGGTCCCACCCGGCTTTATCAATTTCTTCGAGCGCACGCTCAAGCCTGTGGCGACAAACCTGGGCGCGACAATTTCTGCGTATTTCGTGACAGAAAATAGCGAGAACACTTTCCCAGCTCTTCCGGTGCGCGAGGGCGAGAATGTCTTTGTCTGGTTTTCGACCTTTCAGGATTCGGCAGCATACGAAAATTACGGAGCCGCTCTCGCACAATCGGAACAATGGCGCGACGAAGTGTCAGTCGGGCTGACGCGCTATCTTGATAAAGCGCCGGAAGTATTGAAGCTGTCACCCACCGCCCGCTCGAAATTGCGGCTGATTTAGCAACGCGGCAAGCAGATGAGATCGGTAACAGGCCGAAGTCGCAGCACGTTATTTCGCTGCCTTCTTTTTCTTAGCGAGCGCGAGGCGCTCCGTCTTTTTTCGGCGTCTTGCGCGTTTCTTAACGTTATCTCTGCCTTGGCTGTGTCCCATAAGCCTCAACCTTCGCGCGCTTGTCGCGATGTAGCAACGGGACGAAACTGAGGCCTGCGTCGGCGCTGTTGCTGCTGCGGCGGTGTTCGATGTGATACCTGCGCTGGCGCATCATCCTGAACTTGTTTGATCTCGAACGTCCGAAAGAGCGGAGCCAGATCGATCACGTCGTTCGCGGCCGATCTCAATATGTTCCCGAGATTTGCGGCGACTGACGCGACCTCCACGCGGATCCCGTGCCGGCGTAATTTGATGGCGAGATAAGCAAAATCGGCGTCACCAGTCACGAGGATTACAACATCGGGTCGCATCTCGATGGAAAGCTCGAGCGCGTCGATCGCCATCATTACGTCCACGTTCGCCTTGTAATGACCTTCTTCGGCGGGCGCACCGTCTTTGGTCACGACCATGAATCCATTGGAGCGCAGCCAATGGACGAACTTGTTTTTCTTGTCCCGTTCCTCCTGCCAGGTTGGAATGGCGGGCGGCAGCCCGGCATAGACCACCATCTCGATCAGATCGCGTCCGGTGTTTGGCCCGGCCAGGAAATCGCGGAGCTTTAACCAATCGAGCCCGCGTCCCGCAGTCCGCACAGAACTGCCGACATTCGATTCATCCACCAGCACCAACAGTCGTAAACGAGCCTGAACATCTGAATCTTTCTTTCGCACCTGGATATGAATCAACTACATCCGCGCAGTTCTAGCGAGCACTACTTCTTAAAGTCAGCCGCGATTTTGAAGCAAGCGGACTGTAGCGGCAGGCGTATCGCCTGCGATTAGGTTTGTAGCCTAGTCGCGAAGAATTTCGGAGCTGTCGCCTTGTCACGCTGTGGCTTCAGCGAAAGCGGATGACTGCGGTCTTCTGCTAAACCCGGCGGAATCCGCTTCCCCCGAAAATAATCGCCAGCCCCAGCAGGATGACTGCGACCGGCACGAGCGGCGCGCCGGTGATGTAAGTGAGCAGGACGAAGAGGATCGCGATGACGGCGAGGATTGTTGTGAGGTTGTAGTTCATAGTTTTACTATCGTGTACCGGGTGAGGTTATCTGGAGCAAGGTTTTTGAACGGAATCGATTTTGCCCGTCGGCTTTTCTTGCCCTATGCGTTCGAAGGAAGTACAAAGACGGCTGCTTCAGAAATTGCGACCCGTTTTTCCCTCGCGCCATCGGGAACAACACATTGAACGAAAAGAAGGAGGCCCGTGACGAAACCGACATCGCCGTCAGTAAGGCAACGCCATGGATGCCTCACCACATATCTCGTTCTTGCGATCATCGCGAACTCTGCAACGGCGCTCCTTTATCTGCTAGGAAAGGAAGCAGTCAAACGCAGCTCGCCGCAGCACATCCCGGAGTGGGCATTCCCGGTTCTGATCGCGGTGTGTCTCTTTAACCTGGTGTGTGCGATTGCGCTTTTCAGGTGGAAGAAGTGGGGCTTTTGGGGATTGGTCGCGTCGGCTGCAGTTGCCCTTTGCGTAAACATCGCGATCGGCCTGGGGCCCTTGGCTGCCATCGGCGGGGTTATTGGCGTGTTACTCCTTTACGGCGTGCTCCAGATAGGGAAAGAGAACAAAGGCTGGTCGCAACTCGAATGACGTCGCGCATCGTAAGCCGCTTACGATGCATAAGTGGTTTGCTGTAGTGGCGGCTGTGTCAGCCGCAAAACTGTAGCGGCAGGGCGTGTCGCCTGCAGTTTCGTTGTAGCCGCTGTCGCTGACTGCGGCCTTCTGCTCGCCGCGGCAGGTGGCGAGCGTCGTGTGAAGATTTTCGGAGTTCGGAGTTTAGAGGCGACCCACACTCCATTTCGGTCTCGCGTTGCTGATCAATCACCAAGAGCGGGACTTGCTCTTGAAAGCGGTTTCTATAGAAAGATGTAGGTTTTCTATAGAAAGGATATAGAAGGAATCATCGCAATGAGGGACCACGATGTAAGAGAATTGCCAGCGTACGGAGTCGCCGAGGCCGCGCACTACCTGCTCGTGCCACGCGCTACTTTGCGTTCGTGGGATGCTGGCAGAGATTTTTCTCAAAGCGCTTCCGAAAATTCGACGAATGGTTGGGCAGCGGGCAGCGCCTTTCATCGCGAAGATTTCGCGCGACGGAAACATCACCTTACTCGATTTTTGAGCGGCAATTCAATGTTAGATGCTCTGCTCAATTTACCGGCTGTGGCGGGCGAATGCTCCCTGCTCGCGAAGGATTTCGGAGTTCGAAGGTTAAACACGACCCCATCACAAACTGCATTGGACTAAAGTCCTATTTGCGGCTTTCTGAACTGCTGGTAAGATCACCCTTGATTACGTCATCCGACGTCCCAACGCACTTTCCGCCGGGTGAAAAGCCGGTTGAAAGGCTTAACCTTCGCTGAGACACCGCTTAGCGCGATCTCCAGATTCACCTGGAGCTCCGGGGCATCTGATGCGAGGGCCGCCGTTCAAGGCGCCTCGCGAGGATGGTTCCTCGTTCCGCGCGGATTTGGAGCAGTAAACCAAATGAAAAAAAGCCGGTTTATGAAATTCGTAACGCTCGGAACAGAGTGTTCCCGCCCGCGGGCCGATTACATAAGCCCCTAGAAATGGAGGAAACTTCGTCATGACAAAATCAACCGAGACCCTTACTCAAAGCGGACTGCTAGCCGTGTTGCTGCCACGCCAGCGCTACAGAGTAATCCAGTTAGCTCGGCGTCGCGCACAACGCAAGCGTGTGGGTGCCGCTTTTTGGAATACCCTCATTTGGGCACAGCGCGCGCTCACTGCGCCAGAGCTGGTCGACGGGCCGCGCCGCACTTGAATCTTTCAACAGGTTAATTGCCATGTCTCACCAAATCCACAACTACACTGAGCTCCGGAAACAGATTCACGACGACCTCCGGATCCAACATCCCGAATGGGTCCAGCCAAATGGCGAGTGTCCCATGTGCGATTCTTACGAGGCACGTCTCATAGAATTGCTCGACTCTTTTAGGAGGGCAGGATCCGACGAGTCTGTCGCTCATATTCATCGCGTCCTCGAACAGGGACTAAACTGATTCGCGCAATTGTAGCGAGCGGACTGTAGTGGCAGGCGTATCGCCTGCGATGATGCTTTCCGGCCATGGTTAGATTGTAAGCGCCGGTAAATCGCGCCACGATAGGAAGCAGGTGCTCTGGCAAGGAAGAAGAGAAAGCGAGAATGTTGAAGATGAGCGCGGGTCATCTGGCGGCCGACGCCTTGTCGTGAGTGGCGGAATTGGCACCGTCGTTCTCGTAATCATTTATCTCCTGCTTGGCGGCGATCCTCAGGCGCTGTTTAATTCGCAGCAGGGGGCGCAATTATCGCAACCTGCGCAGTTCCGCCGTGGCTACGAGACCGGCGATGTCCGCCAGGGCGACACGTTTAACGCGCCTTACTTGTAACGTGGGACGATCTCTGACCTTCGATGGGCTTTCAGGTAACAATTAACGAAAGGAACGATCATTATGGCTAGGTATGTCAGTCTTATTCAGTTTACCGACCAGGGCATCCGGAACATCAAGGACACCGTCAAACGACACGAGGCTTCGATGGCCGAGGCCGAGAAAATGGGCATGAAGATCATCAACGCATTCTGGACGATGGGCGCATACGACGTAGTGGTGTTGCTCGACGCGCCGGATGACGAGACCATGAGCGCTTTCGCGCTCAAAGTTAGCTTGTCGGGAAGCGTCAAGACCCACACGATACGCGCTTTCCGCAGGGAAGAGATGGAAAGCGTTCTCGCAAAAATCAAATAACAGCTGTAGTGGCGGTCGCCGCGGCGACCGCAGTTGTAACCGCTGTCGCCTTGTCACGCTGTAGCTTCAGCGAAAGCGGATGATTGCGGCCTCCCACTTAGGCATCAACAGGCTTCGCTAGGAGGAGGATCAGGTGCAGGTGCGGGTGACGGTGTTTCTTTTCTTTGTGCCATTCCCAATTCTTCAGCGAAGAATCAAAGATAGTCGAGCAAATAGTCTCCAGATCGAAATAAACCGGGCCAGCGCAATCGAACCTGCCGTTTTGCCGTAGCAGAGCAGCTGAAGAGGCGGCTGTGTCAGCCGCAAATTCTAAGTTCGCAACGACCCGCATGCGGCGCGGACGGAAGTGATCAGCCTGCAATCTTTGACGGGCCGCTGATCGTTGTTTCAACCGGAGCGCTACGGCCTAACGAGTTCGAATGTTAAATGCCCTGCTCGCGAACGGAGTCGCGGGGACGCGTGCGACATAGATGGGCAAACCGACAGGTCGAAATGAACGGGAGTGCATGAGTCAAGAATTTCGGAGCTGTCGCTGAGCGGCCTTCTGCTCGGCTACGGCCCGCATGCAGCACAGCCGTCCCAAAAACGAGACGCCCAGTTCCCAAACACGAAACAAGCTATGGGGCGCGTCTCGCACAAATTGCATCGCAATAATTTTATGATGAGCAACTTACGGCGGGGCGCATTTCATGGCACGCGTGATGCATACAGGAGTGGTATCAACCAAACTAATATTATGAACAACCAATTCGAATCCACTTACGCTCTCTTAGTACGCTCCGAGGAAAAAGGCCGAGGCGTCCTCGAGATTTTAGTGTACGCGGTCTTTGCTCTCGGTGTCGTCTTATCGATCTGGCAGTTTGCGCAGGCTCCTGTGAAAATCTCTGCGCCTCGAGTCGAACCTTGCGTAGCTTGCCATACGACTACGACACCGCCTCCTGTGCGGGGCTGATACAGTTAGACGGCGATCGTCGCGAACTGCGAGAGAACGGAGATCGCGGGAGCGGACGACATGGACGGGAAGCCCGAAGGTGAGTAAGCGGGAGATTGCGAATCAATTTTCTGCGCGACGACGGTGCAAAATCGATAGCAGAATTTTCCGGTCGTTTGCGCATCTGACTCGAACGCGAGCGTGTAATTCAAAGTCATTTGGTTCTCGTCCGTTTGCGATCAGTCATACGAGACGTGGTACCTAACCCGCTACCGACGAGGGAAGGGTCTCTGGCCAGTTTCCTTTTTTCCTTCCCCTTCAACGCTTCACTTGTCGCGCCGTCAGCTCAGTGAAGGCGGAACGGTTGAACTGTTCACGCCACCGAAGGTTAAATGCTCTGACGCGACCCGGTCTGCTTCCCCCACGTCGTAACTTTCTCTCGCTCTCGCTCAACGTCTGGTGTAAGCCGTTCCCCATTCACCATGTCTCCTTTGCTCATCAAGATTAGCAAAGATTTCGCCACTATTTGGACGACGATTGACCCTATCGGTAACGTGGCAATTTTTGCCGGGTTGACGGCATCGCTTACCCGCGCGGAGCGGCGTCGCACCGCGCTGCGTGCTACGATCTACGCCACGGTCATTCTTGTCGTGGCAGTAGTGGCGGGGCAGATCATACTCGATGCCATCGGCATTCACCTGCACTCCCTCAAAGTTGCAGGCGGGATTATTCTTTTCCTCTTCGGTTTGCAAATGCTCTTCGGACGAGTAGATGCGAAACCGGGAGCGCCCGAGCCGGGGCGCGACTTGGCCGTCTTTCCGCTTGCTGTCCCTTCCATCGCCGGTCCGGGAGCGATGATGGCGGTGATCCTGCTCACCGACAACGATGTTTACACGGTGGCCGAGCAAGCCCAAACCGGCGTTGTCCTGATTGTCGTGCTGTTGCTCACTTATATTCTGCTGCTTTTTTCCGATGCCATTCTGCGGATCATCGGCCGTTCGGGAGCCGCCATTCTTGTGCGTGTTGTTAGGATCATTCTTTGCTCACTCGCAGTGGAAATCGTGCTGGCGACATTGGGAGTGGCAAGCTGGGCGCCCGTTCCGCGCTAGAGTTTGTTTAGATGCTTCGGCGCTGGCGATCTGGGGAGCGCGCGCGCCTCGCGCGCTGGCGAAGGCGGCTCGCCTTTGCGAACTTCGGCCTTTCAGAGTGTTCAGCTGGAAAAACTGTAGCGGCAGGCGTGTCGCCTGCGATCTGCATGCCAAGAAGGATCTGTAACGCCGAGCCGCGTCTCCTGTTTTACTTCTTTTTGCGCGACTCCATGACTCCTTCGGCAATGCACTCCCATTTGCCATTGCGCTCCATCCAGGTATCCACCCAAACGTAGCTGCGGGTAAACTGTTTACCATCCTTGTCCTTCCCCTTCTCCGTCGTGGTGCCGGTTACGGTGGCCAGGTTCGGACCGTAGACATGAACGTCCATGTTATCGTTCGTCGCCGAGCTCAAGGTGTTGGGTTCGTTTTTGATCTGATCGAGGAGCTGCGACTTCGTAACATGTTTTCCTTCGGGACTAAATCCGGCAAAGTCGTCCGCTATCATATTTGCGACGGCGGTCTGATCCTTGCTTACGAGCGCCTTAACCCAGGCGTCTTCCATCTGCTTGAGATTGGCTTGGACTACGCTCGAGTCGGCAGAGTTTTCCTGAGCGTGCGCGCAGGGCGCGATCGCGAAGGCGAGGAATGTGCTTATCAGAAGTGGCGTGAATAATTTCATAATATTTTTTGCAGGTTGAATTTAGGGCAGCTCGTCTCGAACCGGGAACCCTTTCAGGGCGAGCAACATCGATGTCAGCGCGCTCTGACGCGCATGTCGATGCCGGAAGCGTGAGGCGCAGCCGCCGAACCGTCAAGACAGAATCAACCCCGCGAGCGTCACTCGCGTCTTTGTGCAAAAAGTGAGGATCGACCCTGATTTTGTAATGTCATGTCGACCGCAGCCGAGAACACGCTGTGCGGGGACGCGGGCGGGTGGACTGCATTGCCATTTGGGAAACGGGTGCGCGCCTTGGGAAAGCGCGCATCACATCTCTCGATATTTTCCGTCTCTCCAGCTTCCGGTTTTCGCTCTCTCAACTTTTAGCAGCTTCTCAGCTTTTCGAAATTATTTTGAGCAAAAAAAGAGCACTGATCCATCTGCTCCCTCGACAACAATCAAACGACGCAACCGCTTTCCAATTTGACCGTTTCAGTTTTTCAGCATTTTCTTCAGACTCCTTATCATCTCAACTTCTCAACGCCTCAACAAACTCCTAATCTCATCCCATGAAACACGTAAAGACGCTGCTGCTCCTAACATCCCTGTTATTCGCAACCCTGGCATACGGTCAAAGTGCCAAAAGCTCTGCCGTCGCTGCTGCCACCGCCACCTCTGCCGCACCGCAATCGTCAGCATCGGGCACACCTTCAACTCCGCCAACCATTGGCTCAACCATCGATCGCGAGATCTCTATTATAGAGAAGGAAATTGTCGAAGCCGCCGAAGCGATGCCGGAGGACAAGTTCGATTTCTCCCCCGAAAAACTGAACATTTCCGGCAGCGACTACAAAGGTGTGCGCACCTTCGGCCAGCAACTAAAACACGTTGCCGCCTCGAACTACTTGATCTGGTCACCGATCACCGGCGAGAAAGCCCCCGACACGGTTAACGACGGCAAAGGTCCGGACAATATGACAGCCAAGGCGGACATCATTAAGTATCTGAAGGATTCCTTCGCGTTTGGCCATAAAGCGGTAGCAACTCTAAACGCGTCGAACCTTGTCCAATCGATTAGCTCGAGCAGTGGCAGACCGACCACTCGTCTGTTCCTGGCAACGTTCGCCGCTGCTCACGCGTTCGATCATTACGGTCAACTGGTCGAATATCTCCGAATGAACGGTATCATCCCGCCCGCGAGTCGCGGCCATTGATTAAGGAAGTTTTAATTTGATAACGATGGCCTGCACCACCTTGCCCGGCGACACATTCAAGCTCGCCAATGATCTGATCCTGACTCGCATGGGCTACGGCGCCATGCAGCTCGCTGGTCCACATGTATTCGGGCCACCAAAAGATCACGACGGCGCGATCGCAGTCCTGCGCGAGGTCGTTAGGCTCGGAATCAATCACATCGACACCAGCGACTTTTATGGGCCGCATATCACCAATCAACTGATCAAAGAAGCACTGCATCCATATCCGGAGCAGTTACGGATCGTCACCAAGGTCGGTGCGCGGCGGGACGCGGAAGGAAATTGGCCGAGAGCGCTCGCACCCGACGAGCTTCGGGAAGCTGTTGATGATAACCTCGCAAACCTCGGGCTCGACGCCCTTGATGTGGTCAATCTGCGGGTTGGTGGCTTGGACTCGCCGACGCCAGGCTCGATCGCGCAACCGTTCCGCGTGCTCGCGGAAATGCAGAGAGCGGGTCTGATTAAGCACCTTGGGGTAAGCAATGTCACTGCCGAGCAAATTGCCGAGGCGCAATCGATCGCTCCGGTGGTGTGCGTCCAAAACTTCTACAACATCGCCAATCGTCGGGATGACGCGCTCATCGATTCCCTTGCCAAACAGGGAATTGGTTATGTGCCGTTCTTCCCGCTCGGTGGTTTTACACCGCTGCAATCCGAAACGTTGTCGAACGTCGCCGCTCGTTTAAATGCCAAGCCAATGAGCGTCGCATTGGCGTGGCTGCTTCAACGTTCGCTTAACATTCTGCTCATTCCCGGAACATCATCAGTGGAACACCTGAGAGAGAATGTTGCTGGCGCTGGCCTTCAATTGCCTGATGAGGCAATTAAGGAATTGAACGCCATCGCCGGCTAAAACGTCAGATCGAATGAGCTGAACACCTGTAGTGGCAGGCGTGTCGCCTGCGATCTGACTGTAGCCGCTGTCGCTGACTGCGGCCTTCTGTTCGCTACGGCCCGCATGCCGCGAGCACCGAAGTCATCAGCCTGACAATTTTAGACGGACCGCTGACCGTTGTCTGAACCAAAGCGATACGGCCTAACGAGAATTCGAATATCAAATGCTCTGCTCAGCCTGCCCAAAGCTTGCTCGCCGCGGCGAGTGGCGGGCGAATGTTTTCGGAGTTTGGACACGAACCCGCATTTCCAACCACAGACGTACACCCGACGACACGAGTTGTTGGTGCGGCGGATGCGGAGCATACTGACGAATTCCATGAAGGATTCTGTCGTCAGAGGATGTCTTCTGCAGCTTCTTTATGAACGTCGAAGCGAAGGTTCCATTCCGTTCGGCCACGCTGAGCAGGCGGTCCCGCCGCCAGCAGGTATAAGTCGCCGTGACTGGTTGCGCGCGGTGGCCCAGCTTTCAGAGTATCGCCTCATCGACTGGACCCCTCTTAAAGATCAGAGCGGGATGGGGCTGCTGTCCGGCTTTGCTAAGATAAACGACTTTGGAGTCAAAGTGCTCGAAGGTGGCGTCGCGTCCCCGATCCGGATCTCTATCGATGAGGGCCGGCGAACCACCATTCCTCAGCAGGAACAAGCGCCGATCGGACCGAGCACTGCGCAGCAGCAAGTGATTGTAGAGGCACTGGAGAAAGTGATCACGGCGATCAATCAAGCCGATGTGTCGGAGCGGGAGAAAAATGAAGTGAAATCTTTGTTGCGAAAACTGCTGGGTAGCAAAGCAGCGGCCAGCGTATTAGGCCCTGGCGCGCAATCCCTCGCCGCGAAGTACTTCGCTGGATAGAGCAGAGAGCTGGCGTCAAAGATTCGTTGGTTTTCCTTCCGAGTCTTGGATTCGCACGACAAGAAACGGTCAATCTTTCGGAAAATACGCTCAGAGCGCACTCACCGATGGGGTAAATTTCATCGTCTTCGGACAGGAAAAACAGAAAGACGACATTATGAGAAAATTGACCCTGACCCTTACGCAAAGCGGGCTGCTCGCCGTGTTGCTGCAGCGCCAGCAATACAAAGTAACCCAGTTGGGCTGGCGTCGCGCACGCCGCAAGCACATGCGCGCCGCCCTTTGGAATTCCCTCACTTGGCCATACCGCGCGCTCACGGCGCCAACGCTCGTCGGCGATTCTGCCGAGCCTTTTGTCGGAACTTTCCCGCGTCACACTTGAATCTTTCACCAGGACAATAGCCATGTATCATCAAATCCACACCTACACCGAGCTCCAGCAACAGATTCACGACGATCTGCGGATCCAACATCCCGAATGGGTCAAGTCCAATGGCGAATGTCCCGCGTGTGATTCTTACGAAACCCGCCTCGTCGAAATGCTCGATAGTCTGACGCGAAGAGGATCCCACGCTACGCGAAGTACATGACCGTCGACACATCTACCTTGGTCGTTCAGTCAGTCCTTTTAGCTGCTATTATTCTCGCTCCCTGGTTCTATAGTAAGAGTAGGAGGAGTGTAAGAGTTAGGTTTGTTCCGCTCAGTTCTAAAGAACAGGTTACCAGGTAAACGGCGGTCTGCGACAGGCCCGAAAGCGGAAGGCCGAAATTCTTCATGCATCATCTATCGTAAGCTGCTTACGATAGATGCGAGTCAAGCGGTTATCGAATTTTAGGCATCACCACTGCAATTGCCAGCGGGTCGACCTTTTCCTTACCCAAAGCGGGTTTCATACAGATTCTACCTTCGGGGAAGTCCGGAACACCACCGTGCAAGTCTGGACAATTGGAGAAGGATTTGGGATTGGAAGCGAGTTCGCTCAGACATGCTGCGCGGCTAATGACTTTCGAGATCATCATCTAAATGCACTTAAAGCCATCTTGATGCATCGCGCTCACCGCTTATTGCCGGAGTCGACCCGAATCTTGTGCACGTTGAGGCACGTTGAGGAACGGGTCCGGTGGAACGTCAACTTTGATTCGCGAAGCGAGTGCGCTTGTAGCGGCAGGCGTGTCGCCTGCGATTCTGCGTGATCAAATTGCGTAACGAAGAAGCCATACACTCCGCAAAGGTTCGGTCTCTTCCGTCCTTTCGTCGGGGAATATCGAATGCTTAGACGCGACCCCGATTTTCAAGACCGCAAATTCCTCCCGACGCTACGACGCTCTCAGTTTTTGAGGGATTTGTTGATTCCCAGTGGTGGAGTAGCGGGATCGAACAGACGATTGTGGCGCTCTCAGGCGCGGGATTTCACAGGGCCCAAGCGTTTTCTCCATCTTTTCTTATGTGCAATCTTTTCTTCTGTGCAATCGCTTCAATACTTATCGTTCCTACCAGCAATTTTTCGCGGGTTACTACAGGAACTTCGCCGATCTTTGCGTTGAGCATCATTTGCTCCGCCTCCGCAATCGTCTGGTCTTCGAAGCAATAGGCATTGTTTTTTTCGATGTGTGCTTCTACCGGTTCTGTCTTGGGGTCGTGTCCCAAACCACCCACGTTCCGGTTCATTTTGTTCTTCGACAGGGTACCCAATAATTCGCCGCGTTGATCGATTACAGGTGACGAATCGATTGCCCGCGCCTGCATTTCGTCTAAAGCCGCCTTTACAGAAACCTTATTAGAAATGCTTTTCGCAGGCTCGATGATGTCCTTGACTGTGCGCGCTTTGAAATTCGCGCCCCCGAGGTGGTTAGCGTTTATCTGCTCCATAGGCTTGGACGGCCGACGTTGGTTTAAGAGAGTCGAACGCCGCCACACTGGTGGAGCGAACGCACGGAACCTTCCGCACGCTCGCCGTCAGTGTTAGCGCATTATTTCACTTTAACTTCGATAGCTTTTGATCTTGCTATCGGTGTCGTCGGGAGGTGCACTTTCAGTACTCCGTCGCGGAACTCCGCCGTCACTTTCGTGCTGTCGGCATCTTCGGGCAGCGTGAAGCTGCGTCGGAAATTGCCAAAGGATCGCTCGGTGCGATGGAATTTCTTTTTCTGATCTTCCTTCTCGCTCTTGCGTTCTCCGGAAACGCAGAGGATGCCGTCTTCGACTGTTACCCTAACGTCATCCTTCTTCATTTCAGGAAGGTCAGCTTGGAGCAGGTACCCGTGATCGTCCTCACTGATATCAACCTCCGGTGACCAATCTGCGACCGCCAGGCTGTCGATCTCCCCGCTGCCCATTCTGTTCGGAAATCCGCCAAAGAAGAATGGATTGAAGCGATTTTGCGCTTCGGCCATCTCTCTGAGCGGATTCCAAGTTATTACTTTATTCAATGTATTCATTTTATTTTACCTTTCTGCATTGAGCTAAAGCCATCTTGGTGCATTGCGCTCACCGCTTATTGTCAGAGTCGTCCCTAATCTTGTGCACGTTGAGGAACGGGCCCGCCTGGAAGCCAAACGTGGTGACTTCACCAGATCGCGAAATGATTCCAGAGACGAGTCGCTGACGATGACCAGTTCGAATGTTAAATGCCGTGCTCAGCCTGCCCGCAGTGGCGGGCGAACGGAGCGAATGGGATGAGCGACATGGCCGGTAAAGCCGCCAGGTAGCGGTCGAGCGCGGCGGGAGCAGCCGAGATACAACGAAGCCGACGGGAGTCGAGCGACATAGAACACGTCGTGATCGGGAATCGCGCGGGTAGACGGCAACGCAGCTAGGGTAGCTGGCGCAAGCACGGGGAGTGCGAGTGATCATCCCAAAACCTGAGGGGCGAGGGTGAGTAAGCTGGAAAGCGAACGAGTCAAAGCTTTCGGAGTTCGGAGTTGGATGCGACCCCATTTTCCCATTCTCTCTGCCCGAAACAATCGCCATTGGAAGTTGCTGGCTCAATTTTCGCTGTCTCGCGAACGCGATGTCGCTAACATCATAGCCAAATGAGTGTGCAAGATTCCGACGCCACGATGGCTGTGTTCCTCGACCTGGAAAACATCGCGCTGGGCGCGCATGACGCGGACTTTCCCGCGTTCGACATCCGCAAGGTGCTCGAGCGTCTGCTGCTCAAGGGCCAAATCGTGGTCAAGAAAGCCTACTGCGATTTTGAGCGCTACAAGACGTTTAAGCGTGGGCTACACGAAGCGGCGTTCGAGCTCATCGAGATCCCGCATGTGCGCCAGTCCGGCAAAAACTCCGCGGACATCCGCATGGTCGTCGATGCGCTCGATCTCTGTTACACCAAGAGTCACGTCGACACCTTCGTCATCATCAGCGGCGACTCGGACTTTTCGCCGCTCGTCAGCAAATTGCGCGAGAACGACAAGACCGTCATCGGCGTCGGCGTTAAAAGGTCCACGTCCGATCTATTCATCAGCAACTGCGACGAATTTATCTATTACGACGATCTCGTGCGCGTGGAGCCAGCAAAGAAACGTCCCAGCGTTGCCGCGACCGCGCCAGCAGCGAAAACTGGTAAAGATCATAGACCTTCAATCGACGGAGCGCTCGATCTTCTCGGGAAAACCTTGGAAGCGTTGCGCGCCGAGCGAGGCGAGGATTATCCGATCCGCGGTTCACTCATGAAACAGGCGATGAAACGTCAGAACCCCGGTTTCAACGAGCGAGCGCACGGGTTCCGTGCCTTCAACGAACTCCTCCTCGAAGCGCAAAAGCGTGGGCTGCTAAAGCTGGAGCGCGACAAACAAATCGGTACCTACATCGTCCACGCGATCGAGTAACCAGGCGCCTACCGAACTGCTGACGTTCGATTCATCCACCAGCAGCAACACTCCGGCACGAGCGTGAGCGTCTGAATCTTTCTTTCGTACCTGGACACGAATTAACTGCATCCGCGCGGTTCTAGCGCGCTTGCTGGATGATCCCGTGTTTCTCGGCCCAGTCCCAAAGCGCGGCGAACTCTGCTGGAGGCTGTTTGAGCGTTCGTCCGAAATGCGCACGGTGTTCCGTTACCATCTTTCCAAACGTCATTCCGTCAGCTCCGGCACGATTCGGATCGGCGCCCCGCTCGAGCAGGGCCAGCGCATCCGCATAAGCGAGCTTGTCGTCGAGTCCCATTTTCGTGCGGTAAAGCAATAACGGATAACCGGAAGAATCCGATCCATCCTCCGGCATAGCGGAATTGATATCGGCGCCATGGTCGAGAAGCAGGTCAAGTCGCGATCGCGCCTGATCCGGGTAGTAACCCAAATACCAGTTCATGAGAATCATCGGCCGACCGAACTCGTCGCGAGTGTTCGGATTTCCACCCGCCTCCAGCATCGCGCGGAGAACGGGCGCCGACGCATGCACCGCGTTGGCCATTGCGAAGGAGTTCCGCTTGCCATTGGTGTAGTTCGGGTCCGCGCCGAGCGAAAGCAAAGTTCTAACAGCCTCGGCTAATTCCGGGCGCTGCCAGGATTGCGTCACGGCGAAGTAGAGCAACGTCGTGCCGTCACGTCCGGGCGCCTGCAGATCCGGAAGCGCCTTCGCTCCCATGCGGATTGCGTCTTGATCGTTTTTTACGATAGCCTGAGCGACAGCAAACAGCGCCGGCTGATCGCCAAAGTCCCATTTCCCCGAACGCTGCTCCTCCCGCAATTGGCGCTGATCCTCCTCGCCTCTTTCCATGGACATATAAACAGCGACGAAGAACCAGACCACGGCGGCAATAGCGAGCGCCACGCAGATTCCGCCGATTAAAAGGATTTTCTTGATCACATCATGTCTTAGCGCTTCCGATCGCTGGCTATTTGGGCAGCGGTCGATAGGGCTTCACCTGGTTGCATCGCGTTGATTAGATAGGGTTCAGGCGACGCGAACAAACACGAAGTTCGTCGAGCGCCGCCATCGTTTCAGACTGGCTGCGATTATGTCGGATCGAGCGCTGGCCGCGCGCGTTAGCGGCTGCCAGCTTTACGGCGGGAGGCATCGAGACTTTGAGTGTGTCTAGGGAAGCCGGGCAACCCTTGATCCCAAATCAAGGGAGATTTGGCGCTATCTTCGAGTGAGCCAATGTCAAAAGTTTAAATCTGCCCCCTGTTTCTTTGTCGAGCGTCTATTCGGCGGCGGCGCCGAAGAAGATGCGGCTCACCTTCCCCTCGGTGAAATTGAAGATGATGCCGCCGTAGATAGAACCCACGACAAGGATGCCGGGATCGGCCATTGTTTCGCGATCGACATGCTCGGCGTAAGCCTTACGCGCGGCGCTCTCCGCGTCCCCGATCTTGATGCCCTTTCTGGTCGCAAAGGTGCACGGCGCGGATGCGGTAATGTTGGCGATCGTCTTCACCCCTGACTTTTTCTCGCCTGCGCTCATCAAAAGTTCGATGCCCTTGTCTGGATAATGCCAATCCTGCACATAGTTTCCGTCCGCTTCCTGGAACACCAACTCACCGCGTGTCGCTGGTGATCCAAGAAGCTTGAGCACGTCCATCTCCGGCAGCCCGAGGCGCAGTTTGCCCAGGCTCTCCGCCCGCAACATCGCTTCCGTGACGGTCTCATCCGCACGGCAATTGGACGCATCGAACATGTTGAGCACGAGTGTGCCGATGAGGATCGTGAGTATTTTCATAGGGTGACTCAGGCGCATCGTTCGCGACGGCGGTCGTCAGGGCTTCACCCTGGTTGCATCGTTTTGATTAGATAGGATTCAGGCGATGCGGACAAACACGAAGTTCGTGGAGCGCCGCTATGGCTTCAGATCGGCTGCGATTTGACTCATTCAATCCCGCTTTATTTGAAACTCGTTCGCTTCCCAGCTCGCTCGCCACTACCCATCGCGGCTTTGCCTTCTATGTCGCTTTTCCCAAAAGCTCCATTCGTCCTGCGGGTTTGCCCATGATTACTCGCACTCCCGCGTGCTTGCGCCAGCTACCCTGGCTGCGTTGCCATCTACCCGCGCTATTCCCAATCGCGACGTGTTCCATGCCGCTCGCATCCCTTTGGCTCCCTCGCGGCTGATCTTTGGCCTTTGACCTCCGCCTCGGCGTATTCGACTCTCACCTCTCTGCAACGCAAGCGCTATCTCTTTGTCTGCATCAATCGTCGGGCCGAGGAGAACCCGAAAGGATGCTGTGCGGCCAAGGACTCGGAAGAAGTGTATAGAGCGTTGAAAGGGGAGGTTGCCGCGCGCGGACTCGCAAAGCTCGAGGCGCGCGTGTGCACATCGAGCTGTCTCGATCAATGCGCAACCGGCGTGACCGTTTTAGTCGAACCCGATCACTTTTTTTACGGACGCGTCACGGTCGCGGACGTCCCGGAGATTGTGGATGGACTCGTTAAGGGCCAACCGGTTAAACGGCTCGTGGTTACCGCGGATCAACACGAAGCATAGTAAATCCTTGTTAGCCATCTATCATAAGCGGCTTACGATGCATGAGTGCGCGGGTTGCTGTAGTGGCAGGCGTGTCGCCTGCGAGATCTGTAGCGGCGGCGGAGCCAGCCTTGAGCTTGTCAAATAGGTCAGCCGCAAAATTTGTGGCGCGCTGATTCGATTGCGCTCACGCCGAGTGAGCCAATGTCAAATGCTTAGATTTGACCCCGATCCCCCGTTTTTTTCCGCCACCGATGTAACGCGTCAACGCTTCAACGTTTCAACCCTTCAACGTCCGCGAAGCGATGACGCGCCCCCATTTTCCTCCGGTATTCCTCGCTATTAGGTCAATGTCTGCGATTGGTATCATATGCCACTGGAACCTTGCCCCACCTGCGGCTACGCGCTTTCCATCGTAGATCATCATTGCCGTCATTGTACTACCGCATCGCAGGCAATTCCGTCGCGGTCCTTTGATGCGAAACACGTGCAGCGAATGATTATGGCCGTGGTGGCGTTAAGCGTTGTCGTTTACTTGCTCTTCTTTCGCTAACGAAAAGGCGCTGAAAGAACGAATCAGTCTTCGATCGGGGAGCCAGTCACTCGCGCCTAGTGCTGCTTGTCGTAGTAAGTCATGTCAGTGAACTTCTGTCCGTTCGCATCCGTCCCCGTGAGCCTGACTACGCGCGACTTCCCGTCTTTCGCCACGGTGATCGTGCCCGTCATTACCACCTTGCCGGCGTTCGTGGCCGTCGTTTTATTGGTGCGGTCATTCACTGGCTTATAGGTCAACGTGTCGAAGGATGGGCTCCCTTTAATTTGGTACGGTTTGCCATCGAATTTCCCCAGCCAGGTCCAGTGGATGGGCTTACCATCCTTATCCACCCCATCCACCGTGCATTTTATCATGTCACCTTTGGCTGGGGCGTAGACGACCGTAGTATTCTTGGTTGCGCCGGGCGCGAACTTCGATTTGCCTTCGTTGAGCTTCCAAGTGCCCATGAAGGGATTGGCAGCAAAGGTTGCTGCGGTTGCTGTTAACAACACCGCCACTGCCGCTAGCGTAGTACGATTCGTTCTCACTGCGCGATCTGAGCATTTTCTCCGTTAGGCGTCAATCCAAACGGGGGGAATCTGAGGATAGAGGCTGGAGACCGCGCCGCTGTAATATGTCAAGCGCACCTTCATCAGCCTCCCGGTAGTATCCATCATAAGCCGCTTACGATGCATAAGCGATTCGTTGTAGTGGCGGTCGCCGCGGCGACCGCGAAAACTGTAGTGGCAGGCGTGTCGCCTGCGATTTAGCTGCAGCCCGCTTGCTCGCGAACGGAGCCGCGGGGACGCAGGCGACATAGAACACGTCGCGATCGGGAATCGCGCGGGTAGACGGCAACGCAGCTAGGGTAGCTGGCGCAAGCACGGGGCAGTGCGAGTGATCAAGGTAAAGCTGCTAGGGAAGCAGCGAGTAAGTGTGGGCAACGAGCGAGTTTCAATACCACCCCGCGATCGCGAACTTTCTATTCCTTCGCTGTCTTACGGAGATCGGTCGCGATTTGACTCATTCGCTCCCGCTAATTTCGGCCTCTCGGCTTAACCCATCTATGTCGCTCGCATCCCTGCTACTCCATTCGGTGAACTGGGCGAGGGCGGCTTGGGATGTCTTCGACGATGTTCAGCTTCGCAATTAACGCTTTCCATCCATGCATCATAAGCGGCTTACGATGCATAAGTGAGCACGCTGTAGTGGCAGGCGTGTCGCCTGCGATTTAGTTGTAGCCGTTGTCGCTGACCGCGGTCTTCTGCTCGAATGCTCTGCTCGTCACGCGCTGCACTTAGCGCGAACGGAGTCATCGGCCTGACAATCTTTGACGGACCCTGACCATTGTGTGAAAGCAAGCGTTTCTGGTCAGTTTTCTTTTTCCCCCGCTTCAACGCTTCAACTGTTCACGTCACCGAAGGTTGAATGTTAAATGCCCAGCTCAGCTTGCCCAAAGCTTGCTCGCCGCGGCGAGTGGCGGGCGAAGACTTTCGGAGTTTAGACGCGACCCCGTTTTCTTCAAGCGGAACACCACCGTGCAAGTCTGAACAATTGGAGAAGGATTTGGGATTGGAAGCGAGTTCTCCCAGACATGCTGCGCCGTTAATAATTTTCGAGATCATGATCTGACGTCGCCCCTCAATTCGCTGCCCTTACCCGACCCGACCCACGCTCTGTGGATCGGGTCCGATATTTCCCCGATTTAACTTAGGCTTTGGTGCCGAACGCTACCGGATTCGCAATAAGGAATGAATCCAACTGCGCCGCGAGTGGTGCCGGCAATTTGGTTTTAAAGAAACCAAGCATCACTTGCACAGACTTCTGCGCGTTTTCCTGACTGATTCCAGTTTTCTGGACGATTATGTTAGTTAGTTCGTTCATAGTGCTAGGAAGATCGGTCTCTTAACGTGCTCGCGCGCGCAACATCTTGCCAGGATTGGACCGTTTCTTGCACCCCCGTAGTCGAACGGAGCTGACGGGATCAGCGACATAGAACACGTCGCGATCGGGAATCGCGCGGGTAGACGGCAACGCAGCTAGGGTAGCTGGCGCAAGCACGGGGCAGTGCGAGTGATCAAGGTAAAGCGACAAGGGTAGGAGCGAGTGAATGGAGCCACGGGGACGTGAGCGACATAGATGGGCAAAACCGAGAGGTCGAAATGGGCGGGAGCGCATGAGTCAACGCGGGCAACAGCCGAGATACAATGGAGCGAATGGGACGAGCGATCCGGCAGCTGCCGGACTGCGAAGGGAGCAGCGAGTGAACGGAGCTGACGGGATCAGCGACGTAGAAGGCAAAGTCGCGAGGGTAGCGATGAGCGAGTTGGGCGACGAACGAATTTCAATGGAGCCGACGGGGACGCGAGCGGGTTTAGGTCCAATTTGAACTTGTCGGAAATCCCTCAAGGTTAAATACAGTATGGCCAACATCGCGACCAAAAAGGGCGTAATCGGTATTCTGACTGGCGGCGGGGATGTGCCGGGGCTGAATCCCGCGATCCGAGCGGTCACCATTCGCGCCCTGCGCGAAGGCTATCAGGTCGTCGGCATCCGCCGTGGCTGGCTTGGCGCGATCAGCATCCTGCGCGATGAGCATGCCGATAACAGTAAGCACTATCAAATCCTGACGGAAGAGATCGTCAATCGTGCGGGGCGCACCGGCGGCACGTTTCTGCATACCTCGCGTACAAACCCGTCGGCAGTGAAAAAAGAAGATGTGCCTGAGCCGTTGCGCGCAACGTTCAACCAAGACAAAAACGATCTCACTTCGGAAGTTATCAAGAACTTGGATTGGCTCGGCATTGACTATCTGATTCCGATCGGCGGAGATGACACGCTTTCTTTTGCGAGCCGCTTGTCCGGGGAAGGCGTCAAGATTGTCGCGATGCCAAAGACCATGGACAATGACGTGCCGGGCACCGATTATTGCATCGGCTTTAGCACCTGCGTCAGCCGGACCATTGAGTTGTCGAATCGCCTCCGCACGTCGGCCGGATCTCACGAACGATTTCTCGTTATGGAGGTGTTCGGACGGTACGCGGGGTTCACCGCCATGCTGCCGACGATGGCGGGCGCGGCGAATCGGTGCGTCATCCCCGAGTACAAATTCGACATGGAACGTCTGACTGAATTGTTATCCTCCGATCGCGCGCGCCATCCGAGCCAATATTCGGTCGTCATTGTTTCGGAAGGGGCAATGTTCGAAGGCGGCGAGATGGTGTTCTCCGACAAAACGACCGACGCATATGGGCACGTGAAACTCGGCGGCATCGGCGACCTGGTCTCGGCAGAACTCAAAGAGCGCTCTGCCAAATACAACAAGGGCAAGCCGATCCAGACCATCAACCAGCGTCTTGGCTACATGGTGCGTGGCGGCGATCCCGACGCGATTGATTCGATTGTGCCGATGGCGTACGGCAATCTCGCCCTCGATCTCATTTTGCATGGCGTCCATGGCCGCCTCGTCGTCTTGAAGAATGGGCGCTATGACAACATGCCGATTGAAGTGGTGACCAGCAGCAAGAAAACGGTCAACGTGGACAAATACTATAACAAGGAGCGCCTGCGCCCACTCTACACCGATTTCGAAATGCAGCCGCTATTCATCATGGCAAGTGATTAGGGCTGACGCCATGGCATAGAGTACCGCCTGTCACGCCGACTCGAGCAATAACGAATTTTCCATGTTACACTACTGGCGTTCTCTGTAGAATGCTGGTGAGTTCAGGCATCCGCTGGACCGCTTGAATCTGAAGGGTTATGGAACGCCGCCTCACCGCTATTCTCGCTGCTGACGTT